>BNJU01005247.1_pt1 | contig 101786 bp, 97 predicted proteins | sample 8539281 | NCBI WGS metagenome assembly BNJU01 (sample SAMD00202456, study PRJDB9452) | human saliva metagenome | isolation source: human saliva | place: Japan | reverse complement strand
ACAGCATTGTTGATGTAGCTACAATCTAAATTGTCTTTTGACGGTAGGCGATGATGAGCGAGGATGGGCGGTGATGAGCGAGGATAGGTGATGATGGGTGATGATGATGCTGTCTGCTGCCGGTAGTTTTTCCTGTCAGTTTTCTATTTTTGTCGATTACGGGCTTTTTTTGATTTCCGGTGCGGGAGTCTTGACGACAGGGGCAGGCTCCGTCTGTCCTTCAGGAACATCAGGGACGATGACGGGCTCGTCAGGGGCGGCCGGTTCTTCCTCTTTCGGGGCAGCCGGGGAGGATTTCTCCGGCTTTTTCTCTTCTTTCACCTCTTCGTCCTTCACTTCCTCCTCCGTCAGCACAGGAGTCTTCGGTCCGTTGTCGATGCCGATGACCTCCCCCGACATATCCACCTCGTATTTCCGGGGCGGTGCCATCTTGCGTGTCTCCATGAGTACGGCAGGACCGTCGCCCCTGTTGCCAGGACGATGGCGCAGATGGATACGGGGAGCTTGTAGGGTTGGTTTCTTTTTCATTCTTTTCTTTTTTTAGACTTTTTCCTCGGGCTGCAAGCGGGGGATCATAGGCGGGGATGATGGGCGATGATATGGGCGATGATAGGGTGGAGGTAGGCGATGATGGAGGGATAATAGGCGATTATGGGGGATGATAGGCGGTGATGGGCGGGGGATGGCGGGGCGTGCTGCTATTGGGCAGTCTGCTATTCTGTGATCTGCATACAATAAGGGAGGGGCTGCTGGAGGGTGAGGAAAGTAATGGTAGGCTGGCTGTCCTTCGTACAGATCAGCGTTCCCCTGTCAGCCTTCACAGCCCTGCCCATGTCGTAGCCCATCGCCTTCACCTGTGCCTGCAGTCCGGCGAAAGCGTTGCGGTTGAAGACATAGACGTAGACGGTCTTTCCGTCCTGTGCCAGCAGTACCATGCTGGAGTTTCCGCGTCCCATGGCGGTGGGGACGAAATCTTTAGTCAGGTCCATGTTCTTCACCCAATTGTGGTCTTTTCCGAATTCGTCAGACGATATGCCCTTGTATCTGTAGCCCTGTTTCTCCAGCACCTGTCTGCCGGTGTAGAGCGTCTTTGTCTGGAAAATCCGGATAGCGTCGGCCACCTTGACGACATCGCTTTGTGCCCGCATCCCCATGGTGACGAGGAGTGCGGCAATCAGGGATAGTATCTTTTTCATTCTGTCTCATTAGATTGTTCCGTGTCTGTATGCCGGCTGTCCGGCCGGCACGGCATCTTTACAAATTTATAAAAATAAATCAGAAAGCAGCGGTCTCCGTTGCCTTTTTTTAGTTTTTTTAAGTCGCCCCGCCATCCGCTGCCTCGTAACTGTCCGACAGCAGAATTTCCGCCGGGCGTCACTTCGCTCTGCAAACAAGGCCTGATTGCACTCCAATCAGGGCCCTGCTATCTGTCAATTAGGCCTTACTTGCACTCAATTAGGCCTTGTTTGCGTGCAGTCAGGCCTTAGTCGTCTGCCAGGGTAAGAGGGTGTCTTGCTTGCCGGGATTTGACGGTTTACGAATCGGTTGAGGCGGTCATGGGCTGTGTGTTCCTGGCGGCTGTTTTACGGAGGGAAACCCTTGCCGGGCAATCGGGATGAAGGACGGCGTAGCAGGGCTTCTCCATGGAAATCAGGCATCTTCCGCCGATTCAATGCCGATTCTGCTGTTCATCTCAGGCGGCCCCTGCTGTCCGCATCGGGTGAGGCTGCCGGATAGATTGTGGCGGGACGCATTGGTAAATTAAAGTTAAATGCACTGCTTCCTGATACGCAAAAAGCCTCCCCGGCTGTTATTCTTTTTAGAAAAATCCTGATAAAGAAAAATGAATCTGAACTCTAAGAACCTAACAGAGAAACCACATACAACGGGAAACGGCGCAGTCCGGCAACGTGGGTGCCTACGCTTTACTTCGCCATGGGTATGCCCTTCGTCGTGCTCAACATGGTCTGCACGCTGATGTACAAGGGAATGGGCGTGAGCGATGCGCAGATCGCCTTCTGGACCTCGCTCATCATGCTGCCCTGGACGCTGAAGCCGCTGTGGAGTCCGTTCCTGGAGATTTACAAGACAAAGAAGTTCTTTGTCGTACTGACGCAGCTGCTCACAGGCGTGCTCTTCGCCCTGGTGGCCTTTGCGCTCCATCTTCCCTCTTTCTTCCCGGTCACGATAGCGATACTCTCGGTGATCGCCATGAGCGGTGCGACGCACGACATCGCAGCCGACGGCACTTATATGTCCGTGCTGTCGAACGAGGAGCAGGCACGGTGGATAGGCTGGCAGGGGGCATTCTACAACATTGCGAAGATTGCCGCGACGGGCGGGCTGGTCTATCTCGCCGGCACGTTCATCGGCCACTTCGGCGTGACGAAGGCCTGGATGCTGATCATGCTGATCATCGCCGCCGTCATGGTGACCATCGGCATCTATCACTATGCCGTCCTGCCGGACCCGGCGAAGACGACGGAGGGCAGTCCTGTCTCGCTGCACGATTCTCTGCACGAGCTGCTGGAGGTGTTCCTCGACTTCTTCCGGAAGAGACACATTATATATTATATCTGCTTCATCGTCCTCTACCGCTTTGCCGAGGGATTCGTGATGAAGATCGTCCCGCTCTTCCTCAAGGCACCGCGTGCCCAGCAGGGACTGGGACTGAGCGAGCAGGAAATCGGCCTGTGCTACGGCACCTTCGGTGCTGCGGCGTTCGTCATCGGTTCGATTCTCGCCGGCTACTACATCGCCTGGCGGGGGCTGCAGAAGAGCCTTTTCTCGCTCGCCCTGGTGTTCAACATCCCTTCGTCGCCTACACGTTGCTTGCCGTCTACCAGCCCGAGTCTGTGGCTGATCGGCGGCGGTATCGTCATGGAATACTTCGGCTACGGCTTCGGCTTCGTCGGTCTGTCGCTCTTCATGATGCAGCAGGTGGCGCCGGGCAGGCACCAGATGGCCCACTACGCCTTTGCCAGCGGCATCATGAACCTCGGGGTCATGCTGCCGGGCATGCTGAGCAGCTACTTCAGCGACCATCTGGGCTACCGTATGTTCTTTGTCGTCGTACTGGCATGCACCATTCCGGCCCTGCTGATCACATGGTTCGTCCCATTCACCTATCCCGACAGGACGAAGAAGGCAAAGGCCGCGGCATGAGCGGGGAACAGCGTGTACAGCACATTCAGACCCAAACAAAAATAATTAAAACCAAAGATTGTGAGATTAATCATAGAACCCAACTACGAACAGCTGTCGGTGGGCGGCCAACTACGTCATCGAGCGCGTCAATGCTGCCAGGAACCAGGGAAAAAGCCGTTCGTGCTCGGACTGCCTACCGGCTCGTCGCCGGAAGGGATGTATGCCGAGCTGGTGATGGCCTGCAAGGAAGGCAGAGTCAGCTTCAAGAACGTCGTCACGTTCAACATGGACGAGTATGTCGGCCTGCCCGAGAGCCATCCGCAGAGCTACCATTCCTTCATGGCCGAACACCTCTTCAACCCATCGACTGCCCGAGGAGAACATCCACATCCTGAACGGCAATGCCGAAGACCTGGAGGCAGAATGCCGGCACTATGAGGAGATGATCCGTGAGGCCGGCGGCATCGACCTCTTCCTCGGCGGCATCGGTCCCGACGGGCACATCGCCTTCAACGAGCCGGGGTCGTCGCTCCGCTCGCGCACCCGTGTGAAGACGCTGACCTCTGACACGCGCATCGCCAACTCGCGCTTCTTCGACAACGACCCGGAGAAAGTGCCGGCACGCACTGACCGTAGGTGTGGGCACCGTCATGGACGCCAGGAGGTGCTGATTCTCGCCAACGGTCACCATAAGGCCGAGGCCCTGCGTGCAGCCGTAGAGGGCGGCATCACCCAGAAGTGGACCATCAGCGCGCTGCAGATGCACGAGCACGGCATCATCGTCTGTGACGAGGCTGCGACCGACAAGCTCACCGTAGAAACATACAAATACTTTTAAAGACATAGAAAAGGAGAACCTGTGATGAAGCTGAATCTTGGTTCAAAGATCGTACTCAACCAGATACCGGAGGAGTTCTACCGTCCGGCAACCGCCATCGAACGTTCGGAGATCACCCGCTTCGAGAAAGTGCCGACCGACATCTTCCCGACCATCGAGGAGGGTGCCGTCGACATCGCCAACCAGCTGGAAGCCGACATCAAGAAGCGGGAGCAGGAAGGACGGAAGTTCGTCATGGGCGTAGGGTCCGGCTCTTCGCTCACCCCATCTTCCAGGGAGCTTATCCGTCGGCACGAGGCCGGCAGGCTGAGCTTCGGGGAACGTGGTCGTCTTCAACGCCTACGAGTATTTCCCGTTGAACGCCGAGAACGTGAACCGCAGCATTAACCAGCTGAAGGAGCGTTTCCTGAATCATGTCGACATCGAGGCGGAGAACATCTTCACGCCCGACGGGACGCTTGCCCAGGACGATGTGCAGGAACACTGCCGGCAGTACGAGCAGCACATCAAGGAGCAGGGCGGCCTGGACGTCATCCTCCTCGGCATCGGTCGCATGGGCAACATCGCCACCAACGAGCCGGGTTCGAGCATCACGTCGGCCTCACGCCTCATCCTCATCGACGAGACGGCGCGCGAGGAGATGAAGATGAGCTTCGGCTCGCAGGAGACGGTCCCTCCCTGTTCCATCACGATGGGCGTCAGCACCATCCTCTCCGCACGCAGGATCTTCCTTACGGCATGGGGCGAGAGAAGGCCGACATCATCAGAAGACCGTAGAAGGCAAGGTCAGCGACACTGTCGGCCTCTTTCCTGCAGACGCACAACGATGCGCACGTCGTCATCGACCTCTCGGCGGCAGCCAAGCTGACGCGCATCCAGCACCCCTGGCTCGTCGCTTCCTGCAAGTGGACCGACAAGCTCGTCCGTTCGGCACTCGTCTGGCTCTGTCGGGTGACGGGCAAACCGATCCTCAAGCTGACCAACAAGGACTACAACGAGAACGGCCTCAGCGAACTTCTGGCCCTCTACGGGTCGAGCTTACAACGCCAACATCAAGATATTCAACGACCTCCAGCATACCATCACCGGATGGCCGGGCGGCAAGCCGGATGCCGACGACACCTACCGCCCGGAGCGTGCCAGGCCGTTCCCGAAGCGGGTCATCGTCTTCTCGCCGCACCCTGACGACGACGTGATCTCCATGGGCGGTACGCTCCGCCGCCTCGTCCAGCAGGGCCACGACGTACACGTCGCCTACGAGACATCGGGCAACATCGCCGTCGGCGACGAGGAGGTCGTGCGTTTCATGCACTTCATCAACGGTTTCAACCAGCTCTTCGGCAACGAGCAGGACGAGGTCATCAAGTCGAAGTACAAGGAGATAAAGGAGTTCCTGAAGCACAAGAAAGAAGGCGACATCGACACACAGGATGTCCGCACCATCAAGGGGCTGATCCGCCGCGGCGAGGCGCGCACGGCCTGCACTCTCAACCAGATTCCGCTCGACCACGTCCACTTCCTCGACCTGCCTTTCTATGAGTCGGGCAAGATCGAGAAGCTGCCGATGGGCGAGGCCGACGTGGACATCGTGAGGAAGCTCATCAGTACCGTGCAGCCGCACCAGATCTACGTAGCCGGCGACCTGGCCGACCCGCACGGCACGCATCGCAAGTGTACGGATGCCGTCCTCGCCGCCATCGACCTGGAGAAAGAGGCCAAGGCGGCGTGGCTGAAGGACTGCCGTGTGTGGATGTACCGCGGCGCATGGGCGGAATGAGAAATCGAGAACATCGAGATGTGCGTCCCCATCAGTCCGGAAGAGCTGCGTGCGAAGCGCAATTCCATCCTCAAGCACCAGAGCCAGATGGAGAGCGCTCCGTTCCTCGGCAACGACGAACGGCTCTTCTGGCAGCGTTCCGAGGACCGCAACCGCGGCACCGCCAAGCTCTACGACGACCTCGGGCTGGCCTGCTACGAAGCGATGGAGGCGTTTGTCGAATACAAGTTTTAACAATCTCCCGGCAAAGACAATCCATGTACAGAAGAATCCTATCGGCTGTCATCCTCTGCACCGTGCTGTTACAGGCCGGTGCAGCCGGGACAGACAGGAACAGAGACAAGAGCGATGATGGTTTTACCACCATCGTTTTTGATAGGGCGCACAGCCCGTTCCTAACCGCATCCCGGCCATCGCCGAGACACGGCGGGGCACGCTGCTGGCGGCCTGCGACTTCCGCTTCAGCCATACGGACGTGGGGTGGAACAACCGCAACGGCCGCTGGCAGATCAATGTCGTCATGAAAAGGAGTGAGGACCATGGGCGCACATGGTCGGACACGCTCTGTGTCGCAAGGGGCGATGAGCAGGCTGCGGACACCGTCCGCACGGCTTTCGGCGATCCGTGCATCGTCGCCGACCGCACGTCGGACAACGTGCTGATGAGCTGTGTCGCCGGGAAGACCGGCTACCAGACGGCGACACGCCGGAATCCATGCACGCCTTCTTCTTCCGCAGCACTGACGGCGGAAGGACATGGGACAACGGGACGGACCTGACGGAAATGATACACGGTCTCTATGACGGACGGCTGCCCGGCGGCGGCAGTCCCGACGGCATCTTCCTGACTTCAGGGAAGATCATGCAGAGCCGTTACATCCGCAGAGGCAGATTCTACCGGCTGTACATCGCCCATCCCGTCCGGCAGGCAGGAGTGGACCGTTGCGGCACGTTCGTCATCTATTCCGACGACTTCGGTCGCACATGGAGCGTGCTGGGCTCTCCCGCTGTTGCCCCCTCTGTCGCTCAGGACGAGTCGAAAGTGGAGGAACTGCCCGACGGAAGCGTACTGCTCAGCTGCCGGGATGTCTATGGCGGACGGCGTTTCAATGTCTTCACCTATGCGGATGCCCTCAAGGGCACAGGCAGCTGGGGACAGGGAGGTGATGCCGGAGAACATGACCGGTAGGCAGGTCAACGCCTGCAACGGCGGCATCCTGGTCGTTCCGGCAAGGAGGATGGCCGACGGACGCCGGCTGTTCGTAGCCCTCCAGTCCGTTCCGCTCAGCGCACGCCGCGACAGCGTGGGCTTCTATTACAAGGAGCTGGCTGCCTATGCCGACTATTCCACGCCTGATGCACTGGGCCGTGGATGGAAGAAAGGGCTGTGCGTGACGGACGGCTCATCGTGCTATTCGACGATGGTCAGCATGAAGAACCGCCGCATCGGACTTCTCTACGAGGTGCGCGGACAGGACGACGGCTATGACATCGAGTTCCGGAGCCTGTCGCTGCAGGAAATCACCGGAGGCGAATACGCCCTCCTTCCGTCTGCCGACCGCTCTCGGTATGTCAGGGATGCCGCTGCCGCACGTCGCCGCTGACCAGCAGGGCGGCCTCCCTCCGGTCTGCAGAACAGGGGAAACGGACAAGGCAGCAGGCAGCAGGTTGCTCCCGTTTCGGCAGTCTGCTGAAAGGAGCGGACTGTCGACACGACTGGTGTTTACCGTCGACACAATCTGTGGCGGGCCTCGACACATCAGCAGGGAAGGCCGGTTCTTGCAGTGTCGCTATGATATGCAGCAAGACGCTGAAGACCGGTTGCACGGGAAAAGTCTGCCAGGTGGCACTGACACAGTTGTAAGCAGCTCGTCTGTCCAGCCGCTCACGAACGTTCTCTCATAGGAAACGGCTTCTTCATTCCATAGGATTCTGCAGGTGGAGAAATGACGTGAAGAGACCTCTGCAAGCCTCTTCTTGTTCCGGCATATCAGTTCGTTACACTTTCATTTATGTTTTTCAGAAGAGTTTTGCAGAGGTCTCTGATGTGATTACCGGCAGACCTCAGAACGGGCCTTTCTCGCCCTTGACGAACGCAGCGGCACCGCCCAGGACGAGTGCCAGACCGGTGAACAGCATCGTGTTGCCTCTGTAGCTGATGACGACGTGGAGGACGAACAGGAGGAGGCCGAGGAGGATGGCGGCGATGCCTAAGTATTTGATAGGTCTTTTCATACGGATGCGTGAATATGCTGTTAGCAGACGCAAAAGTACGAAAAATATTTGGCCAGTTGCATAAAAAGCCGTACTTTTGCACCGCATTTTGCGAAAGCAGGTGCGGTTAAATTTACATTTTATATTTTATAAACAGTATGAATCAATACGAAACCGTTTTCATTTTGACTCCCGTTTTGTCTGACGAACAGATGAAGGAAACGGTCGCTAAATTCAGGAAACTGCTCGCCGACAACGGTGCGGAGATCTTGAACGAAGAGGCCTGGGGTCTGAAGAAGTTGGCTTACAACATCCAGAAGAAGTCTTCCGGCTTCTATGCGCTGCTGGAGTTCAACGCAGAACCGTCAGTTATCTACACTCTCGAGACCGCCTTCCGTCGTGACGAGAAGGTTATTCGTTACATCACCGTTAAGCAGGACAAGTACTCTGCAGCTTATGCCGAGAAGCGTCGTGCTAAATGGGCAGCTAAAAAGGAGGCTTAAACCATGGCAGAGCAGAAATCAGAAATCCGTTATTTGACCGCTCCTTCCATCGACACGAAGAAGAAGAAGTACTGCCGTTTCAAGAAGAGCGGCATCAAGTACATCGACTACAAGGACGGCGAGTTCCTCAAGAAGTTCCTCAACGAGCAGGGCAAGATTCTTCCCCGCCGCATCACAGGCACTTCCCTGAAGTACCAGCGTCGTGTGGCACAGGCTGTGAAGCGTGCCCGTCAGATTGCGCTGCTTCCTTACGTAACCGATTTGATGAAGTAAAAAGGAGGTCAACAGATGGAAATTATACTGAAAGAAGACATTATCGGTCTTGGATACAAGAACGAAATCGTGAAAGTAAAGAACGGCTACGGCCGTAACTACCTCATCCCGACAGGCAAGGGCGTCATCGCTTCTCCGTCTGCCAGGAAGCAGCTGGCCGAGAACCTGAAGCAGCAGGCTGCAAAGCTCGCCGCCCTCAAGGCCGAGGCCGAGAAGAAGGCAGCCCAGCTGGACGGCGTGGAGCTTGTCATCGAGGCAAAGGTCTCTGCGACCGGCGTGACCTACGGTTCCGTCAATGCAGCGACTGTCGTCGAAGAGCTTGCCAAGCGCGGCATCGAGATCGACCGCAAGATCGTGACCATGCACGACATGAAGAAGGTCGGCTCGTCCGAGGCTACGGTACACTTCCACAGAGAGGTTGAGGTGAAGATTCCTGTAACGGTCGTTGCAGAGAACCAGCCGGCACCGGCTGTCGAGGAAGTTCCTGCCGAGCAGCCCGCAGAGGCTCCTGCTGCAGTGGAAGAGGCTCCGGCAGCTGAGGAGGAAGCTCCTGCTGCAGAGTAATTCAACAGAGACATTTTCGCACTGTAAAGCAGTAATGTTAGATAAGAATCCCTTTCACTTTCGGGTGGAGGGGATTTTTCAGTCAGTCATGAAACGAATAGTACTTACCGGCGGACCCTGCGCCGGGAAAACGACAGCCCTTGTCAAGGTCATCGAGCACTTCTCAAGTCTCGGCTACAAGGTGTTCATCATTCCTGAGGTGCCGACGCTCTTCAGCCAGGCCGGCATGGATTACCTTACGGACAACCACGCCTTCTTCTACGAAGGTGAGAAGGCGACGCTGGAAACACAGCTCGACCTGGAAGACAGGTTCACACGCATGGCGGAGACAATCAAGACACCGACGATCATCGTCTGCGACCGCGGCACGATGGACATCTCTGCCTACATGAAGCCGGAGATGTGGGAGGAGATAACGGCCGCCGCCGGCACGTCGTCCGAACAGCTCCGTGCCCGTTACGATGCGGTCCTCCACCTCGTCAGTGCCGCCGATGGGGCCGAGCAGTTCTATACGACGGCCAACAACGCCGAGCGTACGGAGGGGCTGGAGCTTGCCCGCGAGCTGGACAAGAAGGTCATCCAGGCATGGTCGGAACATCCGCACCTGCGCGTCATCAACAACCACGAGAACTTCGACACGAAGATCAACCGTGTGCTCCAGGAAATCTCCAATGTGCTGGAGATTCCCCAGCAGGTCATCGAGGAACGCAAGTACATCGTACGCCTGACGGGCGAGATTCCGGATGCCATCGAGAGCGACATCATGCAGACCTACCTCACTTCGGAGCCGCGCAGCTAGGGTACGTCTCCGCCGCCGCACGCTGAACGGTGTCTCCATCAACGTCCGCACGACGAAGAAGACCCTCCCGAACAACGAGCAGGTGGTGACGGAACGGCAGATCGACAACAACCTCTACGAGTCGCTGATACGGCAGGCCGACCCTTACCGCCTGTCCATCCATAAGGTGCGCAAGACCTTCATCTGGCGGGGACAGTTCTTCGAGCTTGACACCTACCTGTCGCCGGCCTCCGGCCTGCAGATTCTCGAGACGAAGGGCATCGTCGACCATGAAGATGTCAACTTCCCGCCGTTTCTCGAGGTGCTTGAGGACATAACGGGAAAGACCGAATATTACAATTACAATCTGGCTCTGAAGAAGTGAGGCGGAAGCCTCCGGAGCAGGGACGTGCCGCTCTGGCACGCCGGTGCGCCATACGGAAAATGCCGCAGTTCCCAGTAACGGGAGCTGCGGCATTTTCCGTATGATACGGTCCGGAGGTCATCGTTTCCCGGAAGCCCTGTCAGCCTTCTCCCAGTACTTCTTCCCTTTCTCCTTCAGTCTGGCCGTAAAGGCCATGGCGTCTGCAGCCGCCTGTGCCTCGTCGGCAGGCGATGCGTATGCGTGGCGGTAGCCTTTGATGCTGTTCCACTGGCCGCGTGTGAAGTCGGGTACTTCGACAGGGATGTTGCCGTTGTCCATGGAGATGGAACCCAGCTCGGCCAGGCAGCACCATTCGGCCAGGTCGTAGACATCGATGTCCAGCGGCAGGCCGTTCTGCAGACAGTAGACCAGCCGGGAATCCATGATGAAGTCCATTCCGCCGTGTCCGCCGACTTTCTTCGCCTCCTTCTCATACTTGGCAACCAGCGGACTTTCGTATTTCCGCACCAGTGCCTGTGCATCTGCCTTTGACAGATAGGAGTGTCCGGAGAGGTCGTCGGCCGACGGCGTGACGCCCGACTTCTTCAGTTCGTCGGCCGACAGCGCATAGCCTTCGACGGGATATTTGTTGGCGAAGCCCCGTGTGCCTGTCAGCTGGTACATACGGTTGTACGGCTGCGGGGTCATTACGTTGTGATGGATTTCGATGACCTTGCCGTTCTCCGTGCTGATGAGCGTCGTCGTCTGGTCGCCGTTGCGGAATCCGTCACACTTCTCCCCGGTCATCTGCTCCACGTGCATCTTGCCGTTGATCGATTTCGTGTCCATGGCGACGAGCGTCTTCATGCGGTCGCCGCGGTGGATGTCCAGCACCTGTGCGACAGGTCCGAGGCCGTGTGTGGCATAGATGTCGCCGCGGAACTTCCGGTTGTAGTCCAGCCGCCAGCCCAGCCTGTCCTGCGCATCCTTCTTCCAGTAGGCATCCCAGAACGGCGTCAGGTCGTGGCGGTAAGCCCCCTGCACGTAAAGCACTTCGCCGAAGACACCCTTCTGCGCCATGTTCAGCGAGTTCAGTTCGAAGAAGTCGTAACAGCAGTTCTCCAGCATCATGCAGTGCAGGCGGGTCTTCTCGGACAGGTCGATCAGCTGCCAGATTTCCGACAGGTTCATCGCCGCCGGCACCTCGATGGCCACGTGCTTGCCGTGCGTCATCGCCTCCCGGGCGACGAGGAAGTGGTGTTTCCAGTCGGGGGCGATGTAGACGAGGTCGATGTCCTTGCGCCGGCAGAGTTCTTTATATCCGTCCTCACCGGAGTAGATGTCGGCGGCAGGCATGCTTGCCTTGCGGAGAATGTCCTGGCATTTCTCGGCTCTGCCGCGTTCGTGGTCGCAGAGGGCCATCACCTGGATGCCGGGGATGTGCATCCAGCGTTCCACCGCACTGGGCCCGCGCATGCCCAGTCCGACGAAGGCCACCCGCACGACTTTCATCTTCGGGGCGGCGAGGTTCAGGGCACTCTCCTGTCCTGCCGGGCGTGCAGATACTTCTGTGACGGCCTTTCCGCCGGTGATTTTGTAGGGCCAGTTGAACTGTGCCGATGCCGTTGACAGCAGGGAGCAGGCTGCCCAGCAGGCACAGGGGCAGCCCATGATTTTCTGATACGCATTGTTGTTTCCAATTGTTTTAGTTATATGTTTACAGGTTGGTTCTTACTTCTGTTGTCATGGAAAACCGCAGGCAAAGTTACGAAAAATAATCTGAACCCATTGTCCGGTCCGGTTCTTTTTCCCATGAAAGTGTTTCATGTACCTCCATCCTGTCCCCGCCCGGCTGGCAATGCGGGGCGGGAAAGGCTGTTCCCAAGCGTCGGGAATGCGGTTCCCAGACGGTTGGGAATGCCGTTCCCAGGCAGTCGGGAATGGGGTTCCCCGGACGGTCGGGAAATTTGCGGTTCTGTGTAAGTCGGACGGTGTACGGGGAATTGTCTCACACAGAGGCACGGAGAGCACGGAGGGCAGGGAGAGTGGGGCATCTCCGATGCGGAGAGAGATTTAGAAGTACCGGGAGGAGAGGGGAGGTGCTGAGAGCTGTTTTAAATTCCTGTCTATACATTTGACGGAAGACCTGGGTTTGCAGGATGCAGGTCGGGTACGGCGGTGAAAACTCCGCCTCTCTTTAAAAAAACGGACGGATCGGGCCTGTATTCGCTGGAAATGATTATCTTTGCTGCGGAATCAAAACAAAGTCCGTCTCTGCATCTGCCTTCAGACAGATAGGGAGCCGGTGCTGAAACATTAAAAGCGTATGACACCGTTGAAGAAGCCAAGCCTTGCAGACTGGAGCAGCCGTCTTGTGGAGACGGTCGGCCGCTTTCCGGTCACTTTCGTGTATATCGTCCTTGCCACGGTGCATCTCTGGTTCGTCTGCGGGAAGATGTCGGAGGGCGATTATACCTGTATCGATTTCCTGGCCGACCTGCTGACCCTGGGCGGAATCGTACTCTCCTATATGCTCCATCTGTTCATGGAGGGGCGTGCGGGAGGCCGGCGGCACGTCGTCATGCTGTTGGCGAACATCGTGTGGATTGCGGTCTGCTCGTTTTTCGCCTGCCACTATCCGCTGGACGGTGCCATGACGGCCGCCTGCATAGCCTGCTGCGTGGCCGTTGCGGTGAGCCTCTTCATAGTTCCTTTCCGCCGGCTGGGGGACGACCGGCCCGCCATCCGCTTTGCCATCGGATTCCTGGGGCGTGCGGGGCTGGCCATAGTCGTTTCGGGACTCCTGTTCCTGGGGCTGGAGCTGCTGGTGCTGTCTTTTCTCTATCTGTTCGATGCCCAGGTCAGCGACAGCCATTTCCTTTATCTTCTGGTCTTCTGCTTCGTGTTCCTGGCACCCACGCTGGTCGTCGTGCAGACACCTTCGGCCGAAAAGAACCGTACGCCCCGCGACTGGATGCAGCACAGGTTCATGAACGGCGTCATCCATTTCCTGCTCCTCCCCCTGCTCTTCGCCTATCTCGCCACGCTGTATCTCTACGTCTTCAAGATCATCCTCGAATGGACGCTGCCCGACGGATGGGTAAGCTGGCTGGTAACGGCGCTGATGTTCCTTACCGTCATTGTTGTCCATCTGCTCTATCCTGTCCGTTTCCAGGCGGAAGACAGACGGTTCGACAGGAGGGTCCTCCGCTGGCTTCCGCTTGTCGTGCTGCCGCTGCTGGTGCTGATGACCATCGGCATCGTCCGCCGTTTCAGCGACTACGGCGTGTCGGTGCTGCGTGTCTATCTGCTGGCGTTCAACGTCTGGTGCTATGCCGTCTGCATAGGGCTCTGTGTGACGAGGGCGAAACGTCTGTGGTGGATAGGCGGCTCGTTTGCCGGCGCGCTGCTGCTCCTTTCGGTCCTGCCTTACAATGTCTATTCGTTCACGTGCGGCCAGCTGTGCCGGGACATCAGAAGCCTTGCGGAGGAGAAAGGCATCCGTCACTTCCCGATGCGGGATGCGGAGCTGAGACAGATATGGGAGAGTCCGGAGGACGGGCAGTCCCGGCTCCTTGAAGACAAACTCGTCTATCTCTATACCCATTATGACACAACAGACATCAACAGGGTCGTTGATGCAAAGACGGTCTCGATGCAGGATTTTCTTTCCGGCGAACCTTCCTTCACGACAGTCAACGATAAGTATTACTTCAACATCCAGTGTTCTGCCTCCGACAGTGTACTGGAGATACCGAAGGGATATGCCGCTTTCCGGACGGTCAGGTATGATTATGAAACGGGCTTCCTGCCCTGTTACGTCAAGCATGACACCTTGAGCGTGACGATACCTTATCAGTACCGGGGCAGAAAGACGGCCGACACTGTCCGGATGCCGGTTGCGAAGCTGAAGGAGCTGAACGAAAGCCGCATACAGCATCCGGCTCTTTTCTACGGCCGGCACACCTGCCTGTACCTGACGGGTCTGACCTGCTACGAGGAAGAGAAGGACGAGAACGGCTATCTGTCGGGCATTCTCTTCTTAAAGTGAGCGGGCAGCCAGGGGGGACAGGGGCTTTTCAGGACGATTTCTTCTTTATCTGCTTTATTTTCTGTATCTTTGCACGCTGTAGAGTATTAACAATTAAACAATTGACAAAAGATGAAAGCATTTGTATTCCCAGGACAGGGATCTCAGTTTGTCGGCATGGGCAAGGAACTCTATGAGAACAACCCGCTGGCAAAAGAACTTTTCGACAAGGCAGACGAGATTCTTGGCTTCAAGATAACCGGTATCATGTTTGCAGGAACGGACGAGCAGCTGAAGGAAAACCAAGGTGACGCAGCCTGCCGTGTTCCTCCACAGCGTCATCTCCGCCCTCTGCTTAGGCGATGCGTTCAAGCCCGACATGGTGGCCGGCCACTCTCTGGGCGAGTTCTCCGCACTGGTTGCCGCCGGCGCACTGAGCTTCGAGGACGGACTGAAACTTGTTGCGGCACGTGCCAACGCCATGCAGAAGGCCTGCGAGAAGAACCCGGGCACGATGGCGGCCATCATCGGCCTGCCTGACGAGAAGGTGGAGGAAGTCTGCGCAACGGTCTCCAAGGAAGGGAAAGTCTGCGTGGCAGCCAACTTCAACTGCCCCGGCCAGCTGGTCATCTCCGGTTCGAAGGAAGGCATTGAGGAGGCCTGCGAACTGCTGAAGGCTGCCGGTGCCAAGCGTGCATTGCCGCTGAAGGTGGGCGGTGCGTTCCACTCTCCGCTGATGCAGCCGGCCAAGGACGAGCTGCAGGCAGCCATCGAGGCAACGGAGTTCAACACGCCGAAGTGCCCTGTCTATCAGAATGTGGATGCCCTCCGCACACCGATCCGGCCGAAATCCGGAAGAACCTCATCGCACAGCTCACCTCAAGCGTACGCTGGACGAAGAGCGCGCAGAACATGATCGCCGACGGTGCCGACGAGTTCATCGAGTGCGGTCCGGGCAAGGCACTGCAGGGCATGCTCGCCCGCATCGACCGTAATGTCAATGCACACGGCATAGATTAGTTCCCCCATCCCTCTGAAGGGAGGGAACTCTAAGACAGTAAGAATATGGATGTAGGTGTGTCAGGTAGGATGATGGTCTGTTGTCTGATGCACCTACAATAATGTAAGTGCAAGCCCTTATTGCTTTCCACTTTCGGGAGAGCCGGCAGGGGATTTTATATGAAGACTAAATTAGTTATCTACCAGGTTCTCACCCGTACCTTCGGCAACCGCAACCTCACCCGCAAGGAGTACGGAACGTTGGAGGAGAACGGTGCGGGGAAGATGAACGACTTCGACGGCAAGGTGCTGCAGCGCATCCATGACCTCGGTGTCACCCATCTCTGGTTTACCGGCATCATCCGCCATGCGACGTGTACGGACTATTCCGCTTTCGGCATACCGTGCCAGAACCCCCGGGTCGTGAAGGGACGTGCCGGGTCGCCGTATGCCATCACCGACTACTACGACATCGACCCCGACATTGCCGTGGATGTAGACGCACGCATGGCAGAGTTTGAGGCACTCGTAGCCCGCACCCATGCGGCAGGCATGAAGGTACTCATGGACTTCGTGCCCAATCACGTCGCACGCCAGTACAGAAGCATCGCCCGGCCGCAGGGCGTGGAGGATCTCGGCGAGGGAGACGACACCGGCAAGCATTTCGATGCGCAGAACAACTTTTACTACTGTCCGGGCGAACGGCTCGACCTCTCCTGTGTCCCGGTACACGGATACGCCTGTGATGCCGCTCCTTACGATGAATACCCGGCGAAGTGTACCGGCAACGACCGCTTCGATGCCCATCCGCAGCAGAACGACTGGTACGAGACGGTCAAGCTGAACTACGGTGTGGATTACTGCGATGCGGGCGGCAGAAGCTACCACTATAATCCCGTCCCCTCCACGTGGAAGAAGATGACCGACATCCTGCTCTTCTGGGCGGCGAAGGGTGTCGACGGTTTCCGCTGCGACATGGCCGAGATGGTGCCGCATGAGTTCTGGGCATACGCCACGCAGCAGGTCAAGGCCCTTTATCCGGAAACCATCTTCATCGGCGAAGTCTATGACCCCGGCCGGTACCGTATGTACGTGGAGTCTGGGTTCGACTATCTGTACGACAAGGTGGGGATGTACGACTGCATCCGCGGCGTGATCTGCGACCAGCGGCCGGCATCGTCCATCACCCGCGAGTGGCAGCAGGTGGACGACATCCGCGACCACATGCTCTACTTCCTCGAGAACCACGACGAGCAGCGCATCGCCTCCGGCTTCTTCGCCGGCAATGCATGGAAAGGGGTTCCGGGGATGATCGTCTCCGCACTCCTCCAGCAGAACCCTGTCATGGTCTATGCAGGACAGGAATTCGGCGAAAGGGGCATGGACAAGGAAGGCTTCTCGGGGCGTGACGGCCGTTCGACCATCTTCGACTACTGGACGTGTGAGGCCGTCTACAAGGGATTCTTCCACCATGATGCGCTGACGACCGACGAGAAGAAGCTGTCGCTGGTCTACCAGGGCATCCTCCGTTTCTGCAACCGTGAGAAGGCCGTGCGTGAAGGACAGACCTTCGACCTCATGTACGCCAACAACCAGAGCTACCAGTTCAATCCCCGCCGGCAGTTCGCCTTCCTGCGCAAGGCCGATGACGAGGTGCTGCTGGTTGTCGCCAACTTCGACGACCGCCGTGTACACATCAGCGTCACCGTGCCGGCCCATGCCTACGATTTCCTCGGTCTGCCCGAGCAGGAGGTGGAGATGACCGACCTGCTTTCCGGCTTCACGAAGACAGCGGAACTGAAACGTGACGGACAGATCGCACTGGATGTCCCCGGGAACTATGGCCGGATTTACAAGTTCAACATAAAGAAGAAGACCGTGGAATACGTATTGAATTCGCACAACAAAGAGGAGTTCCCGCCGGCGCATACCGCCGAGCATCTGCTGAACCAGGTGATGTTCCGTCTGTTCGGCGCGGCACGCAGCACCAATGCGCACATCGAACGGAAGAAGAGCAAGATGACCTTCATCCTCGACCACAAGCCCGACCGCAAGGAAGAGAAGGCGATAGAGGACGAGATGAACCGGCTGATCGCCGACGACCTGCCGGTGACCTTCGAGCTGGTCGACCGCGACAGCCTCCCCGAAGGCGTCAGCCTTGACCGCCTGCCCGAGGACGCATCGGAAATGCTGCGCCTTGTCCGCATCGGCGACTATGACGTGTGCCCCTGCATCGGCAGGCACGTGCGCTCCACCGCACAGATCGGCCGCTTCGAGCTGTTAGGCACCAACTGGGACGAGCAGAAGCATGCCTTCCGCATCCGTTTCAAGGTGATTCCGGCATAGGAGAACAGGGAAAGACGGCTGCAGCTGCCTGACGGTTGCGTTCCAGGCAGGCCGCCGCCAGTCCTTGGATGCAACTTCCTGGAATACAGGAAGGTATATATCGGTTTCCAATCAGGCCTTAGTTGAGCTTCAACCAGGCCTTACTTGGGCTTCAAGTAGGCCTTAGTTGGACTTCAATCAGGCGTTGCCAGCTTTCAAGTAAGGCCTGATTGAAAAGCGGGCATATATTGTCTGTGCAGACTCCGTATAACTTATTGAGGCACAGTCGTATATTCTCTATTTTCCGAATTTCGTCCAGCTTGGAAACAGACTTTTCTTAGGATGTCGTTTCAGACCGTATGACTTTCAAAAGGGTATTCGTGTTCTGGCACACCCTTTTTTCTTCATCGAGAGACGGCTTCTTACTCCACCAGCCGGTACAGTCCGATTTCCGAGATGGCAGGGACGGCACGCGCCTGCCGGATAGTCAGCCGCACTTCCCCGGCGGTCTGTATGGGGAACTTCAGCAGCCGTTTGTGTCCGACAGTTGTTCCTGCAGCCACCTCCTTCCACTTTCCCCTGGCATCTTTTCACCTCCAGGAAAAACGCTTCCACACGCTGTCCCTTGCGGATGTCCTCCTGTATGGAAAGGACATTGAATGCGGCCGGGTGCTTCATCCGGAACAGGAAGACGGCCCTGCCGCCTTTCATGTCAGGCAGGACGGAGGTGTCGTAGTCGCCGTCGACGATATTGCCTGCCTTGCCTTCCGAGAGCCGGCATACGACCTTGGAACCGGTGAGCAGGTTGCGGGAGAATGTTGCGTCGTACAGCCGGCGGAAGCCACGGAGGCTCTCCACGTCGGCCTCGGCAAGCCGTCCCTCTTTGTCCGGCGGAAGATTCAGCAGCAGGACACCGTTCATGCCGACGGATGTGAAGTAGATGTCCATCAGCTCTTTCGGCGACTTCACCTTGCTGTCCTGGTCTGCATGATAGAACCATCCCGGCCGGATCGACACGTCGATTTCCGCAGGATACCAGACGAGCGACTTCGCCTTTTCAATCACCTTGCGGCTGCCCAGGTCCTGTCCTCTCATGTCGCCCACGGGAGCTGTCAGCATCTCCTGCTGCGAGTTCTTCGCAATGGTCTCCTGGTCGAGATTGTTCTTGGGGACGACGCTCCATTCCGTCTCACGTCCGCGTCCGGTCTCTGTTCCTACCCAGCGTACGTCCGGCCCCATGACGGCAATCACCGCATCGGGCTGCAGCCTGCGGATGAGGCTGTACCAGCGCACGAAGTCGTACTCCTGTTTCTCTCCGTTCGCCCCTTCGCCGCAGGCTCCGTCGAACCATACCTCGCTCACCTTGCCGTACTGTGTAAGCAGTTCGGTCAGCTGGCTGACGAAGTAATCGTTGTAGGCCTCTGTGCCGTAGAGTTTTGAATTGCGGTCCCAGGGCGAGAGGTAGATGCCGAACGACATGCCGTATTTCCGGCACGCATCGCTTACTTCACGCACCACGTCGCCCTTGCCGTTCTTCCAGGGAGAGTGCTTCACGCTGTGCTCCGTGCAGGCCGACGGCCACAGACAGAAGCCGTCGTGGTGCTTGCAGGTCAGGATGGCACATCTGAATCCGGCCGCTTTCAGCTCGCGGATCCACTGGTCGGCATCGAGGGCGGTCGGGTTGAAGACGGCCGGCGACTCCGTTCCGTCGCCCCATTCCCGGCCCGTATAGGTGTTTACGCCGTAGTGCAGGAAGGCCGTCAGCTCCTGCCGCTGCCAGTTGAACTGGCGTTCGGACGGAACGACATTGGCAGCCTTGCGGACGATTTCGGCGGGGGTGTCCGTCGGCCGGATCACTGCGATGTTCTGCTCCTGGGCAGAGAGTGTCGTTGCGGAAAGCAGCAGCCCTGCACAGGCGGCCGCTGTATGGAAGAGATGAGAATAAGTTTTCAGCCACATATTGTTATGAGACGGGTAATGATTTGTAATCTGTAAAAATGATATTCCACGGCAAAATTACGGATTTTCATTGAATAACCCAAGACGCATACGGTAAAATTGCAGGAACGGGCATTCTTCCGTTGCTGACAGCCGGGTGAGGACGATTCTTTCTCCGGCTTTTATGCGATGTGACAATCTATAGTCGGGTTATTTGGCATAGGAAATAATGCTTATCTTTCCTCGTTGAAGAAAAAAATCACTTTCTTTATCCAACTGGCTTATAAATCACAGTTTTTATGTAAATTTGCAGTATCAACCAAACCAGGGAGGAACAGACGATGAAATACCCTATCGGAATACAGAACTTTGAAAGTCTGCGCAAGGACGGTTACACCTACGTGGACAAGACGGCCATGATTCATCAGCTGGTCGTGCAGGGAAGATACTACTTCCTCAGCCGCCCTCGCCGTTTCGGCAAGAGCCTGCTCATTTCCACCCTCGAGGCCTACTTCTCCGGCAGGCGCGAGCTGTTCAGCGGGCTGGCGATGGAGAAGCTGGAAACGGACTGGACGGCCTGCCCCGTCCTGCACCTCGACCTGAACACGGACGACTACCAGCACGAGAATGTCCTTGCGCAACGCCTGAACCTCACCCTTTCCCAGTGGGAGAAACGCTATGGGAAAGAGGAAAACGAGGTGACACCCTCCCAGCGGTTCGAGGGAGTCATCCGTCGTGCCGCCGAAGCGACAGGCCAGCGTGTGGTTATTCTCGTAGACGAGTATGACAAGCCGATGCTGCAGACTATCGGGAACGAGACGCTTCAGGCCGCCCACAGGAATCTCCTCAAGTCCTTCTACGGGGCGTTGAAGTCGCAGGACCAGTACATCCGCTTCGCCCTGCTCACCGGCGTGACGAAGTTCGGGAAGGTAAGCGTTTTCTCCGACCTCAACAACCTCTTCGACCTCTCTATGGACGAACGCTACCAGGCTCTCTGCGGCATCACGGAGGAGGAGATACACACCTATTTCGAGGCCTCCGTCCGCCAGTTGGCCGACCGGCAGGGGCTGACGGAGGAGGAGACGCTCGCCCGGCTCAGGGATCAGTACGACGGCTACCACTTCCGCCAGAACGGCGTCGGCGTCTACAACCCCTTCAGTCTGCTCAACACCTTCAGCAAGCTGGAATTCGGCAGCTACTGGTTCGAGACGGGCACGCCCACCTATCTCGTCAGGCTCCTGCAGCGCGACGACTACGTCCTGCCCAACCTCACCGAGGAGGTGGCCACGGCCGACGTGCTCAACAGCATCGACTCCTTCTCGAGCAACCCTATCCCCGTCATCTACCAGAGCGGCTACCTCACCATCAAGGGCTACGACCCGGAGTTCGGGGAGTACCGTCTCGGCTTCCCCAACAAGGAGGTGGAGGAGGGCTTCACCCGCTTCCTGCTTCCTTTCTACACCGGCGCCGAGCGCAGCACGCCCTTCTCCGTCGCCAGTTTCGTGCGTTCTCTCCGTGCCGGCCGCCCCGGCGACTTCATGCGCCTCATGTCGGCCATGTTCGCCGATACCGACTATAAAATCGTGGGCGACTCCGAGCTTTATTTCCAGAACGCCTTCTACCTCGTCGCGAAGATGCTCGGCTTCTACACGCAGGTGGAGCGCACGACCTCCGACGGCCGCATGGACATGGTCGTCGGCACGCACGACTACCTCTACATCATCGAGTTCAAGCTCGACGGCTCCGCCGAGGCCGCCCTCCGCCAGATCGACGAGAAGGGGTATGCCCGGCCTTTCGCCGCCGACAGCCGGAGGCTCTACCGGATCGGCGTGAGCTTCTCTCTGGAGCGGCGGTGCATAGAGGAGTGGAAGATAGAGTAGGCTGCATGAAGTCATGTTCCCAAAGTGCCATGTTGCCAGGCCGGTCCCGTGTAATCCATACTTTCGGGTCTGGTAATCCATACTGTCAGATCTGACTCTGTTGAGACTGTCTGAATCTTTTTCTGATGGTTTGCAAACAGCTTGTAACCAGTTGTTTACAAGCTGTTTGCAAAAGGTGCTCAGTTGCGGTGTAAGTAAGGCCTGATAGCGGTCCAGACAGGCCTTACTTGCACGCCAGTTAACGCCTGATTGGAATCCTGATGAGCATGGAGGTGAAAGATCCTCTGGGACCCCTATGCTCCATGCACCTGCACAAAAGCAGTATAAATCCTAAATTTATTCCTTATAACCAGCCTCATTCACGGAAAAATTAGTATCTTTGCACTTTAGTTCATAACCAGCGATATTCGTTTTTCAGAAGACAATAAATTAAAACATACATAAAATCGTGGCTGAAACAAAGTACATCTTCGTTACGGGCGGCGTGGTTTCCTCACTCGGCAAAGGAATCATCTCGTCGTCAATCGGTAAGCTCCTCCAGGCAAGGGGCTACAACATCACCATCCAGAAATTCGACCCGTACATCAACATCGACCCGGGGACGCTGAACCCCTACGAGCACGGGGAGTGCTACGTGACGGTGGACGGCATGGAGACCGACCTCGACCTCGGGCACTACGAACGCTTCACGGGCATCAAGACCACGAAGGCCAACTCCATGACCACCGGACGCATCTACAAGAGCGTCATCGACAAGGAACGCCGCGGCGACTATCTGGGCAAGACCATCCAGGTGGTGCCTCACATCACGGACGAAATCAAACGCAACATCAAGCTGCTCGGACAGAAATACCACTACGACTTCGTCATCACGGAGATCGGAGGTACGATCGGCGACATAGAGTCGGCGCCGTTCCTCGAGGCGATCCGGCAGATGAAGTGGGAGCTGGGCCGCCGTGCCATCAACCTCCACCTGACCTATATCCCTTATCTCAAGGCGGCGGGCGAACTGAAGACGAAGCCCACGCAGCACAGTGTGAAGGAACTGCAGAGCGTCGGCATCCAGCCCGACATCCTCGTGCTGCGCACGGAGAAGCATCTCGAGGACGACATCCGCAAGAAGGTGGCGGCCTTCTGCAACGTCGATTTCGACTGCGTCGTGCAGAGCGAAGACCTGCCGAGCATCTACGACGTGCCGGTCAATATGCTGAACCAGGGACTCGACGCAGCCATCCTGCGCAAGTGCGGCGAGAAGGTGGGGCCCAAGCCGGCCCTCGGTCCGTGGAGAGATTTCCTCGACCGGCAGCGCAAGGCGACGAAAGAGGTACACATCGGACTCGTCGGCAAGTACGACCTGCAGGATGCTTACAAGAGCATCCGGGAGGGACTGCTGCAGGCCGGCGTTTACAACGACTACAAGACCGTCATCACCTTCATCAACTCCGAGGACCTGACCGAGGCGAACGTCGGGGAGAAGCTCCAGGGGCAGGACGGCATCGTCATCTGTCCGGGCTTCGGCCAGCGGGGCATCGAGGGGGAAGATTGTCGCCGCGCACTACACCCGTACCCACAACATCCCGACCTTCGGCATCTGTCTCGGTATGCAGATGATGGTGATTGAGTTCGCCCGCAACGTGCTGGGTTACAAGGATGCCAATTCGCGTGAGATGGACGAGAAGACGGCGCACAACGTCATCGACATCATGGAAGAGCAGAAGAACATCACCAACATGGGCGGCACGATGCGGCTCGGTGCCTACGAGTGCGTGCTGCGCCAGGGGTCACGCGTCTTCGACATCTACCGCCAGGAACACATCCAGGAACGCCACCGCCACCGCTACGAGTTCAACAACGACTATGAGAAGGAATTCGAGAAGAACGGCATGATGTGCGTCGGCCGCAACCCCGAGAGCGACCTCGTGGAAATCGTCGAGATACCGGGTCTGAAGTGGTACATCGGCACGCAGTTCCATCCGGAATACCAGTCGACCGTGCTCCATCCGCACCCCCTGTTCCTCGACTTCGTAAAGACATCAATAGAAAACCAGAAAAAGAAATAAATGGATAAGAATACGATTACAGGGTTTGTTCTCATCGCCCTGGTACTCTTCGGGTTCGCCTGGTGGCAGCAGCCGTCGGCCGAACAGGTGGCACAGCAGCGGGCCGAGTTCGTGAAGGACTCCGTCGCTGCAGCCCGGAAAGCGCAGAACGCAAAGCTCGCCGCTGCGAAGCAGGCACAGCAGAAGGCTGCCGTGGCAGCCGACACGACGGCCCTGTTCCACTCGGCCCTGAACGGCAAGGGGCAGGACATCACGCTGAAGAACAGCAAGGTGGAACTGACCCTGAACACCAAGGGCGGCGTTGTCAGCAAGGCTGTCATCAAGAACTACGTAGGGCATGACATCGCCGTCAAGGACGGGTCGAAGGACCGGAAGGACGTCACCCTGTTCAGCGGAAACGACCAGAGCCTGAACTTCATGCTGGCCGGCAAGAACACTAACATCGAGACGAAGGACCTTGTCTTCACCCCGTCGAACGTGACCGACACGACCGTCACCCTCACCGCCGTGGCCGGACCGGGCAAGACGCTCACGCTGAACTACGTCCTCGGCAGGGACTACCTGCTCCACGCCTCCCTGCAGGCAGAGGGCATGAGCGGGCTGTTCGCACCGGACTGCAACCAGATGGACGTCAGCTGGCAGGAGCGTTGCCGCCAGCAGGAGCGCGGCTTCACGTTCGAGAACCGCTATGCCACGCTCACCTACAAGAAGCACGGCGGCAGTACGGATTACCTGAGCGAGACGGCCGAAAAGGAGGAGACGACCGAGGACGCCATGGACTGGGTGGCCTTCAAAAACCAGTTCTTCTCTGCCGTGATGATCGCCAGGGACAATTTCGCAGCAGGCGCAAAGCTCAAGAGCACGCCGCTCGACAAGGAGTCGCACTACCTGAAACACTACGAAGCCAGCATGAAGACCGGCTTCGATCCTACGGGCCGGCGGCCGTCAGAGTTCGAGTTCTACTTCGGCCCCAACGACTTCCGCCTGCTCCAGGCGGTAGAGAAGGAGAGCCGTTTCGGCAAGGACCTGGATATGCAGAGGCTCGTCTACCTCGGCTGGCCGCTGTTCCGCATCATCAACCGGTGGTTCACGCTCTACGTCTTCGACTGGCTGAGCAAGGTGTTCCCGATGGGTGTCGTGCTGATTCTCATCACCCTGCTGCTGAAGCTCATCACCTATCCGATGGTGAAGAAGAGCTACATGAGCTCGGCGAAGATGCGCGTGCTGAAGCCGAAACTCGACGAGGCGACCAGGCAGTTCAACAAGCCCGAGGACCAGATGCAGAAGCAGCAGGCGATGATGCAGAAGTATGCCGAGTACGGTGTCAGTCCGCTTTCCGGCTGTCTGCCGATGCTGATACAGATGCCTATCTGGATCGCGATGTTCAACTTCGTACCGAACGCCATCCAGCTCCGCGGGCAGAGCTTCCTCTGGATGGACGACCTCAGCACCTACGACCCGATCATCTCGTGGGGGCATAACCTATGGCTCATCGGCGACCACCTGTCGCTCACCTGCATCCTCTTCTGCGGTGCCAACCTGCTCTACTCATGGTTCACCATGCAGCAGCAGAAGGACCAGATGGTGGGACAGCAGGCCGACCAGATGAAGATGATGCAGTGGATGATGTTCGCCATGCCGCTCTTCTTCTTCTTCATGTTCAATGACTACTCGTCGGGTCTGAACTTCTATTACTTCGTCTCGCTCTTCTTCTCGGCCGCCATCATGTGGACGCTGCGCAAGACCACCAACGACGAGAAGCTCCTCCAGATACTGGAGGCGAAGCGCAAAGAGAAGAAGAACAATCCGAACCAGAAGGGCAGCGGACTCTTCGCCCGGATGCAGGCCCTACAGGAAATGCAGCAGAAGCAGCAGGAAGAATTGAGGCACAGAAAGGAAGAACTCAACAATAAAAAGAAAGGTCTATAACTATGAACAGAAACTTGACAGTCGCAATGGCTGCCGCACTCGTCATGAGCGGCGGCGCACAGGCACAGGATGTGAACATCGGGCGCAGCAGCATCACGCTGAAGAGCGACCTCATGACACCCGAGGCTCTCTGGGCCATGGGACGCATCGGTGCCGCACAGGCATCACCTGACGGCAGACGGATCGTCTACCAGGTGGGGTACTACAGCGTGAAGGAGAACAAGGGACACCAGGTGCTGCGCATCATGGATGCCGACGGCAGGAACGACCGCCTGCTCACCACCTCCGCAGCGAACGAGAGCGATGCGGCATGGCTCGACAACAACACCCTGGCTTTCCTCACCGGAGGACAGCTGTGGACGATGAAAGCCGACGGCACGGACCGCCGGCAGCTCACCCGCTCGGACATCGACATCGAGGGCTTCCGCTTCTCGCCCGACCGCCGTCGCGTCGTGCTCATCAAGAGCATCCCTTACTACGGCACGATCAGGCAGAACCCGAGTGATCTGCCGAAGGCTACAGGCATGGTCATCACGGATATGAACTACCGTCACTGGGACCATTACGTGACGGCGAACGCCCATCCGTTCGTGGCTGACGTCACTGCCGGAGGCATCGGCGACGGTGTCGACGTGCTCGAAGGCGAGCCTTACGAAAGTCCGCTGGCACCGTTCGGCGGCATCGAACAGATCGACTGGAGCAGGGACTCCAAGTCTGTCGCCTATACCTGTCGCAAGAAAGAGGGCACGCAGTATGCCATTTCGACCGATGCCGACATCTATATATATAATGTGGAAACCCGCCGGACGAAGAACCTCTGCAAGCCCGAGGGGTATGTGGAACCGGCAATCGATGCGACGAAGAGCATGCGCGACCAGGCTGTCAACCATCAGGCCGGCGACATGAACGTGGGCTACGACGTGAATCCCAAATTCTCGCCCGACGGCAGGTACATCGCCTGGCAGAGCATGAAGAACAACGGTTATGAGAGCGACCGCAACCGCCTCTGCGTCTACGAGCTGGCCACGGGCAGGAAGACCTACGTCACCGAGAGCTTCGACTCGAACGTCGACGAATACACATGGGGGGCCGATTCCAAGGTCCTCTACTTCATCGGCGTATGGCATGCGACGGAGAACATCTATCAGACCAGTCTCAAGGGCGAGGTGAAGCAGCTCACGGAGGGCGACCACAACTATGTCAGCATTGCCTTGCTGGGCGACAGGAAGCTGCTGGCCATCCGTCAGAGTCTCTCCCAGGCCAACGAAATCTACGCCGTTACGCCGGCGAAGAAGGAGAAGACAAGCCTTCAGACACAACTCTCCTTCGAGAACAAGCACATCTACGACCAGCTCGCACTGGGCGAAGTACACGACCGATGGGTGAAGACGACCGACGGAAAGGAGATGCAGGAGTGGGTGGTGACACCGCCTCACTTCGATCCGAACCGGAAGTACCCGACGCTGCTCTTCTGCGAAGGCGGACCGCAGAGTCCTGTTTCCCAGTTCTGGAGCTACCGCTGGAATCTCCAGATCATGGCCGCCAACGGCTATGTCGTCATCGCACCCAACCGCCGCGGCCTGCCCGGTTACGGAAGCGTATGGAACGAGGAGGTAAGTACCGACTGGACCGGTCAGTGCATGAACGATTACCTCTCCGCCATCGACGATGCGGCCCGTAATCTGCCCTTTGTGGACAAGGACCGGCTCGGTGCCGTCGGTGCGTCTTTCGGCGGATTCTCCGTCTATTATCTGGCAGGCATCCACGACAGACGTTTCAAGTGTTTCATTGCACACGACGGTGCCTTCAACCTCGAGAGCATGTACACCGATACCGAGGAGGCGTGGTTCAGCAACTGGGAGTATGACGACGCTTACTGGAACAAGGACAAGACGGAAGCTGCCCGGCGCACCTATGCCAACAGTCCGCACCTGAACGTCGGCAAGTGGGACACGCCGATACTCTGCATCCACGGCGAGAAGGACTACCGCATCAATGCCAACCAGGGCATGGGTGCCTTCAATGCAGCCCGTATGCGCGGCATACCGGCAGAGCTGCTCCTCTTCCCCGATGAGAACCACTGGGTCTTGAAGCCGCAGAACGGTATTCTCTGGCAGCGCACATTCTTCAGCTGGCTCGACCGCTGGCTGAAGAAGTAAGTTTACAGGTCGACGGGTTTGCGGGTAAACAAGTTGCCTGATGGCATTAACCTGTCAACCCGTCGACCTGTCAACCCGTCAGCCCCTTTTAACTGATAATCTAACAGACAACTCGTCTACTTGTTTACCCGTTTACTCGTAGACTTTTAATAATTCATCATGACTGAAAAAAATTCAAACAACATTGAGAGATTCAGCGGCTATGCGCTGGACGGCTCTCCTCCTGCTGGCACTGGCGATGTTCTGTGCCTACATCTTCGTGGACATCCTCTCCCCGATCAAGGAACTGATGCAGGAACAGAGGGGATGGGACTCTACCGCATTCGGAACGATGCAGGGGTCGGAAACCTTCCTGAACGTATTTGTCTTCTTCCTCATCTTTGCCGGGATCATTCTCGACAAGATGGGTGTCCGCTTCACTGCCGTACTCTCCGGTGCAGTGATGCTGGCCGGTGCGCTGATCAAGTACTATGCCATCAGCGAGAGCTTTGCCGGCAGTGCGGTAGAAGCGTGGTTCACCAACAACCTCAACCATATCCCTGTCTTCGAACAGCTGGGCGTCTCTCCTTTCTACGAGGGCATGCCGGCATCGGCGAAGGTGGCGGCATGCGGCTTCATGATCTTCGGCTGTGGAACGGAGATGGCCGGCATCACCGTCTCACGCGGTATCGTGAAATGGTTCAAGGGACGTGAGATGGCATTGGCAATGGGTTCTGAGATGGCGCTGGCCCGGCTCGGTGTCGCCACCTGCATGATCTTCTCGCCGTTCTTTGCCAAGTTAGGCGGTCATGTCGATGTGTCACGTTCCGTAGCCTTCGGTGTCGTACTGATCTGTATCGCCCTGATGATGTTTATCGTCTACTTCTTCATGGACAGGAAACTCGACGCACAGACTGGCGAGGCAGAGGAGAAGGAAGATCCGTTCAAGATCAGCGACCTCGGGAAGATCCTCACCAGCATGGGCTTCTGGCTTGTCGCCCTGCTCTGCGTATTGTACTATTCGGCCATCTTCCCCTTCCAGAAGTATGCTGTGAACATGCTCCAGTGCAACCTTACGTTCCATGAGCTTCCGGCCGGTTCGTTCTGGGCGTCTTCCAGTGTGACGATGGTCCAGTATGTCATCATGCTCGTCGTCGCAGCCACCGCCTTCATGTACAACTTCATGAAGCGGAAGGCGCTGAAGAATACGATGCTCCTGCTCTCCATACTCAGCCTTGTACTCTATTGCTACATGGGCTATATGCGCCAGTCGGCAGAGTCGATCTTCGCCGTGTTCCCGCTGCTGGCAGTAGGCATCACCCCGATTCTCGGCAGCTATGTCGACCATAAGGGCAAGGCGGCCTCCATGCTCGTGCTGGGCTCGCTGCTGCTGATTCTCTGCCACCTCACCTTCGCCTTCGTCCTCCCGCTGTTCAAGACCAGCCAGGTGGGCGGCGTCATCGTGGCCTATGTCACGATTCTTGTCCTCGGTGCTTCCTTCTCGCTTGTGCCTGCCTCGTTGTGGCCGAGTGTGCCGAAGCTGGTGGATGCGAAGATCATCGGGTCCGCCTACGCATTGATCTTCTGGATTCAGAACATCGGCCTGTGGCTGTTCCCGCTGCTCATCGGCAAGGTGCTCGACAAGACGAACGTCGGTGTGACCGACCCGACACAGCTCAATTACACTGCACCGCTGATCATGCTTGCCGGACTGGGTGTCGTCGCCCTCGTCATCGGTCTCATCCTGAAGGTGGTCGACAAGAAACGCCACCTCGGACTGGAAGAGCCGAACATCAAGGAATAAACCGGCTTTCACCATACCGTCTGCACCGGCAGGGATAATCCCTCCGGTGTCAGCATCGCAGCCATCTGGCAGGGACAGACTTCTGTGTCTATCCCTGCCTTTTTTCATTATGAAGCCTTTGGAAAACCGTCTTTACGGGATTTCTGTGTATCTATCCTGTCCTGAAACACATGGCAGTCTGTCTGTCTGTTCTGTGTTTCATGTGTGTCTTTTGGAATTATCGCCGTCCGTAAAGTCTTTCCGTATAAGTGACACGTCAGCCGCTTGCTCTATGTATTACCGTGACAAGAATGTGTCCGTCTTCCCATTTCCGACACATGTGTCGATGCCTGTCACCGGTTGTGTTGTCTGCGCCCACCTGGCGTGTTGAGGGCCCGCACCTTCGCAGTCTGTTGTCGAAACGGAAAGCAACGTGTAGTGGATGGAGTGTTGTTCCACCCCCGATCCAGTGCAATCTGAACATATTATCTCTCTTCCGTATCATCGTCTTTGTTCCACCAGTGAGGCGAAGACAGTCTGATTAAATTCCCTCTGGAACAATCTGTGGTGTATCTTCCAAACCGACATGAGCAATGTCCTTGCTCCACCTCGACGTGCCATCCATATATGCAAGTTGTTTCTTTTATGCGACCATCCTCCTTGCAGAAATCAATCTTGTGCAATGGTTTGTCATTGATTCAGAAGCAAGTGCTGGAATCGGGTGTTCTGTTTTCTGAGACATAGAAGCGGTTGTTCTCTTCGATAAGACATCCCTCACAACATTCAATTAGGCACTGTCTGGCCTTCAACTAAGCATTACCTGGCCTCCGGTTGGGCCTCTGTCGGATATCAGTCAGTGCTCTGTTGGAAGATGCCGGATGGGTAGGCGGTTTTCTTTCAAGTGAAATCCTGACAAAAAAGCCTTCCGCTCAACCTGTCTGTTCAGCGGAAGGCGTTCTGTCCGTATTCAAAAAACGGCCCTGTCCGGGCAGGTCATGCTCGGACAGGGCTGTTCGTGTTTTGTCTCAGCTACACATCGTAGCTTCCCTGGAAGGGGGATTTCAGGGTTCTTTCCGTTCCTTACCGGAGGAGGGCCTTCAGTGCCGGAAGGCTGACGCCTGCCTTCTGCAGATGTGGCAGGGAAGGCTTTGCACCGCCTGCCGAAGGGAGGGGGTGATAGAACACCGGCACCATCAGCATGACCATCGGCCGTCTGAATGTCAGTTTTTTGCCCGACAGCAGGTACTCGTAGATACCCAGCGTGTTGGCATCGAAACTGTCGACGGAGAATCCCATCTGTGCCAGACCCGTCTGCTGGCTCATGTAGGCGGCGTTCGTTCCGCTGTCTTCGAAGAGTCCCATGACGACCCCCTCTTCCTCGGAAGCCATCATTGCAGCTGTCATCGAAAGGTTCTTGGATGCGAAGATGCTGTAGATGCCGGGCAGTGTCGACTGGTTGAACTGGTCGTAGTCGGCATCGCTTATCTTTCCTGCGTTGTGCTGGCTCTCGACCTGGCTGATGGCTTTCTGCAGGACGATATAGAAACTTTTGTCCCATACAGAGGTCACGCGGAGCAGCGAGGCACTGCCCCTGGGGGTCGTCGAGAGGAGGTCGCCGCCCTTGAGGGAGAAGGCGAGGGTCTTGGGATCGAAGCCGAGGTGGACCACCATCGGCGATCCGCTGACGGCGAAGCTGACGCTGCCGTCGGCCTCTTTCCTGATTGTTCCGGTCATCCGGGTCAGCAGTTCGTCGAGGCTCTGGGTCTGGGGAGTGAGCTTGAGAAGGTCGTAGCCCTGGAGATAATACGTTTTGTCGATGAAATCGTTCAGGCTGCCCTGTGTCACCGTGACGGTGTCGTGCTTCTCCTGGTTGGTTATTACGAGGTCGAAGGTGCGCGGTTCGCCTGTCGTGTTGGCATTGATGTGTGCCACGAAGGCGTTGCCCTTGTCCTCTGTCGATGCGACGGCTGCGGCTCCGGGCCCCACTCCCAGACTGATGGAAGGCTCTGCGCCCACCTTTGTATAGGGCAGGGCAAGGGCGGTGTCGTTGTCGTTGACGACGATGTTCTGCTCTCCTGTGTACTGAAGACAGCCCCCGACTGGAGGATGGAGAGGTTGGTGGAGTCGTTGCCGTTCTTGATGGTCAGTACGGCGGCGCGGCTGTCGGAAGCCGTGTTGTTGGTCACGCTGACGATGACGGAGTCGTCCTTCACCTCGGCCTTGGCCCTGTCTCGCTGACAGAGGCCGTCGAACCGGCCGGTGCGTTGAACTTCACGCCTCCTTTCTGTGCGTCGGCATTGAAGAAGAGCTTGGAGCTGACGACCTGCACGGAGTTCTCGCGCAGGTATCCGCTGCCTGCGTCGTCGTTGTCGCTGCAGGCGATGAAGCCTGCGGCGGCAACGGAGAGAAGACAAATATTGAATATCTTTTTTTCATAAAGCGTTTACTTGTTTAGTTTCACTTGGGATGCATTCCATGCCGGCAGGATGGACCTCCAGTCCATGTCGAAGCGTGCGACACGGTTCGCCTTGTACTGAGGGCAGGGCGGTATCGTGTCCGCTGCCGGCAGCGTCGTCATCGAACAGCGGGGCGGGCTTTGCCGGCGAAGACGTTGAGGTCTTCTCGAGTACGGCGTTCTGCCACTTGTCCACCCATCCGGCAAGGTTGCTCTCGGAGAACGGCTCGCCGGTGAATGCGTAGAGGACGATGATCTGCGTGGTCATTCCGGTGTACTGGAGCTGTCCGCCGTTGATGACGAACAGCGGGCCACACAGCGATGCCCTGATGTCGCCGTTGTCGGAAATGTCGAAGGAGATCAGGTTGTAGGCGTTGGTGCCTGTTCCCGTACCCTGGCTCTTGTTGATGTTGAAGGCATTGCCGATGTAATAGGTAGCACTCTGGCCGCGGAGAGTCAGCACTTTCTGTCCTGACTGCATCAGGAAAGCGTTTGCCGATGCCACGTAGGTCAGCGGGAAGGCGTAGTCTGCGCCGTAGCCGCTCTTCACGTTGAGGCTGTACTTCCGGTTCTTGCCGCTGCCTGTGTAGCTGATGCTGGCGGTGCGGGTCGTCTGCCTGAATGCCTCGGCATCCGGATCGTATGCGGTCATCGTGAGCTTGTAGGAACCCAGGAGAGCCGGCAGGTCGTACTGCAGCACCTGTACCTGTGCCTCGTCGGTGCCGTTCGACACCTTGATCTTCGAGCCGCGGGCCTTGGTGGCCATGGGGTTGGCGTCTACCGTGATGGTCAGTGTGTTCCCGCTCTTGGAGAGGTGTACCCATGAGGCTTCACAGGTAACCTCGAGCTTGTCGAGGTGCGGGACGGTCTTCGTGACGGTCTTCGCTCCGTTTGACACGCTGACGGACCCGATGAGCTTGGCAATGGCGTTGACATCCACGAAGCTCTTGGTCGTCTCGACACCGCCGGCCGACAGCTTCGCCGTTGCGGAATCGTAGGTGAAGTCGTACAGCCGTACGCCGTTCACAGTGACTGGCAGGTAGAGGCGGATTCCATGGTCGGTGAAGGCGTAGGCCGATGTGCCTACCAGCGTGTTGCTGTCGTAGAGTGCCAGCTGGCGGTTGTCCGGATCGGTGATGACGAGCCTGTAGGGCTTTCCGCCGATGGTCACTTCCATCCCCGAGAAGATGAAGTCGGCGGAGAGGTCGGTCACCTTCTCCATGTACTCTGCCGCATCAGCCGTGAGCTTGCGGAGGTACATCGTGTTCTCCGACTTCTTGCCGTGCAGCTTGACGCAGTCGGACCCGATGCTGTCGATGATGAACTCGAAGTCGCCTTCCTTGCCCCGGTACTCACCGTCCTTCGGCGTGGCATAGACGTGGAGGAAGGTGTTGTAGGTGTCGAACGACAGCACGGGACCGCTGTCATCCTTCATGCTGTAGAGCGACTTCACCTCGCCGTCGTCGGGGTTGTTTTCATAGCGCACGATGGCGTTGTCGCGTGTGAAGCGGATGGTGTAGGCCACTCCGCCGTAACTCTGGTTGCTCTCCGGGTAGTAGTCCAGTGCCCATCCGTAGGGAGCCTTCACAAGCGTGTCCTGCGCCTGCTGGAGGAACTCCGCCATGCGCTCCGAGTAAGACTTGTCGAAGACGTCCTCCTGGTCCTTCAGGCACGACTGCAAGCCGATTGCCGGCAGAGCGAGCAGGAGGGCGATGAATATTTTACTTGCTTTCATAAATGATCCTTTCTTCATTAGTTGAGATTCGTCAGATTGTAATTTCCGCTGACGACATCGTTCTCACGTTCGATGACGGCATCGCGCACCTTGTCGAGGTCGATTCCGAAGGATTCCTTGTAGTATCGCTTGCAGATTTCGAGCTTTTTGTTGATGGCTGTCACGCCGGGCTGCTCTTTGGCAGCGTTCCCTTTGTCATCCTTGATGACGGCCTTTGCCAGAATGGCATTCCACTGTGCGGGCGTCGAGATGATGTAGGTGCTGACTACCTCGGCGATGTCCTCGCGCTCCTCCTTCTGCGAGTAGGCGGTCACGAAGCCACGCTGCTCGAAGCCCGTTCCGTACTTGCTCGAGCTCCAGGAGTCGTTGACATAGTCGTTGGGGGTCACCTTTCCGAACTCGCGCGGATAGTCTTTCGTCTGGTTGACGATATGCACGAACTCGTGGTGGATGGTCTTCAGGTAGTACTCGTCCAGGTAGGCACGGTTGTTCTTGTACCTGTCGAGATGGTTGACACCGAGCAGGCGGATTTTCTTTCCGCCCTCGGCCGTACCGAGTTTGATGTTTCCGCTGTTCTCGTACTCGAACTCGCCGAGGAAGCTGAAGAGCTTCGGGAAGTAACGGCGTGTGAAGTTGATGCCGGCGGCCTGCGTGTAGGCTTCGACGCAGGTGTACTTGATGATGTGTGCCAATTCGACGGACTGTGCCGAGTCGGCCGGCACGTCGTAGTAGGCCATGTCCGACTCGTTGTCCTCGTAACGCCACTGTATCTGGATGTTGTAGGGCGACACGAAGTTCTTGTACAGCCACTTGTCGAAGGCGGTTTCTGTCGTCGTGGAACGCTTGATGACGCTCTCACTTGACAGGTCGTCGTCGGAACAGGAGGCGAACCCTGCCGCAACGGCTGCCAGGAGCGATAAAGCCAATATGTTCTTTTTCATTTCTTATTCCTTGATTATTGATTCGTCATTCGGTGTCCGGAACCGGTCTTGCAGGATGCGGGCTGCCCGCCTGTTCTGCTGTTCCCGGTGCCTGGGAAGGTTGTTCCCGGTGCCTGGGAATCGTATTCCCGACGGCCGGGAATCATGTTCCCGACGTTCGGTAACGGCCGGACCGGATTCCGGAAGCATTCTGTTAGGTTAAAGTCGAGCCTGTCCTGCGTACTTCGGCCGTGGGGTGTACGTATAGCCCGGCTTCGTGTACTGGCTGGGTGCAACGACTTTCGGATTGCCCATTACGCCGGCCGCACGGATGCTCTGTGGAATCTGCACCACCTGCCGGGGGTCGTCTTTCTTGAGCCAGTCGAGGTTGCGCAGCGGTTTTCCGTCGGCACCGATCAGGCGGCGCGGGATCTCGATGTTGTAGCGTTTGATGTCGAACCATCGCAGTCCCTGGTGTACCGTCTCGATGCGGCGCAGGTCGAGTACGCACTGGAGCAGCGACTCCTGTACGGAGCCTTCGGCGCCGATGGTGAAGCGGGGGCTGAGGTGTTTCTTGATGCTCGGCTTGAGTTTCGCCGCATCGTCGTAGGCGTAGGGCAGGGCATCGAAGAATGCCTTTACGCTTGCCGGGGTGAGCGTGACGCTTGTCTTGAAGAAGTTCTGCATCCACGTCGTCATGTCGGCGCAGGCAGCATCGTCCTGTCCGAGCATGATTTCGGCCTCGGCGCGGTTGAGGAGTGCCTCGTCGATGGTGAAGTCGACGTTCAGCGTGCGCAGATAGCCCGAGCCGGTCGTCTTGTTGAGAATCTCCACTTCACGCGGCAGCTTCATCGTCATGGCGCAGTCTACCTCGCCCTGGTTGATGGTGAACGGCTTCCAGATGAGGCCAGACTCCGATCCCCAGATGTTCTCGCTCTCCGTCAGCTCTGTCTGCGACAGGTAGTTGGTCAGGGCGTAACGCTTGTATAGTCCCCAGGGAGCGAGTGCCATGCCGGCATAGCTGACGCTCGTCTGGATGAGCAGGTTGCATTCTGCCTCCACGTTGCAGTAGGCTTCGGCAATCTTCACGGCCTGCGAGGAGTTGCTCAGCGGCATGGCCTGCAGGGTGCGGTAGTCGCGCAGCGAGGCGCCGGGATTGCTGCCCAGGAGCTTGTCGGCGTATTCCTTGGCTTTGTCCCACTTCTCGTAATAGAGGTAGAAGCGGGTGGCGAAGGCGTAGGCGGCCTTCTTGTTGAAGTGGTACTTCGGCACCTTGTAGCTGTCGTTGATCAGCGGGATGCCGGCCTCGATGTCGGCGGCTATCTTCGCATAGTCTTCTGCCACGGTACCGCGGTTGGCCTGTGCAGTCGTCTCGGAGAAGTCGGCCACCTCTGTGGCATAGTAGATGCCGGGGTCGGTCTGGCTGGTCTTGGAGTTGTAGGCACGGCTGAACTCGTTGACGAGCACGAAGTGGTTGTAGGCGCGCAGCAGCAGTGCCTCGCCCTCGGAGTTGCGGAGCGATGCGTTGGTGGCACCTCCGAGTTCCTGGATGGCGTTCAGAGCTTCGTTGGCCTTGTAGATACCTTCATAGTAGATCATCCAGATGTGTTCCGGTGAGTCATTGCCACTTTCCGTGTCTTCCAGCCAGAAGAACATCTGGTCGCCCTCACGGTCGCCCATGCTGTTGTGCGGACCCATGTAGTCGGTGTTGTCCGACATCCACTCGTTGATGAGTGTCGGGGTGCGGTCGGGGTAGGCTGTCACGAGCAGACCGGCCACTTTCGTCGGGTTGTCCAGCGTGGTACGGTTGTCCGGCAGCGTGTTCAGCTCGTCGGAGCAGGAGGCGAGCAGTGCTGTCGATGCGAGCATCAGGCCGCTCTTGTATATGATATTCTTTATTTTCATAATTCCGTCTGTATTAAGAGTTTAAAGACCTAATCTCAGTGTCAGTGTGAACTGTTTCGGCACCGGGGCCGCTACACCGCCCGTATTGAAGAACTCCGGATCCTGTCCGTTCAGTTTCTTGTCGGCATAGAACAGGAAGAGGTTGGTAGCCTGCAGCTTCAGTGCCAGACTGTTGATGCCGATGGGGCTGATGAGAGATGCCGGGAAGGTGTAGCCCAGCGAGATTTCCTTCATGCGGATGAAGTCGCCCTGGCGATGCGTGCGTCGGAGTAGTTGTAGCTGTTGTAGGCTACGTTGAGCTGCGAGTCGTTCCGGTTCTGGCGGCGTGTGGCGATGGCCGGGATGTCTGTCGTCGCCTCGTTGCCGCTGTATGCCCAGCGGTTGCGGAACTCCTGGGCAGTGCGTCCATGTCGTCGTAACGGTTGCTGAAGACCGGATTGAGTCGCACCTTGTTGCCGAAGCTGTAGGGTGATGAAGACGTTGAGGTCCCAGTTCTTGTAGCGGAAGACGTTGCCGAACGAGCCGGTCGTCGTCGGGTCGGCCGGTCCTTCATACTTGAGGAATCCGATCTTGTCCTGGTCGCGTTCCTGGAGGTAGATGCCGGAAGTCGTCCGGTTGCCATCGGCATCCCAGAAGGTCGGCAGACCGTCGCTGCTGAGTCCTGCGAACGGAATGCTGAAGATGGAGTTCACGGGATAGCCGACGAGGCTGTAGCCCGTGCCCTGTACGAGGTCGATGACCCGTGCATGGGTGAAGAGGCTCGTGATTTCGTTGTGTGTCCAGGAGAAGATGAAGTTGGTCTCCCAGCTGAAGTCCTTGCTCCTGATGTTCTGCGTGTTCAATGAGACTTCGACACCGTTCGACTTCATGGCGGCGACGTTGGCGAGGTTGTAGGACCCGAGGTTCGGATGGTTCACATAGCCGATCAGATCCTTGTTGCGCCGCCAGTAGAAGTCGGCGGTGAGGTTGATGCGGTTGTCGAGGAACCCGAAGTCGAACCCGAGGTTGAACTCATGTTTCTTCTCGTAGGTGAGGTTCTTGTTGCCGAACTGCTCGTCGTAGCCGGTTTCCTGGACGGTCGTGAACGGCCGCCAGGGCACTACCGCCGTGAAGATCGGCAGGGAGTTGGTGACCGGCGGGCGGTCGCCGGTGAGCGAGTAGCTCAGACGGAGCGTGGCGTGGGTGAGCGCTTTCTTGAAGACATCGGCGAACCATCCCTCCTCGTGTGCGTTCCATGCGCCGGAGACGTTGTAGGTAGGCAGCCAGCGGGCGGATGTCGCCTTGCCCAGATAGTTCGTACCCTCGTAGCGGAAAGTACCCGTTACCTGGTAGCGCCCTTTATAAGAATAGGTGCCTGTTCCGAAGTAAGCCAGGCTGCGGATGTGGGTGTTCGCGAGCGAATAATAGTCTGTTCCTTCCTCCTGGAACATCTTGAAGGCACGGTAGTTGAGCTTGGCAATCTCGCCTGCGTCGAACATCATGCCCCATTCCCGGTCGAAGGTCTGCTTGCGGTCTACGCTGTTGGTCTCCATACCTGCATAGAGGTTCACGATGTGCGTGTCGTTGAAGACATCGTTGTAGGATGCCGAGAAACGCGAATCCCAGCCGAAGAAGTGGTTGCCGGTGCGGTCGAGAATACCGCCTTCCGGCAGGACAGATTCCGGCAGAGCGAACGGATTGTCAGGGTCGGTATAGAGGTAGGGATTGGCGTCGCGGATGGTCGTCGTTCCCATGGCCCGGTAAGCCAGCGCCTGGTTGGAGTTCTCGCGCACGATGTGCTCCATCGTCGAGGCGGCGCTCTTGACGGCCACCAGGGCGGTGAGTTTCACCTTCGAGATGGGTTTGTAGTCGACGCTCGCCTGGATGCGGAAGTCGTGAATATTGAGGTCCATGTAGTTGTTGTCCAGCTCGTTGAAGATGTTGAACGGTGCATAGTTGCGGGTATAGAACACGTTGGGGTCGAGTGTACGCGACGTGTTCAGCGAGTAGGAGTAGGGGTTGATGTCGAACGCACGGCTGACGGTTCCCGATGCCGGGTCGACGGTCCGTGTCAGCGAGCCCGGTGCGCGCTGCTTGCGGTAAGAGGCGTTGGCAATGAGGTTCAGGCCCACCTGTTTGCTGATGTTGTAGGTGGTGTTGAGGTTGCCGGTGTAACGCTGTACACGGCTCGCCTTGTACCATCCGGGGTCGTACATGGCGGAGAGGGAGGCATAGTACTGTCCTTTGTCCGTACCGCCCGATGCGCTGACGGAGTGGTTGTGCATGATGGAACTTGAGAAGAGCTGGTCGAACCAGTCGGTGTTGCGGTACTCGGCAGCCCGCAGGTAGGCATCCCGTGCGTCCTGCGTGTTCTCCAGTCCGAACTGTCCCTTGGTGGCGTCGTACTCGGAGAGCAGCTGGTACATATGTCCGTAGACACCGCTCGTCGAAGCGTTGGCAATCTCGGCATAGTTCAGGTAGCCCTTCTTCTCCAGTTCCCGGTAGACCTCCATCTGGTCCTGCGAGTTCATGATGTTGAAGTTGCGGTAGCTCGGCTTCAGGCGCAGCGTGTATTCGCCGGTATAGCTGAGGTGGCTCTGGCCGGCTTTACCTTTCTTTGTCGTGACGACGATCACGCCCGCCATGGCGCGCGCACCATAGATAGAGGTGGCGGAACCGTCCTTGAGGATCTGGAAGCTCTCGATGTCGTCGGCGTTCAGGCCGGCGATGGCGGAGGATATCAGGGTCTTCGCATCACCTGAAGACAGGGAGCTTGCATCGACATTGGCAATGTCTTCCATGATGACGCCGTCGACTACCCACAGCGGCTTTGACGAACCGAAGATGGACGTGGCACCGCGCACACGGATCTTCGGTGCCGTACCGAATGTACCCGAGACGTTCTGAACACTCACGCCGGCGGCGCGGCCTTCGAGCGACCGGCTGACGTCGGCCATACCGTCGATCTTCGCCTTGGAGGCGTCGATCTTCGTGGCGGCACCCGAGAAGAGACGTTTGTCCTGCTGGGTCATACCCGTCACGACGACCTCGGTGAGCTGGTGGTTGTCATTGGCAAGCACCACCTTCATGCCGTCCCTGGCGGTGAGGGTCTGGGTGGTCATGCCGATGTAACTGACTACGAGTTTCTTTCCTGCAGGAACATTGAGCGAGAACTTTCCGTCGATGTCGGTGACCGTTCCTGTCGTGGTACCCTGTACCATGATCGAAGCACCGACGACGGCTTCTCCGTCTTCCTGAGAAACTACGGTACCATTGATTTTTGCCTGGCCGAATGCCGTGCCGATAGACAGGACGAGTCCAAGCAAAAATAAAGTGAATCTTTTCTCCATAGATCTCTTTCTTGAATGTTAATGAATTATTGTTGTGTAACAGTTTCTCTCAATCTGCGCCCTTTTCCGGCTGGTGGGGTAGGCGGTGATGGGCGGTGATAAGCGATGATGGGCGATGATAAGCGATGGTGGGGTGTTGGGTATTGGGGGCGATGGAGCGTATATGGTTTATGTGAAGCTCTGATGGATGGTAAGGGCTGCTGTAGTTTACTTAGGAAACTTTAAAGGTTACGTCTCCTTCTGATTGCAAAATTAATAAATATTTAGAGGAATGCAAGTTTTTGACAGAATAAATTACATTTCTTCTTAAAAAAATAGGGTAATATGTTGTTAATTTTAAGCAGAGGAGGGTTTCTGATACACTTTAAAAAGCCCTCCCCAAATCGCTCGGAGAGGACTTGGGGAGGGGATGAGGGGGGAAGGAAGCCTCCCCAAGCCCCTCCGAAAGAGGGGATGAGGTAGGCGGTGATAAGCGGTGATGGGCGATGATAAGCGGTGATGGGCAGTGATAGGCGATGATAAGCGATAATAAGCGATAATAAGCGATGATGGGTGGCTTATCTTACGCCTACCTTGGCAGCCTTGTTGCCCACACGTACGATGTAGGTGCCGTGGGGCAGGGCGATACGGACTGCATCGCCGGCAGCCTTGCCCTGGTAAGCCACCTTGCCGTCGATGGTGTAGACGGCGACAGTGTGCTTCCCTGCACCGAGGACGGTGATGCCGCCGTCGGTGAGCTGTACCTTCACGTCTTCGCCGGCATGGACATCATCGATGCCGGTCGGCGTGAACTCGATGTAGTTCGTGTACAGGAGCGCATTGGGGAAGTTGCCGTTGGCCAGCACGCAGACGAGCTTTGTGAACTTCTTGTTGAGTTTCAGCGTGGTAACGCCGTTCTCGACCGTGTACTCGTCGCCGGCGGTCAGTTCCTCGCCCTGCAGTTCGCCGTCCACATACTGTACGTTGCCGTCGAACCATCGGTAGGTAGTCGGTTCACCGCCTACGACGGCCTCGGAGCTGAGGTCGACCTTTCCGTCGACACACTTGACATCGAGCGGTGCCTGGAGGTTGTAGGAATACCGGTTGAACGGTCTGCCGTTGTTGCTCGGCAGCGGCATGGTTGAGAACTTCAGCCGGTTGCCGACGATGTTCAATACCGACAGATTCGGGCATTGCGACACGTCCACTTTCGTTAGTTTGTTGGCGTTCAGCCAGAGCTGTTCCAGTGCCGGGAGCCTGTCGAGCGACACGCTTTCCAGCTCATTATTGCTCAGGTCGAGGTTCCAGAGGTTCGGGTTGTCGAGGCTGACGCTGGTCATCTTGTTGCTCGAGAGATAGGCCAGTCTGAGGTTCTTCGCCTGTGAGAGGTCGAAGGTCTGGAACTTGTTGCCGACCAGCGAAAGTGAGAAGAGCTTCGGGAACTTCGTAAGGTCGATCTCGCTCAGCTCGTTGCCGTCGAGGTTCAGGTCGGTCAGCGTGGAGGAAGCCGGAAGCGTGATGTGCTCCAGCCCTGTATTCGCCAGCGTGATGAGCTTGGCATCTTTCAGTCCCGAGAGGTCGGCCTGGCTCATCTTGACGTTCGACACGCTGAAGATCTTGAGTTTGTCGTCGGCCTCGGCTACGAGCACACGCACTTTCGTGTTCTCCTTCGACTTGGCGCGGAAGAGCTTGTAGGCCGTCCCGAGCGTGTACTGGGTCACGTTGCCGTCGCCGTTCCACTCGAAGTAGACCGACTTGCCCGGCACGTAGCTGGCCAGAGAGAGCTGCACGCTGTCCGTCTTGCTGACCGTCGTGAACGAGGCCAGCTCGTGCTGCGGCATGGCGATCGGATGCACGCAGGTCGTTTTGAAGACGTCGGCACCCTTGAAGTCGGGATAGCCCGGATGGGTCATCTCGCAGTAGATGGAGTCGAGTGCGAGGTTGAGGAACTTCGCCGACCCGTCCGTGAGGGTGTAGTCGGTGCCCAGCTTCAGCGTCTCTCCGCCTTTCTTCTTCCATACGAACTGTGTCTTGGCACCGTTCCGTGTGATGTTCTGTTCGGAGAGGTCGATGCCCGGCGAGAGGTGGAAATCTGCAGGGATATGCTGCGGTGCATAGATGAACCTGCCCTGCGGCAGTCCGAAGTCGGAAGGCATATTGCCCAGCGTGAAGCGGTTGCCGCTGACGTTGAGCTTTGTGACCGGTGCGACCGGTGGAATCTTCACTTCGTCGAGTTCATTGTTCGACACGTTGATGTCCTCGATGAGCTCGCTGTGGTTCAGCAGGACACGTGTGAACTTGTTGTACGACAGGTCGAGCGTACGCAGGTTGTCGGCATCAGACACATCCAGCTTCTCCAGGTTGTTGTGGCTGACGTTGAGCCGGCGCACGGCATAGAGGTCGTTGAAGCGGATGGAGTCCAGCTGGTTGTGGCTCAGGTCAATGTCGGCGAGCTTGCTCTTGTAGAAGTAGGACGACGGTCCGCGGAGGTCGACGAACCGGAGGCTGTTGCCGGAGAGGTCGAGCTTCTCGAGCTTGTTGTTGTAGCCCATGTCGATGGCGGTCAGGCCGGCGTTCCGGAGCGAGAGCGTGCGGAGTTCGGTCAGTGCGGAGAGGTCGATGTTGTCGATGTACTGTCCGTCGGACTCGAGCGTCGTCACGTAATGGTCCTGCGGCACGTAGACGATGATGTTGCCCGATCCCGTGCGCACGTCATTGATGTTGGCGGTTGCGGGATGCTCGGAAGTCACCTTGAGCGGCTTCGTCTCGCCGCTGCCCAGGTCGACCTTCACCGTGACCGGCTTGTCTTCCGTCGCGCCGAGGATGCCGACGGACATCTTCACCGGCGAGCCTTCCGAGCCGAGGCTTGACAACTCAATGGCCTTCACGTCCTTTCCGAAGTCTTCGACAGTCTTCACCCGGAAGTTCTCCGTACGGATGGGGTAGGCCTTGAGGACGCTGTTGGTGTACTGTACGAAGACCTCGTCGTCGAGTGCCTTCTTCAGCGTCACCTTGCCGTCCTTGTATTCATAATAGGTGTCGTCCAGCTCGACAGGCTTTGTCGGGTCCTTCTTCGGGACACGGAAGAGCCGTCCCTGCGTGGTCGTCTTCGCGCGGAGCACACGGCTGCTGAGGTCGATGACGTCGCCCACCTTGTAGGTGTCGTTCAGCTCCATCGGGTTCTGCTCGTGGTAGTACTCGAACCAGTTGCCCGGCCAGGGAAGCGTGGCGAAGTCCATGTAATTGTAGCGCACGTTGACGCTGTAGAGGTCGGGGTTGTGGCTCACGTCGAGGCTGTGCAGCAGGTTGCGGTCGCACGAGAGGGTGAAGAGTTTGGGGTTCTGCGAGAGGTCGAGCGTCTTGAGGTTGTTGCCGCCGCAGTAGAAGTAGTATAGCTCCGGACAGTGCGTCACGTCGATGTTGTCGAACTTCACGTCCGTGTTCACCGTACCGGAGGAGTGGGAGATGTAAAGCTGTGTGATCTTCGGGTTGTGGCTGAGGTCAAGCGTCTTCACCCGTGAGTCGCCGACGTTCAGGATCTGCAGCTCGGGGTTCTGCGAGAGGTCGACCGATTCCACGCTCGTCATGTCGAGGCTCAGCCGCTGCAGCTTGGGGCAGGCGGTCGGGTCGACGGCTTTCAGTCCCAGCGTGTGGTAGGCGTCGAAGGAGCGGAGCTTGGGGAAGTTGCGGAGCGTGAAGTCCGGGGAGAGGTGTCCGATCTGCGGAATCTCCAGCACGACGAGTTCCGGCATGCTGCCGATCATCAGCGGTGTGGATTTCGTGAAGGGGTTGTCCTGCAGGTAGATGACGTTCAGCGTCTGCAGGCGGTCGATGTTGAGTGCGTTCAGCGCATTGTGTTCCAGGTTGAGCACATGGAGCTTGAGGTTGCTGCTGAACTCGATCTGGTCGATTTCGTTGCCCGAGGCATTGAAGAAGTAGAGGTTGTCGGGGTCGCCGGTGATGGTCACCATCCTTCGTCGGAGACCGTGCCGGTGAAGAGCGAGCCTTTGATGGAGATGTCGCCGTTGTCCGACTCTACCTTGGCCTTCTTCACGTCGAACTCCTGTTCGCCGGCTCCGCAGTCGATGCTGACGGTCATGTCCCCGTCCGTCGCACCGAGCACGAAGGAGACCTGTGCCGCTATGCCGCTGCTTTTTCGCCTTGGCGGGCACGTTGGTGTGGAACCTGATGAGCTGCTCTTCCTGTGCATGCACGGCGGCGGAGCTCCACAGCATCGCCATCAGCAGCAGAAAGACTGACGGCAGAAAAGTAAACTTTTTCTTCATACGATTTGGTAAATAATATTTAATTCCGATTTTTATGTTTCAGCCGGGGAACGGGTAACCGCCCGGCGGACAGTGAATTCCGGCGACTGCAACCTGCTGGCTCACAGCAGATTGAATCCCTGCTCGGAAAAAGGTGCTCAGTTGCATGGCAAGAGGGCCTCGTCTGCACGTCAATCAGGCCTTGCCCGACGTGCTGTCAGGCCTTACTTGGAAGGCAGGCAACGCCCTCTGCTTCTCCACTGACTTTGTTCTGTGCTTTGAGTTCTGAATTTTTCATTACAGAATCTCGGGCGGCAGGGAGCTGCCGTTTAATAGATGACGATGCGCTGTGCCTTGCTGCCGTTCACCTGGATGAGATAGACACCTTTCTGCCAGGCGGAGGCGTTGACGCTGGTCTCGTCGCCCTGTGCCGACTGCACGTGGACAAGCTGGCCGCCGGGCGAGTAGACACGTACCGTGAGCGGTGCCGCACCGGCGAGGAAGACATCGAACGAACGCTCCCCCGTCATCGTGATGACAGGCGTCTCCCGGCTGCCGGCTGTCTTCACGCCGCTGATGCCGGCGGACTGTTTCTCGCGCAGCACCTGCTTCAGTCCGGCGTAGGCGTCGAACTTGCCGGCCCCCCACTGTACCGGGTCGCCGGTGTTCTTCACGAAGTCGTCCTTGCGGGCGGTCTCCTGATGATGCGCTCGACGTCCCTGCAGGTCAGCTTCGGGTTCGCCTCCAGCCACAGGGCGATGGCTCCGGCGACGACCGGCGTGGCCATCGACGTGCCGAGCGACTGGTGCCAGTAATAGGTCTTCTTGCCTTTCGTCAGCTTGCCCTGCAGGGCCGCCTGCGTGTAGCCCAGGTCGGGGTTCTCCACGGCGTAGGTGTTCACCGAAGAGATGACGGATGCTCCCGGCGCACAGACGAGCGGCAGGTTCCGGCCGTCGGCCAGCGTGCCGAACGACGAGAAGCGGGATGCCTCGCCTGCGGGGAAGTCGTCTTCCTGCCCTTTCTTGTTGTATCCGTAGACGAATCCGTCGATGGAAGGCCAGTGGTTGCGCACGTTGTAGCTGCCTACGGTGATGATGTTCGCCGCACAGGCCATGTCGCTGATCGATCCGTTGCGTGTTCCGCTGACGAATCCCACCTGCTGGTTGTCGTCGAAGTAGATGTGCTGTGCGTCGCCGTAGACATCGACGCGCTGCCCGGCTTTCTTGCTCTTGATTTCCAGCGACAGCTTGTAGTTGCCGTCCTTGTTGGTCGTCTGGTTGTCGCTGGTCATGATTTCCGCCATGGCATAGTAGCGTCCTGTCTCGGGATCTTTCATCGATGCCACGCTGACGTAGCCGTCGAAGGCCTTGGCGAAGGTCTGGTTGATGACGGCCCCCGTCATGGAGTAGTCGCCGCCGGAGGCGTAGGTCGTCGCCTGTCCGTTCGAGTTCGTCAGCACGGGGATGCGTACGGCGGCACGGTTGCCGCGCCTCGTATTGGTCACGACGATTTGGAATTCGAATTCGGTGCTGTCGTTGCTGTAGGCGGCAATCTGTCCGTTGCGGAGGTTGTAGTAGGTCTTCTTGCCCGACGGAAGCTCCCCTGTCTGCATCGGCGTGAGGAAGGTCTTTGACGGTCTCGCCGGCATCGGCGAAGGTCTTCTTCAGGGCCACGGCACGGTCGGCTTCGTTGCCGGCCGCCACGCAGATGATGGCATGCTTGCCCTCTTCGGCCAGGAACCTGTTCATCACGCTGGTGGAGTCGTGTGCGCCGAGGTTGCTGCCCAGCGACAGGTTGATGACGCAGGGCTTGGGATCCTTGCCGGACAGGAGCGCGTACTGCACGGCATCGTCGACACCGAATGCGATGTACTGGTCGCGCAGGGTCGCCGCAGGAAGCCACGATCTCCGACTCCGTGGCGCAGCCGTAGAAGGGGTTGGGCTTCTGCACGTTGTGGGAGACATCGTTGTCCTCGGTCACGGCATAGGTGATGTCGCCCTTGTACCCGCCGGCCATGATGCCCGTTGTGTGCGTACCGTGGAAGTTGGTGTTGTTGTCGGTCGTGAAGTCTTCGATGGCGTAGCTGTCCGCCTTGTTCTTCATCGTGTCGAGCACGGCGCGGGGGTAGTAGTTGTCGTATTGGTAGCCTTTGGGGTCCTGCTGGCTTGCGGTGATCTTGCTGATGTAGCCGAAGCGGGTCGTGCCGTCGGGCTTGAGGAAGTTGATGTGGTTCGGGTCGATGCCGCCGTCGACGATGCCTGTCACGACTCCCTTGCCGGTATAGGCCTGCGGCAGGTCGATGCCCTGGTGGATCTTGTCGACGCCGATTTCCTTGCGGACGATGTCCATCTTCTGGTACATACGGCGCGGCAGCTCCATGCGGTGGACGCATTTCAGGGCCGAGATGCGCTCGACATCGGCCAGGGGAACGACGGCGATGGCGATGCCGCCGCGCATACGCAGTACTGTCACGCCCTCTGCCTCGAGCTCTGCACGACCGTTGCCGTTCTTGAGTTCGATCATTGCCATCGTGTTCTGCGGGACACTCTGCCGCCGCTCGAACGTGCGGGTGCGGCTGTTGTAGGTGGGGATGGACGTGTTGCGGAGCCTGTACAGCTCCATCTGGCTCTGCAGGTCGAGCTTCGACTGTCCGAAAGGCTGCGGCTGCGAGCGGCACAGAATGCTGTGAGTAGAATCTTTCTCATCGCTTGTTGATTGCTGTTTTTTTACCGTTGATAATATATATTCCCTTGGACAGGCCTGTTCCCTGCACACGTGTGCCGTCGAGGCGGTAGACTGCTGCCTCTCCGCTGCGTGCCTGTCCGATGGTTCCGATGCCTGTGGGGGCACCCTTGAGGAACACCTCCAGGCGGTCGTTGTTCTTCAGGTCGAACTCGAAGCTGGTGCCGCCGGGGTAGGAGGGGGCGAGCTTCGTGCCGTTCAGTTTCACTTCCATCTTGCCCAGGTCGTTGCCGTAGGCTGCGAGCAGGAAGTGATGGTCGTCGGCCGAGAACATCACGGTGTTCTCGCCAGTCTGCATCGGTACGGTGCTGTGGTCGGAACGGTAGAAGTTGAAGCCGTAGCCGGCGAGGCTGATGTCGTCGATGAAGACGGTTGCCTTCTGGTCGCGCACGACGGCCGAAGTGGTGACGTCGATCTTCATTCCCTCCGTCAGTCTTATGTTGTAGGCTCCGTCATAATCGGCCGACTGTACCGTGCCGTCTGCCTTCACCGACTCGATCCTGCAGCCGCTGTTGGGCTTCAGCTGGACGAGGTTGTTCTTCTCGCTCAGTTCGAGTGTGTTCTCTCCGTCGTGGAGGGTTATCACCTTGTTGTCATAGCTCTGGCCCTCGTAGGCGGTGATGTTGGCCGCCTTGTCTACGGTCAGCGTGGCCTTCACGGTGGCGTACCTGTGCGCCTGGATGTCGAAGGCGGTGGCTTCTCTGACGTAGCACTCATAGGTGCCGTAGACCGTCACAGGGGTACCGTTCACCTTGAAGGCATCGAGGGAATAGTTCGTCTTGTCGAATTTCAGCGACAGCTTCGAGCCGGCCTTCACCGTGAAGCCGGCCTCCAGGAAGTTGCTGACCGCCGTTCCGTCGACCGTCACTCCTGACAGGACACCCTTTTGCCGAAGCGTCGTTGAACTGGAAGGTTACCGGACAGTCTGTATCGGGATAACCGGCCGTGATGACGATGGTGCTGCCCTGCCTGGGCACGACGAAGTACTGACCGTCAGAGGGCACTACGTCCTGTCCGTCGACCGCCACCTTATATATAGGAGCTTCCCCGTAGTTCCTGTTGCTGATGACAAGGGTCTTCTCCGTGTTGGGAATCCATTTCACGGTATTGTCGCCGTCCGTCAGGTCGACGGCGGTCTGCGACTCGTAGCGCATCATCTTCACCTTTGCGGCATGGTCGACCGTCACCGTACACGAACCTGTGCGGGCGGCCTCCAGGTCGCCGCTCTTGACGGTGAACATCGCATTCCGGTCTGATTCGGAGATGTAGAGGCTGCAGCTTGTCAGTCCGGTGATGGTCTGCTGGGTGGCGTCTCCTGCGCCGGTCGTCTTCGTGACGCTCTTCAGGTAAAAGCCCTGTCTGGCCTCGATCTGCACCGAACCGTACTGGGGTACATTCACCGTATTCGTTCCGGTGACGACGGCGACAGGTGTGAGTTGACTTTCACGGTCACCCTGGCGGCATCGTCCACCTTGATTTTCACGGGCGTATCGGCCTTTGTGGCTGCTGATGTCAGTGCCAGTACCACCAGGAAAACGAAATAGTAAACCTGTTTCATATATTACGTTTTGATTGTGATTGTCTATCGGGAACCAGTGATTTTTTTTGTTCGCAGTGCCTTCCCTGGTGGAATGTATTGCAGACAGCTTCTTGTGGATGCCTGCCTGCAAGAGGAACAGGCTGCCGTCAGACACTCGGTGCAAAGATAGATATAAATTATAAAAGAAAAAAACCTTTTTTTCCCTCTTTTTATTGTTTTATATGGATTGGATTGCAAATTGTTTCTGTCTGGTAAGTTTTTTCAGTATAAGTCGGTCATTCTCTTTGGCCATATTTATGACAGTGACGGGAACAAAACCCATCTTCTTCCAGTCGTGCTGATGCCCGACACTGGCCGTGCTGTTGGTGAATACCGGCCGTGTTAAAGGCCCTGCACGCCTGCAATCTGCCGCCCGGTAGGAAACGGCCTGTGGTAAATGCCGAAGGTTAGCGTACCTTTTCTGATGAGGGGGGCTGCTTTTCCAAAGACGATGAGAGATTGTCGGCTGAAAGGAAGTTACACATGGAAATCCATGACATTCAGTTTTTGCCGGACAGTGATAACTGCGAATAGGTAAGGATTCATGTCTTTCAGGTTCTGTCTCCGGGAAGGGGGAAGGCTGTACGGAGCACATCTCCGATGCGGGAGGAGAGGATCGTTGAGAAGAGAGGGGGTATTGAGAGTTGTCTTGACTCCCTGTCCATGCGTATTACAGAAGACAAAAAAGGCTGTGACATCCCCCCATCCACGGTCTGTTTCCGGAGGATGGGGAGATGCACAGCCTTCTATTGTTGTTCAGCAGGGCTTCGGCAGGGAGAAGCCGCATATAATTCCGGCAGTCAGAAAAGGTGCGGTCCGGACAGGTCGTCTTGGATAGTCATTTACAGGGAAAGCCTGTGGAAGGAATGTCCGGCACGTCCGGTTTCTGACTGTATGATAATGTCTTGGAGACAATCAGGACAAGGCGGTCAGAGAACGCCTTATGCCTGCTGGATGGCGATCTTCCTGACACGGCGTTCGTGTCTGCCGCCTTCGAATCCTGCCTTGAAGAACTCGTCGAGGATTCTGCCGGCAGTCTTGTTGTCGATGAATCTGCCTGGAAGGACCAGGACGTTGGCATCGTTGTGCTGACGTATCAGTTCGGCTACGTCTTTGTTCCATGCCAGTCCGGCACGCACACCCTGATGCTTGTTGAGTGTCATCGCCATTCCCTCGCCGCTTCCGCAGATGGCGATGCCCGGATAGACCTCACCTTTCTCGATGGCCTCGGCCAGCGGGTGGGCGTAGTCGGGATAGTCACAGCTCAGGTCGCTGTTGCAACCGAAGTCCTTATATGGATACTTGTGTTCTTCCAGATACTGGATGACGAACTGCTTCAACGGATAGCCTGCGTGGTCGCAGGCAACTCCTACTGTCTTAATTTCCATAAGCTGTTTAGGTTTTATGAGCCTCTGCGTTCCCGGCGGGGGAGCACAGAGCTCAGGTTAAACGTCTATGCTAAAAATGCTTTCACTTGCCTGTACACATTCTCGGCGGTGAAGCCCAGTTTCTCGTCGAGTACCTTGTAAGGAGCGGAGAAGCCGAAGCTGTTGAGCCCGTATACCTTTCCGTGCGCACCGACCAGCCCCTCGAGCGTCACGGGGAGGCCGGCTGTCAGACCGAAGATTCTTGCGTCCTCCGGCAGTACCTGCTCCTGGTATTCCCTGCTCTGACGGCGGAAGAGGCCCTCGGACGGAGCACTGACGACCCGCACCTTCACTCCGTCCCGGCGCAGGAGTTCTGCACCGTCAAGGCAGGTGGAGACCTCTGATCCGCTGGCGACGAGGATGACATCGAACGGCTCGTCAGAGCCCTTCACGATGTATGCGCCCTTGCGGGTCAGCTGGTAGTCGGTTCCTTCCGGCAGGCTCTTCACGTTCTGCCGGAGAAGATGAGGGCCGTCGGCGTGTCAGTATTCTCCATGGCCATCTGCCAGCAGACGGTTGCCGCATCGCTGTCGGCAGGTCGGAGCACACGGACGGAATCCTGTCCGGCATGGTTCTGCAGCTTCTCCATCAGGCGGATCTGCGCCTCCTGTTCGACAGGTTCGTGGGTAGGACCGTCCTCGCCGACACGGAACGCATCGTGACTCCATACGAATTTCACGGGCACCTGCATGAGGGCCGCCATGCGGATGGCCGGCTTCATGTAGTCGGAGAAGACGAAGAATGTGCCCATTGCCGTGACGACGCCGCCATGGAGCATCATGCCGATGCACATACATGCCATGGCCAGTTCGCTTACGCCGGCCTGGAAGAAAGCGCCGCTGAAGTCACCGCGGGTGAAGGAATGTGTGTGCTTGAGAAAGCCGTCGGTCTTGTCGGAATTGCTGAGGTCGGCGGATGACACGATCATGTTCGGCACCTGTTCTGCCAGCAGGCCGAGGCAGGCTGCCGAGCCGTTGCGTGTCGGGATGTCACGCTTCTGCACAAGACCGCTCCAGTCGATCTCCGGTGCCTTGCCGGAGAACCACTGGTGCATCTGTGCCGCTTTCTCCGGATTCTCCTTTTCCCAGCCGGCCTCCGCAGCATGGCGTTCAGCCACGATTTTCCGGAGTTCGGCAGCACGGTCATCGTAGAGCTGCTGTACTTCAGGAAAGATTCTGAACGGGTCGTCGGGATCGCCGCCGAGGTTTTTCACCGTATTTATATAGGCATCGCCTCCGAGCGGTGCGCCGTGTGTCTTTATGCTGTGTTCATAGCTGCTGCCGTCGGCCTGGCGTGCGCCCTTGGCCATGACGGTGTCACCGATGATGAGGGTGGGGCGGTTCTCTTCCCTGTTGGCAGCGGCGAGTGCCTCACGGATGGCATCCGGATCGTTGCCGTCGATATTCATGACGTTCCATCCCCATGCCCTGTATTTCATGGCCGTGTCTTCATCCATGACGGCTCCGCATTCGGTGGAGAGCTGTATGTCGTTGGCATCGTAGAACATGATGAGGTTGTTCAGTCCGAGTGCGCCTGCCAGTCTTCCGACTTCTGCGCTGACGCCTTCCTGGACGCCTCCGTCGGAGATGTAGGCATATATCTTGTGCTGCATCATGGTGTGTCCGAGGCGTGCCTCGAGGAATTTCTCTGCCACGGCGGCTCCTGCGGCATAGGCGTGTCCCTGTCCGAGCGGGCCTGATGAGTTTTCAATGCCGTGTGCGAGGTCGCGTTCCGGATGGCCGGGTGTGACCGAACCCCACTGGCGGAACTGCTTGATGTCGTCGACCGTGAACTTTCTCTGGAGGGTCAGTGCCGCATAGAGCATGGGCGACATATGTCCCAGGGTCGAGATAGAAACGGTCGCGTCCTGCCCATTCCGGCCGGTCCGGATCGTAGACGAGGAATTCAGAGAAAAGAACATTGATGAAGTCGGAACCGCCCATGGCGCCGCCCGGATGGCCAGACTTGGCCTTTTCAACCATTGACACTGCGAGAATTCTAATGTTGTCCGCTGCACGGTCCATCAGTTTCTTGTCATTCATATATAGATTGGATTTAAATTTTTTTATAATGCAAATATAGAGATAAATAAGGAGAATTCAAAATATTGGGGTTACATTTTTGATAAATTTGTCTTGAACACCTCAAAAGGCTGTTGTCCGGGGGTTGCGGGCGTCGTTCGTGTCCTGGGCTTCTCTGTGGATGGAGCGGACTGGCTGAATGTCGCGTCTGACAATGTCCTGCGGATAAAACGGATTGAGCGGACGAGGCACGTGGTTTCATGCAGAAATCAGTATGTCGTCCTTAAAGGATCGGCAGGGACAGACGTGCGTGGCTGTCCCTGCGGGTGGTGTTTAACTGCCGGCAGCTTCCGGACTGGCGGCATGATCGCACGGTGCCGGGTACTCACACGGCTGGTGTCTGCCAACGGCACCATAAGTGAGGGGCGGCAGCACGCAGGCAGAAAATAGGAAGATGTGTTCTTTCCTGTCGGTACCGTATGCGTCAAGATGATGATGACTGAACTTGAACAGGGGAAAATCTGCCGGCCGGCGGTATCTGGCTTTGTGGCCGGGCGTTCTTGCCTTCCCTTATAGTCTGTAGACGGAAGTGTCCTTGAAGGCCTGCCGGTTGAAACGGTACAGGGCTGCGCCGCGTTTGCTGGTGACCTTGTCGATGAGGCTGGTCTTCTCGATGAAGTCGGTCTGCTTGATGCGTTTCCGGAAATTCCGCTTGTCGACTTCCGCACCGAGAATCGCCTCGTGGACGTGCTGCAACTGTGTGAGGGTGAACAGTTCCGGCAGCAGGCTGAGGCTGACCGGAGTCTTGTTGAGCAGCTTGCGGAGCTGGCTCAGAGCCATCTGCACCATGGCGATGTGGTCGCCGTATAGCTCCGGAATCTTGTCGATGTCGACCCACTGCAGGTCGTTCTTCTCCAGCAGCTGCCGGTCGTAATCGGGCGCATTGATGAGTGCGCAGTAGGCGATTGATATGACGCGGTCGCCGGGGTCGCGGTCAGTCTCCCCGAAGGCACCCACCTGCAGCATATAGATGTCCTTGATGCCCGTGCATTGGCAGAGCACCCGGTTGGCGGCCTGTTTGAGGCTTTCGTTCTCCCGGACGAACCCGCCGTACAGCGAGAGCTTTCCGCTTCCGGGTTCTACCTTCCTTTTCCCTACGAGCAGCCTGAGCTTCTTGTCTTCAAACCCCAGTACGATGCAGTCCACCGATACCAGGATTTTGGGTTCACCTTTATAGTATTCTTTCATGTTGTAGATTTTTTTGATTAGCGATGTAACATTGTTTCTGACATGGCATGGAGTCGTGTCCGGGACCGCCGGGAACCAGACACGAAGAGCTGAACCCCGTGAGGAATCCAGCTCTTGTGTATGCCGGTGAAGACCTGCCCCTGCGGACAAAGACCGTCTTCCCGGATGTTGAAGCGGTTTCAGCAAACCTTGTGCGACCCCTCACTGATGACTACCGGATAGACCTCCGGCGCATGACCGTACTTCGCTTTGAACTTCTCGGTCGTATCGGCAATGAACCTGTCATACAGTTCGTCCTTGACGAGGTTGATGGTGCAGCCGCCGAAGCCGCCGCCCATGATGCGCGAGCCGGTCACGCCGTTCTCACGGGCGAGGTCGTTGAGGAAGTCGAGTTCCTCGCAGCTTACCTCGTACTCCTTGCTGAGGCCGTGGTGGGTCTCGTACATCTTCTTTCCGACGGTCTCGTAGTCGCCTGCCATGAGGGCGTCGCAGACAGCGAGGACACGGTCCTTCTCGCCCAGTACGAAGTGGGCACGTCTGTAGTCTTCGGCGCTGACTTCCGCCTTCACGGCCTCCAGCTCGTCCCAGTCGGCATCCCGCAGCGTCTCGAACTTCTTGCCGGGGAAGTGCTTGCCCAGTGCGGCGACGACGTTCTCGCAGCTCCTGCGGCGGTCGTTGTAGGGGCTTCCTGCCAGTTCGTGCTTCACCTTCGAGTTGACGAGCACCAGCCTGTAGCTCTTTGGACTGAACGGGAAGTACTCGAACTCACGGCTGCGGCAGTCCAGGCGCATCAGCTTCCCTTCCTGTCCGAAGACGCTTGCGAACTGGTCCATGATACCGCAGTTCACGCCGATGTACTTGTGCTCCGTTGCCTGTCCGGCGAGGGCGATGTCCCATTTCGGCACCTTGTTGCCGGCAAACAGGTCGTTCAGCGCACAGCCGAAGCAGCTCTCCATGGCTGCCGATGAGCTCATGCCGGCACCGAGGGGAACGTCGCCGGCAAAGGCGATGTTGAAGCCTTTCACGTCGACGCCGAGTGCCTTGAACTCCTGTACCATGCCGTAGATGAAGCGGGCCCATGTGGCGCGCGGCCCTTTCGGATCGTCTACTTTGAACTCCACCCGGTCCTTGAGGTCGATGGAGTAGCACATCACGGTGTCCGTACCGTTGGGGCGTACTTCCGCCATGATGCCTTTGTCTACGGCACCGGGGAAGACGAACCCGCCGTTGTAGTCGGTGTGCTCGCCGATGAGGTTGATACGTCCCGGCGAGAAGTAGATGTTGCCGGTCTTGCCGTCGAAGTGTTTGATGAAACGGCTTCTTACGAATTCAATGTCCATGTCAGTAATGTTTTTAGTTGATGGTCTGGATTATACGGGATTCAGTCTTAATCTTTCTTTGCCGGGCGCGAGCCTGCCAATGCGTAGAAAAGCATATAGGCCAGCATGGCCACGACCAGCCAGTAGCTCTGGATGTCGCCGATTCTGGTTGCCGTCAGGTTCTGGATCAGCGGCATGACACCGCCGCCGACAACCATTGTCATGAACAGTCCGGAAGCCGTTGCGGTGTATTTCCCGAGTCCTTCCGTCGCAAGGTTGAAGATAACGCCCCACATGACGGAGGTGCAGATACCGCAGAGGATGATGAACAGCACCTTTACCGGTACCTCTGCCTGAATCAGCGTGCTCTCGGCAAGGTCGGGCACGGTAAGGCTCATCTTGCTTGTCTCCGGCATGAAGATGGCGACAAGCAGGAGGACGATGGCAACGGAGGAGGTCACCGTGAGCTGCATACGGGAAGACACCTTGCCGCTGATGAAGGCACTCACGAAACGCCCGACGAGCATCAGCAGCCAGTAGACACCGGCTATCAGACCGGCGATGGCCGCGCTGCCGAGTACGCCGCCCTCTGCCACCGGCTCGCTGAGGTAGAACAGGAGCTGGCCCGGGATGCCGACCTCGATGCCTACGTAGAAGAAGATGGCCACGATGCCGAGTACCAGCTGGCGGTAGCCCAGTGCGCCCTTGATGCCGCCCATCACGTCCGACTTCTCCGTCTCGGGTTCTGTCAGCTGCGTGAACCATACGATGATGAACGAAGCTGCGAAGATGACCAGTGCGATGAGCAGCAGCGGCGTGACTGCCTTGAGGATGTGTCTTTCGTGATCTCGCCGATCATGGAGCCGGCCAGCATCGGGGTCAGTGTGGCTGCAAGCGAGTTCAGCGAGCCGCCGGTCTGGATGAGCTGGTTGCCTCGGTTGCCGCCGCCGCCGAGCAGGTTCAGCATCGGGTTGACGACCGTGTTCAGGATGCAGACGCAGAATCCGCACACGAACGCGCCGAGCAGATAGACCACATAGGTGCTGATGGCGTTGCCGTCCATCGTGCTGGAAACATACTGTATGCCGATGCCGATGAAGCCGAGAGCCAGGGCGACGAGGGCGGTCTTCTTGTAACCGTATTTTGTAATCATCATGCCGGCGGGAATGCCCATGAACAGGTAGGCGGCAAAGTTCATCATGTTGCCCATCATGCCGGCCCATTCATAGTGCTGTTTCCAGATGGTGCCGAACGGTGCAGCCATGTTGGTGACGAATGCGATCATCGCGAACAGGAACATCATGGTGATGATGGCCACCAGCGTTCCTCTCTTCTTAGTTTGATTTTCCATTTTTATGTTTATTTGTTTGTTTCTACATGGGTTGTCTGTTTCTCCACACCGAACTTATAGACGGTCTTCTGCGTATATCCCCTGCCCGGTTCCAGCACGACAGACGGGAAGTAAGGGTGGTTGGGACTGTCGAGGAAGTGCTGCGCCTCGAAGCAGATGGCACTCCGGCGCGGGAAAGTCGCCCCGTGCTGCCCTTTGTAGCCGTCGGCCCAGTTGTCGGTATATACCTGTACGCCCGGTTCGGTGGTGTAGACCTCCATTGTCCTGCCGCTCTCCGGCTCTCTGATGCGTGCCGCGAACGACAGTTCGCCCTCCTCCTTCTTGTTCAGGACGAAGCAGTGGTCGTAGCCTGCGCCGATTCTTATCTGTTCGTCGTCGGCATTGATGTCCTGTCCGACCGGTTTCGGCGTGCGGAAGTCGAAGGGTGTGCCGGCCACCTTCAGGATTTCGCCTGTCGGGATGGAGGTCTCGTCGATGGGGAGGTAGAAGTCGGCGTTGATCTGGCATTCCAGGTTTTCCACCGACGGGGTAGGGTCGGCGACGCCTGCCAGGGAGAAGAATCCGTGGCTGGTAAGGTTGATGACGGTTTTCTTGTTGGTCTTCGCCGAATACTTGATGACAAGCTCGTCGTCGTCGGTAAAGGAATAGGCTACCCATACTTCCACCTCGCCGGTGAAGCCTTCCTCTCCATAGGGAGACGTGTACTTCAGTACGACAGCATGGTCGTTTACCTGGACAGCGTCCCACACCTTTGCATTGAAGCCTTTCTTTCCTCCGTGCAGCGCGTTGGGTCCGTTGTTGACAGCGATGCGGTATTCCTTGCCGTTCAGCTGGAAGCGTCCTCTGGCAATGCGGTTGCCGTAGCGGCCGATGAGGGTGGAGAGATAAGGCTCCGGGGAGCTGATGACGTCCTGGATGTTGTCGTGTCCCTGTATGACGTTCGCCAGATTGCCGTCTCTGTCGGGAACCATGATGGCGACGATGGCCCCGCCGTAGTTGGTGATGGCAACTTCGTTGCCCCTGGCGTTTCTGAGTACGTAGAGGTCGGTCTCCCTGCCGTCTATCGTGGTCTGGAAATCCTCTTTCCTCATGCCGCAGACATATTGCGTCTCTTCGCTGTTTACCATGATGTTTTGTTTTTAGTTACTTTCCAATGACCTGCAAAGTAAATAAAAATAAACGGAAACGGCAAACTTAATGCGGAAAATAAGCCTTAGTGGTGTGTTAAAAACAATTAACCGGAATATCTGGGTCGGTACGTGTGCAATGCCTCCCGCCGTACGAAGTACTTTCCTGTCCCGCCGATGACGGATAGCCGGGAGAGAGGGACGGTACGCACCGTTCATGTACATATTTATAAAAGACAGGGAAACTGTTTTATGGAAAAACAAGGAAAGTGTTTTTCTAAAAAGACAAGGGGACTGTCCGGCAGGCAGTGTTCATGATTTCAAGGAGTGGTCGCCACGGTCTGCGGAACTTCATGCAGCGTCCTCCTCTGGAACACCGTGCGTGCGACAGGGATGGCAGGAGCGGAGGCAGATTGGGAAGGAAGTCTGCCGTGTTTTTCCTGTCTTTGCAAACGGCTTGTAGTCAGGAAGATACGATTAAGGATGTAAAAGGTGCCTGATTGCGTTCCAAGTAAGCCTTACTTGGGACGCAACTAAGCCTTACCTGGCCTTCAATCAGGCCTTACTTGGAATGCAGCTAAGGCTTGATTCAAATGCAAGTAAAGTTTAGTTGGAAAATGGGTGACTATGAACCCGGGTTCCGGTGACAAAAAGGAGGATAATCAAAGGTGAGTATTTTATTCGGCATCCTTTGTCAGGCAAGAGAATCCGAGGATTCCTGTTCGAATCAAACAGATTTGCACGGTTTACTCGTCTACGGCTCACCAACACGTCTGCACAAAGGGTATGCCAATAAAAGTCGGGCTGCATCCGGGAAATAAAGCTGGTCCGTTCAAATCCCACGGAATCATCCCGTCATGGTGTAATATCTTACTCTGAATCCGGATATTAAGAATTTACTGATTTGGATGATTGCGGATATTCATTTTAAGAAATTCCGAGACCTCTGCAGAAATCTATTTGTCTCTGAATCGTATATCTGATTATCAATAAGTTGCACTTTCAGAGCGTCTCATGTAATGGAGTTTTGCAGAGGGCTCATTCCATCCCCCCCTGCATCCCCCATACCATCCACGTTCCCGCCAATGCAAAAACTGCCATATCGAAGCAGATTTTTACTTCAATATGGCAGTTCCCACGTTTTCTTGTGTCCCTTGCAGTTTCTTATGTCCAGGTTTGCCGTTTCTTATGTCCCGACTACAAGGCCGGTGTCCCCCCACTCCAGGAGTGAAATAATCCGCTTATCCCCAATAGATAATATCTACTGTCCCCCGCTGTTCACGAATACGGAAAGACGGAAGGGGTATCTCGCTGTCTACTCCCCTCTCCATTCGGAGAGGGGTCGGGGGTGAGGCCGTGCCGGGGGTGAAGCTGGCCTGGTCTCTACAGATGCAGGTCGTGCCCCATGCGGTCGCGCTTCGTCTTCAGATAGCGGTAGTCGAATGGGTTGGGGGCAATCTCGATCGGCACGTTCTCTGTTATTTCCAGGCCGTAGGCTTCCAGACCGACCCGCTTTTTCGGGTTATTGGTCATCAGCCGCATCTTGTGTACACCGAGGTGGCGCAGCATCTGCGCTCCGCAGCCGTAGTCGCGCTCGTCGGGGCGGAAGCCGAGATGGATGTTTGCCTCGACGGTGTCGAGCCCCTCATCCTGCAGCCTGTAAGCCGCAATCTTGTTCATCAGACCGATGCCGCGTCCTTCCTGCTGCATGTAGATGATGACGCCTTTCCCTTCCTTCTCTATCATCTGCATGGCCTTGTGGAGCTGCTCGCCGCAGTCGCAACGCCGGCTGCCGAGAATGTCGCCCGTCGCACAGGACGAGTGTACACGCACGAGCACCGGTTCGTCTTCCTTCCACGTACCCTTGATGAGTGCCATGTTTTCCAGTCCGTTCGCCTGGCGGAACGGAATCAGATGGAAAGTGCCGTACTGCGTAGGCAGTTCCACCTCGTCGCCCACCTCGATGCTCGACTCCTTTTTCAGACGGTAGGCGATGATGTCCTTGATGCTGATGATCTTCATGCCCCATTCCTTCGCACGCTTCTGCAGATCCGGCATACGTGCCATGGTGCCGTCCTCGTTCATGATTTCCATGAGCACGCCTGCCGGGAAGCAGCCGGACAGCTTGCAGAGGTCGACGGCCGCCTCGGTATGGCCCGAGCGGCGCAGCACGCCGTTGTCCTGGGCATAGAGCGGATTGATGTGTCCCGGCCGGCCGAAGGTCTGGGGAGTAGATTCCGGATCGGCCAGTGCCCTGATGGTCTCGGCACGGTCGTGGGCGGAGACGCCCGTCGTGCAGCCTTCCAGCTTGTCTACCGTGACGGTGAACGGCGTGCCGAGCATGGACGTGTTGTCGGACACCTGATGGGGCAGGTCCAGTTCGTCGGCACGTGAGAGCGTGATGGGCACGCAGAGTACGCCGCGCGCATTCTTCAGCATGAAGTTCACCTTCTCCGGCGTGATCTTCTCTGCCGCCATGATGAGGTCGCCCTCGTTCTCGCGGTCCTCGTCGTCTACCACGATGACGAACTTCCCTTCCCGGAAGTCGTTCAGTGCATCTTCGATGCTATCGAGTTTAAAGTCTTCCATATACTTGTTACTGATTATGAATGTTTCTTTTTATGCAGCCCAAAGGCGACTCTCTCCATCCGTTCTATCTCGGCGATCAGCACATCGTTGCAGGCAGTGATGGCACGGAGGTCACGATAGAGACGCAGGCGGAACCGCCACATACGGAAGTAGAAGAAGATGCCTGCCGGGAGAATCAGCCCGGCGAGGATGTTCAGCCACCGGCGGTCGAAAGGCCGCGTATGCGCCTTCACGGCCAGTATGGGATAGCGGTTCAGTACGGTCATGATGAGCTTGTTGCGCGTGTTGCCCAGGTCTTCGATGACGGCTTCGAGTTCGTCGCTGATGTTCTCGATGACATGGTCGGCATGATAGCGGAAGAACACCTTGATCACGTCAGGCGGCGATTTGAGGCTGCGCGACTTCGCATATTCGGCGATCTGCCCGTTCAGCAGCCGGAGCCGGGCGGCATCACGGCTGTAGGCCGGGTCGTTCAGGATTACTTCCTTGCCGGATATGCTGCGCTTGAGGCGGAGTCCGAACATCCGCCGCAGCAGGTTCATGTACATATCGGCATTGAACACCGCCGAGTCGTTGTTCGCCTTGTAGGTGAAGAACACCGCCATCGGGATGAGCACCGCCATCGACAGTCCCTTGCCGAACCAGATGGCCCAGTCGCCCTGGCGGGACATACGGTAGCCGGTGTTGTCGAGGATGTAGAAGATGATGAACACGATGACGCTGATGATGATCGGTATGCCCAACCCGCCCTTGCGGATAATGGCACCGAGCGGTGCGCCGATGAAGAAGAAGATGATGCAGATCAGCGACAGCGTGAACTTGTTGATGGTCTCGATGTCGTGCAGACGGATCAGCTTGTCGCCGTCACTGGTCACCAGACTCTTGAACTCGAGGTCGCCTACCTCCTGCTGGACAGTAGACAGAGCCTGGTCGACGACCTGGCGGCGCTGGTCGGCCGGCAGCCTGCTGAACATCGAGTCGACATTGAAGCTCTTTCCTTCCGCCAGTCTGACGGCCTGCTTCATCTCTGACGGCCGGAGCCTGGGGGAAGGATAGTAAATTGACTGTGCATCCTTGTAATAGGCCTTTCCTACGCTGTCGTAGACGTGGACCAGCGAGTCCTTGTCGTGCTGTATCTTGGTGATGCTCTTCGTACGGGCATCGTTCGAGATGCCCGCCATGTCGGTGAGGTTGAAGTCGCCGTCAAAGTCGAGCACGATGTGCTTGTGGGTGAACGTCTCCCGGCGGTAAGGAACGCTGGCACTGCTGCCCATCTCCTGCGAGCGCATGTTCTCGAACCACTCTCCGCTCCACAGGTTCAGCACGAGGTGCTTCTTCTCTGCCGTCGACTGGAGCATGCCCGAATCGGCAAGGATGATGGCCTGGTCCTCGTAGCTGTCGGTCATCCGGTACACCATGATGTTATAGAGGTGTCCGGTCTTCAGGTCTTTCTTCTCCACATAGAGGTTGGTATTGGGGATGCCGTCATAGAAGATGCCTTCGGGTATCTCCAGCTCCGGACTTTTCTGCTTCATGGAAATGAGAAGCTGGGCGATGTGCTTCTGCGCACTCGGCCCCACATTGTTCTGGAAATAGAACGAACCGCAGGCGATGAGGACACTGATGACGATCAGACCGCGGAACGACTGGACCAGCGAAATGCCGGCCGACTTGATGGCCGTCAGCTCGGAACTCTCGCCGAGGTTGCCGTAGGAAATAAGCGAGGAGAGGAGGATGGCCAGCGGAAGGGCCTGCGGCACCATCATCAGGCTCATGTACCAGAAGAACTGTCCGAGAACATCCATGGACAGTCCCTTGCCGATCAGGGTCGTCGACATACCGCCACAGGAACTGCATCATCAGCACGAACAGACTGATGAAGAATGTTCCGGCGAAGAGTACGCCGAACTGCCTGGCTATGAATATGTCTAATTTCCTGATCCGAAACATCATGACGGTGGCGAGCGAGTGTCACCCCTTGTTTAACGTGCGTGAATACAGCCTGCAAATGCGGCGGAGGCCGATCCCATCCCTGCCGGTGCAGCCTGTCCGCTGCAAAGAGCGTGCGGGCCGGTATGGAAAGTACTTGCACTTTCTTTTTCCCGGGTGCAGCGTATTCCGTGCAAAAATTACATAAAAAATATCAGAGTAATGGTCTTTTTAGTATTTTTATTCTCCGTCCCCTTCTTGCAACCTGTCCTGCATGATTCTGGCAGATCTGAAACAGAACCATAGGCCTGAAACGGAACCATAGGCTTCAAAGTCGTGAAAAGAAAGGCAGAGCATTCCGGCTTTTCAACAGAAGAAACAGACCTGGAAAAACCTCAAATCTCAAATCTCAAATCTCAAACCTCAAATCTCAAACTCCCGTAATCCGGTGCAGCCGATCGATATTCTGGTCCCAGATTCTGACGAGATCCTCCGGTTCGTCATCCTCGGTGAAGTCGGTGACAGCCAGATGATAGTTGCCGGCTATCTCGCTGTGGAACATCCTGATTTCCCAGTAGGCATCACTGTCGGACGAGTCCCAGTGCAGCCGTATGTGACTGTTCTTCACCATCTCGATCACGGTCGCTGTATGCGTATCATGCTCACGGAGCGGGTCGCCCCATACGAAAGTCGCCGTTTCCCCCTCCAGGGTCACCTCGTCCGCCAGCCACTTCATCATACCGATCGGCGTACTGATCAGCGTCCACACGGCACTGCCCGAACGGGTCTTCAGCTCATATTCCAGTTCTATTTTCCTGCTCATTATTCAAATGTTCTGCATTTTCTTTCATTATTTTTATAACTCTTCTCCCCCGGCCGTCCGCTCCGGCCTGCCGGCTCCCGCTACCTGTCCCAGACTTGCAGGACAGCCACCGCCCCCTCCTGCCGGTGCAACGGTACATTCCCTGTACATCCCGCCATGCAGCCACTCATCCGGCTCTCACGGAAAGACAGAAACCAGCCCCGCAGACAGCAGCCGCCTGCAAATATAAAACTTTTTCCTGTATATCCGCTAAAAAAGTGATTTAAAATTTGCAGACTTAACTTTTTTTCCATACCTTTGCACCCGCTTTCGAGAACGAAGGCACCGTGGATGGCGGGATAGCTCAGCTGGTTAGAGCGTCGGATTCATAATCCGGAGGTCGTGGGTTCGGGTCCCACCCCCGCTACGAAGGTTAAAACCTTGAAAATAAAGGAATTACAACGACCGTTGTAGTTCCTTTTATTTCGTTAATAGCCCATGTGGTGAACTTTTGGTGAACTTTCTGAACGCAAAGTTACTTCATGCAATCAGATGAAATTCCTTTATCCTTGTTGTTTACTCGATATGTAATTGTAGTTCTCTCACAAGCTGCCCTATAGCAGGATTATTTTTTATCATCTTTTCTAAGAATCCTTTTCTTTAATTGGATAATAGGAAAGTAAAACCTTAATAGGTGTCGTAGTTCATGCTCTATCAATTCTCTAAATTCCCATTCACCTGAGCTCTCAAACCGATGTGACAAGTATTTCTGTGCCATCTTATCAAATCGATAGAAGTTTATGAGTAGGTTCGTCTTCCCTAATTTGCCAAAACACCAAATAAATTTACGAACATCATCAAGTGACAAGAAAGAGAAGAAATACTTTTCCCTGTATTCCCAGAAAAAACTTTTCTCAAATGCTGTTAGTTCAGCCTTAGATAGTAGCAATTTTGCCAATGCTTGCTGGCATAATTCATCGGGAACATCACGATTTGTTTTTGCCATGATGTAGAGATACTCGTTATCTGTTAGTAATTCTCGCTTGACATTGTATGCTGGTAATTCTGCCAGTCTTAAGGCTACATGAAAATAGTCGTCTTGTGCTGTGATTTCGTCTACGTATTGCTTCACATATTGCATCGGGAAGTGCCTAACAATTAGTTTCGCACTCTCTACATTATGATTCTGTTGCCATGTATTAATAATCAAATCATACCATTTGTATTTCTGTTTGTCGGGTAAATCAGCCACGATATTCCAGTGTGTTCCCAAAAAATAAGCAGCCCAACCCTGTTCCGTTCTAATTGATGAGTTAATAAGGAATTGTAGGACTTTAAGCTGTCCATTCCATCCTATGTAGGGGAGCATGCGGCAAAGGATACGCCTGCTATTAGAATATACTCCTCGCTTTCGTAGCTTTAGGTCATTAAAGTAAGTCTGCCAAGATTTGTAATGTACTACAGGTTTAGCTGGGGTGGGATTACAACGCCAGCAAATATAAGCAGCCACCTTAGAATGGCAAGATCTTATTTTCTCAGTATCCTTCTCTGAAAGGGTATCAACCATTGCCTTACAAATGACTAAATCGGCACTATTAGGATTGGAGTGGCTATTGGCCAGCTTCAAAATAAAATCAATCTTATCCATAACATAGTTTTTCTGCAAAGTTAAATATTGATCTATGCCATAATGCTTCATAGATATAATGAATTTATATTTTATTTATCTTATGACACGGTATTCCATAGGAAAAATACTTATCTTTGCAACATACACCAATCTAAAAATGATAAGTATGGACAGAAGTATGCTGAATGAGATTATGGGAAGTCTTGATAACTACCCATGCGTTTGCGACTATCGTAATGTATTCGAAGAGTATTACGAAGCGTTTGCAGACTACATTCCTAGCGGTGAAGAAGACAAAGTATTGCTGATGTTGAAACGTAAATTGTTCCTTCCTCTTAATTTGTCTGATAATGCAAATGGTATTCTAATTGTCGGTGCTAATCCTTCATACAAAGATGGTGGTCGCGACGAGAATTTTATGAAAACAACAGATGAGCTGTACCATTCAGTAGAGAAGCACTGGAAGAAAATTTCAGAAATTGCATGCCTTGGAAACAATTATCAGGCTGCCTACCTCGATCTGTTTCCAATAAAGCAAACCAATCTGGGAGACTTTGAGAAGGTCTTTCGTGCGCATAACGATATAAGGGCTAAGCTGCTGCAAGTAACTCACAAGCGTATGCTAGCTACTCGGCCTATGGTCATTATCAACCTCTTTGCCATGACCTCTTATTATTGGGGTTTTAAGGTAGACGCTCCAGACTACTGTAACGAGGATAATCCATGGATGGGTTATAAGTTCAAGAAGATAGATGGTGAAGGGCTGGATGCATACGAAATTGTTGGCTGGGTGGATAATGCAAAGTCCATTCTTCCTAACGATGAGACAGAAAGACTAGCAAAGGGAACCGTAATTGTATTTAGCACGAAAGCATGGGATAAACAGGTGCGAAAAGAGAAAAAGGTTGATAAGAACAAACTGCAAAAGTTATTGCAAAAATCTCAACATGGAGTTGTAGCTTATGTCTCGCAAGAATGCAAACCTAATCGGTCGATATGTATGGTTGGTGGATCTTCTTCGCCGATATGGGCGACTGACCTTTCAACAAATCAGCGATAGATGGGAGGAAAGTGGGCTTAGTTATGGTGAACCCTTGGTATGGCGCACTTTCCAAAATCATCGTGATGCCATCTTCGATATTTTTGGCATCAGCATCGAATGTGAGCGAAAAGGAGACTATGCGTACTACATAGAGTACCCAGAAGTGTTGGAAAATGATCATTTACGTTCGTGGCTCATCAGCAGTTATGCTACGCTCAATCAACTTCGGGCCGACGCTTCACTTGAAGGTCGCATTATCTATGAGCAGATTCCCTCGGGTGAGAAATGGCTCACTCTTTTCTGTCAAGCTATGCGAGAAAGTAAAAAGGTCCGCATAATGCATCGGGGATTTCAGAAATCTGAGCCAATTACTATAGCAATAGAGCCTTATTGTCTGAAAGTAGTGAAACGCAGATGGTATATTGTTGCTCGCAAGCTGATCGAGTCCAAGAATTACGCTTTCCGAATTTATGCTCTCGACCGCATCGTTGCGGCTACTATTACAGAAGAACCATTTAAGTATGATAAGCGATTTGACATCAACAAATTCTTCGAGGGTTGTTGTGGTATAATGCTATCAGATGCACCTGTAGAGCGTGTCGTAGTGAAATCGTATTTTTATGGTCCAGACTATCTCCGTTCATTGCCACTCCACGCTTCGCAGAAAGAATTGCCCACCAATGACTCTTCATTTGCAATGTTCGAATATCATGTTAAGCCTACCTTTGATTTTTACTTAAACTTGTTAGGTCAGGCCGACCAATTGGAGGTTATTTCCCCTAAACATGTACGTGAGGAGATGGCTAATCTTGTAAAACACATGGCTTCTTATTATGGAGATTAATATTGCTGAAAAGGATAGATACTTGCTTGTGGGCCGTAATCTATCCTTTTTTAGCTTCATTTATTGATGGTTGTAAATAGGATATGATGAACATTTTTGAATTTCTATCTTCTGAACCTTGGCCTATTCCTTACCTCTTCTTGCTGCTTCTGCTTTTTTTCTAGTCTATCTTGATACCAACTGAAGTTATCCATCACATTCTTTATTTCTGTCTTACCTTTCTCGTGTTCAAACAGATTGAGGAAGGGACGAGTGAAGGTGATGAGGAAGTTGGTACCACTGCGGCGATCGTGCGATTCGATGGTGAGGAAATCGTTGACGGCAGAGGCCTGAGGGAAGGTAAAGCACTGTGCCTTGGTGTCGCGGGCAAACTGAATCACGGCTTTGATGGCGTTTTGCCAAATGGCGGTGAACTGACTAAGGAAATCGGCAAGACCCGCTTTCATCGTCTCAATAGTTTGGTCACGCTGCTGTAATTCCTGTTTGAGATTCTCTTCCCGATTCTTTGACTTGGTGAGCAATCCCTTGTAAATGCACTCTTGCTTGTTGCATTCTTCCAGCCAAAAGTCTGCTCGCTCCTGTTCCCTTAGCGATCTCTTCCTTATAGGTGGCTGTCAGACTCTCCACCTGCCGAGCAACTACTTGCGGGATTGCTGCCACCTGCTTCTTCATCTCTATATTCTCAGCTTCAAGCTGTGCATACTTACCCTTACCAGCAAGATTAGCAAGACCCGACAGGATGGCGTTGCCATTCTCACGGTCTGCCCTTTGTTGCTTCTGCTTAATCTCCTTGTCAAGAGCTTCGCTCTGTTGGGCCTTTGCTTCATTCTCCTTTTCCAGTTCGGTTTTCTTTGCCTTTGCTTCCTCCACCTCTCGCTTCTGTTTCGCCACGATGTAGTCGTTACGTTCAAGATGCTGTTTGCCTGTTTCCATCTTCGAGTCTCCACGTTCCATCCCAAGAACCTCCGCTACCATGTCCTGCATTTCGCTGATTTCGTCACTGTTGAGTTTGTAGGATTTTCCTGTATTATGATTCATCCAGTCCCAGATGATATGGGCATGATAGTTGGACTTCCATGAGGAAGTATCATCGGGGACTGCAAAATGTCCTTCGTCATTATGAATATGTATCTGCAAGGCGGTGATACCGAACCTTGACTGACACAGGGAAGCAAAGTGCTGTAGCTCCTCCATTGTGGTGTCCTGCTTGCAGACAATCACACCCTCACGCAATGGAGTGCAGCCTGCTATCTTCGTAATTTTCCCAGTCTTCTTATTGACCTTTTCACGTTCCTTTGTCTGCATCGCTCTGCCAGTCTTTTCCTTTACCATCTTGCCGATGTTGTCATAATACTGTTGCAGGAAAGTTCCTGCTGTTGGTCGGCTATCCACGACTGATTACAGGAAGTCAGGTCTTCCCTGATGTAAAGTTTGTCTGCATTGATATGCGCAAGGTACTCCTTTGTTCTCTTATTGTGAGCTTCACTCTGCCCGATATTACAGGGTTTGATATGTATTGAAGTCTTAGCCATAATTAAAATCATTAATTCATTCGATAATACAATAATATTATAATCCCTTATTATTCTCATAAAGGTTCTTAGGGATAAGCCCTAAGCGGAGAGTCCAGAGAGAGGGTCACTCTCTGGTCAGGGGTCTTGGGGGCAGATGCCCATAAGTGGAGGGTGCAGGGAGAGAGTCACTCCCGCCGGTTCTCCAAGGCAGCGCCTTGGGCCCACAACTACGAAAGCAAAGACTCGTAGTTATAGTGGGCTATAACAAGGGCAAAGCCCTGTTCGTTTGCCCCAACTCTTCAGCGACTATGGACTTCCACGGCATTTTATTCTATCAATAAGGTATTCGTTAATGTCACGCTGAGTGAATCCGTTGTCCACTTTGAACCGGGCACCAAAGTGCTCGTTCCAATAATCACAAGCCATGCCGTCAGGGAAAAGGATTACTCGTTTGCCTCGAAGCCTGTCCATCATTCGGTCAGTAAGCAGATAACTATTACCTACAGCTATCCAGTCTAGTGATGGCTCTGCAAGCGTTCCCAGTAAAGCAGTCTTTTCCTCCATGACTACAGCTATGGGGTTACTAGAAAGCAGGTGCTCGCCAAAGAACACCTCCCAGTCTGTGTAATAGTCGAAGCAATACCACGAATAAAGATGGTCCGTAATAGGGTCTTTACGGAGAATGCTGCCGTTATCTACATCAAAGTATATTACTTCACCGCCAACAACCTTTCCGCTTTCATTGATACGGGGTAATACTGATCCGTAATGTCCGTTGATAACAGTGCTCACTGCCCCTAAGTGGAATCGTGAGATCAGATCGTCAATCTTTCGCATCATAGAGGCATCATAGTTCACCAGCTTGTCGAGATAATCCGTCAGGGAAGAGTGATGCAGGCTAATATCCGACTTGGGTATTTCGATGAGTAACCGTTCATACACTGGCGCCTTTGTTGCCATTATACGCTTTAATTCGTCCTGTTCCATAATCTTCGTGATTTAGTTTTATGCAGTTTATGCACTCATGCATACTGCATAAAGTGAATAAAGTGCATAAATCAGCTGTTCAACAGCCGTGAAACTTTACTTTGGGTGATGCCACACTCCTTGGCAATATCCTGCTGACGCATACCACGGGCAGACAGTTCCTTGACCCTTTGCCTTAGTTCGTCACGTTCATTGGTGGTTTCTACGCTCAGATGGGCAACTTCCGCATCATATCCCCGAAAGGTGAAACAGAGATTACCATTGGCGTTTTTGCCTCGCTCGTAGAGAGCTACGTTGTCGGAATCGAGAATCACCTCACCATTGCGCCATTTACACTGCTTGACATAAACCAGTGACTTATCCTTTTGGGATTGTGCCAGCCCTACCGCATCATCTATGAGCTGATTCAGCTTGGCAGAGCCTTGTATCGCCGAAAGGGAAAGAGGAACGGAGCCGGAATACATCTTGGGCACATGATTGAGTACTACCAGCGTCCAGTTGTACTTCTTCTTTAGCGCATTGAGCGATGCCATGAGGGAACCAGCATCAGTACCCTTGTCGAGCGATTGACTAAGGGCTGTGATATTGTCGATAAAAACAACCTCAGCTAAATTTGCCACCGCAGCCTGTTCTATGCCTTGCAGAACATTGTCGATAGGATTGTCCCTGTCCATTTCCGCACGAAAGAAGGTCGGAGGAAAGTTGGCTGACTCGTAGCGCAAGCACAACTGGCGCAGCGTCATCTCAAAGTCAGCATAGAGCACTCGTTTCCCTTTGGCAGCAATTTCCCTTGCCACCTGCATGGCAAAGATTGTCTTGCCGATACCCGACTGTCCGAAGATGATGCACAGATCACCTTCGAGGACAATATTGGGATAGAGAACTATAAGGGGAGGAAGCGACAGCCCTTTGATCAGACAGTCGTTCATGGATGCCACATGAAAGCTACCTGCATCTACCGCCTCTTTTACTTGAAGCTGCTGAAATGAAGAAAGGATATAGTCTTCATCTGGTGGCTTGGGGATTGTTTTCACAAGTTCGTCCATATTGCTCCACCTTATATATTAGTATTGCTCATGGATGAGCCTTGCGTGATGAGCGCATCCACCTCTTCCTTAGAATAGAGGTTGCGCCTGCCAATCTTATGCACATGGATCTCCCCACGCTTCTCCATACGCCAGAGCGTAGTATAAGTGATGTGCAAACGTGCGCATAGCTCGTCACGGGTTAAATACTCGGCATCGTCCTTTGGTTTCTGTCCTGTCAGAAGGTTCTTGCCAACCATAGCCTCTAATACTTCTGCAATCGCCTCCTTGAGATCGTCTTTTTGCAGCATGATAAAATTTCCTTGCATATCGTGAATGTTTAAAATGATGCCGCAAAAGTATCATGGAATTACATGGAATTATGCCCACATGGTACCCACATGGGTACTATATGGATATGGAAGAGAAATAAAAATGCCCATGCAAGCAAAGGCTCACATGGGCTTATTAAATTTTTGTGTGTTTGGATAGTTTAGCTTATATTTTATAAGTTGGGATACAAAAAAGGAGTTTCAAAACACCTCCTCTCTGCATTTTACTGCACTTTACTTCTTTCCTTTATATAACCTCTTCATCCATAGGAACTCTAAAACGTAAATAAGTATTCCCCAACATAGATAAAATCCGCCTTCGTAAGACATTGTCGATAAGGCATCCATCCATAACATACTATATAAAGTTAACACAAGAATACTACCTAAAACGAATAGTATGTTCTTATGGAAGTCTGGGTTGTAAGTGAGAAATACCAAGATGAAGCCTCCACTATACAAGGCCTCACTAAAACTATATATAGCAGGCCACTTGCGAAATCGTCCTTAGTTCTAAAGTTTGCCTCGATTATCTCTACAACAACTAGGTATATAATGGCAAAAAAATGATGGAAATAATTTTCTTAATGTTGTTCATTACGTAATATTCTATATAATCTTGCCATTGGCAAATATATTAATTAGAATCTAAGGTAAAAGCTACTTGAAAATTGACTCTACGACTTCATGTCCTGAAGGTAGTTTGCCAGTCTTGTTTGTATAGGTGTTTTTGCAGGTCGCAAGTCCGGAAACATCAAATAAGGTTTCAAAGGGCTTCCAATATGTTTTCTTCTTTCCGTCTTGCTCTGCCTGTGAAAGATTCAGATATTCGCTGGCACAGTCGGCAAAGTAAGCAAGAAGAAACTTGGACTTTTGCCAATGGTATTCCTTATCGCACAGGCCTAAGCCAATAGCTTTTGCTAATAATTTGCTGAGCTTCTTTTGATTGAAGCTCGACAGGCATTTGCTTTTCTTCATTTTTCGGTATATTTGGAGTATTCGTAACCTGTATGTCTGTGCCAAAGAAGTGGTTCCAGCCTTCCTGTGTCTTGATGCCGTTCTGTATGCTCGTCTTAATCAACTGCTCTTTTAAATCAGTAAAGCTGTTCTGTTCCAACCGTTCCTTAGCTTCCTCCGCCTTTATAACAATCTTCGATACAAGCGTTTCATACAAGTTGCCACAGACAAGCCAATACGATAGAGTGTTCTTTATTCTGCCATATCGAAAGAAATTCATGTTGCCCTCATGCAGCAAAAATACCATCGCACCAACCAATGGTATCTCCAACTCTCGTGTAATTGTTAGAAAAACAATATCGGGAAATCGTGCTGACTTACTATATTTTCTGACCCGTTTGACTTTGAAGTATAGGCATATAGATGCATAACCCCTTCAAAGCTCTGCTTCTTTAGGTCGTTGATGATACGGTCTGCTGCTATCTTGTTGGCTTGATACCAAGCCTCTGCGGATTCTTTATCTAAGTCTTTGCCCATTGCATCCTGTTTATTTGTTTATATAGTTTCTTATCCTCTAAATCTATCTCGTAGTACTTTTATCCTATCCAATGAGATCCTCAAAAGAAAGATGGTCACCATAGATGAAATCGTGTGTCATTTGCTCGTAGTCATTTCTCCATTCGTTTAAGACGGATGAAGGAGGGTAAAAGTCGATGGTGTCTCTTTTCAGTTTGTCATAATCAGCGTATTTCAGAGCATAGAATGTACGGCGGTGTTCTATTATATCGTCATAGAGTTGCTTGTCTTCCAAGGCTTGAATACCAAATTCGGTATCCATCAGCTTTTCCAAATCGTATAAGTGGCGGCTCATTCTCATAGAACGAGGATGCTCTTTCTGAAATTCCTCGCACAAAAGAAAAAGCTTTTTCAAGGAATGTCCTTGTTGGCAGCACAGTTCTGAATGTCACCTTACAATCATCATCTTCAGGAAATATCTGAGAAATATAAGATTGCAGATCAACTTCTTCTGTAGGCTCTGCCATTGACAAGCAACTAATCTCTATTTTCACCCAAGGGGAAACATAATTGCTACTGTTTGGTATAATACTCTTGTAGTCAACCATGATGACAGTAGGATCCTTGTCGGAGTCTATGGGCTTTAGACCATCCTTTGTTTCCACTTCTGTTACGTTTCTTACGTTATAATCAACAACTCCCAGTTGGTTCAACGCCTGTTCTATTTTAGACTTCAATACATCTTGGATATAGCTACGAGATTTCTTCCTAAGGCGTTCCCTTTGGCTTTTGGATGTGGATGACATTGCGAAATCTCCTTCTCGTCTTATAGATAAATCAATATCTTCACTGAAACGGTCTATCAATCCGAATCCCTTAGAAAGCGATGTACCACCCTTGAAATTAAGCAGATGCGCAATAGAGGTCATGGATAGAGCCTTGAGCACCATTGTCACCCACCAGTCTTTTTCGATGGCGGTAGGCGACAAGTGCCTTTCTCTGCTAACTGCATTTAGCATAGCCAAACGCTCTTGTATGTTATGCTGTTGCCAATGTATCATATCCTTATTTGGTTATTTCCTTAAAAAAATTCTGCATCCATGCCGGGGCCAAAGATATATCTTTCTTTATAAGCTGGGCTTCTGCTGGATTGTCTTGAATAAGCCTGTATATGGCAGACATTTCTTCATTGGTCACGTTTCCTTTCCCAATATTGCGTAATGCCTGCACAAGCATTGCCATCATTTTGCTTTTATAAGCGAAGTTTCGGGGCACGCTTCGGATGAAACTTATTTCACTACCATCGACCTTTACAGTTCTTGGAGAACCCGTAGTTAGATAGTTTACCTTAGTCGGAACCTGTGTTGATAGCCCTAAGATATTAAGAGCTGCGGCACCTGTCGGCATAATCTCAACTTGATCACGTTTGGCAATGGCTTCAGCTATTTCATATAACGATGGCTTTAATGGACCAAACTTAGTAGCAACCGACTTACAGTAAATGCCAGGCGATAAACGCTCGATTAATCCCTTTTGTTCTGCTATACTTAATACCTGCTGGACATAATTAGCACTACTTATGTCCGTGAAGTCGCTAACAAAAGAGCACACAAAGGTGCTTTCATCTTGTCTAAACGACCAAGTATTAACTCTGTACTACCAGCTTGATTTAACATTCGTTTATAGGAATTATTGACAATATTTCATAGGCAAAGATAACTATTCTATAGCTATATGCAAAATATTCCTTTAATTTTTCTGCCCCATGCGGCACTTTTTTCAAATTGAAGCCAATAATTCTTCGCGTTCAGCCTCAGTCATACTCTTCAAAAGCGTCAAGAGCTCCTGTTTGCTTGTAGCTTGTTGGCTACTCTTTTCCCTTTCATTAAGCAGGTACCAGTTATATTCCACCATTTTTTCCAAAGGGTAAGCACCAATGTAGTTCGAAGTTATGTCGCCAGAGCTGCTATGCCCCATACTATCACTGATGTATTTGTAGGGCACCTTGCCAGAATTGTTCAGATTGGTGGCGAAACTGTGGCGAGCCCATGTGGAGGTAGGCTTTTGCTCCAAACCAAGAATATCCGCAACCTTCCCCATGTGCTTTCCTATATACTTGTTGTATCGTTGAATCACCCAAAGTTCCTTGTCGGGCATGATAAGTGTAGGCAAGATAGGGAATACTCGTTTGCCCAACTTCGGTTCATTGCCATATTCCTCGATTATTTTCTTTAGTTCTGGAGTAATGGGAAATATCACTTCGCTTGCACTCTCGTTTCTGTCATGCGTTTTCTGGCGGTAGAAGCGAAATTGCTTACCGTGTGTGGCGAAATACCATTCATCATACTCCAGCCGTAAAGTGTCTGCGAGGTTCTGCCCATCACCAAGATACATGAAAAGGAACAATCCCACGTCACGGAACACAGCTTCCTTTTCATGGGAATAGAATTGTTCTTTGCCGTTCTCATCTTTAGCTTCTTTCCTCTCCCAGAAATCATAGAGCTTGCGCATAGTTGCGACATCAAGGAACTCATGCTTCCTGCTATTGGACTTGTTATAGCCTGTGTCCTTGAACATTTCTCCGGTGTCACCTTTGATTAACCCTTGCTCAATGCAGATGTTCACAATGGCTCTGAATGTACGGAGACTGATGCCAATGGTTGTGGCACTCAATCCGTACTTCTTTAAGGCTTTTGACCATTTCAAGATGAAAGCCCTGTCAATATCGCCAAACTCAACATTGCTTCCCATTGTTTTGACAAAGCGACGCTTCACATCTACATTGGTTCTGGCAGTACCCAACTTGTCAATCTTTCTGTCCTCTATGTATTTATCCCAAACAGAATAGATAGTCCGCTCTTCTGGAGTGATGCCGCTGAAACGCTCTTGTAATTTCTTTAGAGTGAAGATGCCGTCTTCAACAAGTTTGTTTACCATCAACTCAACCCTTAATATGCGTGCTCTCAGTTCCTTTCGCTCGTTAGCGTTTTTATTGCGACCTAGACGTTCAAGCTCACAAAGCATCTTCCACTCATCCAACTTGTATTTCTTGCCAATGCGCAAGTAAACCTTTTTACCATTATATTGGATTCTGATAGCAGCTGGGAGTTCTTGCTGATCATCTCCACTGGCTCTTCGAGGATCCAGCATAAGCGTGCCTGTAATACTACCATTTGAAGAGACAAACTTGGCAAAAGCGGTCTCTCCGCGGTCTTTATACTGTTTATTTGACAAAAACAGCTTATCGGTGAACTTTCTGAAATTTTTCTCCATCATAAAATGTAGTGTTTATAGGGGTTGCAGAGATAAATCGGTGAACTTTTGGTGAACTTTCTGACCTCAATTCTGTGCAAATTTACGGAATTTCAAGAAATCTACAAAATAAATAACTAACTAATTATCAGCTATTTGCAATCTTTTGCAATTTTGAGAAACACCCATAAATAGGATTCATAATCCGGAGGTCGTGGGATCGTGGCCCACCCGCTACACTGATTATCAGGAGTTACGAAGAAATTCGTAACTCCTTTTTCTTTTTCTGCGAAAACATTGCGAAAACATCTTGATTGAGTAGAGGCTATGATACGATGCTTGAAAGCGATTAGCTGATGTTCTTAATTAGGGAGGTCACTTAGATTAGATCCTATCAGCATATCATTTTAATTATTGCTGTCCGGTAAAACTCTTCTTATGAATCAAAAATTAGGGGCTGACACTTCTCCCGAAGTACCAGCCCTTTTTGGTTATCTTTGTATTTGTAATTAGTCAAGAATAACCATGGGCAAAGATAGTCATTTTACCGGACAGCCGGTCTATAGTCAGGTACTAAAGTTACTTGATCGTGAGGAAATCATGCAAATCAGCCGTTCCACAAGCGGCAGCGAGGCGTATGTGAAGCGTTTTGACGGCTATCAGCATCTTGTTGTAATGCTGTTCGGTGTGCTGAAACACTTTGATTCCCTGCGTGAATTGGAGATTGGCATGAAGGCCGAGGCACATAAGCTGCAACACCTTGGTTTGGACTATCTCGTTCGCCGCAGCACATTGGCCGAAGCCAATATCAGACGCCCTCAGGAGTTCTTCTCAAAGGTGTACGCTCACCTTTTGGAGAAATATGCCAGTTTTTAGCGGACAGCCGCCCTCCCAAGAGTTACAAGGGGTAAAACCATGAGGCGAAAGACTGGAAAAAGCTGCTTTATATGATGGATTCCACCACAATAAGCCTCTTTGACAATATTCTCAAAGGCGTGTGGCGGCATCCCAAGTCGAGCAAGAAGAAGGGCGGGATGAAGGTACATACTGTCATGAAGTACTATGTAGGGAGTCCCTATGGTGGTTCAGCTCACATCAGCAGCGAAACACGACCATTACCTACTCAAGGAGGTGCATCTGCCCAAGGAATCTACACTGGCCATTGACCGCGCCTACATCGACATCGCACAGTTCCAGCGGCTTACGGAAGAAGGTGTCTGCTATGTCACCAAGATGAAGAAGAACCTCAAATATGAGGTGCTGGAGTCTGTAACGTATGTGAATCCGAATGGTCTTGTGACACATATCGATCAGAAAGTGCGCTTTACACGTGGAGAACTGACCCACGATTCCAGAAGGGTGGAGATTTTTGATGAGAAAAAGAAGCCGGTGGTGCTGCTGACCAACAATACAGAGTTCTCCGTTGAGGACATCTCTGAGATTTACCGCCTCAGATGGGCTATCGAGTCGCTTTACAAGCAACTCAAGCAGAATTTTCCTCTCCATTTCTTCTATGGTGACAGTGTCAATGCCATACAGATACAGACTTGGGTGGTACTTATTGCCAATCTGCTGATAACGGTCATCTCGCGAAGTATAAAAAGAAACTGCGCATTCTCACAGGTGGTCACCATGATACGTCTGACACTTATGTACTACATCGATTTCATTGCTTTCATGGAGAATCCGGACAAAACGTGGAATGACATCCTTGCGAAAGAGACGCAAAAGGCACCACCGGAACCGACTCTTTTCGATTAGGGGGCTTACTTTTGTAAAAAGAACCCCGAAGCCTGTATTTACAGGGCTTCGGGGAGATGAATATGCACTTTTTCAGTTTTACCGGACAGCAATACATTTTAATTAAGCAATTATGAAGGATTTTATAACCCCTTTTTATTTTGACGGAAAACGAAGGGAAACAGTATGAGTTGAAAGCATTATGATACGTTTCGAATATGATTTTTGGCTCATTATTTAAATTGCCCGTCCTTAGGTGTTAAAAAAGAGAAATACATTGTAATATATGTATCCTCTATATTAATCTTATCTCAAATTTCTGTACACCACCGTTTTGAGAGCTTAACCTGCCTCTTCGGAATATAAGGGGCTTTTCTCCATAGCACTAATTATTTCTAATTTTGTTTCTTCGTCAAGTTCAACGTTGTTAACGACTGAGTAGACAATCTTCGTTAGTAAGTCCTTGTCTATGTTACCGGCAGCAACATGCCAAATATAGGCTTCCATTAAAGGTAGAAAGTGGAACCCGGCCCATCCTCGTTTATTCTTAATAAGAAAATGTGCTCCAATCACTAAAGAAATGCGCTTATTTCCATCTGCAAAATAGTGACCAGTGCAAAATGCAAATACCATATATGTCAGTTTCTCTTCCAATGAAGGATAATATACATCGTTTTGGACAAAAAAAAGGATTTTTTCTATTTCTTCACGCTCGCGGATACCCGACATACCTCCACCGCTTTGTTCGATGGTTTCATTATAGTATGATAGAACATCATCAAGGCTTAAATAAACGAATTCTGCCATATTTCTTATTTTTTTAGACGTTCCAGAACATGCTTGTTTTCATCATTGTCAAGCAGTTTCTCAAGATCTATAGAGTCAGAACCGATAAATCTGTCAAACTCCTCAGGTGACAATGCACGAAGATATCCTGCTATGCCATCATGGTAGACATCTCTTAGCCCAAAGTCAAGCGAAGCCATCTTTTGTCGAGCATCATATAGAAATGGCGACATGGCAGGACTCTCTGCTTGCTTAGCTATTAGGCTCTGCACTTCTTGTAAGGAAATCTTCCTGTTTAGGCTTTTAGATAGAGCATGTATTGCACTGCCCACCCCATTCTCAAAAGAACTTATAACACGCAAGACTTCTGAATACATTGTTGCCCTAACGTTATCTTTTTGGTTGAAGTTTCAGAAGTGTCCTATATTGTCTAGCGTTTTTCATGAAACACTGCTTCATAAATCATATCAGTGATGTTTGCATATTTATAAGTAGTATGTCCCTCAACACATTCATTAATTGGAGCAGTTAGATTTTTACGGTAATTTTCTTCTTGTATAGCCGCAGGTAAGAAATTTCGATCTCTCCAATTGATATATTTAGTACCACCACCAGCTTTTTCATTGATTGTGGATATGACAATATCCAGAATAAAACTTCGGATACTCTTGGCCTTCTCACTCTCTGACAGCAGCATACCAATATTAAGGAATGCTCGAAAATCAAATAAAAGAAAGAGATCTCGTTTTGTTACCGACATTTATGTCGGGGAGCAAATTGTAACTAAACTCTTTCAGCTTCTACCCTTACATAAAAAATAGCCATTCCGTTCTAGTTCTTGTTTATTAGTCTCTAAATATCGCTCGATAGTTCTCACATCTACCTCATAGAAATCAGCCACCATTTGCTTAGTGAGATAATACTTTCCATCAAATTCATAGGCCTCAATATCAAGAGCCTTTTGAATACGAGGAATAGCTAATCTGTTGTTCAGCACATTCTGTCGTTCTATTGCTGACGTTGTCAAATCCTTTGCCATATATTGCACTTTCGTTTTTACTTATTAATTAATCCAATGATTCAGGTTCTTCATCATTCTCTTCCTCTGTCTTATCCTCAGGCTTAGCTAAAAAGGAGGTAAACACACGTAAGAAAGCAGTTTCCTTGAAGAAATAGTTGGGGTCTTGTTCCATCTTTTCTTGCATAAAGTCGAAGCCATAGTTGGCATATTCCTCCATTTTCTTGATAAGTTCATCAACAACCTTACGCGGAGTTATTTCCCCTTTGTCCAGTGCTATAAAATCTATATCAGTACGAGCAATCAGTGCTGCAAACATATATTCTCGTAATCGAGGATACTGAGTGCGGCCTAGCTTTGACTCGCCTGTTCCCCAATTGGATATAGCCCAGCCAAAGTGTTTCCGCATCGCCTTATCTTCCACCAATGGCTTTGTTCTGTTGCTATACAAGCCAATGAAAAAAGCAAGGATAAATACTTCATATCCTGCACCATATATTTTTCCTCTTGCATCCAGATATTGATTGACACCTTTTCCATAATCAGAAAAGACGCTGATTACAGAATCTTGATAACGTTCTTCCCACTCAGGATTCCGTTTGCCCCATAGCTCATATAATGTTTCCATAACTTATTTCAGCTTTTCAATTGTTGTACGAATAGTTGCCATATTTTTGGCATTGAAGCCATCAGCCTTTTTTATGCGATAGACTGAGCATGTTAACTTGTCCACTTTCTCTATATCAACTCTACCATTTGAAATAAAGTCCTTAGTAATGATGATGCACTGTTTATGCAGCCCGTCAATAACATTGTAGAATCCCCTCTCCTTAGAGTCTCCAAATGACGAAGTAGCTGCATCGAAAATTAGAGGGTAGTCTTCGTCTCGTTTCTCTTGGGTAAAGTCTGATATGGCAAATAGTACGGAAATATACATAACTGTCAGCTGAGAGCCGGATGGCTTTCTTATCTCAGTTCCATTAGCACTAAAAAGCCTTATTTCCGTAGAGTTGTCTGCAGTTTGCCGCAAGTAATCTCTCCATGGAAATCGTCTGCACTGAGTGATGCCAGATAATTATTAGCCTTTTCTTCCATTTCGGCAAGGAACCTCCTCAAATTTTCAGACTTTGCTACAGCGACAGCCTTTGCAATGCTCTCCATAACTCTATGTACTTCTCTGAACACCTTCACTTGCGAACTGTCTGGATTAAGTTCGTCCATCTGTTTCTGCAGTCCATCCATCTGTTTCTGCATTTGTTCCAAGTCCCTATTGAGTTCAGTAAGCCGAACCTCTGCTCGGCCTTTCTGCTCGAAAAGCCCTTTAATGTCATTGAAGTCTTTTTCCAATATAGCCTCAGATACGTTTCCTGCTTGTATGAGTAAACGTGACTTTTCGTCAATAATATCCTGAATCTGTTCTTCTACAGCCTTCAAATCTTGTGTCCAGCGATCAACAAGATCTCTCCAGTCACAAATTTCCCTAGCAATGCCTGCAATGCGCGACTCGTTGCTGCCACTCAGGGAGATACTAAGATTGTGAAGGTCTTCAATATAATTGAATTTGAAGAGCTCCTGGTCCTCAATCTTTTCTTGCTGAGTCTTCCGTTCAGCCTCTAATGCAATGTGACGCTTATACTCCTCTAGTTTATGAAGCATAAATTTATAGGCCTCGGAGCCTTCTTCCGCAGGTCGCCCACACACCTTGCAGATATGGTCATGCAACATCTCTTCCATGGTTTCTTGGTTGGGCAGATACCAAGGTAATTCCGGAGTGCCATTCTCAAGAGCATTTTGCATTTTCCTTCACAGCTTGAAGTTTTCCTATTTCCACAGCCTTTTGCCTGTCATAGTTTTTCTCTTGTAGTCTCTTTTCCTTACTAAGAGCTGAGCATTTCTGTTTATAGTCTTGCAGTATATCTGGAAATGGGCATAAAATCCACATCTTGTCCAAGAGAGCATGGCTATAATCTATTCGTCCTATTTGGGCTTTCAGCTTGTTTCTCTTATCCTCCTTATTCTTTAGCCGACTTTTGGATATCCTTGTAGCGTTCCGAAGTCTCTTGATTTTCCTCCAACTCTCCTAGGGCGTTTAGAGAAAACCTCAATGAAGTTTTCTTATCATTGATGTCTCTCTTCGTTTCAAAAATTCTTTCAGACAGTCGATTTATCTGTGACTCCAAAACTTTTGCTTCACCTGCAACTTTCTTGTCAGACTTCATCTCTTTCACATAGGCAGAATTGGACTTTTCCTCAAAGTCAGATGTATATTCTACAAGGTTGTCAAATTTACGAATATCAGAGAATTTGTCTACCAAATCCTTAAGTGCTGTGGCATTTTCAAAGACATTAAAGCTCCGACTCTCCCTTGAACATGCTGAATCGCTGTATAAAGGCATCATAACACCTGTTTATCAGAGTCTTTCCACTTACTTGAACTCGTTCTGATCCAACTGTTTCATAGCCTCTATACACTAGGCTACCCACTTTGAAAGAGTCTTCGTCCACTTTTTCAACTGTGAAAGACTTTTTCCACAGATTTCTCTCCATCATGATCAAAAGACATAAAGACAGAGACCTCGTCTTGTTCGCCAATTTCCAACTTTGATTTTTCGCATTTCCGACATGTGGTCAAGATTGCCTTTCTCTGTCGTTGTATTAAACAACCACTGCAAAGCTTCAAAGAAGGTCGTCTTGCCGTCTCCATTGTCACCTAGTATCAATGTTAAGCCAGGAGTCACTTCTATATGATTGTTGTCTCCATAATAACTACGGAAATTCTTGATTCTAATCTCTTTAATAATCATACGTTTTTCTTTAGATAGTCGTTGATTTCTTTCCAGAGTTCCTTTTGCGTTGCTCCTTCGTCAATTCTTCTAATAATTTGAGCCACAGCATTGATGACATGATTGTCAGAATCAAGTGCCTGGTCAATGGTACTGATGTCAGCTTGAGTGTATTTACCAAACTCCATCAGATTTTTGTCAAGCAAGACCGCTAGAAGCATTTTGTCTTCGTTGGTTATAGCCATAATCAGAGTAAGGGTATTTGATAATATGATAAAACTTGGTCTAATTCATTATAAGCATAGTCTGCATTTTCTGACAAACGGGCAAAGTCTCTTACTCTGCGAATTTCTCCGAGGAGCAAATTGCGCTCCATTTTATAGTTGTCAGCAGCAGAGTTAACTTCAGGTACGACTACCAAGTCATGAATGTAGGAGTATCTTTTATCAGGATGAAGACGCAAAATCCTTCCTCTACGTTGTATAAACTGTCTCGGATTGCCTGTACTTGCACAAAATATAGCTAACTCACTTCGTGGTACATCTACACCTTCATCAAGACATTTCATAGATGTAAGAACTTCAAGTTTTCCTGTTGCAAAATCCGAAAGGATTTCATTACGTCGTTTCATTCCTGCCACGAACTTCTTTACTGTCGTAGTTTCACTCACTTCCCTCACTATTTGTGTATAGTCATCAATAAGTTGATCTGTCTCGGCGTCGTCTGGTAATGAGTCATTTCCGTCAAACATGTCTGCATTATTGTCATCAGTACGGCTACCTTCCGGCACATAAACAAGGGTGTATTTCAAATTCCCTTCTCTTCATATCTTTCATTGAGGATACTTCTGAACACCTCTTTCTTGTTTCTCGCTTTATGGACAATACGTTTCCGTTTTAACAGTAGTCTCATTAGAATTTCGTCACCTTGTGGAAAGGTGTTTTTGTCATAGTTGTAAAGTTTAGCCAGTTTCAGAGAAATCTTCATATACTCAGACATCTCATCGTCTGCCAACCTCACTATGTGGGGATAGTAATAGTATCGGCACAAGTAGGGTGGATTGTGGTCAATGCATCTTGCATACTAAACTCAAAAGTATAGTGTTCCTCTGCACCAAAAAAATGCATGACTTCCCTGTTTCCTCTTTCGTCGAACTGTCTTTCTGGAGTAGCAGAGAGACCTATTCGACGTAAGAACTTCACTCCGCCTAGTCTGTCCAAAATTCTGCCTGCACCCATGTTGTGTGCTTCATCAGCGATTAGCAAAATCTGCTTACATGCCTTTTTATTGAATCCTACAAGCTCGCGAAAAGTGTTCTCTCGTGCAAACGAAGCATAAGTAGCAATAATGATGTAAGAAGGCTCTTTCCCCGAAAGGTTAAGCTCCTCCTTGGACTTGATATTGTCGATCTCATCTTTCCAATTGTGGTTTTTAGAACTTACTTTTACAATATTCGAAAAGTGAAATTTTTCACATTCTTTCTCCCATTGGTCAACCAGCGTGATGGTTGGTACTAAGATAACAGCCTTGTAGAATTGAAACTTTTGATAAATTTGTAACAGGCAGTTGAGAGCGGCCAACGTCTTTCCCGTTCCAGTAGCCATCGCAAATAATCCTTTTTGCTTATTAGCCTTCCAGTTTTCATAAGCCTGTTCTTGGTATTCACGTGGCTTACCAAAAGGAAATCTTGGCTCCTCTGTATCACTAATCTTTCCTACATTAGTGGTCGAGAGTTGTTCAATGATGTTGTTGACCTTATTGCTTGCCCTGAGCAGTACACGGCAGATGCTGTCAGGCAAAGCGCTTCCTTCCTGCAGTCTCTGCTTGACGATTCGTCGTTCATCGTCAAGCAATTCTTTCATATCCTTACTAAGGAAGTGTTCTGTTATGGCGGACTTTACTTTATTAGCGTCTAAATACGTTACGGTGTTATCGTGACCAGCAAAAGTATTTTCAAAGTCTTGAGCTATGTCTTCAATCTTGTAGACATCTCCCTTCCCATCCCAATCACAGAAAGCTGTTAAGCTCTCTATGTTGGCGATGAGTGCCGTGCGCGAGAAGTTGCACGAACCATCAAATGCCACTTTGTTCAATCCGTCAAAAACAACGCCGCATTTAGAGTGTGCGATGCCCATTCCGTTCTTAGGTGCAATAATCTTAAATTCAATACGTTCATTGCGTATGAGCCATGCCAAGCACTCAAAAATGACAATCACGCTCTGACAGAGTCTTTTTGATATCTCCAATATTCTGTAAATTAAAAAAGGGGATACTTGCATCCGATTCGCCAACCATAATAGCATCCTTGTCTTCTTCAGAAAGAATGTCATTGATGATCAAACGCATTCTTCCCCCATTGTACAGGAATGCGGCAAAACTATCAGATATTGTGTTAATGGCAGACGAAGAGAAAAATCCCAGCTTCAAATCAAACTGAACAGAATTGCACAAAGCCTCAGAAAAAGAAACCTATCGGCTCCCATTCTGTGCGAGACTTAAATCTCCTGCTTGATGGCCAAAGAACATTCGTTTTCAACATAAAAGCACTAGTGTATTTTGTAAATTGTCATCGTATTCAATTCCTTTAAAAGTATGATTGATTTTCTTTACTTGTTCGGGGTATTTAGCAGATTGGGATATTCCAACAAACATTTTTAATTTTTATCTCGACTGCCTTCTAATGATTTTATATGAGTTGATAGTTGATTGCCATCTGCCCAAAATGAATCAATTAAATTAACGATGATTTTTATCTGAAGGTTTTGTTTTGCTAGATTTCTTAACCTCTTCTAACTGACTAATAAAGTCTCTAAGGGATGCATTATATTCTGCACGTAAATCTTCAAGTTTCTTTTTTTAATTCATTAACTATAAAGGGGCTTTTATTCCAATGAAGTATTAGTAACAAATCCACAGAATCTAGTAATTGCCCAATTTGCTCCAAACTGAAAAAGTTGAGGAACTGCTTTTTCGATGGGTAATCGTCTGTAACAAAAAGATAGAAGAGTCTTCTGCTCTACTCAATTGAAGCGATAGAATGGAAGACATAAGTTCTCCATTTTCTTTCTTTTGATGTTTTACATATTCTTTTATTTTGTTAAAAAGTTCCTCCCGATTACATTTATAGTATCGTCATCATTATGCACTTTTAAAAATTTGATGGGATTAATGGTAAAATTGTTGAAATTCTTTCAGAGCTCTCTTTGTCAATATAAAAATATTTTTTTGATTTCTTGTAGACCAAGCTAGATATATGAATATCTAAAGATTTCAAATACTCATAAAGGACATTCTCAGTGTCAATTCTAAGAATATTTATTACGGTGCATGCATCAAATACAAAGATACTTCTCATTTTAGCCGATTATCTCATTCTTGTTTTGATTGTAAAAGTCTATATCTATGGTAGTCCTATCTTGCTGTAAGCCAATCTCAAGCAATGCAGAAAATACTTCGTTGTATTTTCGTAAGGAAACTGAAGCGCCTAAATCAGAAATGACTTTGTCCACAACACATTCTTCAAATGGAAAATAGCCGTTTTCATTTTCAATTCTGTATAGAGGATTATTCAGCAAATCTAACAAATACTTCTTAACCTTATCCTTGTCAGGGATAGGTAGTTCTATTTTAGATTTAATTCTTGAGCTCACAGCCTCTTGCAAATAACCTCCTAAATCCTCAACATCCATCATTGCAGATTGGGTAAGATTCATAAATATCAATAAATTATTTGGTGCTTTATCCAGTAATGTTCTGATAAGAGTATTCATCTTATTGATACCTGCGTTGGTCAAGGTCGAAATATCTTCGAACTCATCTATCCAAAGCATAACACACGAAAATATTTCTTTATTATATGCTAAAAATGGAAAAATAGTGCAGCTAAAAAGTCTGTATAATCGCTATCGGATCCTAACTTCCTTTGTACCCCGTTATTGATAAAACCATCTTTTGCAAGATTTGCGGTGCCATATAAGTAGGATTTTATGATATTTTGGGAAACTCCGTCTTCAAATAGCAGCTTGAGGATGTTACATATTAATGTGCTGTCAGAGCAGGTATTAATTCTCTCTTCTAAGGAATTGAGATTCTCAAATTGTTCTCTTATTTTGGGCACTTCTAGTTGATCGATGACCCCAATGTATAATTCTTTAACAGGTTCCTTTCCTCGAGGAAAAGAAAGCAATATAGGGTATGGCTTCTTATGATTTTCTGATAACTCAATAAGAATGTCGTCCTTTTGAAAAACTTCGCAGCGTGGGTCTTTCCACTTCCGTATTCACCCCAATTTAAGACTAAACTAGAGTTTGGGGATGTGATAGCATTCTTAATAGTGAATTCCATCTGTCGTTTTACCTCATCAAATCCAGCCCAAATAATATCATTAGGATTATTTGCTGGGATTGTCCTAAACGGATTGCTTTTTAACTTAAATGTTTCTATTGTTGTCATCTTTTAATTTTTTTAGCGTTTTTGAATATACCCATCTCTATATTGATTCTGATATTTATAAATATAGAAATCCTTCAATTGAGTTTCAAATAATTTTTTTAATATAATTAATCTCTAAAAATCGTCGCATTGTTCCACAAGAAAGAGTATTTACAGTACTTTGATGCAATTGAGAATGTAGTTCTATTAGGTGCGATTGTCTTAAAAGTTTTAAAAACAATTTTCTAAATATCGAACAAACATCTCTATATCAATATAAGTGCATGCTTTTGCATTGAGACTATACTGTCTATTCAGTATACTCATGTAATACATATCTAAGTACCCGCTTGGATTGACGACAAAGTTCATTTTCAAGTCTTTCCATAAAGATAAGTTTAAAAATAACTCTTTCCCTATTGAAGTTAAGCTGAATAGGCTCTTATTTTTATATTCTATAAGGCCTAAGTCATATAGCCAATTAATTCTAGGCATAAGCACATGCTCTAAATATTTCATAGGTTTTTCCCATGACATAATACGTCGTTCTATCATTTTTATATTTAAAAGCCTTTTGAGAATTAATTTGTTTTTACATTATTCACGATTTCATGAATATTAGTAAGAACTGCATTTTGATATGTCGATTTCAGTGCTGAATAGGAAACTAAGTCTTTTTACTAATAAGATCTATTAAAGAATAAATATACAAGAAATCACTTTTTAATCAGTTGTTCTTGGAAAAAGCCAGAGTCAAACGTAGTTAAGTCGAAAAGGATTATTTTTGGTTTTGTCAATTTCATTTTTAAGACCAAATATACTTTTACCAGTCTTTTTCCTAATTCATAATATGAATTATTTTTCCTTACTAATCCCAAAGCATTCAGCTAATTCTACATAAGGTTTTGCAGAATTACCCGTCTTCGTTACAGAAATAATACCTTTTTTTATTTTTGTAATTCGACAAGAAGGTGTTATATGGTTCTACGAATTTCGAAATTTCTGTTGAAATTCATTATAGCATACTTTTTCCTGTCATTTAGCATTTGTATCAACAATTTCAAATACCCCAGACGTCTTGTCTTGGTATTTGAGGGCAAAAATCGTAACTTCATAATTATCTTTTATGATGGTGCCAGGTAAATAATAAGAGGATTTTTGTTCTTTTTAGAAGATTTACTAATTCTGGAGTGAACAAAAGAAAAAGAAGGATATGTTATTCCAATAATGTTCATCAACAAAGCAATTCAAATCCATATTCCCATACATCATCACACATAGGACAACTATCATCAACACAGTACGTTCCGATATTTATATAGTTAGATATATTTGCAAATTTGGAATCAATTCGCAATTTCAAATTATTAGCAATATAAGTATAAGGAAGCATATAATCTGCCTGTTCTACATCGTTATTAGTATATAATGGAGAACCACATTGGAAACTTATACTTTCAATTAATAAAAGATTTATTTTTGTCAAATTCTTATCTTCTATTTCTGCAAAATCCTCATCTTCAATTTCTTCTAAGAAATTTTTCTTCTTTAGTTTTTACAATTAAATTATACGAGTCCATGCAGAGGATAAGATCATTCTTATGCTTTTCTAAAAATAAGAACTGGTAACAAGACCATTCTTGAAAAGTTTAGGACATCTAACATAATAATTTATATAAAACAGTTGGTACACATAATATCATCACCAAGAATATCTACAAAGGGTTGTTCCTTTGTGCTGTTGGCGATTGTCTTCCTGTCGACGTATAATGTCGAGTTTAATCTGGCGGATACGCTCAGGCTTAATGAGGTCGGCAAGACTTTCATTCTGATTCCAGGTGTAACCATCCTTTTCAAACTCCATCGCCTTTTGGAATAGGTCAGGATGCTGTTCATAAAGCCAAATCCACTCTATCTTCTGCTGAAAGAAACAGAAGTAGCACCCTGAGCGACTACGGCAATAAGTGCCCTTCTTCCCGTCCACTTCAAAAGGTATCTCCTTATAATAGGTGGGGACACCAACACCGCTCTCACGAAGTAATCGAAATATGTCATCTTTGATTAAAATATCTGTATTGTCGAGCAGAGGAAACTCATCGAGTTTTTCCCACAGGATAGTCTGTCGTCTTCAGAAACTCAAATACCGCATGATTGAAGAGCTTGACATCGTAATCTAGTAATGCATTCATCTTTTTGAGTAGTAGAACGTCTTAGAAATAGGACGTTTCACCATTTCAAGAATCTCGTCGTGGAGCATGCTCTCCGGGGTAAGGCGTTCGTAAATGTCAACTATTTGGTCTATATTCTCTTTGTGTAGGAACTTATTGATGACGTCAATACTCCAGATGTTCTTGCGGAATGGAAAGATAGCTTGAATATTTGGCTTTGATGAAATATACCCGTCTCGATCTTCGTCACCTCTAATTCCTACATAGGAAACGGCATAGTCGTCCCCCACATATTCCTCAAATTTGTCAAGCTTCATCTTTTTTGTGCACCAACGAGCCTGTGGTGATGGAAGAAATCCCCCCATCGCCTTTAGGAAATGGTGAAATGGAGTGGGTTCCGGGCTACCCTCGGCAGCACGCAATCGCTCTATTTTTCCCAAGATAGGCTTCAAGGCGATTGATAAGAGTCTCAGTTTCATCTAGCTCACACCCAGTATCTGAATTGTAGTATTCAATTTTTAAGGATGGATACTTTTGCTTCAGATAAATGGCTAGTGCTGCACTATCTTTGCCACCTGATATACCTAATATATGTCTTATTTTCATTTGTTTATCTTTTTATTAAGTATTGACAATAGCGTACAAACATCCATATTGTTGTCACCGCTAAGCAAATTCTCAATTTGTTTTTCCAATTCTGTAGAACGGCGTTTGTCCTTCTCGTGAAGTATGTATGTCTGCGTTCTCAGATTTACCCCCTGGTTAGTTGCCAAATCAAATGAATATGCTTCGCTCTTGTCATTTTTCATTAATATATTCTGATATAGAAGAATATTTCACACTCTCGGAACAGGAAGACAAAGGTCGTCAGCCACTTTGTCTTCTTGCTCATCTCTTAGAGCATCAAGTCTGCTTTCCATGATTGGATAGCAGATGGACTGATACCATTGTGTACGGTTATCATATTCGGTCATAGCATGATGATAGAACTCGCGCTGTTTGTCGGTAAGTAAATAGACCTTTACATTTGCAAGTCTCTTACGAATTTCTTGTACATATTCGTCATATTCACCCGACTCAAGCTCAAACCATCAACAAGACGTTCTTCTAAGCGATCAATGAGATGAGGGTAGCAAGTACGCAATTCGCGGATGGCATGCTGTATGATTAACCCATACTGGTCCACGAATTCTTTTCTTCTTCAACTTATCTTGATCAAAGCCTAGTGCTTTTGGCAAATCTTCAAAGAACGTCTTCTCCGGATCTTTTGCAGAAGCAAGCACGTCACGGAAGCGCATTGTTGATTCGTGGTCAAACTTGCGAGTATGCTTTAGTGTATTCGTTCAACCGAACATAAAAACTTATGAAAGGCTTAATTGTCTCTATAAAGTTTTCATTAGTGATAGCAAACTCGTCTCCAAGGTTTACGAAACGGCGATACTGGTTAAAGAACCCCATCTTCACTCCATCGATTGCGAATTTTTTTATCTCAAAGTCAGCAGGATGCTTCTGCAACAAGTCGAAGAATTCCATGTTGATTTCTGGCATATATGCCCCTCTTGGCGCATCATACAGAGCAAAGTCTTGGCGTCTAATATACAAATACGTCGGTATCCAAAAATCCAGAAAGCCCTGTTTTTAGCTTATAGGGTTGATCAGAGAGCAACTTGATGAGTTCCGAAATTTTGCGTGCCTTGCTTTCTGTATTATTTAAAAACTCTTCACAAGCATCCCACAATGGCATAATGCCTTCATTATTGGGTCTGTCCATAAAAAGTGCCGTCATGGTGAAGTCCTGTATTCTTCAATAGGGAATAATAAATCGTTTTCTCAGGCGGGAACTTCTCTTCAGGAAAAGCCTCAAGTCATCCTCATTACTATGCTCAATGAGCGCATTAAGATAATTTTTTCTTGCTGTAGATATAGCTCCACTGATTTTGTGTTTGTTGAACAATTCATTGTTCATAATTGGAGTCCTATAATACACCTCATCACACACTTGAGAAAGCAATCTGTTGAAATCACGATGTGATAGTACTTTTTGTTCACATCCATTGTAAATCCATATAACGTGATTGCCATACCCAAATAGATTGTCACTAATAGTTTTATTGAGTAAGGTCTCTTCGTATTCTTTTAGATTCTGGATTTCCTGTACAGCTACTCGATCTTCCTTGTTGATGACACGCTCCAACAAGTATCTGTATTTATTAATATTATACAAATGTTCTACAATATCTTCTGTATTATTGAAATATGCAAAAGATTAAAGCATTATTGGAGTTCTCGCTTCTATCTTTTATAACATTCAGTGCATTCTTAGAAGTAGAGAAAATCAATTCTATATAACCGTCTGTATCGCCTGATGGAGTAATATCTAGCGGTTCTTCTTCTATGCGATAGTCAAAGAATCGAGGTGTGCCTTTGTGATAATAGTACGCTTTAACAGGAGATATGCGCTTATTAAAAAACATTCTTAATTCATCAACAAAAAGCGACTGGACGAGGCACAATCATTCCTGCATCACGAATTTCTGCTTCCAAGTCAATATCCGTACCTTCAAAGAGCATCAGGCGTTCTTTGTAAGCTGCATATCTAATAATCTTTTTTGATTTAAGTTGCTTCAAAATTCTATCAGCACTCTGAATATGCATGGCCAACATGGCATATTCTGCCATATCATTTTCAGTCAACCGAAAACCAGCTTTCCCAAAGAGGTTCAACAGTCCTAAGGCTTTTACAATTTTGACGGCTGAGAGCATTTGCTCTTTGCTTTCCCAATCCTGACCTTCGACTCGTTCGATAGCCACCTGTATACTGCTCCAGCTCATTGAATCGGCATTTGCATCTTTCAAATAGCTGTAAAAATTATAGAGGATGTAATCGTAGACATTCTCTAGATTATAGGTTAGAAATTCACAATCCTCAAATTCTGAAATAGAATTTTCTCCTTTTGATGATAGGAACGTGAACAAGAACGTTCATTCTGCCCATATCGCTGAATAGCTGTTGTTATGGCATATGCGGAGAATGTGTCTAGAGGATATAGCTTTCGTGCAACATCTTCAGAGAAATCATCTGTCACGAATCAGTATTCTTAGCCAAGAGGAAAATGTTTTTTTGTCATCAGGGGGCGATGGAACCCCTATCTTCTTGCAATTGCTCTGAGGCCAACTGTAGCAGCTGTTCTACAGGCTCGACAAAAGTAATTTCCTTAAAGCGTCCTTTCACTTTTGTCCATTCGTTGTATTGTTCTTCCGTCAATCCTCTAGCATAAGAACTGAAATTCTGATGAAGAGTGGTGAGAAGAAGTATATTGCGTGAAGGGACATTGACAAATTCCGCTAATTTTTGCATGAAGTAAAGTTCCTTCTCAGGATTATTTTTTGCTGCATGTTCTAGAATTTTGCCAAATTCATCCACGACAATGACGAGAAACTTACCTTTTTGCCGGCAACGATTATAGTAGGATTTTAAATCATCAAATATACTGCTACTACTTCCCTCTATATTCAACTTCCTGCTTAACAGTATCGATAATTCTGCATAATCACCTAAGATATTTAAGAACTCGAAACTGTCAGTCGTAACGGAAAGATTTCGACTGTCGATCAAGTATTTCTCACTTCTTTTTTTCTGTAAATCTGACTCCAGAGCAAGCAAAAAACAGGACTTACCAGTTCCATAAGTACCGATGATAGTAAAACTATGTATGCCAGAATGGAAGTCATTCACTATATTATGAATGGCTTTTCGCGCATTTGGAGTAACAATGTATCTTGTTCCCTCAGCAAATCCGTTCTCTATATTTGCTGATAAATTAAATGTGTGCATAGTAATCTTCCAAAACTGTTGTAGGATTCAACTCATCGATGAACTGTACTTGACGGATGCCGGAAACATCGCTGTATGTCATTTGTTTAGAATAGATATGAGATAAACTCTTCAGCATAGTAATTGTTTCCGTATCATTCATACAGAACAAAAGTCCTAGTTGATCATGAATAGTCTCATACGCAATTGTATTGTCCTTATTCTTTTCTTTCAGTTTAAGCAAACCATACATAAAGACTTCCTTTGTGACTTTTCTCTTACCATCTACATTGAAGTAATATCCTTTAGTCTCCGATTTTTGGCGTATAAGGTCAAGATCCAAGAGTAGAGAGGAATAATCTTCATTTGATTGGGCTTTACGTGGCAAAGTATAGTTTTGAAGCAATACCGCGGCATCTTTCTTAACGGTATTTTCATTAAAGAGATTCTGTTTTCCTGCCTCAATCATACGAAGTTTTACAAATGTAACTATCTGATCCTTGTCAAATTGGGCACGTTCACGTTGCAACCCACAGAAGAACCATCTATAAAGTGTTACTTCTTGTAAAAAAACGATGTTGAAATGGAGAAGCCAAAGAGTTGCCAAGTCTTCTAAGTATTTATCCCTTCCATTTTCTTCATCAAAAAGATAATTACCAATTTCAGTAAGATTCTCTGTGGCGTCTGTTATTCCAAAGGCCTTCAACCAATAACGGATGGAGGATACCATATTCTTACCTACACCCAATGATATTACCGCATTTGGACTGTTGAAGTCATTCTCATTTCGACAAAATCATAACCCTTTTTCAGCCACAGCGTCTTGCATGGGAATGATTCATGACCTGAGAATTTATATGTTATTGCCATATTTATTACAAGTTAGTTGCCGTCAATGTAGTGCATTCCGTTCAGGTTTTTGTAGCTCCATACAATTTTGCTTCTAAAGGTTGTCTACCATAAAACACTTCACAGATAGTCCTTTACTTAAGCCTTATGTGTGAATTCTCGTTATCATCGATTGTTATGATTCTATTCTATAAAAATAACCTTGCAACGATTTAATGCTTTCATTTTGGCAAGTTTACGTCAAATTGTTCAAATTTCATTTGCAAATATACACAAAAATCACCGAATTATCATTGCTTCTTTGTGAGTAATTTTTAATCTACACAAGAAATAGCAAACCAAAGGTATCCCCTTGATTTACTATTCATAAAATTTGGTCAGAATCCTTTTAACTCAATAACTCATTCTTACTTGGTATCCTTCTTCTATCAGTTCTCTGAGGATTTCTTCTCTGCTTTTGTGTATTATATTCGGGTTGATACCGTCACGAGAGCCTGCAGGGACGTTCATGGCACGTAAGGGAAAGAGAATATTGGGCAATTGGAAGAAGATGGTAGATTCTATCTTTCGAAGGGCTGCTTCAAGTTTCTCAGCTCTTAAAGTGATAATACGCTTTGCCACCTTATGGTCAATTACATCAGTGCAGTATTGTCCTACAAGCTGCGACAGCGTAACTTTACCAGAGATATAACGTTTATAGTCATCATTTTGTAAACTTATTAGATGTGCTCTGCCTCCATCCGTGAAGAACACTCTGAGCGAATGACCACCAGGGGTGTTGACGATGCTGGTATGCTCCATATCAACATCTTCTGGCAAGGCAAAAGTCCGAGGTTCCAGTTAGCTTTCGCAGCAGCAAGTTCTCCTTTCTTGCCTTAACAACACAGGCGGATAGAACATCCACTTCATCCCCGAGTCTCTCGGCTTTCTTCCTGTAGCTGGCAGCTGATTTTCGAGCTGTATCACGCTCTTTGGTTCTCTGGTCAAGACTGACTTGAATATCATTCAGCTTCGCTTGCAGTTCCTCCATGTGCTTCTTTACCTCTGATAGTTCTTCTGCTGTTGCCTCATATTTTTTCTGTACGTCCGACTTGCCGAGGATAGAGGTGAAGGCGTTGAGCCGCTGCTGCAGGGCTTCCTTGGCATTCCGGGTAATCTTCATCTTCCTGATGTCCGACTGCAGTTCATCCCGCATCAAGGAGAGTTCCGCCATACGGGATTGCAGTTCCGTGTTGTTAGTTTTCAAACTGCCGTTCTCTCTTTTCAGAGAGTCCAGGGCCTTGTTTAGCTCTTCGGCCTCCTGTCTGAGACGAAGATTCTCTTCCGCCTGCATCTTGTTCTTATACTGCACGGCACCAGGTGTTTCACGTCAGAGCTTCTGTCCACGCTCCATGCCGAGCGTTTCCGCCACGATGGTCTGCAGATGCGCCATGTCATCCCGCTTGAGGTTCTGGCTCCTGCCGTCGGGCTTTGTCCAGTCGAACACCATGTGGGCATGAAGGTTGGGCTTCCATTCTCTGGAGTCGGCATCCACATGTCCCTCGTCCCTGTGGATATGTATCTGGATGGTCTTGATGCCAAAGGTGGCTTCCATCAGGGCGGCCAGTTCTTTTAGCTTGTTAAGCGTTACATGGTCATCGAATACCACCACACCCTCACGCAGGGGCTTGGCTTTAGCCTGCATCTTCTGCCTTACTTGCGTTTGGTACCGCTCGGCAATGTCCTTACGGATCTGACCAAAGGACTTGCCCCTGGTAACGATCGTCCGTCCACGATTCATTGAGCGGACTTAGTTCCCTGCGGACATAGTCCAGTTCCTTGTGGCGGGTATTATGCAGCTCGCTGGCATTGGTCAGCGGCTTGATGTTGATACATGATTTTCTCATAAAGGTCTTGTTTTTCAGTGTTGATAAAAAAATGATGACGGAGGACAATAATGATGACAGGGAATCGTTAGAAGAAAGCAGGGTCGAGGGGAGCAGCCCTCGAAAGGGTCAAGGGAAATGGGTTCCCTTGCGCATGGGACCCTTCAGGGCCCTTAGTGCGCTATAACCCTTCATTCTTCGCGTTGACTCTGCGAGGCTGTCCCAACCGTTCCTGCAATGTTACTCGTCAACGATCTCCAGTTGCAGTTTTTCAACCAACAGTCCTATTGCAGGGTTCCGCCGTATCATGTCACGCAGGACACCCTTGCGAGGATCTTTCTGTCAGCAGGTAATCGGCGATGTCCAGTCCTGCCTTCCGTTCTTCCTCCGTGGCATGATCTTCGAGATAGCTGTAACAGGATGCGTCAATCCCCCGTACCTTCAGTTCCGCTGCCTTGCGGAGCCAATTGTCATACTGTCCGAGATCCGGGAAGAGAATCACTTTCCTGTCCTTGAACAGACTCAGGCTGGCTTTTGCTGAACATGCCGTCCTTGCCCCCTGTCGCTATCCAAGTGAACTGTGGAATATAGAATGAGGCTATCAGGCATGATTTCTCGCTCTCAACGATGGCAACGGGCTTGTCACTCTTCCCAAGCAGATGCTCACCGAAGAAACATTGCGTGATCCACTCCTTGTCAATATGCCGCAGGGAGTGCAGCCATGTGACGTGGTGTTCGGCATCCTGTGCCCGGTGTCCCGTGACAACATCATAATACATAATTTTGCCTGTCCGCGCCCTTTGCGCTGCATCCACCTGCCAGAATACCGTGGCGCCATCCCAATATCGCGAAGTTCCCGCATGGTACTTCTTCGTCAGTTGCAGTGCCGCTTCTGTGCCCAGACGCTCCTCCAGAAACAGGTAGAGGTTGTTTCGCTGATAGTGACCTTCCGTTTGAGCAACCAGTTCCATAGAGAAATAGTAAGGCTCCGCGGCCAAATGCTGCCGGGCTGAATGGCACGGCCGAGGGATAGGAGCCGCATCCTTTGCCAATAACTCCGCCTTGGCTTCGGGATGATCGTGGAAGTAGTCCCTGGGCGTGTAATGATAGCCACAGCGATGCTCGTGGTTGCGCCTGCCCACATAGGCCGGGAAAGCAATCATCCCTTCGGTGTCGATATAAGGGGAGAAGCAATGCCACTGATGGCAGTGCGGACACTCCAGACGGTCGGCAGGCGTCCTGTAGGGCTTCAGCGTGAAACGATAGTCTTTCATACTTCTTGATTTAAAAAGGTTCTTGACTTAAAGGGTTGATGATGAAGGCTCCATCGGGTCATGAACTTTTTGACACGATTGACACTCTCCGGGGAGAAAAGGTCAAAAGGTCAAAAAGGTCACGCCTTGCAATAGCTTCCATGCCTGTCCTTCTTCAGATACTGCTGGCTCACACCATCACGGAGAAATCGCTTGACGGTGCTTTCAGAGGTGCCGAGCAAGCTGCCCAAGGCCATAGCATCGGCAGTGGTGAAGACTTCGGGCAGTTTGTCCAGGAGTTGCTGATGAAGTTCATCGACCGGCTGGTGACGGATCAGGTTAAAGGCACGCAGGTCCATCCTGCGGAAGTACTCGGCAAGCAGGATGGCTCTGTAGGCGCTGACTTCATCGATGACGCTGTCGCCTGCACCGTCACACACCGACCGCATGACCTGGATAATCAGGCAGAAACGTACCACGTATGTCTCCAGTTTTCCGCAGACACCTTTCACATACTCCGAATCGGTTTCGCCCCACGCCTTGCCGTTCACCGTATTCTTCCAGGTGATGAGTTTCTGCAGGGCCTCGGGAGAGAATTCCACGACCTGAGGCTGCGGGTCTCCATTGGCATCCGTCTCATATTCCATCGTCAGGACAGACCGGATGATGTCGTCCCAGTCCTGTGCCACGCTCTCCGGCATCTTCTGCATGTTCCAGTCCGGCATCCGTGTGATGTCGGGATAGACTTTCAGGAAGCGGGCGGCAAATCCGTTGCTGGAGCGTTTGCTGCCGAACATGGAAGGCAGGACACCCGGCTGAGTGCCTCCGATGACAGACACGTAAGGATGGGCAATGTTGATGTACTCTCCCGTGCTCTTGCGTGCATACTTGATCTGGGAGCCGTTGAACATCTCCAGCCAGTAGCTCTCATCCGTGCCGTTGGTGTAGCGGCTCATGTTTCCCGTGAGACTTTCCAGTTCGTCCACGTTCATGAGGATACCCCTGCGGTTCTGGTCGAGGGTGGAGAATAGGTTCTCAATGGTTGTATTGATGACCAGCACCTGTCTGTGCCTCGGCTTGACGGGCTGCTCGTCCAGTCCCCGGCTGATGCGTTCTTCCCTGTTCAGACTCATGGCGAGGTCGTATCGCTGCAACGCTGTGTTATAGGCCGCGTCCAGTTCAAGGTCATACCTCCGCAGGGGCTCCGTCATCTGATGGAGCGGTGGAGTCTTGCCACAGCTGGCGGGACCAATGACCACCACATAGAGGATGGGCGTGGCATACCATGACGTGGAGAAGTGTGCCGTCCAGCGGTTGCCCATCGCCGAGGCAAAGACAGTGAGCATGGCGGCACAGAGGAAGTCCTTGTTGAAACCTTCGTATTCGTGGAACGAGCGGGCAATGGCCTGCATCTCCCGGGGAAACACGTCTAAAGGGAAAGAAGGGCAGGTCGCAGTCTGCGTTTTTTCGTTTAATGGAGGTAGAGAAGGCGGAAGGGTAAGACACGCTTCCGCACTTCTGATGATGTCCTCCGGTCTGATTCTGCTGTTATTCAGATCCATAAGCCTCACTGTTAGAATTCACCCTTATGCTTGTTCACTAAATCGAGCGCCATATCCACATCCAGCACAATCTTACGACCTACCTGAGAGATGGCATCGTCTATGATACCACTCTTCTTGATGCGGTTGGCAGTAGGGATACTACAACTGAAGGTCTCAGCAATGCCACTGATCCCATAGGCATAGTGCTTTACAGACTTATCTTCTTCACTATCCTTTTTCTGGAATAAGGAAAGGTTACTCATGAGGAAAGCGAATTCCTCTCCGTCCATCATGCAGAGTGGCTTATGAAGCAACTCTTCGATTGCGTATGTATGTTTTTTCATAATCATTACGTTTAAAATGTTTGTAAAAGGTCTCATAGCTGCGCAAGCCAATTGACATAAACAATCACATTGCATCAAAGCCCGGGTGTGACTGTGATGCAAAGAAACGCAAAAGATGTGATAGGGATAGAAAAATAACGTGTCGGTTCATTTGCAATTGCAATTAAACCGACACGTTTCTGTAGTTTCTTAACAATCTGTTAACAGCTCAGCTCAACAAAGGTTGTCAAATAAGCATTGTATGATTCTTGAACAGACCTACGCCGTCTATCACTGAAATTCTCTAATAGTCCAGATTTCAACTTGCCATATATTTGTTGGGGACGGTCGCATCCACCGATTCCAACATCTGGGAAAGCTCTCTTCAGGGCACGGTGAAAGGTAGTGTAATCACATGGGGTAACACAGCGTGCCTTCTCCAAAGCAAAGAGCATGCTGCCTAAGGCTGAGTCGGAGGGTCGTTCTGCCACAAGTTCCTCAATTTTGGCAAAGAGGTATTCCTTCTTCCCGCCTAGCAGCAGGTCTCTGAGGTCCTCGTCTTTATCTGCTCTTCCCTTATTGGGACTTTTTACCGTTGCGAGTGTTTCGGTGATAGCTTCTCGCTCATCTGAATCTTGGCTAGCCGACACTTCTGTGCTCCATTCTTTCTTAGAAACCATCATGCTATTCACGCTATACCTAACCATGATTCCGACCATCCATCGAAATATGAGTCGTGAGATACCTCCCCAAAATTCAGGACAGAAATGCTGAGACAGTAGCCGTTTCAGTTCGATAGTTCCATTATCCAACAGAAGCCAGTAATACATGAAGGAGAGTTGCTTGTCATTTTTCTGTAAATCTCCGCTTAAAGTTCTCTAGAAAAGTTGGCACATATTGTTGCATAGCTTCTATCGATTGACGCCACTTTTTCCGTTACCCCCTGTTCTGAGTCATCGAAAAGAGGGTTCTTCTGCGTATCCTCGAAATAGTGTAGTGCTTCATCTGGTATCAGGCTCTCCAGCAAATGAAAGTTTGCTTCACAGTTACCGAGGAAGCCATCTGGCTCTTCATAGAGACGTGACTTCCAAGTATCGTATTCGGCTACCTGCTGTTCATGGTCGTTCCGAAGCCTACGTTTAAATTCGTTGAGTTGTTTCTTGCTCATCAGAAAGATACCCTTTTTATCTATTTGTTTTGATTGGACTTCAGCCATTCTATAGCCTTCGCGGTAAGGCGGTACATCTGTCTTGGATGATGGGGTGAGTCTGGATATTTCTGTTCTATAGCTCCTTCAGAAAGCGCAGGAGTAAGATACGATTCTCTAAATGTCTTTCTATCCTTAAAGCCTAGTACATTAAGCATGTCCTTTAATGACATGTAGAATTCGCCCATTCCACCTATCAACTTTTGAACTTGGGGGGTACTTGGGGTATACTTGGGGGTACTTGGGGGTACTTGAGGGTCAAGTTGCTTTTTGAGGCCTTAAGAAGGCTATTCTGACAAAACCACCATCTGTAGTCCATGTTGGTGCTGGAATATTCTGTTTCTCGTCAAAAGCTGTAATGATTCGGCTGGCACCAGAGCCCCAGTTCTCCAAAAAGGTTGTCTTGAAGAGTACATTGGCGATAATCGGATTATAGGGGAATGAGCCATGCGGCTCCTTGATATTCTCAGGGGTTATCTGTGGAGGAATATACCTGGGCTCTCTATCTCTATTCGATCATCATAGATGGCAATACCTATTGTCAAATTGAATTTCTCATATTGGCGATGGCATAGGGGCGTTAACGAGTGCTTCACGAAGGGCAGCTACAGGGGATTTCAAGATGCTCTCTCTCATCACTCCAGTGATCTTACCACTCAATGAAAGATGTTTGAAGAAGAATGCCATACCAGCGTCCAACAACTCAAAAATTTCCTCGGCACGCTGATTGTCGATAAACTCCATCTTATTAGTTGCTCAGGAACCGAGCCATCCGCATACGGAGTTGTGGATACCCTGTGATCTTGTTTCCAAAAAGCATAACGGCTGCATTGTTGGGAACGCCATCCGTCAAAAGCTCTAATTTCTCCAAGACCTTAGTAATGGGTTCGGTCAACGATGTTGTGGGTACACGTCCGCTTTCAGAACCTAAGCGGAGTGCTCCACGGATGCGCTCTTCATCAAGATCTGCAGTCGTGAAACCATCTGCTTTCTGACGTTCCCACGCAAAATATTGCGGGCGGTTAGCACGAAGGCGCTCATCGTACATGTCACGTGGCATTGCTTTAGTGGTACTCTCCACTCTATAATATGGTCTTCCAAGATAGGTAAAGGGTGTATGTCCCCATACAAAGGCATCAAAATGGATGGCGATAACTTTCTTTCCTGCTTGTTCGGGGACATCAACATATTCGACATCCACCGTAACAGCTGGCTCCAGTCCACTGAGTGCTTGAGACAGTTCCCTTTGGGTGTTGTCTGTAACATCCTGTCCCAGAATCTTCAAGGACGTAGGTGCAATACCGAAGATGAGCCAACCGCCATCTGTATTCAAGAAGGCGCATGCCGCATGCATGGCATCCTTCAATTCGCCCGTTGTCTTCTTGAGTTCAAGCGTCTTTGTTTCATCACCAGCAATGATGCTTTTCAATTCTTGGATTGTCATATCTATGTCAATTTGGTGAGCAAATATATAAAAATTAAATTGTAATGGACTTTCATTTGAGTAACTTTTATCAGTAATTCTTGCATTTCAGCCTTGGTCATCCCCTTGATATTATCAATCGTTGGTTTGTTGTTGAGGTTTAGTAACAAGTTGTTGTACTCCATTTGCTTCTCTAACGGATAATGCTCAATGTACAGTTCTGTAACAGAATGGTCAGGGATGCGTGTCCCATGCTCTCGGAAATATAATTGATGTCCACTCCTGCATTTCTGAGATTGGTGGCAAAGGAGTGCCGGCACCATGTTCCGCTGGGACGAATTTCCCAATTCAAGACTTCCTCACATATTTTGATCACTCTGTCTTGCACATTGGAGTTTTCCTGCGATGTACGTTTCCTTATAGTTTTATCATCTTTAGCCCCTTGTAATATCCATGAGAATACGTGAGCTCCTTTTGTGGGTTTGTCTGCTATTTGGTCGAGAATGTACTGAAGTGGCTCGATGATTGGAATGATAACCTCTGCACCTTCCGCACTCCTCCCAGCAGTTTTCTTTCTATCAAACTTGAATGCTTTCCTACTTGACTTGAAATAGAAATCGGTATATTTTAATTGACCAGCGTCAGCAAGGTTGAATCCATTGCACAGATATTGTACCAAGAAAAGCCCTAATGACTTGTGGGCATTTTGACGATAGGTCTCACTCCATGCATCCGGATATGACCTTTCCTTGAATACTTTGTAAAGCTCAGTCATCTGCTCCACGGTTAGATAGCGTTCTTTTCGTGTGGCACCTTTAGGAATAGAAATCAATCCCATTCCTTTTTTGTTTGAGAAGGGGTATTCTACATTCGAGAGATAGCCTTGTTTTACACACTCATTCCAGATTACCCTTGCAGAACGCAAATAAATGCCACGAGTCGTGTATGAAATCTTACCAACAAACTTTCCCTTCGCATCTTTGACACCATTCTGCATTCCCAAACTCCATTTTTCCAAAATGTCTTTATCAATGTGGAAACCTTTGCACCGGGTCTTTCCACATAATTTTCTCAAAGGATTTGAGTGCACATTCGTAAGACTCAGCAGTAGTGAAGCGTCCGGTCTTTGTCAGAGATCTTATAGTGTCTCTCCAAACACCAATGAAAGATACTTCTTCGTTTGTACTTTCTCCTGTGATAGCTGTCTTAATAAGTTCCAAGGATAGCTGGTGGCCTTTGTCCAAGCCGACAAGTAGTTCCTTGTACATTTCTATTTTCTTACGCCACTCCTGCTGCTCATAGTATTTTTGGTGACTTGCTTTTCCCTATAGTAGATATTTCAGAGAAGTCTTTCTCCGTATAGCTATTTCCAACAAGGTGATAGAATGACTTTCGATCAATTGTAAATCGTACGGCAAGAGGATAGGTAACTATATCTTTCCGATTAGTTCTTTTATCAAGGACTATTGCAAAGGTACAGTTCCTTTCTCTTTCTGTAAAAGCCGAGCTCTTTAATCCTGCCATTTGTGTATGATATTTTTATTTCTGCGAAAACATTATGTTGTGTAGCCCCTATGAAAAACTCAAAAATCCCCATAAATAAAGGGTTTCAGTCCAAAATTCTGCGAAAAACATTGCGAAAACATCTCGCTTGAGTAAGGGGTTATCATGCTATATCGCTAACTATCGCAAAAATACTAACTTATTGATAATCAGCCAAATCAATAAAAATTAAAAATCACAAAATATCAATTTTTTTCGGATTCATAATCCGGAGGTCGTGGGTTCGGGTCCCACCCCGCTACAAATTACACCCTGTAAATTATTGATTTACAGGGTGTTTCGTTTTATAGGGTGCAAATAGGGTGCAAATTGCAACACATACCGAGCAGTAGAGAAAAGGGGACAGTAGATCTTCTGTGGGGGTAGACTCATTCTACTTATGAAAAATCTTCTAAAGTTTAGAGTAGCAGGATACTGACAATGAGGACAGAATTACCAACAGTTTACTGCAAAATTTTATTTCTCATTTGCTGTCACTTTTAACATCTCTCACTAATACATTGTTTATTAGAATGTTATATGTATTTACAGAGTGACGGCAGTGACAGGAAAAATAATTTCACAGCAGACCGATCACAGGCGCATCTGCCGTGGATGAATGCCAGACTATGTTTTTATCCTAAAGTATATTCTTCTGCGGCAGACTCTTTTATCGGGGG
>BNJU01000240.1_pt1 | contig 101794 bp, 108 predicted proteins | sample 8539281 | NCBI WGS metagenome assembly BNJU01 (sample SAMD00202456, study PRJDB9452) | human saliva metagenome | isolation source: human saliva | place: Japan | reverse complement strand
ATGGAGCTTAATGATGTTTTTACACCAAAGGGTCAAAAAAAGCAAGTAAGAGACACCAGACAACATTCATGAAATTATGATTAACCGACTTAATACTTTGTTCCTGTTACTGTTTGTAAGTCTTATGGCATTCGGACGGTCGGCAGGAACAATTGCGTCTAAGGATGCTATGCTTTTATGAGTCGTCTCGACATCTGTATGAGAAGGGTGATACGTTGACGATTATCTCAAAGGATTTTTGAATGGCCAAAAAGGCTTGGATGGCTCGGTCTTACCAGAACTACAGCATTATCTTACAAGCTTTTTTTCTTTAACCAGTCTTCCGAAAGTTATGATACTGGTTGGAAGCAGTTTGCGTCTTCGTTAGGTAAAAGAAGTGCGAACTATAAAGGATGATGCGGGATGCTGAAAGGCGTTTTTTTATGATATGGGGTTACGATGTCTTTGGTTGGAGCCAGGCAGATACATTTCTTTTCTTGCCCGCTTGGAGGAACGTAATGCAACAAGTGTCATTACGGCAAAGCATTCTTATTTTACCTTTGATCTTATCAATAAGAAAGTCTTAACGCAGAATGATGTGTTTAATCAGACACGCATGTGGCAGGATCCTAATGTTCGTTATCAGTTCTATGAACTGTTAGATTATACGGCAAATACGCATACTGAGGACTCTATAAATTGGGACCTTCTACCCAATCAGTTTGCACTGATAGGACAGAATATACGCTTCGACCTTGGTGTTGATAGCGGTGGTGGAGTTTATTCAGAAGTAAGTAATGACATGGTAGATGTCCTTTTCTCTAAGAGTTTTAAGAAGTGGCAGAAACAGTCATTATCTTATGCAGGCACAAAGAAACTTCCTAATGAGGCTGTATATGCCTCCTTGTCAAATGATTCTGTCCTCCCAGAAATATTGCCACAGTTTGATGGAAATTTAACTGCGGCTTTTGGGCAGAATTTTTCCTATACAGGACTTAACCCGGCAACAACTCCTGTGGGGAGAATTTACGCCTCTTTTATTGTTGATACGGATGGTTCTTTGAAAGATATAGTCTTTCTAACGGTAAATAATATTGAGTTGAACCGCAGTGTTGCTGCTGCACTTCAATTATTAAGAGGTTGGAAACCTGCAATGCATAACGGTAAAGCTGTAGCTTATAGATATAACTTTCCCCTCATTTTACACTTCCAATAAGAGTCGTGCGGAGCCTTAGCACGTGTGGTGCGGGTGGTAAGCACCTATGGCGCGGAGGCTTCGCACCAAGCAAACAGATGTAGATGTTATTGTCGATAAAGAGTTGGTTCAGAGTCGATTAATGCTTGTTCATTGCTTGTTTCAAAGGTGAATGAAACACGAAAGCATTTGTTTTGTTTCACCAAAGAAAGGAGACGGAAAGTTGATAGGTTATACTTATCTTCTTTTTAGGGTATGCTTGTATGCCTTTCGTCCTTCTCTTTTTCAGCTTGATATAGGAAGTCGTAAATGATTTCTGTAACCCTTTCTTGCCCTTCGTTAGTAAGTGCTGGAAGGGTGAAGATTCTTCCCTTTGTTGTATAAATTATCTGAACGATGAAAGGAACGAAGTAATAATTGTAGTCGTTTATCCCTTCTATTTCATCAGCAGTTACTTCCGTATATTTGCGACGTAGACAATCGTAGAAGCAAATATGGTCACCTTTGATGGATAGATAGTCTTTTTTTCCCATAGTTTTTTTGGCAGGCAACAAAAAGTCTGAAAAAGCCAAAACGAAACAGTATGAAGTATGAATGAGAGTACGATAATGAGCATGAAAGGATGGGCAGCGTCTACACCTTTGTGCCCAAAGAAAAAAACCATATAGAAAAAGAAGATGGGGATGGGTGTGAATAATAACGCTTCTAAGAGTAATGAGCCACTATATTTGTATTTGATAACCATCTTAGAATTGTGTGTAGATAAAAGGTTGGATACTATGATGACTAAGATTAATAACTAACTGCATAACAACAGCAAAGATACATAGCTTAACAAGCCATGAAGAATGGATAAACTTACTTTGCAGCCAGTTATAGTCAGTCTCTCGAATACTATGAAGTTCTAAACTTATCAGCACAACGGCAAGCCATAGTGGGTATTCCATTAGGAAGGTGTAGGCATCTGAGACGCTGATAGTATGCAGGATGTTGTCTATTAACGTTGTAGCAGTTGTCATATCCGCTGCACGGAAGAATATCCATGCAAGGGAAACATAGCTAAACGTAATAAACCAGCTGATACCTTTTGTATATTTATTGTCTGGTATCTTATCCAATCCATTGTTTCGGCAAAACTTATGAATGACCAGTCCAATACCATGAAGTACGCCCCATACAATGAACATCCATGATGCACCATGCCACAGACCTGCCACTATCATTGCTAAGAAGCTATTGAGATAGGTGCGAAGTTCGCCTTTTCTGTTTCCTCCCAATGGGATGTAAAGATAGTCGCGGAACCATGTTGAGAGGGCAATGTGCCAACGATGCCAGAACTCTGTGAGGTTCAGACTCTGATAAGGGAATCTGAAATTGTCTTTTAGTTCGTATCCCATTAGGGCGGCAACACCAATAGCAAGGTCGCTGTAGCCCGAGAAATCGAAATAGATTTGAACTGAAAAAGCCCAATACACCCATCAAATTACCAAAAGCCACTTTGGCTTGCTGGCGCATCAAAAAAACAATGTTATTGTATTGTGCAATATAGTCGGCGATGAGGGCTTTCTTTATCAGTCCGCAGATGATCAGCCATAAACCTTTATAAACAAGGTTCTCGTTGACATTGTCTTTCGGTGTCTGAACCTGTGGGAGCAATACTTCAGCGCGGGTGATGGGACCAGCGATAAGGAGTGGGAAAAAAAGGTAAGGTAGAAAGCGTATAATCTATCAGTTCTGCTGTCTTTGGATAGCGTCCTTTATAGACATCAACGGTGTAACTGATAGCTTGAAAGGTGAAGAATGAGATACCGACAGGGTAGCAACATCTTCTCTGGTGAGAAGTTGCTACGCAATAGTTCGTGGAATATCTCAAGTGTAAAGTTTGAGTATTTGTAGTAGAGTAGGGGTAATAACTCTGTTAGGATGACAATGGCAAGTCCAATTTTACGCACTTTTTCCACGCTTTAAGCGCATCATAAAGCGAGTGAGATACCATGAACTAATCGTAATAATGGGTAATAGCCACATCAAAACTCCATTCGCTTTGAAAGCAAAGAAAAGACTAAAAAGCTATGACGTATGCCTTTGTCCATGTTTGGCGATAGCGGTTTAATCCTATGTATATGGCAAAGAAAAACAAGGAACAGAAAGCCATAAATGGAAATGTACACAGCGACCAGTTCTTGTCTTGTGAAGACAAGAAGTCAAAAGAAAGGCAGTCATCAGCTGTGTTATATTTGTCATCTATTAATCGTTTATTTGCTGCTTGTTTCCTATTTAATAGCCTTCAAAGGAAGGTTGCAAAAAGCTTTGTATTTGTTGCCTTGTGATGGGCTTTTAGGGATTGTTGAGTTGTAACGGATTAGCACACTCTTTACTCCTTATAAACTTAGCTGCGGTATCCATCCAGTAGGCAGCTGCTGCCCATGTAGGATGATAATGGTCGCTACCTCTTTTGAGTTTTAGGTTACGACTGTCAAAGAAATGTCCTTTCCCGACATTTCTCCTTTATGACATCATTGATGCCAGTGTCGCCATTCCAATTAGAAGGACTTATCCATACGAAAGGAATATTACCTATTTTCTTTACTAATTGTTGTACATATTGCGTACGATTGGCAAGGTCGTTGATAAAGAGCTCATTACTGCCAAGGCAGATGAGAATGTATGTTGGCTTATATTCAGCAATGAAGTGTTCTAAGGTTTGGGTGGTTCCCCAACGCTCAGTAGAAGAACTATACCAGATAACGGTATATAGTTTGTGTCCGTTTTCGCCTGCATAATCACCCAACCTGCGTGAAAGGCCTTCCACCATTGAGTCTCCAATGAAAAGGATTGTTTGGTTACGATGTACCTTTTTAGCGGTATGCTTTTGTTTGTTTTTGTTTTTCTCAATAAGCGGTCGGCTTAGGGTTGACAAGCGTTATCTTTGCGGATAGTATAGCTGCCCATTGTTATCTCGGTTGGGATAACAGCATGAGACAATAATGGCTGCCATGACAGCAGCCATCAAGAGAAAGTGTCTTTATCTGGGCGTGCATATGATTGTCTTATTTCAAGATAATTTCCACAGGACAGTGGTCGCTTCCCATAATCTCTGTATGGATCTTGGCATCTTCGAGGCGGTCTTTGAGACGTTCTGAGATGAGGAAATAGTCGATACGCCACCCCGTATTCTTCTCTCTTGCACGGAAACGATACGACCACCAAGAGTAAGTAACCTGCTCTGGATAAAGGGTACGGAAGGTGTCGATGAAGCCATTACTTAGTAATTGGGTCATCTTCTCACGCTCTTCATCAGTGAAGCCAGCATTCTTGTGGTTTGTCTTTGGGTTCTTAAGGTCTATCTCCTGATGGGCAACATTCATGTCACCACATACGATAACAGGCTTTTTCTCATCGAGTTTGTGAAGATAGGCTTGGAAGTCATCTTCCCACTTCATACGATACTCCAATCGACGAAGCCCATCCTGTGAGTTCGGTGTATAAACAGTTACGAGGTAGAAGTCTTCCATCTCGAGTGTAATCACACGTCCCTCATGGTCATGCTCATCAATATCAATACCATAAGTCACGCTCAATGGCTTATGCTTTGTGTATATTGCCGTACCAGAATAGCCCTTCTTGTCAGCGTAATTCCAATAAGATTCATAACCAGGAAAAACTGAGATCGAGCTGTCCTGCTTGCATCTTTGTCTCTTGTAGGCAGAAGAAATCAGCATCCAAGTCCTTGAATTGCTGCTCAAACTCTTTTCCTACACAGGCGCGAAGCCCGTTTACATTCCATGAAATAAACTTCATTGTATTTCTTTCTTTTCTATTGTTCTTAATTAAACATTAATGAATTTGTTGTTTTTGTCTTATATTTTTTCTCCCTATAAGAGAAAAGCTGACGGAATTAATGTCCAAAGTCGTCCTGTTTAGTAGTCTTTTTCTTAAGTAGGGGTGACTATTTTTCTTCCCTATAAATTTTTATTTATCTTATATCCTTCAGATAAAAGCTAACAGGTGTATCAAAAATCCTCTTGTATAATTGCAGTTGCATGTGCCTTGTTTATTTTCACTCAGTTTGTATATAGTGAATTGCATTTGCATTTCAGAGTCGTTCATTGTATAACTACTGTTGAAACTGCTTATTCTAAAGTGACAACGCACCTGTTAATTCATAAGTTTCGTTGGCTGTTGTAATATCAAACTTGAAGTTAGATGATAAGTTGAAAAACACCTTATTATCTTGTGGTTGTAAGGTCGTAATATACAATTTCAGCGGTCTTTGCTTCTCGTTAACGAGGGTAGTATATAGCGAAGATGCAGACTTCTTTGACACTCCATTTGCCAACAATTGGTATGGGAAGTTGTTGACTGTAATGGTAGAATTCTTGTCTACAGTCCAATTGATTCCCGGCCAGATTGTTGTTGTTGTCCCATAAGTAGCAGCCAAGTTACCTTTATAGTTTCCAACAATGTTGTTGAGTGCCTGTTCAGCATTTTTCTCAGCATCTGGAATGTCGTTGTCTTTTGAGCAACTTGTAGTAAACAATGCTATTACAAGTGCACAGACTACAACTACAGTGGTATTCATTGTTCTTTTCATTTTTTGAGTTTTAAAGTTTATAATAGTGTTTTAATTATATTCTCTTGGTCTCACCACGCAGCAAGTCCATGAACTCATTACGTGTTTTACTTGATTCAAATACACCGCTATAAGCACTTGTTGTAGTGATAGAATTCTGTTTTTCTACGCCACGCATCTGCATACACATGTGCTTTGCTTCGATGACAACCATTACGCCTTGTGGCTTCAAGGTGTCATTGATGCACTGCATCACCTGCTCTGTTAGGCGTTCTTGTACTTGTAGACGATGTGAGAAGATATCCACAACACGTGCAATCTTGCTCAATCCCGTTATATATCCGTTTGGTATATATGCAACATGAGCCTTACCATAGAACGGAAGAATGTGGTGTTCACACATGGAGAAGAAGTCAATATCTTTCACAATAACCATCTGGTTGTACTTCTCTTCAAACAAAGCATCTGTCAATACCTTATGTGGGTCTTGTGTATAACCACGTGTAAGTACCTGCATAGCCTTTGCAACACGCATAGGTGTTTTCTGCAAACCTTCTCTTTCAGGGTCTTCTCCTAAGAGTGTAAGCACCTGTTTGTAGTGTGATGCAAGTTCGTCTAATCCTTCACGGAATGGTATTTCTGGCGTCATATTATTTTGATTTCTGATTAATTGTATTTGTTAGGGTTCTCTTTATGATAATAAGGTGGAATAATCCTTAGAAATCTACAGGTTGTGTTGTCTTAATGCTCACCATCATTCGGATGACGTTAGCATGTGGATAGCCTTCCTTTCGGAGTGTTCGCATAATCTTCTTTGCTGCATTGTAGTTGGTAAAATTACCAACAAGACACATCCAACGTGGTGGGTAAAAGTGTACATAAACAGGTTGATCAGGGAAGAGTTGCTTCGCTTTTTGACCCGCCTTATCTGCTTGTTGGTGAGCAATACGAGTATTACCACCGCTATAAACTTGTACACGGAAGCCTCTCACTTTCTGTGTACCTTTCTTGATACGTTTGGTCACAATCCGCGTGTCTTCAACCTCATCCCATGAAGGGACGTGCGGTCTTCTGACTAAACGTTTTACGATCTTTGTTCTGACAGGTTGTAAGGTGCTATTGTCTGGGCGTGCTATTTCAGGCTTATGCTCATTTAGCTTTGGAACAGTTAGCTGTTTCGTGTCTGGCGTCTTGATAGATGGACGTGCGCTCTCGTTTTGACTCTCTACTTTCTGTCGGTCTTTATTATTTTTCTTTGAAGCTTTCTTGCCATTCACCAATGCGTCAATCTCGGCACTCTGCGATACCGTCACCGACCCCTGGGCATTAACAGCCACAACAGCAGTCAGCATAAAAACTATGATTGTAAGGAGTCTTTTCATTTTTTAGTGTATAAAAATTGAAATAGAGGTTGTATCAAAAATGCCAATGGTTGTTGACCAAGTAGCAATTTGATACAGCCTCTTAGATTTTCTTTGAATTACTTCTTCCAAGCGTCGATGATAGCCTTGAAGTCAGCAGCCTTCAATGAAGCACCACCAATCAAGCCACCGTCGATGTCAGACTTGCTGAACAACTCTGCAGCGTTGCTTGCGTTACAGCTACCACCATAGAGGATAGTTGTGTCCTCTGCAGCCTCTTGCCATACTTCTCAGCAACGATAGAGCGGATGTAAGCCAACATCTCCTGAGCCTGATCAGATGTAGCTGTCTTACCAGTACCGATAGCCCAGATTGGCTCGTAAGCCAAAACGATGTTCTTCCACTCCTCAGCAGAAAGGTGGAATACAGAACCCTCGAGCTCAGCCTTTACTACCTCGTTCTGCTTCTCAGCCTCACGCTCCTCAAGAGTCTCACCGCAGCAGAAGATAACCTTCAAACCGTTAGCCAATGCCAACTGTACCTTCTCCTTCAAAATCTCTGCAGTCTCACCGTAGTACTGGCGACGCTCAGAGTGACCGAGGATTACATACTGTGCACCAGTGCTCTTTACCATAGCGGCAGAAACCTCACCAGTGTAAGCACCCTTCTCCTTGTCAGCGCAGTTCTCAGCACCGAGCGCAACACCCTCTGCATCCAATACCTGTGCAACACTTGCAAGGTGAATGAATGGAGTACAGATAACAACATCACAGTTTGGCTTCTCTGCCTTCAATGAGTCGTTGATTTCCTTTGCCAAAGCAACACCTTCCTGCAGGGTCTCGTTCATCTTCCAGTTACCTGCTACAATTTTCTTTCTCATTTGTCTTTTACGTTTTAAAAGTTGATATAATTTATTTGATTGTTCTTTTTTTGTATTAACCATTGCTCTTTTTGTTTCAACCATTCCTCACGTTTTTCTTACCCATCGTGTCCATGACCAAATGCGATCGGCTACGATAAGGAGTGTCAGTGGGAAGATATAGCAAATAAGAATCAATACAATTTTTTTGTCCATGTCTCATTCTCTGGTTCACGTCCCTACCTCAATAAGCGACAATGGTGCGTTCAGTTCTGCTTGTTTTGGCAGGTCGTTATGACTCCACTTATTAATGATAGTACCTTTATAAAGCAGTACCAAACCAGGGTTACTTCGAATAATGGTCTTTAGGGTTGTGCCATCCATTGTATAGAATGGATATTCAGCTCCAGTAATATCTCGCCAGTGTTTTACAGCTTTATCTGTACTTGCAGTCAATCCATAGAAACCATAACCATTCTCCTTTGCATATTCATAGATAGCATCAATCTCTCCAAAGTTGCTATCGTCAGCACGCTCCAATACTGGGGCAATGAGTAGGAAAGTATATCCATCCTTGGTTAGTATGCTATCGGTAAGGTCCTCTCCCGTCTTTTCGTCTGTGATTGAAAAGTCGTGAATAGGTGGTTCGTAACCTTTTTCAAGTATCTCTTGGTGCGTATCTTTGAATACCCATGTAGAATCATTGTAAGGGTAATCATTCTCTGTGAATTCTTTTGTTACGCCATTCTTCTCACAAATGAAGGTCGTCTTATAAGTCGTTAGCTTAGCCCCTTTGGGTATTTCCATTCCCTTTTTGATATTCTGTCCGATGTAATAAGGACGGAAATCAAAGATAGGCAGATGATAAAGACTCAGTGTGGAGGCTGTGACAATAAAGACAATCGTGAAATAAAAAGCTATCCACTGATTTGTTTTTGATACAAAGCGTATTTGGTAAAGTGGCCAGCAGGCAAGGATGATGGCTGCTGTCAAGAGAACTATATTCTTGATGAAAGTCTGCGTATTTGTGAGGTGAATGGCATCACCAAAGCAACCACAATCCTGTATTGGGTTGCTTACGGTAAGCCAAAGGGTTACAAGCGTCATCACCACCATCATGATAAGAGATAGCTTGCTGGCAAGTCGGCGACGAATAGCAAGCAAGAGCATCACACCCAAGGTGAACTCTATTGCTGACAGTCCGACAGATAAAATCAATTGTGCCCAATCTGGAATATATGCCGACAACTGCACCGCCTCTAAGTATTCTGCAATCTTATATTGCGAACCTAAAGGGTCTATCGCTTTGACAAAGCCCGAAAAGATGAATGTCAAAGCAAGTAGGGTGCGGCTGAGGTTTACCAGTATAGACTTTATTTTATTCATGTAGTTTGATTGCTCCAAAAACAGCGTAGTTCATTATATCCATATAATTGGCATCGATACCCTCGCTGACGAGTGTGGCACCGCCAAGGTCTTCAATCTCCTTAATGCGCTCAATCTTTGTCAGGATAAGGTCGGTATAGCTGCTGACACGCATATCGCGCCAAGCCTCTCCATAGTCATGATTTTTCTTTATCATCAACTCGTATGACTCCTTTGCATAGCTGTCGTAAAGTGCCAAAGCCTCATTAGGGGTCATATCAACGCTATCGACAAAGCCTTTTTCCAACTGGATAAGTCCTACGATACTGTAGTTTATCAGCGCGATGAATTCTGGGCGAATACCTTCACCCACCAAACTTTCACCCGTAATCTCCAAAGAACGGATGCGTTTAGCCTTAATAAGAGCTGGTCAGTAAGGGAAGATGGGCGCAGAATACGCCATGAAGCACCATAGTCATGGAGCTTCTTTTCAAAGAGACTTCTGCACTCTGCGAGTACATCTTGAAATTCCTGCTGTGTCTTTGTCAGTTGACTTGCCATAGTCTTATATTGATTTGACTGCAAAAATACGTAATTTCGCTGTAATAAACGAATGAATTAACAACTATTCCTGTCATAAGGGGTGGTTTGTAAATGATTGTGAGCGATTGTAAAGTTAGTCTGTTTTTCTGTTTAATCTTTGTGTTGAGACTTTATTGCTACCTCCGCACTATTTGTGTTTACTATCCGCACCATTGGTGCTTACCGTCCGCACAATGCGTGCGGAGCCTCCACAAATCAGCAAGAAAGGTTCTGCGATGTAAGAGACTATTCTTTTTTTATTATATCTATGTGCTTTTCTATGACAGAGGAAATCCTTCAAAACTAAATTTCCTGTCATTTCTGTCATCTATTGTTTGCTTATAACTAATTGGATTACAGCTGAGTTGTGTGAAGTGTTAATTGTGACAGCAAAACAAAATTAAACTTTTATTGTAGTATATGTGTATTTCTCTGAAAAAGGGGAACTTTGACATTCTCTCACAAAAATAATATATCAAATTGACTCATCCTGTGTTTTCATTTCTTTCGTTGAAGAGTCTCTTAATGTTGTAGTTTTTAATTCTCCATATATTAACCCCTGAACTGTTCATTATAGCACAATATGCTTAGTTCCTAAAGACCAATTTGGGTTTTATAAAAAAAGAGAATATGTCACTTTTCTATGAACATATCCTCTCTTTTGAAGTATTATAACCAGATTATTGTTTAATTACGACCTTGACATTGCTATTTGGTCTATTCTTGTCCTTAGTGTTAGCTATGATATTTTCTGTGAATATTATACCCTTACTGTCGAAATAATCCTTTTGCTGCTGATTCATTGTTACTTTTATCTGTTGATGTTGTCCTGTAGCATCAGTTTGAAGTCCTACAGCTATATTCTCAATAGTCCCAGCTTCACTTATGTCGAGAGATGAGAGTTTACTACTTGAAACATTTATATCTTTCAATCCGTTTTTACTCCCTAACTTCAACTCGCGAATACCTGAATTATTCGTTGTTAGCTCTGTTAAGTGTGTATTATTACTTAAATCTAATGTTGTTATTCCTTTTAACATAACTGAGGTTAAGTTTTTGCAACTCTGTATTCTGTGTTACGTCTAAGGAACTTATCTGCGTACTACCCAAATCAAGCGAAGTTAAGTTTGAACCCGCAGCTGACAACCCTTTTATCTCTTTCACCGGAGAACCTATGAGATTGATAGACTTCAACTTAGTCATTTTGCTAAAGTCGTAGCTTTCTATCTTATTACCCCAAGCAACAAACTTTTCAAGTTGATCTTTATCGGATAATCCATCTATTTGGGTCAGTTTCCCAGTGTTACTTATATCGATAAAATTTATCTTCGGTGAGTTCAATGTATTGATGTTTGTCAGTTCCCCATTGTTATAAGCTTGCAATATTGCCAGAGCAGGAAGATTACTTGCGTCAATCTTAGTAAGCAGCTTGTTATTATATAACGCAAGTATAGTCATTTGAGGATTATTACCCACTTTCGCTTCTGTCAGTCCATCCATATGATGAGCTGATAAGAATCCTAGTTCTTTCAATCCGGAAATATCAAGTTTTGTTACTAATGGACTATTGCTGACTACAATAGAATTTTTCAAATATGGGTTTTTGTTAAAATCAAGTTCTCCTGCGAGATTCTTGTTTCCTTCAAGTGATACGGAGGTTATGTTACGATAATATTGTAGTTCATCAATAGATGTGAGTTTATCGTTATCTCTTATTTCCAATATTCCCTTGTAGGAAAGGATTTTCTCAAGGTTGTCTGCCTCGTAAATATCGAGGTTACCGTCTGCTTTTCTATTTAGACCTGAAACCTTTTTAGCGACAGCCTCAATCAATGGCTGATTCTTGAGAATGAAATCCTTAGCCTTAGTAGGATCAAGGGTCATCTCACCGAGGTTGTACACCTTAGCACGCTGGATGTTTACTTCCTGTTTAACCTTTTTCAAGATAGCTTTGCCACCCTCCAAGATAAATACAAGAGTTAATCCCTGTGATAGTTTTTGTTCTGGGAGTGCAATGTAATATGCTTTATTTTCCTCGAATGTGCCTGATTCTGCAGTGAGATTTACAACTGGTGATGCTTCGTTGAACTGATTTTTGATACTATTAATCTTTCCATCACTTGCAAAAGTGATGGTTGATGTTAATTTACCTGCAAGGTTCTCTTGTCCAACTGCAATCAATTTTACTTGCTTTACATTAGAAATACCATTAATGCTAAAACGAAGTAACCCACCTACATTATATGCAATAAAAGGATTGTGACGCTTAGGAATGATACCAACAGATACATTCGCCTTTGGATCAAATGTGCCTGCTACCGCCTGCTGATTCTTTGGGAAAGTATATTGGTATTCAGCTGTTACGTTGTCCTTATGAAGAATCTTAGCATCTTTCTGATAAGGATACATCATGTAATAAGGTGTATTGATGTCTGCTGCTTGTCCCCAGAAGATGACATCACTACCTGTTGATGGTGTCTTAAATGGTAGACTCTTATTACCTGGTGCTCTATAGTAACCAATACCAATCTGGTCGTTTGTTTGCCAAGTTACGGTTGAGCCATCTTCACCAAGTACTGTACGTGTGACAGGCTGTGAAGAGCCTGCAATAAAACTCATCTCAACCAATTTCTCGCTTGTTGCCTCAGTGCTATCAAAGTCGTCTTGTGAGCATGATGCTGTGGTGAGAGCAAGTCCTAAGCACAGCAAGTATGTCTTAAAATGTTTCATATTGTTCTTTTTGATTTTATTCGTTTTTGTGATAAGTTTAATCTCTTTTGATTAGAATGGTGTGTCGTCATCAGTGCCATCCTCAACTCTAAGGTTAGGATCTGTGGTCTTAGTAAAACCCTCGTGCTGAGTACCGTGCGCACTATCCATTAAAAAATCACCTTCTGTTTCCATTCTCACCAGAAGTGTAGATGGTCTTTGATATTCTTTCTTCATTTTGTTTTGTTTTATTTACCTAATTACGCTTATAGATGTTGTAAACCCTTTGGATTCTTTGTTATCCTTAAAGAACTTTGTTAAAAATAATCGTACTTAGTTTTCATTCTAAATACTTCTGTCAAATAACTCCGTTGGTTTGTAACATCACAAATTTGTATTCGGTTATTATACTACTTTTACATGTTTTTAAAACTCGTTGTTAAGTTCTTTGCCTAATTTCTTTTAGCGGGGTACAAAGTTAGTTATTCTTCTATTATTATTACATAATCAATTTGGAAAAGTTTTTCAGGACGAAGTTTTTATTAACACATAAATCGCAATAGAGGTGTTTTGTTTGCTTTTGTTAACAGTTCGATAGCAACTTATTCCCATATTAAGCGATAGTTGTAAACTATTTTGCATAATTCGAAATTATATATGACAAGAATTCAGATATTGGTGCTTGTCCTCTTCTTGTAGCTGCTTTTATCTTCGTAATACTTTGTCTAAGACCATACGAAAGATTATAAAACGAAAGAGCGGGAATGCCTGTTAAAGACTTTCCCGCTCTGTAGGTGTATGTGTAAATGCAGTATAGTCTTATGGTGCTACTACTACTTTTACCCAGCTATTCGTGTCCTCGTAATTGGCTTTGTCATCATTAGCACTTTCTTTGAATGGCTTTACTTGTTCTAATTTTGCCTTTTGTGCAGCAGTCATTGTGACAGTAATGTTTGCCAAGAAGCCATTTGGACTTTGGCTACCAGCGTAAAACTTTGCCAAGTTTGTTAAGTGACGTATGTCCAATGTTGAAAGTTTGCAATGTGCTACACCTAAATATGTCAACTTAGTGTTGTTTGAAACATCAAGTGTACTTATAGAGGTCATTGGTACGCGTAATGATGTTAAGTTGGGGTTATGAGTAACATCCAATGCAGTAAGTTCTTTCACTGCATATAAATCTATTGTGGTGAGGTTTGGATTGTTTGAAATATCTAAAGAGTTAACATGGGAGTTTGCCAAACTTAATGTTTTAAGATTAGCACCACTTGCAGATAATCCTTTGATTTCCTTTACTGCTGCACTCACAAAGTTAATTTCCTCCAACTTTGTTTGTTTTGAGAAGTCATAACTCTCAATATTTGTTTTATTTGCAATGAACTTCTTTATTTCCAGATTATCTTTCCAACCAATAAGGTTTGTCATCTTCGGATTAGTACCAATATTCAACTCGTTCAGGTTTGGGAACATTGGTTGTATTGATAGACAAGACCTCTGGGTTAGAGTATGCTCTCAGAGTTTTTGAGAGAAGGAGATTACTTGCATCAATGTTTTTTTAATGACTTTATTATCATATAGAGATAACTCTGATAGATTTGTGTTATCTTTTACAACAGCTTCTTTTAGACCATCCATGTGGTGAGAATAAAAACCTCTAAGCTTATCCAATCCTGTTACATCTATTTTGGTTACCAATGGGCTATTGCTAACTAAAATAGTATTTGTGAGCTGTGGATATTTGTTGAAGTCGAGCTCTCCTGCAAGGTTCTTGTTATCTTGAAGGTTCAGTCCATTAACGTTACGATAGTATTGTAGTTCATCAATTGACGTAAGCTTGTCATTGTTTTTTATTTCCAACGTACCCTTGAAAGAAAGAATCTTCTCCAAGTTGTCTGCAGCGTAAATGTCCATGTGTCCATCTGCGGTTGTTATTAAGCCTGATACCTTTGCACCAACAGCCTCAATCAGACCCTGGTTTTTGAGAATGAAAGCCTTAGCCTTAGTCGCATCAAGTGTCATCTCACCGAGGTCGTAAACCTTGGCACGCTGAATGTTGATTTCTTGTTTAACCTTCTTCAAGATAGCTTTACCATCTTGCATGATAAAGACAAGCGTCAAGCCCTGTGAAAGCTTTTGTTCTGGGAGTGCTATATAATATGCCTTATTCTCCTCAAGAGTGCCAGACTCGGCTTTGAGGTTTACCACTGGAGAAGCCGTAGTGAACTCGTTTTTAGCCGCACTAATCTTTCCATCATTAGCAAAAGTGATGGTTGACTTTAAATTACCAGCAAGGTTCTCCTGCCCAATAGAAAGTAACTTTACCTGCTTTACGTTTGAAGTTCCTTTGATGATAAAGCGAAGCAAACCACCAACATTGTATGCAATGAATGGTTTTCCACGCTGTGGAATGATACCAACAGATACATTTGCCTTTGGATCAAATGTTCCTGCTACCGCCTGCTGATTCTTTGGGAAAGTATATTGGTATTCAGCTGTTACGTTGTTCTTTTGAAGAATTTTAGCATCTTCCTGATAAGGATACATCATGAAGTAGGGGTTTTGTTGATCAGCTGCTTGTCCCCAAAAGATGACGTTACTACCTGTTGATGATGTCTTAAATGGTAGACTCTTATTACCTGGTGCACTATAGTAACCAATACCAATCTGGTCGTTTGTTTGCCAAGTAAGAGTTGCGCCGTCTGAGCCAAGTACTGTACGTGTGACAGGCTGTGAAGAGCCTGCAATAAAACTCATCTCAACCAGTTTCTCGCTGGTTGCCTCAGTGCTATCAAAGTCGTCTTGTGAGCATGATGCTGTAGTGAGAGCAAGTCCTAAACACAGCAAGTATGTCTTAAAATGTTTCATATTGTTCTTTTTGATTTTATTCGTTTTTGTGATAAGTTTAATCTTTTTTAATTAGAATGGTGAGTCGTCATCAGTACCATCATCAACTACAGGAGTAGGGTTGTTACTATTAGTAAAGCCCTCGTGTTGAGTACCATGTGCACTATCCATTAAGAAATCACCTTCAGTCTCCATTTTCACCAGAAGAGTGGATGGTCTTTGATATTCTTTCTTCATTTTTGTCTTGTTTTATTATCCTAATTACGCTTATAGATGTCGTAAACCCTTTGGATTCTTTGTTATCCTTAAAGAACTTTGTTAAAATAGTCGTACTTAGTTCTCATTCTAAATACTTCTGTCAAATAACGTCGTAGGGTTATGACATCACAAATGTGTATTCGGTTGTTATACTTCTTTTACCTGGTCTTAAAAACTTGTTGTCAAGCTCTTTATCTATATCTTTTAACGGAGTGCAAAGTTAGCAATTCTTCTGTAAATAGCAGATAGTCAGCTTGGAAAGTTTTTAAAACAAAAACATAATTAACATATAAATCGTGATAGAGTTGTCGTTGTTTACTTTTGTTAACAGTTTAATGATGGTTTATTGTCCTCTTATATGGCTTTTATTATATGAATGACTCGAATATGTTGTATAATCTTTTTACCTAAATACTTGACTTAAATCATGTTGATTCGATTATCATAGAACAAAGTGTTGTGCACAAAATGCACATCCATTTAGTTTTGAACTTGTGAGAGTTGAGGAAAATATGTATCTTTGCATGACTCTTATTATAAAAGATAACATTATTTTATGCGAGATCTTTCAGATGCCGAATTGGTACAGCTTATAGACAAAGATATATTTCATCATATTTCAACAGCAGCTGATAAACTTGGATTAGAATGCTATGTTGTGGGTGGTTACGTTCGTGATTTGTTTTTGGAACGTCCGTCAAATGACATTGATGTCGTTGTTGTTGGGAGTGGTATTCAGGTTGCAAGTGAATTGAAAGCCATCTTAGGAAAGAAGGCTCATTTGTCTGTTTTCCGTAATTTTGGAACTGCACAGGTAAAGTATAAGAATATAGAGGTGGAATTTGTTGGTGCGCGAAAGGAAAGTTATAGCCACGACAGTAGGAAACCAATAGTCGAAGACGGTACATTAGAAGATGATCAGAACCGTCGTGACTTTACGATTAATGCAATGGCGGTGTGTTTAAATAAAGCGCGTTTTGGAGAATTGGTAGACCCATTTGGAGGCATTGATGACCTTTGGGATGGTATTATCCGTACACCACTTGATCCAGATGTAACCTTCTCAGATGATCCATTGCGCATGATGCGTTGTGTACGTTTTGCTACACAGCTTAACTTCTTCATAGAAGACGAGACCTTCGAAGCTTTGGAGCGTAATGCAGAACGAATCAAGATTATTAGTGGAGAGCGTATTGAGGAGGAGTTGAATAAGATAATGATGACAGCAACTCCAAGCAAGGGCTTTATAGAGTTGTATCGTTGTGGACTCTTACAGCTCATACTGCCAGAGCTTGTAGCACTTGACGTTGTAGACACAAGAAATGGACGTGCACATAAGAATAACTTCTATCACACCTTAGAGGTGTTGGATAATATTTGCAAGCATACGGATAATCTATGGTTGCGGTGGTCGGCATTGTTGCATGATGTCGGTAAGGCTAAGTGTAAACGTTGGGATGCAACAGTAGGTTGGACCTTTCATAACCACAACTTTGTGGGTGCAAAGATGGTCCCAACTATCTTCCGTCGTCTTAAACTCCCGATGGATAGCAAGATGAAGTATGTGCAGAAACAAGTTGATTTACACATGCGTCCGATTGCTATTGCTGATGAGGAGGTAACTGATTCTGCTGTACGTCGTTTGATGAATGATGCAGGTGATGACATAGATGACTTGATGACACTCTGTGAGGCTGATATAACAAGTAAGAATGCAGTTCGAAAACAACGCTTCTTGGATAATTTCCGTATTGTTCGTGAGAAACTAAAGGACTTGAAAGATCGTGATTATAAGCGTCTTTTACAACCTTGTGTTGATGGAAACGAGATCATGGAGATGTTTAATTTGAAACCAAGTAGGGAGGTCGGTGTATTAAAACAAACACTGAAAGATGCCGTCCTTGACAATAGAGTTCCTAATGAACGTGAACCACTTTTAGCTTTATTGAGGGAAAAGGCAAAGGAACTCGGTTTGATATAGCCAATTATTGTTAAAAAAGAGGCTATAAACAGAGTTGGATTAAATAATAATATGTAAATTTGCACACTGAAAACTATAACGATATAACATAGTTTTTAGTGTGCTTTACTTTCATAGTAAATTAACTTACTGTATGCAGGTTAAACTTTAGTTTGTCCTGTTGAATTAAGATAAACAAAGAATATATATTAAATAAGTATGAAGAAAAAAAGTATCTTATTGTCTGCTATAGCAGCAATGGTCTTGTTACTTACCAGTTGTGGTGGAGGAAAACAAAGCCTTCCAACAAGCGATGAGTATCCAGTAATTACAATTGGTGCAGCCAATGCACAGTTGAAGACGACATTCCCAGCAACCATTAAGGGTGTGCAGGATGTTGAGGTACGTCCAAAAGTTAGTGGTTTTATCACAAAACTTTATGTACATGAAGGTGAGTATGTTCGTGCAGGACAGGTGCTCTTCGTGGTAGATAACTCTACTTATCAGGCTGCTGTTCGTCAGGCTGAAGCTCAAGTCGTATCAGCACAGAGTGGTGTTGCAGGTGCTCAGGCTCGTGTTGTTCAGGCTAATGCAAGTCTGAATTCAGCCAATGCGCAGGCTGCAACTTCACGATTGACTTATAGTAACAGTAAGAACCTTTATAATAATAAGGTAATAGGTGAGTACGAGTTGGAATCAGCAAAGAATGCGTATGAGACTGCCCAGGCTGCTGTTAGCCAAGCACAGAGTGGCGTAGCATCTGCTAATGCAGCAGTAACTCAGGCACATGCTGCTGTTCGTCAGGCTCAGGCAATGCTCGCAACAGCTAAAGATAACCTCGGTTTCTGCTATGTGAAGAGTCCTGCATCAGGTTATGTGGGTAGTCTTCCTTATAAGGAGGGTGCTTTGGTTAGCGCATCTTCAGCACAGCCTGTTACCACAGTGAGCAACACTTCTTCTATAGAAGTCTACTTCTCAATGACAGAGTCAGATGTTTTAAAGCTCAGCCGTACTAATAATGGTTTGGCTAATGCTATCAAGTCTTTCCCAAGTGTAAGTTTGATGTTAGCTGATGGTACAACTTATAACCATGAAGGTGTAGTTGTAAAAACCAGTGGTATTATAGATGCAACAACTGGTACAGTGAGTGTTATTGCTCGTTTCCCTAACCCTGAGCACTTGTTGAAGAGTGGTGGTAGCGGTCAGATTGTTATTGCAAAGAATAACAACCGTGCTTTGTTGGTACCACAGGAAGCTACTGTACAGGTTCAAGATAAGATCTTTGTATATAAGGTTGATGGTGATAGTAAGGTACATTATACCGAGATAACTGTCGACCCACAGAATGATGGTATCAATTATATCGTTACAAGTGGTCTTAAAATGGGCGACCGTATTGTGAGCAAGGGCCTTTCAAATCTTGAGGATGGTGCGAAGATTACGGCACTTACTCCAGCAGAGTATGATAAAGCCATTGAGAAAGCAGAGAAGTTGGGTGCAAATCAAGGCTCAGCATCAGGCTTTCTTAAAGCAATGAAGGGAGAAGGTAAGTAGGTGATGGGTGTTGAATGTTAGGTGTTGAGGTGATGATGAATTGCTTAACTCATTCGACATTTATAAACCCTAAATAAACAATTAGGTATTATGACATTTACGAATTTATCAAACGACCGGTATTGTCAACGGTTATATCAATCTTCTTTGTACTCTTGGGTATCATTGGATTGATATCACTGCCTATTGAACAATATCCGAATATTGCACCTCCTACGATTTCTATTCAGACATTTTATCAAGGAGCTGATGCACAGACCGTATTGAATTCAGTTATCACACCATTGGAGGAGAGTATCAATGGTGTTGAGAACATGACCTATATGGAGTCAACAGCAACCAATGCTGGTATGGCTATGATTACTGTTTACTTCAAGCAGGGTGCAGACCCTAATATGGCAGCTGTCAATGTACAGAACCGTGTGTCACAAGCACAGGCGTTGTTGCCTGCTGAGGTAACACGTGTGGGTGTGACGGTGTCAAAGCGTCAGAGCTCAAATGTGGTGATGTATTCTCTTACAACAGATGATGGACGATATGATGATGAGTTCTTGACGAACTATAACAATATCAATATCGTGCCAATGTTGAAGCGTATCAATGGTGTCGGTGACGTACAGACACCTGGTATGAAGACTTACTCTATGCGTATTTGGCTCCAGCCAGATAAGATGAAGCAGCATAAGTTGGTTCCATCAGATGTATCTATGGCTTTGGCAGAGCAGAATATTGAGGCTGCGCCGGGTTCATTTGGTGAGCAGAGCAATCAGAAGTTTGAGTATACCATGCGTTATAAGGGACGTCTAAAGACTCCAGAGGAGTATGGCAATATCATTATTTCAAGCAATACCAATGGTCAAACCGTTCACTTGCGCGATGTAGCAAAGGTTGAGTTGGGTGGTCTGCAGTATTCAGTTATGATGAAGAACAACAGCCGTCCTGCTGTTATTGGTATGGTAAACCAGGTTGCTGGTTCTAATGCTACGCAGATTGCAGATGATGTGAAGACTGCCTTGGCTGATGCTCAGAAGCAGATGCCACCGGGCATGAAAGTTACAATTGAGCAGGATGTAACAGAGTTCCTCTTTGCTTCAATCGAAGAGGTAGTCTTTACATTGTTTATAACTCTTTTATTGGTATTTTTCGTTGTGTATATCTTCTTGCAGGACATTCGTTCAACGTTAATTCCAATGATTGCTGTGCCAGTGGCATTGATAGGTACCTTCTTCTTCCTTTGGGTATTTGGTTTCTCTATCAACTTGCTAACACTTTCGGCATTGTTGTTGGCGATTGCGATTGTAGTCGATGATGCCATTGTGGTCGTTGAGGCTGTACATGCAAAACTCGACTTAGGTTATAAGAGCGCTATGACAGCAGCTATTGATGCAATGAACGAAATCTCTGGTGCTATTATCTCTATTACTTTGGTGATGTCAGCTGTGTTTGTTCCTGTATCCTTTATTGGTGGAACCTCTGGTACATTCTATCGTGAGTTCGGTGTGACGATGGCTGTGTCTATCGTTATCTCTGCTTTGAACGCTTGACATTGTCTCCTGCGCTTTGTGCTATCTTCTTGAAACCACATAGTAAGGATGAGGGGCATAAGAAGTTGTCACGTGTTGACCGTTTCCACATGGCTTTCAATACGCAGTATGACAAGATAAACACAAAGTATCAGAAGGTTGTTGAGAAGATCATCAGCCATCGTTGGATTTCCAGTCTTGCGGTTATATTAGGTATTGTTGCACTTGTTGTAACAATGAAATTCACGCAGACTGGTCTTGTTCCAAATGAGGATACAGGTACGTTGTTTGCAATGATTAGTTTGCCACCGGGTACATCACAGGTAGAGACCCAAAAGGTAACTGATCAAGTTGATAAGATGTTGGCAAGTAACCCATATATCGAACGCCGTGAGCAAATTGTTGGTTACAACTTCATGGCAGGACAGGGTTCTAACCAGTCAACCTTTATTATCAAGTTAAAACCATTTGCCGAGCGTAAGTATGGAATGATAGACCGTATTAAGTCTGTCTTTGATGGCGCAGGTATAGCCGGTTTGTTCATCGACCCTACATCATCTAATATGATTTTGGGTATGATTTACAAGCAGACATCAAGTATCAAGGGAGCACAGATTATTGCTTTTGGATCACCAATGATTCCTGGTTATGGACTCACAAATGGTGTGTCTTTCGTGTTGCAGGATAAGACGGGTGGCGACCTTAATAAGTTCTATAAGGTAGCACAGGACTATTTGGCTGCATTGAACAAGCGACCAGAGTTTAGCCGAGCACTTACCACCTATAACCCTAACTATCCACAGTATATGGTAGATGTTGATGTGGCAAAGGCAAAACAGGCAGGTACATCACCAGCTGCAATTCTCTCAGTATTGCAGGGATATTATGGTGGTATGTATGCTTCGAACTTCAATGCTTATGGTAAACTCTTCCGTGTTATGATTCAAGGTACGGTTGAGAGTCGTATGAATGAGGATGGACTGACCAATATCTACGTAAGAACAGCTGGTGGAATGGCACCTGTAAGCGAGTTCTGTACATTGAAGCGTGTCTATGGTCCATCAAATATCACTCGTTTCAACCTCTTTACCTCTATCGCAATCAATGCTACACCAGCTGATGGTTACTCTTCTGGTCAGGCTATTCAGGCTGCAGAGGAGGTTGCAAAACAAGTATTGCCACAGGGTTATGGTTATGAGTTCTCTGGTCTGACTCGTTCAGAGAAGGAGGCATCTAACTCTACCGCAATGATTTTTGTTCTTTGTATCGTATTCGTTTACTTGATTTTGAGTGCTCAGTATGAGAGCTACATCCTTCCTTTGGCTGTAATTCTTTCTATTCCTATCGGTTTGTCTGGTGCATTTATCTTTACGTTGATCTTCGGACATAACAATGATATCTATATGCAGATTTCGCTGATTATGTTGATTGGTCTGTTGGCAAAGAATGCTATTCTTATTGTAGAGTTCGCCCTTGAGCGTCGTCGTACAGGTATGGCGATTAAGTATGCAGCAATCTTAGGTGCTGGTGCTCGTCTGCGTCCCTATCCTTATGACCTCTCTTGCAATGATTATCGGTTTGTTACCATTGATGTTTGCAAGTGGTGTAGGTCGTAATGGTAACCAGACGTTGGGTGCTGCTGCTGTCGGTGGTATGCTTATCGGTACGCTCTGTCAGGTATTCGTTGTACCAGCTCTGTTCGCCTTCTTCCAGTACTTACAGGAGCGTGTTAAGCCTCTCGTATTTGAGGATGAGGCAAGCCGTGATGTAATCAAGGAACTCGAGCAGTTCTCAAAGGGACCTGCAACGGATTATAAGATTGAAGAGTAGACACTAATAAAGGAATAACAATGAAGAAATTAAATATAATCATCATAGCTCTTGCAGCCCTGTCATTGACAGGCTGTAAGAGTCTCTATGGCAATTACGAGCGTCCAGATGTGAGGACGAACGGCATTGTGCGCGATCCTGTTGATGATAAGGCTGTGCTTGAGGGTGCTAACGACTTTGGTAATCTGCCATGGCGCAGTGTCTTTACTGACCCACATCTGCAGACTCTTATTGAGAAGGCACTTAATAATAATCCTGACTTGCTCAATGCTGCATTGAATGTTGATATTGCTGAGCAGCAGCTTAAGGCGGCTAAGTTGTCTTTTTTACCATCAGTCGTCTTTGCACCGACAGGAACTATTTCTCATTTCGGTACACATACATCATCTACACAGTCTTACTCACTTCCTGTCTCAGCAAGTTGGGAAATAGACCTCTTTGGTAAGTTGCGTTCTTCAAAGAAGGCTGCTCAGATGACGATGATGCAGGCACAAGACTATAAGGTTTATGCGCAGACTACGCTTATTAGTAGTGTCGCTAATCTTTATTATACTCTCTTAATGCTCGACCGTCAAAAGCAGATTGTCGATGATATGTTAGGTCTGACCAAGAATACTTGGGATGTGATGAAACTGCAGATGGAGTTTGGTCGTGCTCGTTCAACGAGTGTACAGAGTGCTGAGGCTGCTTTCTATAGTGTTCAGACACAGGCTGCAGATATCCGTCGTCAGATTCGTGAGACAGAGAATACGCTTAGCTTACTCCTTGGTGAGCCTGCTCAGACTATAGCACGTGGTAGTCTTGATAATCAGAGTTTGCCAGCTAACTTCGCAGGTGGAATTGGTGTACAGTTGTTGAGCAATCGTGCGGATGTTCATGCAAACGAAATGGCTTTGGCACAGTGCTTCTATAATGTTCAAACTGCTCGCAGCCGTTTCTATCCATCATTGACCATTTCTCCTACTGGAGCATGGACGAATGGTGGTGGTATGGTAAATCCTGGAAAACTTCTTTTGAGTGTTGTGGGTAGCCTTACACAACCTATCTTTATGCGTGGCCAGCTGACAGCAGGATTGCGTGTTGCTGAAGATAAATATAAGCAGGCATACAACACATGGCAGAACAGTATTCTTAAGGCTGGCTCAGAGGTGAGTAATGCGCTTGTAGCATACAATGCTGCTAATGAAAAGGAGCAGTTGCGTAAGCAGCAGATTGATGTCTTGAAGACGAATGTTGAGCATACACAGATGCTTTATACTCAGAGTTCAAGCACTTATCTTGAGGTTATCACTGCACAGCAGAGTCTGCTCAATGCTGAAATCTCACAAATACAGGAACAGTTTACAAAGCTTCAGTCAATTGTCAATCTGTACAAAGCCTTAGGTGGAGGTGCGAAGTAATTCAGAATTCATAATTCAGAATTCATAATTATGATTACTGTTTAATTCATTCACAATTCACAATTCATAATTATGATTACCACGATTACTGATGTGATACATCAAATGATTGTTGGTAGATACTGAAAAATTAAATATTTAAGATTATGAGTAGCGAAATTAGTCCAAAAGCTGATATATCTCCAAAGGCAAAGATTGGAGACGGCTGTAAGATATTCCCATTCGTATATATAGAGGATGATGTTGTCATTGGTGATAACTGTATTATCTTTCCCTTTGTGAGTATCTTGAATGGTACTCGTATGGGTAACGGAAATAAGATTCACCAAGGTTCAGTACTTGCTGCCTTGCCACAGGACTTTGAGTTCGTGGGCGAGAAGAGCGAACTGATTATAGGTGATAATAATATTATTCGAGAGAATGTTGTCATCAATCGTGCTACACATCGTGGTTGCAAGACAGTTCTTGGTTCAAACAACTTCTTGATGGAAGGTGCACATATCAGTCATGACACTGTTGTTGGTGACCGTTGTGTCTTTGGTTATGGTGCAAAGGTGGCTGGTGATTGTAACATTGGTACCGGTGCTCTTATCTCATCTAATGTTGTTGAGAAAGCCAATACTCGTGTTGGTGAATATGCTGTGGTACAAGCTGGTACAACCTTCTCTAAGGACGTCCCTCCTTATATTATAGCTGGTGGCTCACCTATTGGTTTTAATGGTGTAAATACAACTGTAAGTAAGACTGCCGGGCTTGATGATAAGGTAATTAAAGCATATTGCGAATGCTTATCGTTTGTTGTTCCATGGTCAGACATCAGTTTTTGATGCATGTATTCAGATAGAACAACAGGTGCCAGACTCACCTGCAATCCGTAATATCCTCGAATTCGTACGAGGAACTGAAGAAGGAATCATCAGTAAATTATAATTTTCATACCTATAAATTTTTGATGATGGGAGAGCCAGCCGTGAGGTTGACTCTCCTTTTTTTTATTCGTTTATTAGATTTGGGTTAAACTGAAAGCTTTGATTTGTGCTTTATGTTTCGTAGATGAGGTTTTTGAAAAAAATCATGACATAAATTCGGATAAAAACATCTAATAACAAAGACAAAAAAATACGTGTAAAAAGCAAGTTTGCAATCAACAGAGAATCAATTAGTTACAAAGTAGTAAAGTAAGAGGTGCTTAATAGGACTTCAAAAGGGCGTTAGTTAGACCTCAAAAGGGCACCTTTTGCAAGTCAATAAGGCGTCTTTTAGAAGCCAAAAGAGCATGTATTGAGATTGTAAGACTAAGAAAAGTTATGACATTTCAGTAGGCTCTGTAGGCTTCTGGTAATGCAAGTAACCCTCAACTAAACTTAAAGTAATTTGTTTTATAAGTAAGAGAGACGGAGGATTTATACATTCGTCAAAAATAAAAATAGGCACATCAAAAGTGTGTCCATTATGTTTGGTTTATACTTTCGTATTGGGATAGTTTTTCTATAAATAGGAATCTTTCCGTGATAGGGATATTAAGAATAGAGAAACGTTAATACGATGCTGTGCAAGGGATTCCCAATGCAATGACACGATCACGGATAGCATCTAATTCTTCGTGTGTAGCCTTTTGCAGGTGCTGGTCGGGCGTCTCACGATCGATGGTGTAAATCATTACTTCACGGGGAGCAATCTCTTTGATTGTCTCAAGCCACGGTGCAACGAAAGGCTTCGGTTGTGTTGTCAACATCATATCCGTCTTCAGTTGTCCCCTTCATAAACATTGTCTGGATAATTGCTTGTCCGTTGAAAGACTTGATATCTGCAATGATTCGGTTTACATCATAGGAAGGCTGCGTAGGGCGGTCTACCTTATTGATATATTCAGCATTGATGGTATCAAGTTTCAGAATGTTGTTGTCAACCTTTGCCAGCGCTTCATGAATCTTCGGACGATGGATGAACGTAGAGTTACTGAGGACAGAAATCTTTGCTTGTGGGCAATATTTGTTACGTAGACGGATTGTGTCGTCAATGATTTCATCAAAGTGTGGGTGGGAGGTAGGCTCGCCATTACCTGCAAAAGTCAATACATCAGGGTGAATATTCTCTTGTTGCATCTCCTTTAACTTGGTTTCCAAAGCTTCCGCAACATGTTCACGAGTAGGGTGGGGCGTCTTTGTGCGGTGGTCTTTGTTGAAGCCACATTCGCAATATATGCAGTCGAATGTGCATATCTTACCGTCTGCTGGCATCAAGTTAATGCCTAAGGAAATACCTAAACGACGGCTGTGAACTGGTCCAAATATAGGGGATGGATAGATAATCGTGCTCATTGAATATTTATTTTATAACAACAAAGGTAAGTATTTTTGTTGAATGTTCTGTTGTTTCTTATAAAAGAAAAGAAGAAAAAGAGAATGAAATCTTAATGTAAGAGGGATGTTTTGATAAGGTATCTCAACGTTTTAGCCTATCTTTTTTATCGTATTGTGGTCCTTCTCACCATTGTAAAATGTTTTTAGAACTTCTGAAAAGATATCATTTGGACGAATAGCATCAAACAATGTCATTGAAGATTTTAGCTTTAAAGCATCAACATAACTGCCCATAAGTTGTTCTATGTTTCTGTCTTTATGTCTCAGTAGGGTGCAGGTTATCTCACGCAGTCGTTCATTCAAGCATGTGTTTGCAAGGAATGTACGAGCTTCGTCTGCATCTAGCTAAGCCGTAATATTGTGAATAGGGACTATGTCCAAGTCCTTTTAGTTGTGGGAAGATAAACCATATCCAGTGTGAGGTTTTATGACCTTTTGCTGCATTTCTTCCAATGCTCGTTGGTAGGTATTGTCAGCATTCTGAGCCTTGATAAATCTTTCAATGTCGAAAGGGTCGGGAGCAAGTACTCCTATACTTTCTTCGAACTTATTGAGAATAGTGCGTAAGTATGGTGTTAGCAGTGCGTAACAATAGGTGGCAAGCTTTAGAGGAAGACCATAAAAAGCTTGTGCAATACTTCCAGCCATTGCTGCTATTGTGTCTGAATCACCGCCCAAGGAGACAGCAGTACGTATCACGTCCTCAAAGTCCTCACCTTCTAAAAATGCCCAAATAGCTGCTGGAACAGTTTTCTGACAACTCATAGCATCGCAGACAATAGAGCGGATATGGTCTAACTGCAGGTTTAAATTATATTTGAAATTTGCCTCCACATAAACTTTTATCTCTGTTTTTGACGCTCCTGTGCGTGCAAGATAGGTTGTGGAGGCAATCGCTTTGGCACCTTTTATGCCTTCTGGATGATTATGGGTAATCTTTGCAGAGATAGTAGCAAGTCTTAAGGTCTCCTCTAAGCTCTGTGCATAGAAAGCAATAGGACTTACTCTCATAGCCGACCCATTCCCATAGCTGTTATAAGGTTTTGGTTGCTGATTGTATAGCCACCGCCTAAAACCACCGCCGTAACCAACGTAAGGATAACGTCTACCTAAGTCTTGCATTCGCAGTACAAGCCCTTCTTCACTGTGTTCCTTGTCTTCTGTTAGCCATTCTGCAACAGCCAAAGTCATCACGGTGTCATCTGTAAACCGACTCATTGGTGTAAACAGATGAAAGTCTTTCTGCTTCTTGTTGTTGAACTCATATACTGAGCCAATTATATCTCCAATGATTGCTCCTAACATAGTTAAAACCTTTATTTGCTTAGTGTTTTGTGACAGAAGTTATCGACTTAACTTCTCTTCTGCTTTCTTTAGGCACTACTCTTATTTATACTTGGGCTCTTTATTATCAAATCTACTTGTTTGATACAAAGATAAACAAAAAGTAGCATAGTAAGTAACCAATATGAATTATAATAAAAAGTTATTCCTGTTTTAAGTGAAAAAAGACGGCTATCCGTTGTGGACAGCCGCCTTTCTAACTTATTATTAGTAAAGATGTCTATTCTTTACTCTCACGTTTACGATCATTATGATCAAGCGTAATCTTACGCATACGAATGTCTTTGGGGTTACCTCAACATACTCGTTGCCCTTGATGTACTCAAGACATTCCTCAAGACTCATCTCAGTCTTAGGGATAACGCGTGCCTTCTCGTCAGAACCAGATGCACGGACGTTGGTCAACTGCTTTTGCCTTCGTAACGTTGATAACGAGGTCGTTGTCGTGAACATGCTCACCAACAACCTGTCCGCCATAAACTTCCTCACCTGAATCGATGAAGAACTTACCACGATCCTGCAACTTATCAATATGCATATGCGTAGGCAGTACCAGCTCCCAATGCAATCATTGAACCATTTGTACGACGTACGATTTCGCCCTTTGAAATGGCTGATAATCTTTGAAGCGGTGCGCCATGATAGCTTCACCCTGGCTGGCTGTTAAGACGTTGGTACGCAGACCAATGATACCACGTGATGGTATTTCGAAAGGTGATATTTACACGCTCACCCTCAGCATCCATACCGAGAAGGTCACCCTTACGACGAGTCACCATATCAATCATCTTTGCTTGAGAAATCTGTTGGAACGTTGATTGTCAACTCCTCAATAGGCTCACACTTCTGACCATCAATCTCCTTATAGATAACCTGTGGCTGACCAACCTGCAACTCATAGCCCTCGCGACGCATTGTCTCAATGAGGACAGAGAGGTGAAGTACACCACGACCACTAACAATCCACTTATCCATAGAGTCCTCCATCGGACGCACACGAAGTGCAAGGTTCTTCTCAAGTTCCTTATTCAGACGATCGCTAATGTGACGAGAGGTACAGAACTTACCTTCTTTTCCGAAGAAAGGAGAGTCGTTGATGGTGAAGAGCATACTCATAGTTGGCTCATCAACAGCGATTGGTGGCAGTGGTTCTGGATTCTCAAAATCAGCAATAGTATCACCAATCTCAAACTTCTCCAGACCAATTACGGCACAAATGTCGCCTGAATCTACGGCATCAGTCTTCTTATGTCCCATACCCTCGAAGGTATGGAGCTCTTTAATCTTAGTGCGTTCCTGTGTTCCGTCGCGGTGACAGATTGTAATATTCTGTCCATCCTTCAATGTTCCACGGTGTACACGACCAACGGCGATACGTCCTGTGTAGCTTGAATAGTCCAAAGATGTAATCAGCATCTGTGGTGTTCCTTCAATCTGCTTAGGAGCAGGGATTGCCTCAATAATGAGGTCGAGCAGATATTCAATATTATCTGTTGGCTTCTTCCAATCCTCACTCATCCAGCCATTCTTAGCTGAACCATAGACAACAGGGAAGTTCAACTGATCTTCTGTAGCGTTAAGGTCGCACATGAGATCGAATACCATCTCATATACTTCTTCAGGACGACAGTTAGGTTTGTCTACCTTGTTAATAACAACAACTGGTTTCAAACCAAGCTGAAGGGCCTTTTGTAGCACAAAACGTGTCTGTGGCATAGGACCTTCAAAAGCGTCTACGAGCAACAAACAACCGTCTGCCATGTTCAATACACGCTCAACCTCACCACCGAAGTCAGAGTGACCCGGCGTGTCGAGGATGTTGATTTTTACTCCTTTCCAATTAATACTTACATTCTTACTCAGAATTGTTATCCCTCGTTCGCGCTCCAAGTCATTAGAGTCGAGAACTTCTCCGCTGTTGTCTTGTCCGTCACGGAAAAGTTTTCCAGCGAGCATCATCTTGTCAACCAAGGTTGTCTTACCGTGGTCTACGTGCGCAATAACTGCGATGTTACGAATATCTTGCATTTAAATACCTTAAAAAGCTTACGCTAAATTTATGCTGCAAAATTACGAATAAAAAATGGAAAACGTTTGTGGTTCCAATAAAAAGTTGTAACTTTGCACAGCATTTTCGGAACGTCCGATGCATTTGATGTCGTAACCCGTTGTGATTAAGGCGGCTAACGACGGAAAGATGTAATTGCAAATCACATTAATCAAACAAAATTATGTATTTAGACAAGACAAAGAAGGCAGAAATCTTCGCACAGTATGGTAAGGCACAGAGCACAACTGATACAGGTTCAGCTGAGAGCCAGATTGCTCTTTTCTCTTATCGTATCAAGCACTTGACCGAGCACGTAAAGAAGAACCGCAAGGACTACGTTACAACTCGTTCATTGACACAGCTCGTAGGTAAGCGTCGTGCATTGCTCGATTACCTCTACGATCGCGACATTGAGCGCTACCGTGCTATCATCAAGGCTTTGGGTCTCCGTAAGTAAGATTTCTGAAAGCAAAAAAATAAAAGGTAAGAAAGTTAAAGTTGGTTTATCCATGCTTTACTTTCTTACCTTTTTTCTTTTCTCCTGCTACTATCTATTTGACTCTTTTAAGAGATAGTATTGTCTTTTTCTAGTCTTTATCTCAAAGTATTCTAAGTATCAGAATGTCCGTGTATAGAGCGTTTTCTAAAACTTATTGGACGTCTTGAATTTTTCTTTACATTATCTTCTGATGTTTATAGTGGAAAGATAGCGATAAAAGCAATCTTTTTATGACCTTTTGTAACTCTCTTTATATTGAGAATGTTACAGAGTGGTTTGCAAAAGGTGCTTAATAGACTTGCAAAAGGGCGTTAATAAGACTTCAAAAGGGCACCTTTTAGAAGCCAAAAGGGTGTTAATTCGAAGCCAATTAAGCCTTAATAAAAATCGATGTGGTGAAAAAAATATTTACAAAGAGGTTGGTAATTATGGTATCATTTGCTCTTATAGAAAATCGGTCATTGCGTATTATGAGATAATACACAATGACCGACTTTAGCTTTTTAATCTTTTTATTGGAGTTTGAAAACTCAATATTATCCGTATTTGTTATACAGATAGTCTCTTTCCTATTTCTTAATCACTTTCTTACCATCAATGATATAGATGCCTGCAGGGAGTTCTTCCCAAGTCTTTGATAGGCGAATACCTTGTAGTGTAAAGATATTTTTTGCGGTATTTTTGTTGTAATTAATCGAATTGATTCCTGTAGGATTTAACTCATTGATGGTGTTGAAGACATAGCGTAGTACAAGTGGGTTCCATGTATCTTGTCGTTGTCCGTTCCTGCTCAAGCTCTAAATGTATTTCGTATGAATGGTTAGGTTCTAACAGCGAAGCAGAGAATGTGATACGTGTCTGGGCTGCATTGTTGTCTACATCACAAGGAAGATAAACATTATGAGCTGTTCCTAATTCAATCCACTTATTACTTGTCAAATCGAGTAGACGATAATGAATTGGACCACGGTAGCCATTCTTAATCTGATAACCAGATACTTTAGAATGTACTTGCAGACTGATATTCTTTATCTTATTAAGTTGGAAGGTGCTGTAATTGGCGTATTCACCATCCGCATAGTAGTCGAGGAAAGTTAATTCGATATTTCCATTATTGACATAAGGTAATACTTCGATTTCGAATGGCTCTTTCATGTCAATAGGTATCTCTACTTCCGTTCCTTTTCTATTGGCTTTTATTGATAGTTTGACGTCATATTTACCTCTTGGAAGATTCCCTAAACTTGGTTTGTTGTAATATAGTGGAAGCATATTAATGACAAAGGTAGTTCGTCCAAGACGTTGTGCAACAACGTTTGGAGTAAGTAGATAACCATTATATTCTTTCTTTGTCTCTTGATTTGTAAGTGTCATCACAAGTTCGCCACGCACCTCTTCACGTCCAGGGTTGTACATCGTGAAACTGAATGCACCTTTAAATCCAGAACCTTCATAGTAGGGTGCAAGTAGACTTGGAGCCTTCTCAATTACAACAACATCCTTAGGATTATTTGTGTTGATGTGAACAGCATCGGCTGTGAGTTTTACCTCTATTTCATTAGCATGATTGATTGGCTTCCAGTCACCGTGTTCCTTCGTCTTGATATCGAGCATCTCAGAGAATACTGGTACCAAACGGTAGTTTCCGTCAGCAATACCCTTAAAGTTAATATCAGCAACATCAAATGACATGGCAGTAAAGATGGATGCCCATGTTTGGTCGCCAGCAGTTGAATCAAAGATTTTTACTCGTTCGTTCTTATCATTATAAAGGGCAAGTGCTACCTTTCCTGAGAATACGCCAAGTTCACCTTTAACTGAACTATATGAGCCTAATCTCTCAATCTTTAGCACTGAAACTTTCAGAACGGCTTTGCCTCTGTCTTGTCAATAGTGAATGAAGTGGTGGTTCTTGCGTCCAATCCACGCTCTATATCCTTAAAAGGTACTGCCTTACCATCGTTAGGATGGGCAAAGACAACTGAGATATCGTCCCAGAATGTTCCGCTATTGAGAGCAAAGCCTGAAACATTAAGGGTAACTATGTTGATGTCGAAGTATCCATCGTTTTCGCCTCCCCAGCCCCAGTTGGTATGAATGAGTCCCTGCTCGTCATATCCATCATAAACAAAGGCATGAGGACCACCTACTACTAAGACTGGATATCCATCTGAGATTTCTTGCATCACCTCATTGAGGAACTCATTGGCAGGAAGGAAGTTTTTGTCAAGATAGCGTACGGTATAGTCGAACTTGTCTCGAAGTGCATTGCAGGCACGCTGTAAATTTGAGTCACTTCCTTTAATGTAGTATCTCATATGGACAGCCTTACCAATATCATACATCAACACGCCAACGGCTTGTCGAGATTGTTCCGTTCTCATCTCATTAGTCGTGTTCTTCATCTCATCCCACCAATAAGTAGCACTTTTCTTAGCATCATCACCTGTTGATGCTATATAATCTTGTGGTCGATTCTTAGGCCATTTATTGTAGAACATAACCTGTGCTGTGGCTGTTGCAACACAACCAGTAGGTGTATGCTGTCCATTACTTAGTGGGGTGTACTTATTGAATGGGTCATACTGGCTCCACTTACAAGTAAGCAATGGTTCTACCTTTCGTTTGATAGGACGCTGTGGGGTAGTAGTTGTAGCTTTAGAACGCACTTCTTTTACTACACGTTCATATTCCTTTAAGAACAGTTTGAAGTATGGAGGCTGGTCGTTGGGGTTTTCTGTCATCTTATCTCCATAACCCACGAGCTCGTTGAGTTTACTTTCTCCAGAGATAATAACGAATTTCTTGTCGTTTGGATTTGTAAAGATGTAATAGGCTGGTTGCTCATCGGCTTTTGATGAGCGGGTTTTTGGAGTATCATCCGATAGTTTTGGGATTGTTGATGTATTTAGTTGCAATACTCAAAGCACGTGCTTTGGTGATGGGTTCTGCGTTAGCAAAGTAGAATGTTTGTAAACACAGTTAGCACTAATAATAAAGTTCTTTTCATTTGTTTATCTTTATTAGTCAATAATATTGGTTTGTTATATTTTATATCAGGGTTCTATAAGTTTGAGAAGTCACTGAAAACAGATAGATTTGAGTTTATTTTTATGACTTGATGCTCTAATCTTCCCATATCTCCTTTTAAAGGAAGCATAACAAAGTCACGTTCTTCCATTAAGAGGGTGGGGAATGATAAGGTCTGGTTCATTGATATTTAGCTTGTCGTAAAGCAGGATGTCAATATCTATGATGCGGTCTGTATATTGTGCATTGATAGACTTCTTTACTCGTCCCATCTCTATTTCTATGGCTTGAGTAGTCTCTAATAACTGTCGTGGAGCAAGAGATGTTGATACACATACACAAGCATTGAGGAAAAGATTAGGACTCTCAAAACCCCCAAGGCTCCGTTTCATGAAAAGAAGATTGGCGCAAAACTGTGCCAATCTTTTTTTCTATCAATGCTATCGCCTCGTGCATAATGCCTTTCTATTGCCAAGATTTGTGCCGAGGGATAAATAAACTATGTGCATATTAATCGTTGAGAATCAACAATGAGTCGCCGAAACAACCAAACTTATAACCATTCTTTACAGCCATATCGTATGCTTCCATAACAAGGTCATAGCCACCGAAGGCTGCTGTTTCCATCAACAAGGTTGAGTATGGATGATAGAAGTTAACCAACATAGAGTCAGCGAAACCAAAGTTGTAAGGAGGGAAGATGAACTCATTGGTCCAACCATCATACTCCTTCAACATTCCATCAGTACCAACGGCTGTCTCTGTAGCCTTAACAACACTTGCGCCGACGGCACAAAGGCGATGTCCAGCCTGCTTTTAGCACCATTAGCGATACGACAAGCATCAGCGTTGATGTGCATTTCCTCAGAGTCCATCTTGTGCTTTGTAAGGTCTTCTACTTCAATGTCATGGAAGTTACCCAAGCCACAGTGTAAGGTGATGAATGCTTTCTTGATTCCCTTAATATCCATCATCTTCATCATGTGTTCAGAGAAGTGGATGTTTGTACCTGGTGCAGAAACAGCGCCTTCGTTCTTAGCAAAGACAGACTGGAAGTGCTCCATGTCGTCAGCTGTTGCGTGTGCAAACTCTTCTCCGTCCTCTTTTGGACGATTATCAATGATGTATCGTGGTAATGGAGCTTCTCCCAATGCAAACAATTCACGCTTGAACTCATCGTGAGGGCAGTCGTAAAGGAAACGAAGTGTGCGACCACGAGAAGTCGTATTGTCAATAACTTCAGCCACCATTGTGCCAGACTCGTCAAAGAAAAGCTTGTTTCCAATACGAATCTTACGTGCAGGCTCAACCAATACGTCCCAAAGACGCATCTCCTGATTCAACTCACGAAGGAGGAATACCTCAATCTTAGCATCAGTCTTCTCCTTTGTTCCATACAGACGAGCAGGGAAAACCTTAGTGTCATTGAAGATAAAAGCATCGCCCTCATCGAAGTAATTGAACACATCTTTGAAGCGGATGTAGTCTTCTTCCTTAGGTTCACCATCGATCTCACCCTTAAACATGTCAATCTTTCCAGACTTACGGTGTAACACCATCAGTCTACCTTCGTCACGACGTGTTACAGTAAAGGTCTGTGTACTGCCGTCAGTACGAGTCAGTACACGCTCAGATGAATGTGGATATAAGGCTACCTGCTCTTTTGGCAGGTTGAATTTAAACTGTGAAAGCTTCATATTTTTATATTGGGGAGTTTATTATTTTTCTATTGTTTGTTGCTGAAGCCATGCTTCAAACTGGTCATAATTGATGCAGTCTTCCACTCTTACGTCTCCAACACGTGTGCGGCGCAATGCTGTAAGATAGGCTCCGCTATTCACTGCTCGTCCAAGGTCGCGTGCCAATGCGCGGATATAAGTACCTTTACCGCAGACGACACGAATTGATAGTTGCATCTTCTCTGCATCGAAGTCTAATACTTCTATCTCGTCAATGCGAATGTTCTTAGGTTTTAACGTGACATCCTTACCTTTTCTACGATAGTCAAATGCACGCTTACCATCCACCTTTACAGCACTGTAAGTTGGTGGAATCTGCTCGATATCACCCACAAACTGAGGAAGTGTAGCGTCTATCAGTTCTCTTGTGATATGTTCTGTTGGGAAGTTTTCATTCACCTCATGCTCCATATCGTAGCTCGGTGTGGTTGCTCCCAACTGAAGAGTAGCTGTATATTCCTTTGTATGTGTCTGCAAGGTCTCAATCTGTTTTGTCATCTTACCCGTAGCAAGGATGAGTACTCCTGTAGCCAAAGGGTCTAATGTACCAGCATGACCAATCTTTACTTTTCCGTCATTCGCCTGTGTACAAAGGTAGCGTACGTGCGCCAATGCCTTGAAACTGGTGATTCCGTAGGGCTTGTCGATAGGGATGATTACTCCTTCTTTGAAGTTCATTAGGGCAATAAGTATATAAGATTAGTCAACCATATTCAGTGGAATATCACAGAGCAGCATTATAATGATGATAACGCCAACGATGATACGATACCAACCGAACCACTTGAAACCATATTTTGCAAGGAAACTTACAAACCATTTCATTGCCAATAGCGCAACGATAAATGATATAACACAGCCTACAGCGAGCATTATAAGGTTGTGGGCTGAAGCCCATGTGCTGTCACCTTTTAATAAATCAAGTAGGTCAAGCAGTGTTGCACCAGCCATAGTAGGTACTGCAAGGAAGAAAGAGAACTCTGCTGCACGCTTACGTGTCAATCCGTTTGCCATACCGCCAACGATAGTAGCCATAGATCGGCTTGTGCCAGGGATAACCGATAGGCACTGGAAAAGACCAATGCTAAAGGCACGCTTTTCTGTTACTTGATTCTCTTCTTTTCCCTTATTGAACAATTTATCACAATAAAGCATGAAGATGCCACCCACAACGAGCATTATTGCTACAACCCAAACAGAGTCGAGTAGCCAGTCAAGTAGTCCACTCTTTTTAGCTGCCAAGCCTATGATGACAGCTGGTAGGACACCAATAAAGAGTAACCAATAGAACTTTACTGGGTGGATAAGCCTTTTGAAGGCGCTCTTCTCATCTGCTGGTACTGGTGAATGGTCAATTTGGAAAAAGCGTTTCCAATATAAGCATACGACAGAGAGGATAGCACCAAACTGTATGATAAAGGTAAAGGCGTGTACAAACTCGTCACCTGATGGTACACCTAAAAGATTTTGTGTAATAATCATGTGACCCGTAGATGACACAGGAAGGAACTCTGTCAGTCCTTCGACGATAGAGATAATAATCGTTTGTAAAAGTGTCATTATTCCTCCACTTCTTTAGTTTCTTTCGGCTGATAGAGAATAGCACCAATGATAGAGATAAAACCAATAAAGGTAACAATAGGTGCAATCGTGATATGGCGTGCACTAAAGATGTCTGGATCAAATACGGTTTCAGTAGATGTTCCACCACTCATAAGGATAAAGCCGAGAATAACAACGGCTACACCTGTAGCCAACAAAATAAAGTTGGTCTTACCAAAAGCTAAATTTCTTTTGTCCATATTATTTTTTTGAGGAGTTCAAGAGGCTGGCATTGAGAAGCTAAAGAACTTAGTTGATGTTAAGAAGATGTTTCCTTTATCCATCTAAAAAGTACTTTTACTCTCTTATCTTTTCCCCTTTTTACTGTTCCTTTTAAATCTTATATAAGTCACCTGCCTTCATGCGCAGGAACTTGTTTACTGACAACCATGAGCAGAAGGTGGCAATAATCACACCAAAAAGCTAACATGACAATTGCTGTGATAACCAAAGCCTCCCATGACAATACTTTCGTAATCTCTGGCTCATAATCATAGAGGAAGCACATTCCGATACCCAAGACTACAATAGCCAATAGGGCAGAGACAAGTCCTTCTAACACTGCACGACGTAAGAAAGGTGCACGGATAAAATTCCATGATGCGCCAACAAGTTTCATCGTGTGAATAGAGAAGCGGCGTGCATAGATACTTAATCGGATAGTGTTGTTAATCAGAGAGAATGATACGATGGTGAGCAAAACAGCAATAACCAATAATACCAAACTAATCTTACCCAAAGTTTGATTTACACTTTCTACCAGACTCTGTGGATAAGTAATGTCGCTCACACCACGATAGGTACGCAACTGCTGAACAATATTGCGGATAGAGTCATTGTTAGCATAGTTTAGCCTTCAACTGTACTTCTATCTCACCCGTAAACGGATTCTCACCTGCAAATTCGGCAGGGGTTGGCACCTAATTCGTAGTTCCATCCTTCAACGCCTGCTCTTTACTGATAAAGTTCAAGCTATTGATATAGTGCAAGTTGCGAATACGCTGACAGAGAGCAGTACTCTCTTCCGTATTCATATCGGGCTGGAGAATCATTGTGATAGTCAGATTCTCCTTTACATAAGAACTAAGATTGCGACTGGTAAAGCCTGTAAGTACAACCATACCAATCAGCATCAGCACCATAGCTGTACTGATACATAGTGTGACAACCTGCAGGCTATGACGACTGCGGGCTTTGTTTCTTTTTTTTGCCATTTCTTTAATAAGGTATAATACACCAAAGTTGTTGCAAAGATACTGCAAAAATAAGATAACGACAAAGGAAATTTATGCTTTATTTAGAGATAAAAGGTGAAACTTGTGAGCATATTACTATGGAAGGGAAGGTAGGGGAGATATGCTCGAAAGTTCTAAAATAATTACGTTGTGTTTTTCCTTCAACTGTTATAGGGGCATCTAATATCTCCTTTTTATGCTAATAAGTAGGCTAAGTTCAAAGGTGATAATTTTTTTCTGTTTTGTAATAAAAAAACTCATACTTGAAAAATTAAAAAGATGCTCTTTAAGGCTCTTAAAGACGCCCAATTAGCTTCTAAAAGGTGCCCTTTTTGAGGTCTTGTTAACGCCCTTTTGAAGTCCAATTAAGCACCTTTTGCGCTGCTGTTTTGTAACTATCTGATTTGTATTAAGTTACAAGAGTGTTCGAAAAAGGCTGTTTTTTTGTCTTTTTAGATGAATATTTCAAGAAATAATGTAAATAATTTTTCACAGCTCTTAATGTGGTGTTAATGCTGTTGTATGTCTGCATAAAATATTCACAAACAGTATGTGCTTTGCAATAAAATCATGCAAAATACGTTTAACAAATATAATCTTTAACAAAATAAATAACAAAACCTATGAAACGAATAGCTATTCTAATTGTATTAGTTACATCAACTTTGGTATCAATGGCACAGAATAAATTAGGTACATGGTCAGTGATACCGCATGTAGGAGTGTCTATATCTTCTTTGTTAGGTGGCTCTGGTCTTTACGAAATTGGTGACAATGAGGTTGTAGAAGTTAAACCCTATGCATTATTAGGCTTTATTGGTGGGGCAGATGTGATGTATCAAGCTTCGGATGTTGTTGGCGTTTCTGCAGGTTTATCTTTTGTTCAAGCAGGTTGTAAGTTTAAAGATGGTAAAGGAAAGAACTCTGTAGTATATAATCGTAATTTGCGAATGAATTATGTTGCAATGCCGATTCTAATCCATAGTTATTTGTTACCAGGATTCTCAGTAAAGGCAGGTGTAGAGCCAACTTGGTTACTTGGTGCAACAAGTCATGAAATACAACAGTCATTTGATGTGGACAAGGAGAGTAGGAAGTCTAACTTCCACGAAGATGAGTTTACTATCGATATAAAGAATGGTATGCGTAAGTTTGGTCTTTCTATACCAGTTGGTGTAAGCTATGAGTACGAAAACGTTGTGTTAGGGGCATTATATCATGTGGGAGTCTTTAAGATTTATAAGCATGGTGACTCTTCTCGTAACAGCGTGTTTGAGGTGTCAGTAGGTTATAAATTAAATCTTTAAGATAACTCATAAACCTCTTTTTCATTTTTTTCAAAAAAGCATTTAAAAAAATAGATACAATCGGTTTGTATGATTTCATTTCATAATGAAGTGGAAAGAAGTTGTATGTGCGAATAATTACCTGTAATGATTAAGATTTTTAGCAAAATAGGGACTGAAAATTGAAAAAATGCAGTAAGTTTGCACATTATATTAAATTATGATGAAACGGAACTTTTTAATCACATTATTTTCTAATAATGGGCTTGGGTGCTATTGCTCAAGTGCATCATCCTATCTCTGTTCGTAGCGATGAACGGCCGTCTATGGATAAGATACAAGCGTATATCGATTCGTTAAACTCGTTGAAAGATAGTGTGTTTACACGCAAAATGCCTAAGTTGCGACGTGATCAAAGACTTCGTCGAAATGATATGCGATTGTTTATGCCGCTGACCTATTATAGTAATGTGGCAGAAGGGTTGTTTACACGAGGTAGAAGTGAAAACCCTATTCTTTCTGAGTTGATGCACCTTTATTTGACACGTCCTGACCTTGTTGAAGGCACTGATCGAATGGTACAGCAACAGCAGACGAAGTTAGATGATATTAAAACGCCAATACATCATGATGCAACATTGGTAGAGAAGGTGACTGAGCATCCTGCTGAGCCAACAACTGTACCAGTAGAAGTCATGGTGAAGCGTCCTAACTTTTGGACGATAAACGGTGATTATGCCTTGCAGTTCCTGCAGAATTATGTTTCAGGAAACTGGTATAAAGGTGGTGAAAGCAACTATTCTGCGTTGGCATCATTGGTTATGCAAGCCAATTACAACAATAAGCAGAAAGTGAAGTGGGAAAACCGATTGGAGCTGAAGTATGGTATGCAGAGCAGCCGTTCAGACTCTTTGCATAGTTTTAAGAGTACAGAGGATTTGATTCGTCTTACTTCTAAACTTGGTTTGCAGGCGACAAAGCGTTGGTATTATACGGTGCAGTTTGTTGGTAATACACAGTTTAGCCACTCTTATCGTTCAAATGACCCAAAGGTTTATTCAGCTTTTGCGGCACCATTGAACATAAATCTCTCTATCGGTATGGATTACTCGGTAGATTGGATGAATCATCGTCTGAAGGGTAACTTCCATTTGGCGCCATTGGCTTATAATATGAAGTACACTCGTATGTTAGAATTGACTCGTCGTTTGGGTATCAAGGATGGTAAACATTTCTTGCATGACTTCGGTTCTGAGTTTACTGTTGATTTGGAATGGAAGTTGATGGAATTGCTTACTTGGAAGACACGATTGTATGGATATACTACGTATAAGCGTACAGAGTTAGAATGGGAGAATACATTTACTTTCCGATTCAATCGTTATATCTCAAGTCGTGTGTTTCATCTATCCTCGCTTTTGATGATGGTGTACGTCGTGATAACGACCATGCTTTCTGGCAGCTGAAGGAGTTTGCTTCTATTGGATTCCAATATAGCTTTTTAATAGATAGCTTTTTTTGTTATAAGACTAATACTTTTTTAATAATGCTTGTTATCAGTGTTTTTCTAAGTGTAGAGGAAATTTGTGAACATAGCCCTAATTTAAAAGTTTGCAAATTAGAAACTTATAATATCTTTTCACTCCCTTCTCTTTTAGAGAGGGGATAGGTATGTTTTATTATAACTTATTTCTTTTTACTTTTTTTATACTCAATTGACTTTGAGATTTGATAAAATTATGTACATTTGCAGCGTAATCAATATTAATACCTTTTTATGTAGAATTTGTTGAGTGCACATTTGTGAAGAAATCTATTTTTTTTAATAAGTTAATATCAAAAATAATAATAATAAAGACTAATCAATGAAGTATCATCAACACATGTTTAGAACTTTAAGAAGCTTGCCTTCTTTGGTGTTTCTGACAGCTTTTATCTTGATGATTTTCGTGGAGTTCTCCTGCTTCTGCACAGACGCCAGGAAAGAAGTTCTCGATTTCGTTTAAGGATAAGAGTGTTGCTCAGATTTTGGATTTCATTTCTACAAAGGGAGACTACAAGATTAATTACTCAGACGATGTTAAGAACGACACATTGCTTCTTACCATTTCGTTTGAGGATGTAGACGAACTGAGTGCTGTGGAGAAGCTATTGTCTCACTCATCTTTTGTTTATAATATTGACGGAAAGGTGATTGATGTGTTCAAAATGAAGAATGCAACGCAGGGACAATACACAATTCGTGGTACTGTAAAAGACAAAGATGGATTGGGCGTGCCTTTTGCTATTGTGCAGATTAAGGGTACGTCGCAAGGTGTTACTGCCGATATTGACGGTAACTTCTCTATGCCTGTAGAAAGAGAGGAAGGAACAGTTACAATCTCCAGTGTGGGTTATGACGCTAAAACACTGAAGTATCATACTGGTAAGGCAATGAATGTTATCTTGACCTCTTCAGCTATTGCAATGGGTGAGGTTACTGTTGTTGCCTATGGTAAGCGTAATACACGTGAGCAGGTAGGTGCTATTGCTTCTGTGAAAGTTGAAGATTTGCAGAAGGCTCCAACCGCAAGTATTGAGAACCTCTTGCAAGGACGTATGGCTGGTGTAGATGTAAGCAATCTCTCAGGTTCACCTGGTGGTGGTGGCTCTCGTATCACTATTCGTGGTTTTAGTTCTCTTAATCAGAAGGGTATCAATGATGGCTCTCCACTCTATGTGATTGATGGTATTCCAGTGTCAAGTAGTGCTGGAGATGCAACAGGTGGTATTAACCCATTGTCAGGACTTGATCCTTCAAGTATTGAGTCTGTACAGGTTCTCAAGGATGCAGCTTCTGCTTCCCTCTATGGTTCACGTGCTGGTAATGGTGTTATCCTTATTACAACAAAGAAGGGTAAGTCTGGACGTTCTGAAGTAAGCTTCAATGTGTCACAGTCTCTTTCTTGGTTGCCAAGTACACCAATGCAGACGCTTGGTAAGGGTGAGCGTGATATAGCTCTTCTCCTTGCTAAAAGCCAGAGAGGTGCACATTATGATTATATTACTGATAAGCTGATTTATCCAGGTTCTTATAAGGATTCATACGGCTGGGATGCTGATAATGATGGTGCGTACGACTATTTGTGGCGTAATGGTAAGGTGCTGGATTCAGAACGCCGTCTGCCAGGTATTGCACAGGACTCACTTAATACCTTCTATAATAACAGAACAAACTGGTGGAAGTATGCCTTCCGCGTAGGTAGAGTTACAAAGGCTGATATGTTGTTAGCAGGTGGTACGGATAATATTAGATATATGGTTAATGCTGGTGTCTATGATGAGACTGGTATTATGATTAGTTCTAACTTCCGTCGTTTCAGTCTGTTGAGTAACCTCGATTTCAACTTGTCAACAAAGTTGAGTGCTTTTACACGTATTAATCTTACATACGCTACTCAGAAAGCAGGAGCTGATGGAGGTCGTGTGCAGGGATTGACATTCGACCCGAAACGTACATCAACTCTCTTGCCTGGTAAGGGTAGTACTGCTGAGCAAGTGGCGTTGAGGCAATTGAAGGATATTGATAAGACCAACTCAAACTACAATGTTCGTTTGAGTGTTGGTTTGAACTATAACATCTTGAAGGGTCTGAAGTTCTCTTCTACTTATTCTCTTGACCATTACTTCACACGTGTGTACACATTCACACCTGATTATCTGAAGTATGACAAGAAGTCTGAGGTTCAGGCTTCTAATATAGCAATGACGAATGTTCAGACTGAGAATATTCTTACTTATAACCTTGCATTGCCAAGTGAACATAAGTTGGAGTTGATGGCTGGTATGACTTATAACTATGATTTGTTGCAAAACTTAAGTGGTACAGCAAAGGGTGGTCCTACTAACTCTATTAAGTATGCTGGTGAGGGCTGGCCTTCACTCTTTAATGATGGTGGAACCGTAAGAGCAGCACAGAGCTTCCTTACTAATCAGCAGGAACAGTCATTGCTCAGTTTCTTAGGTCGTGCAGCTTATAGCTATAAGAAGCGTTATATGGCTGAGCTTTCTATCCGTGCAGATGGATCAAGTGTGTTCGGTAAGGATGTACGTTGGGGAACCTTCCCTTCTGTTGGTCTTGGTTGGGCATTCAGTGAAGAGCACTTCATGAAGAAGTTCTGGTGGTTAAGCTTCGGTAAGCTTCGTGCTTCTTGGGGTAAGTCTGGACAGAAGTTCCAGGAACCTTATTTGGCATTGGGTGTGATGGAGGAGAGTAACATCTTTAATGGTTCGTTAGGTCTTATCCCACAATCTATGGCTAATAAGAAGTTGACTTGGGAGGAGAGTGATCAGTATGACCTCGGTCTTGACTTGCAACTCTTGGATTATCGCTTGAAGTTCAAACTTGATTATTACTATAAGTATTCAAGTAAGCTGTTGATGCAGTCTTATCTGCCTGGTAATGTCTTCCTTGCTACAAATATGTGGGACAATGCTTCTGCTATCTCTAACGAAGGTATTGAGTTTGAGGCTCAGTATGATGTTATCCGCAAGAAGAATTGGAACTGGAGTGTAGGCTTTAACCTCTCTCATAATAAGAATATGCTGCGTAAGACATATAATGGCGAAGACCTTAACGATAAAGTCTTAGGTCGTCCAGTCTATGGCATCTATACCTTCAAGGATGAGGGAATCGTTCAGAAGGAAGAAGATATTCCTATGTATCTTAATGCATCAGGTAAGCAGATTCCTCTTTACTTCCAGTCTATCAATAATCCATTGCGTGTGGGTGGAAGAAAGATTAAGGACCAGAACTATGATGGTGTGATTGATGATAAAGACCTCTATTATGCTGGTAGCACACTTCCTGCAGTCTATGGTGGTTTGAATAGCCATTTGGAATGGAAGGGATTGAGCTTTGATGTACTCTTCAGCTATACCATTAGCCGTAAGGTTATGAATATGTATAAGAACAGTGCCTTCACCTTTACAAAGGACTTCGGTGTTATCATGAACTACTTCCATGCTGGTGACTTCTGGACAACAAGCAACAGAGATGCGAAGTATCCATCACTTGAGTTCGCTGATAAGGATTATGTTGGACAGTTTGATGGTAACGTAGATTCTAACATTGAGAATATTAGTTTCTTACGTCTTAAGCAGTTGGTTATTGGCTATCAGATACCTAAGAACTGGTTGAAGGGCTCTTTCATTAAGGATGCTAATGTCTATCTCAGTGGAGAGAACTTGTTCTTGCTTACCAATTATTCAGGAGTAGACCCAGAAATTATCAATCCTTACTCTGGTAAGGATGATGGAACACAGTATCCGTTGAATAGAAAAGTTACTTTGGGTCTCAACTTAAAATTCTAACAGAAATGAAGAAGATTATAATGCTCTCAATATGTGGTTGTCTTCTGTCCTCTTGCAGCCTTGACTTGCAGCCAGAGAACGGATTGACTTACAGCAACTCGTTCAATACTGAGAAAGAGTTGAATGCGACAACCACTTCTATTCTATATTATATCAACACAGTAGTAGCTAACAACTATGTTCTATCAACAGCAGGTATGAAGGCTGATGAAATACTTGATGGTAAGCAGTTGCGTGAGTGGAATCCACGAACAGTAATTACAAGCGAGTATTCTTGGAAAGGTCTTTACGACATTATCTTTGAAGCTAACCTTCTGCTTGATAATATAGATAAGACAAAGGACTTGACAGAAGATCGTCGGAAGTATCATGTAGGACAAGCTGAATTCGCTCTTGGATTGTCTTATTTCCTTTTGGCACAACGTTATGGTGAGGCAATCATCACTGATAATTCTTCAGAGATAAAGCCTTACTCTCTCTCTTCTCAGAGTGATGTGCTTAATGCTGCAATTGAACATGCAAAGAAGGCATTGGACATTTTGCCTACATGGGATAAGTTGACGGATTTGAACGGTGTGTCAATTACTAATCGCCAGACGGCTTCAAAGGGTACTGCTGCTGCCTTGCTTGCACAGATTTATGCGTGGAAGGGTAGTGTAACAGAACTTTATAAGTTGCAAGGTAATGCACAGGAAGATTATCAGAAGTCTATCGATTACTCCACACAGCTTATCGCAGGTCAAGTTGGTAACTATCAGCTTTGTTCTTCTCCAGAGGAACTCTGCACGTATCTGTCTAATGAGAAGTCTCCTAACCCAGAGGCAATCTTCAGTATGTACTTTGATAAGACACGCTCAGAGAATGTTGTTTCACCTAATGAGGTGGCACAGAACTTTGTGAGTTGGCCTGTTAGAGAAGACCAGACCTTAGCAGATTTGCCTTCAAGCAGTACCTATCAGCTTTATACTTCAACAGTAGAGTCTCTCTTCCCCTGATGCTACTGACCAGCGTTTGCAGGCATTCTTCTATGAGTGGGGAACCTCACACGAGGTAGATGGAACAGACTATGCTATCATGTATAAGTTCAGAAAAGCAATTATGGATGCCGATCAGTATTCTGCAAGTGGTAAGACCTATCGTACGGTAGATGCTGATTATGTTTACTGGCGACTTGCTGATTTCTATCTGTTGAGAGCTGAGTGCTATCAAAAGTTAGGTAATGAAGCGAAGGCTATCGCTGATCTTAATGTGATTCGTTCACGTGCAGGTGCGCTTACTTACCCATCAACATACGATACAGAGGGCTTGAAGAAGGTTATCTTCCGTGAAAGAGAGAAGGAGTTTATTGGTGAGAATGATGCACGTTATGCAGATGTTATCCGCAATGGCTACGTGAAAGAAGAATTGCAGGGTAAGTTCCTTTTGCTGACTAATCAAGACATTCAGGGCGGTGCGCTCTTCCTTCCACTTCCAAAGGATGCATGGCAGGATAAGGATGGACATATTATTAATACCCAGTTGCGCCAGAAGCCTTATTGGCAGGCTTATAACTAATATTGGGTAAAGGATGTCACAATAAATATAATGTTTGATATATGAAAAAGATTATATATTTAATAGCAGTGTGTCTTACAATGGGAGTACTCACCAGTTGTACGAAGTATAACTTCGACGACACAGGTCTTGCTAATGGTAAGCACGATATGACGATGTGGGAATACTTTAAAAGCGATAGCTATAACTGGGATTCTCTTCGCGTGATGACTGAGCGTGCAGGTTTGGTTTCACTTTTTCAAGGTACAAGCCAATATGGTAAGAACTTCACGTTCTTTGGTCCTACCAATCATAGTATCAATCGTTATCTCTATGATAATGGAATGACGAGAGTGTCAGATATTCCTGTTGCAGATTGTAAGAAGTTTATCTTGAATTGTGTTCTACCTAACAAGCGTGTGATGCTTGATGATTTTAAGGAAGGTGTTAAATCTTCTGATGCATCAACACCTATTGGTAAGGGGGGTGAGACTGTAGAGATGGCTTCAGGCAATCAGTTGTGGATTTACACTGTTCCGTGAGTCTTACAACGGTGTGCCAGCTGCTGGACCTTTGCGTATCCACTTGGTCTCTCCTACGACAACTAAGACGTCGGACGTTGCTTCATGTAATATTGAAACAAACACGGGAGTGGTTCACTCACTTGTTTATGACTTCAACTTAACAGACTTTTAAAAATGAAAAAGATGAAGAAAGGAATCGCATTGCTGTGCCTTATGGCCCTTACAATAGGTTTTATGGTATCATGTAGCAAAATGGATGTTGGCTATTTGAGAACAACGGTGCATCGTTTTACTCCCGACTCTCTTAATGCCTTTCCATAACGTTGATGCAACGAGTGAGCGTGGTATCAATAAGTTACCATTCGTTTCAACACGTATTCAAGGTGTTGCAGGTACTAACCCTATCAATTATGAATTGTCTGGAGTTAAGGCTGACAACCAAGAACAGGCACAGTTGTTTATGAAACTCTATAAGGAGGTAAGATTTCAGTGACAGGTGGTCTGATTGTTGTCACACAAGAAGCTACACAACAGTTGTCAAATGGCAGATATCGTCTATCTCTCAAGGTGTATAATCAGGACCATGAGGCAGTGTTGGAAGATATCTTTAAGGTTGTCGTAACAGATGATGAGTTGACTTGTTGATCTAACGTATTATAACGATGTATATACTACGTACAGCATTGATTTTATAAGTGCCTTTATCAATGATTGTAGAGATAGAAAACGAATAGACTCAATGCTGTAAGTAGGGTATAGTTAAATAAATAACTTGAATAAAATAATCCATTAAAAACAGATTAAATATGAAAAGAAGAAGATATATCTTACTGCTTGTAGCCCTTTTAATGATGGCAGTACAACTTCGTGCACAGCAGGGCGCAGAAGCAACAAATGGTATAAAGTTCTTTAAGGGTACTTTCAGTGAGGCCTTAGCACAAGCTAAGCAGGAGAATAAGATTGTTTTTGTAGACTTCTATGCAGTGTGGTGTGTTCCTTGTAAGAAGATGGCAAAGACTGTTTTCACACAAGAGGAAGTTGGAAAGTATTTCAATGAACACTTTATTAGCTTGCAGTTGGATGCAGAGAAGGGTGAGAATGTTGATATTGCTAAAAACTACAAGGTAGCTGCATATCCAACAGTAGCTTTCATTGCACCAGATGGTAAGGCATTGTCTGTGAATACAGGTGCAATGGATAAGGACGAACTTATGGAGGCCGCTAAGATTGCAGCTGGCGAGAGTGTAAGTTTTGAAGAACTTTATAACAAGTACAAGGCTGATAACAACGACCTTGATGTTCAGCAGCAACTTCTTCTCAAGGCACCATCTTTCTTGCAGGCACAGGAGGGTATGGATGCAGACAAGTGGGTAACACGTTTGCAGAAACTTTATAAGAGCTATGTAGCTGCAAAGGCACCATTGAAGCTTATTAATGAGAATGATTATCGTATCATTCTTACATTGGAGGGTGATGAAGATAAGGAGCACAAGCAGTATATGATTGACCTTATGAACGACCACCTTGATGACTGGATGAAGAAACTTGGTAAGGCACCAGCTTACTACATTGTTGAGGCTAATGATATCTTTGCTGAGGATATGGCAAAAGATGGCAACGTAAAGTATAAAGACTATGTAGAGAAAGTTAAGAACCAGTATGCAAAGGCATACGAGGTTGTAGGCTTGACAGGTATTACTCCATACGAGAAGGCAAAGCTCTACTTCGATGCTCTTTTCAACTTGTATAAGAACAAGGATGTAAATGGCTATGTGAAAGCGATGGAGACCTATTTCGGTAAGATGGAGAACAACCTCCGTTCAGCTGACTATGGTAAGGCTGCACAGAACCTTTACATGGCAGCAGGCAAGAGTTTGAAAGCTAAGGATCATGAGGTTGCTATCAAGTGGGCTGAGAAAGCTTTGGCACAGGAAGATGCTGTGATGGACGTGTCAACTATATGGTAATGATCGGTGACTCTTATCGTGAGTTGAAAAACTATGGTAAGGCACGTGAATACTACAACCAGGCATTTGCTGAGACACTTCGTCTGGAGAATATGGAGATGCCACAAGCTATGTTGCAGGGTGCAATTAAGCAGAAGCTCTCTACGCTCGAACTCCTTGAAAAGTAAACAATGACTATGTTCAAGAATATCATTAAATGCCTATCGAGCGTGCCAGTGGCACTGCTCATAGGCTTTTTGCTTTTTCCCCTCAGTCCTGCTAATGCGCAGATGAAAGGACTGCGGAAAGGGAAAACTGGCAAATGGGCTTACTTATTATATCTATAATGATGGTTCTGCAACAGGTGAGGCACAATACTACCTCTACCAGAACGTAGGTGCTATCTTGGAGAATGATGATGAAATGGGATTGGCACACGTGTTAGAGCATTTGGCTTTTAATACGACAGACCACTTCCCTAATGGTGTGATGAACTTCCTTCGCAGCAATAACCTCAATGACTTTGAGGCTTTCACGGGTGTTGATGATACGCGTTATGCTGTTCATAACGTACCTACAAATGATGCGAAGCTTAATGAGAATATGCTTTGGGTACTCCGTGACTGGTGTCATGGCGTCAAGATGACCCCTAACGATATCGAAAAGGAACGTGGAATTATCCTTGAGGAATGGCGTCATCGTTCGGGAGTAGACCGTCGTCTGACAGATGCTATTGCACCAGTTGTTTACAATCATGCAGGTTATGCTACTCATAATGTGATTGGTTCACAGAAGATACTGGAAACCTTCCAGCAGAAGCAGGTAAAGCAGTTCTATGATAAGTGGTACCGTCCTAATATGCAGTTTGTTGCTGTTATTGGTGATGTGGATGTGACCAAATGGAGAAGAATATCCAGACTGTCTTCAAGACATTACCAGCTAAGCAGGCCCCTACTGTAGATCCACAGACAAGACAGATACCTGACAATGCAACACCGCTCTATATGCGTTTCATTGACCCAGAGAATAAGAGTGCTTCTTTTGGTCTTTATCAACGCTATGAGGTGAAGGGCAATGCTCCAGAAGAGGACCAGTGCGTCAGTTTATCTTCACTAAGTTCTTCAACACATTGGCTCCAAAGCGTTTTGTGATGTTGAAGAATGCTGATAAGGAGAGTTATATAGCAGCTGAGGTGAGTCTGTCTCCTTTGGTAAGAAACTATTATCAGATGGCATGGGATATGGTTCCATATCAGGGCAATGAACAGAAGGCGCTTCAGCAGATGTTGGCTGTACGTGATAACTTGCGCGACCAAGGCTTTACTGCAGCTGAGTTCAATGCTGAGAAGGAGAAGATGTACAATGGAATGAAGGATGTTCTCGAGGCAAAGGGATTAGGTACACCAGACAATGCTTTGATGCTTTTCCGTCAGAACTTCCTCTATGATATTCCTGTACAAGACTTCCGCGGACAGATTAACCGTAACCTTGAGACTTTGGTTGAGTTAGAGGTTGAGGATATGAATGCTTGGATGAAGTCATTGCTTAATGACAATAATCTTGCTTTTGTCACTTATTCTAAGTCACAGAATGAGATGAATATCACTGAGAATGACCTTATGGCTGCATTGAAGGAAAAGAGTTCATTCAGCGATATGGCTCGTGCTGATGGTATGAAGCCTATCAGTCAGTTGATTGACTTCCCTCTGGCAGGAGGAAAGATTGTTTCTGAAAAGCAGTTGAAGACTTTGCAGGCAAAGGAGTGGACACTCTCTAATGGTGCAAAAGTTCTTTATCGTAATGTTCCAGAGCTGAGTGGTAAGTTCCTCTTTGCAGGTTCTGCAGAAGGTGGTAAGTCTATTGTTCCAGCACAGGAACTTGCCAACTATAATGCAATGCGTTCACTCTTGATGCAGTCAGGTGTATATAATTACAACCGAAATCAGTTGGCGCAGTGGCTACAGGGTAAGAATATCAATCTCTCCCTCTCATTGGAAGACTACAGTGATGGTATCGGTGGTAATGCACCTGTTGACAAGGCTGACGATTTCTTCAGCTATCTGTATTTGATTCTGTCACGTCAGAACTTCTCAAAGTCAGCCTTTGATAAGTATATCCAGCGTAACCTCTACGTCTATGAGAATCGTGCAACAACAGGTATGGCTGCCGTACAGGATTCTATCCAGCAGTTGCTCTATCCAGTTAGTGCGATGAATCCACGTCAGGATGAGGCTTTCTTTAAGTCTGTTCAGTTTGATAAGTTGCAGGAACAGTTCCAGTCACATCTTGGTGATGCATCACGTTTTCACCTATTGTCTTATTGGTGATATTCCAGAAGCAAAAGGCAAAAGAGTTGGTTCTTCGCTATATTGGTTCTCTCAAGGGTGAAGGTAAGCCTGTGAAGACTGCTATCCAGCCAATGGATTTCTCGTCATCTACGCCTGTTATCAAGCGCACTTTCGAGACCGAAACAGAAGGTGGTATGGCTGAGATTGAGATTTCATTTGCCAATAAACAGAAACTTTCTGAGCGTGAGCAAGCTGCTTTGGAAGTGATGCGTGGACTCTTGGAACGTCGTTATTTTGATGTGTTGCGTGAGAAAGAACACCTTACTTATACCGTAGGTGTACAGAGCAACTATACTTCACAGCCGGTAGCTGGCGAGAGCCTTAACATTCATCTTTCTACTGCGAAAGAGAATGCAGACAAAGCTGTCAGCCTTGTTTATAGTATTCTTGATGATGTAAAAGCTGGCCGTTTCACTGCTGATGAGTTCAAAGCAGCAATGGTTCCGTTGGCTGTTGATGAAGAACAGGCTGCAGCATCACAGTCAAGCAGTGACCCATCAGTTTGGATGGCTTTTATTGAACATCTATGCTGAGACGGGCAACGAACTTTCTCCAAAATGACAATGCCGCTTCTGCACCAGTATTTCAAGACACTTACACCACAAGATATCACTGCTGTGGCTATGAAAGTGATGACAAATGCTAAGCAGCGTGAGATTATCGTTAAGCTTTGCTGCGCAGGAAGGTAAACATACCTTTAAGTAAATCTTAAAGGGAAAAATAAGTAGAAAAACAGGGATGCTCGACCAGAGCATCCCTGTTTTTTTGTTGTTGATATAGGATAACATGGCTTAATCGCAGAAAAGTGCTTTGTTGGCTGCATTTATTGTTTTGCTCATCAAACTCTTTTCTATCCTTTTTCTTTTGCAGTGTTGGGGACCAGCACAAGTGGTGCTGATGGTGAGCACCAATGGTGCTGGCCGTTATCACCTTGCTATTTGTTCCTGAGTGGGGTGGAAGGGAGAGATCTTTAATAATCCTCTTTATATTTATCCGTCTCAATATAGATATAAATCTTGTACTCAGGGAAGGCTGCACGCATATTCTTCTCAATGTCGTTAACCAACTGAGGAGCTTGTGCTTCATATTCGCTCTTGACGTCAATCTTTGCAGTGACGAGGATATCATTAGGACCGAGATGAATGGTCTTGACGTTGATGAGGCGGTTGATTTCTGTTCTGTTGAATGTCTCTTTGATACGTGTTAAGTCCTTCTGCGTGACACTCTCACCAATAAGCAGACTGTAGAACTCACGTGCGAGGAAAAGGGCAGCAGCGCAGAGGAGTACACCAATCAGTACACCCGAGAGGGCATCATAGAATGGATTACCTGTGAAGTGGGTCAATAGCGTACCGCCTAAGGCTATCAATAGACCGAGAACCGCACAAGTGTCTTCAGCGAAGATGATAAGGATTTCGCTGTGACGGCTCTCCCGCAGGAAGCGATAAAGTGACAGATTGTCCTTATTTAATTCCTTTATCTCCTTGATGGCAACGCATAAACTGAACAACTCTACTAAAAGTCCGAAGACAAGAATACCAATGATAAGCCATGTATTCTCCAAGCTGTGTTCTGGGTGAAATAGCTTCTCTGCTGCTTCCATGATACCTAATGCACCACCGGCGAAGAACAACATCATTGCAACAACCAAGCTATAGAAATACTTAGCACGTGCCTGTCCGAACGGATGCTGCTCCGTTGCCTTTGCTGTTGACTGGCGGTTGCCCACCAATAGCAGTATCTGATTACCACAATCCACAACACTATGGATTGACTCATTCAACATAGCAGCTGAACCAGACACTGCAAAACCAACAAACTTTGATATCGCTACCAAGATGTTTGCACCTAAGGCAGCGATAACACTCATCATTCCTCCACTTTTCTTTTCCTTTTCCATATCCTATTTTAAGCTTTTTGATATTGTTCTGTTATTACCAGATGTATTGTGTAACGTGCTTACTACTATCTTGTTTGTTATTTTCATCTAATGTCATCAGCACTTCCTCAATGCGGGTGGGACGTCCTTCCTTATCATACTCCGTTGTCAGTTGTGCCTTGAAATCCCACTCTTTCTGTATTGAACTGAAGCTATAGCTGCTAATATCTCCTTTCGGAATAACACCCATATAGCCCAAGGTGATGAAGGGGATGGGTATTCTTATACCACTACCAAACATCCAAAAGTAATAGAGGTTATGGTAGTTTGTTTTCTCCCAGTATCTCTGTAAGTGATATTTAATGATTTATAAGGTAATATCTTCTCTTCCTTCCATTGGAGGATGTTGGTCTGTCTCCCACAGCTAACATTAGGTGTGTCACGACAAACGAGTCTTCGCTTATTGTCGTAGCTGTATGTGTAGTGCCAGGAACTGTTATCTGCTTCTACGATAAGCCCATTCTTAACTATGAAATAGTCATTGAAGGATTCGTCTAACTGGTCTTTAATATGCGTCTTATGAATGTGAAATGGTATCACCAGTGTAGGAGTAAGTGTAATCATCTAAGCTGTCTGTACCCACACGCTCTATGATGATCTGCCCTTTTTGGTTACAATAATAGGTGGTAGTGTCCTTACTCCTCTCCGCTTTCGATGTTACGTCTTTGATAATCGTCAGATAACGATGCAGTTGTTCTCCGTGATAAGTTATCTCTTCGGCTATTCCAGAAGGAACAGACGAACATGAGAAAAACAAACTAACAGCAATGATAGTCAGTAAGAACAGTCTGATGTCTTTGTATAAGTCTTTCTTCATTTGTTCTTGATAGTTAAAGGAGTTTGTTTGTATATGCGGAGTTCTGCAATATTTAATAGGAGATGGTGAGTAGCAGTAAGGGACACATACTTCCTTTTAAAGGCGAGAAGCAAACTTGTTCAGGTCTTGTTCTTCTACAGTCAGCCTTACTTCTTAGCAGCCTTCTGTGCCTCTTTCACCATCTTCAGACGTTCCTCATAGATGGGGACGCCACTTGTTGATCATTGCTTGAAGGTCCTTACTTCTCTGCTCCAAGTCGCGGTATTCGTCAGTATCAGTTTCGTTGTTCTGACTCTTCATTAGCATCTGTTGCAGCATTAGTTTCTGTTGTTCATCAGCCTTTTGAAGCTGTGCACCAAGCTTTTCAAGGTTCTCCATAAAAGCTAATGCACGGTCAATATGATTTTCTTTTTCCATCTTTTGACTATCTTTTTAATGTCTTTTTTTCTGTCTGCAAAGTTACAGAAAAAGTTCAGTATCACCACTGCTTCCAAATTATTTTTCACGAAGAAAAGATTCTTTTCATGAAAAAAATATTTTTTTCTTCACGTAAATAAATATTTCTTTTCATGAAAAATAATTCGCAGTTAGTTGTTTTTCTTTCGAATCTTCGTACGTAAGACGGGATTTTATAGTATCTTTGCAAGTAGATAAAAAGAACACATTTTTAGATGGAAAAAGAAGAAACAGATAGATTGCTTTCTACCGTATAGCACAGCCGCAATGATGCAGTCGCTTGCTGCGCAGTTGTACGAGTCAGGTGTGGTGAAGAGTATATACACATTATCAGCCGATGTCCACCTACTGAGGCACTGCCTCAGTACACTCATCACCTGCAGGTAGGCAGCTTGCTTTCCCTTGCTACTATGCGCCTTATAGCGACAACAGCAACAGCTGATTATGCTCTGCTTTATTTGAAGCAAGGTCCTATCACGTTAGGCTATCATGCGCTTGAGCGTATGCTGCAGGTGGCGGAGGAGACTGGTGCGGCAATGGTTTATGCTGACCATTACTCTGTGGAAGCTGGCAAGACAGTGAAGCATCCTGTTACAGCCTATCAGTTGGGTAGCATCCGTGATGACTTTGATTTTGGCTCTGTTGTACTTCTTAAGACAGAGTGTTTAAAGGAGTATGCAGCGAGAGAGGTGGCAAAGGATTATCAGTTTGCAGGCTGGTACGACCTTCGTCTTTTCCTAAGTCGTAAGGGAGAACTCTTTCATCTGAATGAATATCTCTATACGGAGGAGGAAGATGACCTACGTGCAAGTGGTGAAAAGCAGTTTGATTATGTGAACCCTCGCAATCGTGAGGTACAGATTGAGATGGAGCAGGCAGCAACGGCACATCTCTCTGCTATCAAAGCCTTGGTTGATACAACGCAATATGTACAGCCTGACTTCTCTGGTGAGACTTTCCCTGTGGAGGCTTCGGTGGTGATTCCTGTCTTTAATCGTGAGAAGACGGTGCGCGATGCGGTTATTTCTGCACTCTCACAGAAGACAGATTTTCCTTTTAACGTTATCGTTGTCGACAACCATTCGACAGACGGGACAACGGAGATCTCTCTTCTTTGGCTGCTGATGAGCGTCTTGTGCATCTAATTCCAACACGTACAGACCTCTGTATAGGTGGCTGTTGGAACTATGCTGTCAATGATGCGCATTGTGGTCGCTTTGCTGTTCAGTTGGATAGTGATGACCTTTATTCTTCAGAGAATACCTTGCAGGCTATTGTCAATGCTTTTCACGAGCAGAAGGCTGCAATGATTGTAGGTTCTTATCGTATGTGCGACTTCGATCTTAATACCCTTCCACCGGGCTTGATTAGTCATAATGAGTGGACGGAGGATAATGGTTGCAACAATGCCCTGCGTATCAATGGACTCGGTGCGCCACGTGCTTTCTTCACTCCTTTGGTTCGTCAGCATCAGTTCCCGAACACAAGTTATGGCGAAGACTATGCTATGGGATTGGCTTTCAGCCGTCGTTTCCGTATCGGCGAATCTATGATGAACTTTATCTGTGCCGTCGTTGGGGTGGAAACAGTGATGCCGTATTGAGCATTGATAAGGTAAATGCCAACAATCACTATAAAGATCAGCTGCGTACAGTTGAGATTTTAGCACGTCAGAAACAAAATCAAGATAGAGAGAAAGGGCTAACTGATTTTTTTCATAACCAGCTGAACCAATGGCAAGACGTTGCAAAACGTTTTGAGGAGTTGAAAGGATGTGCAGACGCGTGAGGTGGGTTCAGCCCTTGCGCAATTCAATCCTGCACGCTTGGTGAGTACAGGGCAAAGATTGATAAGGCTACATTGGCTAAGCGTCCTTGTTTCCTTTGTGAAAAGAATCGTCCAGGTGAGCAGATTGTTCTGCCTTTTGGAGAAGGTTTTGATATCCTTGTCAACCCTTTCCCAATTCTCCCTGTTCATTTCACTATACCTTCTCGTCATCATCAACTTCAAGCAATAGCAGAGAATTACGTACAGATACATCGTTTATTGAGGGCTTATCCGCAGCTAATGGTGTTCTATAACGGACCGAAGTGTGGTGCCAGTGCACCTGACCACCTGCACTTTCAGGCAGGAACAAGTGGTATTCTCCCTTTGCAACGTGACTGGGAGAGGCTTTACGAGACATCTGTTCCGCTCTTACAACTGAATGATACTGAGGGAATCTACGAGATAAAAGACTATATCTGTCCTGCTTTTGCCATCGTGAGTCATACAGAGAAGCATGATATTGAGCTATTTAGCCGTTTATATGAAGCACTTCCAATAAAGGAAGATGAGACTGAACCGATGATGAATATCGTGGCATGGCGCAGTGGGGAGGCGTTTATTTCAGTTGTATTCCCACGTGAGAAGCATCGCCCTGATTGCTATTCGGCAGAAGGAGAGGCACAGTGTCTGGTCAGTCCGGGTAGCTTGGATATGGCAGGATTGATGATATTTGCCCTCGTCAGAGCGACTTTGAAGGGATGACGTCAGAGCGTGCTAAGGCCGTTTTACGTGAGGTATCGCTGTCAGATGAATCGATGGCTGAAGTCGTAAAGCGGATTCGCAATAAGGCGGTTGACCTCGCCTTCGATGATTGGAAGCAAGAACCTATAGTTTCGGTAGGTATTGTTAGCGGCGACGAAATTCGTTTTCAGCTGAATGGTACTTATACAATAGGGAACAAAGAGGTGACTGGTAGACAGATTGTAAAGTCCAAAGACGGACAGATTCTGTGGGATTCTGCGGCTTATCAGGAACTTTGCTTTTACTCCCGCAAAATGATGATATATCCTTCACTTTGGAGGATGTTACTATCGGTGTAGACTTCCATTGGGAGCGTAAAGAGGCACAAACCTTCCTCGGCAAGCTACGCTTTGTCGTTGATGGAGATAAGCTTTGGGCTATAAATGAACTACCTGTAGAACGTTATCTTACAAGTGTTATCTCAAGTGAGATGAGTGCTACCTCTTCATTAGAGCTTTTGAAGGCACATGCTGTTATCTCTCGCAGTTGGCTTTTGGTACAGATGAGAAGACGAAAAGCCATTGAAATGGGTGTTCAGACAGCATCTGCACCTGTAAAAGTGTCGGATGAAGAGGGTGTTGTATGGTATGATAGCGATGCACATACCTTGTTTGATGTCTGTGCAGACGACCATTGTCAGCGTTATCAGGGTATTACGAAGGCAACGAGTCCACATGTTGAAGAGGCTATCAAGGCTACACGTGGACAGTTGTTGATGAATGGTAAGGAAATCTGTGATGCCCGTTTCAGTAAGTGTTGTGGAGGTGTTTCGGAGGAATATGAGTACTGTTGGGACAATACTCATAAGCCATACCTGCTCTCAGTAGTAGACAATGCACCTTTGGGAACAGCCCCTACGATTGACCTCACTGATGAAAAGACGGCACAGGAGTGGATTCAGTCTTCTCCAGAGGCGTTTTGTAATACAAAGGATGCGGCAGTCTTGGGACAAGTTCTTAATAACTATGATCAAGAAACGCAAGACTTTTATCGCTGGATAGTAGACTTCAAGCAAACAGAACTTGCCGAACTGATTCGTCGTAAGAGTGGTCTTGATTTCGGAGAGATTATCGACCTTCAGCCTTTGGAGCGCGGTAAGAGTGGTCGTATTACTCGTTTGAGGATTGTAGGAACAAAGCTTACCCGTATTATCGGTAAGGAGTTAGAGATAAGACGCACATTAAGTGAGAGCCATCTCTACAGTTCTGCTTTCGTGGTAGAACGTAGTGAGATAGTGAATGACATTCCACAGCATATCCGTCTTGTTGGTGCAGGATGGGGACATGGTGTTGGCTTGTGTCAGATTGGTGCTGCTGTGATGGGTGAGAAAGGCTATCAATATGACGAAATACTTCATCATTATTATCAGACAGCAGCTATTGAAGCACAATACAAATAAAGCATAAGGAGATGCACGAGGAGCAGAAAATTATCAATGGAATACCAATCGTAAACCAGTGGCGCAGCCATTGGCTCTGGCTTCCTACGCTCTATTTGACGAGAGGGCTTCCGTATGTCATTCTGCTAATGACTTCACTGGTCTATTTCAATAGAATGGGCTTGTCGAATGGTGCTATCACACTGACCACATCGTGGTTAATACTGCCCTTTATCCTCCGACCTTTGTTAGGTAGATTGGTCGTTGGCTATTGGAGTAAGTATGCATGGATAATTCTGACAGAGTTTGTTATGGTACTGAGCCTTGGTGGATTGGCGTTTATGGCTTCATCTGTTGATTGGTTTGAGTGGGCTGTCTTCTTCTTAATGATAATCGCAACGATGGCTGCCTTGCATGATGTGGCTATCGAAAGACTGTATAAGCGCGAAGCAGCCTTGCATAATCGTCCTGCTTTTATTGGTACGCGAGCCATTTCTTATATGCTTTCTATCATTGTGGGAATGGCTATCCCTGTTACGATAGCAGGAAACTTAGAGGTCATTTATCGAACGGTAGCGCCTTCGTGGGCAACTATTTTTAGGGTTCTGTCAGTCTTATTGACCTGTTTGATGCTACTTCATGCTATCATACTTCCCAAAGATAATATACATGCGAACCTCCCGATATGGACTGGGGTGACGCGTCAATGGTGGCATGATGTCAAGGCTGCCTTTGTCCGCCGTCCTCATTATGTGGCAAACTTGTGTTTCCTTTTTGCCTTTCTCATACCCGAAGGGATGTTTTTTAGAATAGCACCACTCTTCTTGATAGACCCAGGAAGTAATGCTGGATTGGCTCTTTCACCACAGGAATTAGGATTAGTGCTGGGTACAGTGGGTACATTCTCATTAATAGGCGGTAGTGCCTTAGGAGCAAGTTTGGTTCGTCGTGATGGCTTAAAGCGATGGTTGTGGCTGTTTGTCATGGCTTTGACTTTGCCAAAGTTTGTCTTTGTCTACCTCAGCTATTACTTTGTTTCCACCTTATCAATCATCAATTTCTGTATGATTATTGAACAGTTCGGAGCAGGTCTTGGGACTAACGGTTTATGTTGTATGGCTCGCTCATTGTACGAAAGGGGAGCACTCCACATTTACTTATTCAATAGGTACGGCAATAACAGCCTTCTCGTTGGTGATGACAGGATGGTTTACAGGTTTCTTGCAGGAGTATGTGGGCTATCGTCTATTCTTCCTTCTTGTGGCAATGTTGGGTGTTATCAGTTTTATAGTGACTTACTTTCTCCCTGTAACAAAGGAGATAGGAAAAACGAAAAAGGATGGTTTAAATCCATTTAAAAACGACGGTTCTGATGTTTTGTTTTCAGCCGTTAACCTTTATAAAAAAAGTCATGATTTTTATTTGTACCTCACGAAAAAAATGTTGTACTTTCGCAAATAGATAGTTATAAAAAACAGTAAATAAAATGAAGATAAAGTATTTCTTAATGGCAGCTGTTGTCGCTTTGATGACAGCTTGTGGAACGGCTTCAAAGGTTCCTTTGACAGGTCGTACACATCGTATCAGTGTTTCTGATGCACAGCTCTTGAGTCTCAGTAATCAGGAATATACAAAGTTTATGGCATCAGCAAAGCGTTCTACTGATGCAAAGAATACGGCAATGGTTCAGCGTGTAGGTCGTAACCTCGCTAATGCGGTGGAGACTTACTTGCGTAATAACGGTTATGCTAATGAGGTTAACAACTTCAAATGGGAGTTTAACCTCGTTCAAGACAAGCAGGCTAACGCCTTCTGTATGCCTGGTGGTAAGATTGTTGTATATGATGGTTTGCTGCCTTATACACAGAATGAAACGGGTTTGGCAATCGTTTTAGGTCATGAGATTGCGCATGCTGTGGCTAAGCATAGTGCTGAGCAGATAACAAAGAAGATGAATCAGCAGATGGAAACCAGCATTTTGGGTACTGTTTTGAACTCTGCTGTTGGTAGTGGAGTGGGTGATATCGCTTCACAAGTGGCTGGAGGATACTTCTCCTTCCGTAATTTGAAGTATAGTCGTGATAATGAGAGTGAAGCAGATTATATGGGACTTATCTTTGCTGCAATGGCAGGATATGACCCTGCGTACGCTGTAAGTTTCTGGGAGAGAATGGCAGCGGCGAGCAATAGTAGTCGTGCAGAGATGTTGAGTTCTCACCCTTCAGATGCTCGTCGTATTCAGAATATCAAGGGGTGGTTGCCTGAAGCAGAGAAGTATTATCGTGGTGGTGGCTCAAGTCGTGTGTCGTCAACAAGTTCTTCGCAGTCGTCAAAGTCATTTCACATTGGCGGTTCTTCGTCTTCTAATCGCTCAAATAAGCGTCGATAAGTAGATTAACGGTCAACTTTAATGTTCTTACGGCTATTTGCTTTCTAACAAAGAATGAAAGCAAATAGCCGTAATCTTTATATAGTCAATACTGTGCGATAAGGAATAAAATTGGCTCAGTAGGAAAAAGGTGTGGAAATTTCTTTATTTGATATCTTTTTCTTTCCTTTGCATTATGGAAGATACTTATCTATATCATTTAGCATCGTTGGTTCTCCCTAAGGATGTATTGAAATACTTCTCTGTAGTTAAAATAGAACCTAGTCCTTCATTATTGCGTATCCATCTTGATGAGAAGATGGAGAAAGAACTTTCCGATGACCTTCATTTTGAGTCTAAAGGCTTTATGGACGCTGTTGAGGTTACCGACTTCCCTATTCGTGACCATAAAGTTATTCTTGTTCTTCGCCGTCGTCGTTGGTTAGATACGCGTACAGGCAAGAGTTTCTCTCTTCCTTTACAGATTGATATTACAGCCTCCGGTACTCGTTATTCCAAAGAGTTCGGGTTTCTTTTTAAAAAGAAACGTATGGAGACATCCCCAGTGACCTGCCGTACGCTTGAGGAATTTTATCATATCGATGGACATCAGTTTGAGAAACAATATAAGGAGGTGCTTAGCGGCTATAGGGATTGGGATCAGCTAGATCACGCTGAGGCCTGGCTTCTGTTTCCTGATAATATTGGTTCACATCTTGCTATAGATGAGACCGCTCTCTCCAACGGAGAACTTTATACGATAGTAACTAATAGGGATAGACATGGCAAGAAGGGCTGCCTTGTAGCAGTAGTTGCTGGAACAAAGTCTGAGAAGGTATGTGAGGCACTCGATAGGATAGATGAACAAAAGCGTGAGAAGGTCGAGGAGGTAACACTAGACTTGTCAGACAGTATGCGTAAGATAGTACGCCATAGCTTCCCTAAAGCCAAAAGAGTCATTGATAGGTTTCATGTTCAAAAGCTTGCCTGTGATGCTGTACAGCAGATGAGGATAGACTATCGTTGGAGAGCCATACAGGAGGCAAATGATGAAATGGAGGAAGCCAAACTTATAGGAAAGAAGTATCAACCTCGCACCTTTGAGAATGGAGATACGAAGAAGGAACTGCTAGCCAGGAGTAGATATCTTCTGTTCAAGTCTTCAGAGAAATGGACAGATTCACAGAAACAGAGAGCTAAGATACTCTTCGAACTTTATCCTAAGCTTCAGACGGCCTATGGTCTGTGTCATTCCTTAAGAATGATTTTTGCCAAGAATACCATTAAAAATGCAGCAAGGTTATTAATGGCTAAATGGTACAATAAGGTGGAAGAGGCAGGGTTTGATTCTTTCAATGTTATTGCAGCTACATTCTATGAGCATTATGATGATATCCTTAATTTTTACAACAATAGAGCATCAAATGCGGCAGCAGAATCTTTCAACTCAAAAATAAAATTATTCAGAACGAATCTGAGAGGAGTCAGGGACAAAAGTTTCTTTTTGTTTAGAATCAAAAACCTATATGCATAATCCCCACCTTTTTTTCCTACTGAGCCAATAAAATGACATTATCTTGTATACGGGACTTCTCTCAAATAAACATAACCATATTAGGCTTAGAAAAATAATACTCTTCTGCCCAAATAAGCTGAGTTGTTTTTTTGCTTGCATAACTTCCTTTTGACAACCAATTAATTACACTTTGGTAACAGATTGTTCTGCTGATAAGTACTCCGCACCATTGGTGCGAAGCACTAACACGATATGTGCTAAGCATCAACACGACATGTGCTAAGCACCAATACGTTGGTTGTATATATGCAGATGGGAGCATAATGGTCATCATAAAGAATATCAAAAAGTGGCTAATGGCTAACATGTGCGCAATGTTTATTAGATGTTATGATTTGTATTATATCGTCATCTTACAAAGAAATACCTTTTCTGATAGCTGGTAAGTAGCTGCTAAAGTGTTATTTTTTCATTGAAAGATTTGATAGAATCATCTTTTATTATTATCTTTACATGCGAAATCAAACCTTTTAAACTATGATGGATTATCTGATACAAAACCTGTGGTTAACATGGTTGTTAGTAGGTCTTGTTTGTCTGATTTTAGAGATGATGAACGGAGATTTCTACATTATGTGCTTTGCAATAGGTAGTTTCTGTGCTTCACTTGCTTCTGCATTCACAGATAGTATTGTTGTTCAAGTTATCGTGTTTGTAGTCTTCTCGGTATTGAGTATATTCTTGGTACGACCGATAGCGTTGAAATACCTGCATCAAGGTGCCGATAACAGACTTAGTAATGCTGATGCGTTGATTGGTCGTGAAGGCAAGGTGACAGAGAGTATCGAGGCTGGTGGATATGGCAGAGTAAAGATTGATGGTGATTCTTGGAAGGCAAAGTCTGTCGATGGGGCAGAAATAGATTCGGGAGTTGCTGTGCGTATTTTTACGACTTGATTCTATCATTGCAACGGTTGAACGTTGTTAAAGAGTTTTCTGATAAATAATAAAAAAACAAATAATAACCTTCGGTTTCTCCCTTCATAAAGATGATAAAAATATCTGAGGTGAGGAATTAAAAACTTTAATGCTTATGGATATGATAGCTTATGTGCTGATTGCAATTGTTGTGTTAGCACTCGTTTTTGCCAAGATGTCAATCGTGATTATTTCACAGAGTGAAACAAAGATTATCGAACGTCTTGGTAAGTATTATGCAACCCTTCAACCAGGTATCAATATTATTATCCCTTTTATTGACCATGCAAAGGATATTGTGGCATTGCGTGCTGGACGTTATACTTATACAAACTCAATTGATTTGCGTGAGCAGGTGTACGACTTTGATCGCCAGAATGTAATTACAAAGGATAATATTCAGATGCAGATTAATGCACTGCTTTATTTCCAAATTATCGATCCATTCAAGGCTGTTTATGAGATTAACAACTTGCCAAATGCGATAGAGAAGTTGACACAGACTACACTTCGAAACATTATCGGTGAGATGGAACTTGACCAAACACTGACTTCTCGTGATACGATTAATACTAAATTGCGTGCCGTTCTTGATGATGCTACAAATAAGTGGGGTATCAAGGTAAATCGTGTTGAGCTTCAGGATATTACTCCTCCAGCAAGTGTTTCTGAGGCAATGGAGAAGCAGATGCAGGCTGAACGTAATAAACGAGCAACTATTCTTACCAGTGAAGGACAGAAGCAGTCAGCTATTCTCCAGTCTGAAGGTGAGAAACAGGCAGCTATCAACCGAGCTGAAGCTAACAAACAGCAGCAGATTTTGATTGCAGAAGGTGAGGCAGAGGCTCGCATTCGTAAGGCTGAAGCTGAGGCTATTGCCATTCAGAAGATTACAGATGCTGTTGGTCAGAGTACGAATCCAGCAAACTATCTTATTGCACAGAAGTACATTCAGATGCTTACAGAACTCGCACAGAATAACAATCAGAAGACTGTTTATCTCCCATTTGAGGCAAGTAATCTCATGGGTTCTATCGGTGGGATTAAGGATATGTTTAAGTAATGCTTCTTTTAAGCATCGCTTTTGCTGCGAATAATTAAATATAAACACTAAAATAGATGACTACTCCGTAAGGTTCTCTTGCTATAAAGGAACTTACGGAGTGGGTCTTTGAAGAAATGAAAAAACTTTGTATCTTTTGTGGTGCACGTCCTAACTTTATAAAGGTAGCACCAATCATCAGGGTAATCAATAGACTTTCTGAGGAGAATAGTTCTCATAAGGTTTCTTATTCATTGGTTTATGCAGGTAGTGAGAATGATCCTACACTCGAAGATCAGCTCTTTGATAATCTCTCTATTCGCAGGCCAGATGTTTATCTTGGTGTTGAATGTGAGAACTTGAATGAACTTACAGGTCAGGTGATGTCTAAGTTTGAGAAGTATCTACAAGAGAATCCATCTGATGTGGTTATTGTTGTAGACGATCTTGCTTCTACAATGGCGGCTGCTATTGTGACAAAGAAGCAGGCAATCCCCTGCACATATTGCAGCTGGTACTCGTTCTTTTGATATTACGATGCCTAAGGAAATCAATCGCTTGGTAATTGATGGTCTTTCAGACATACTCTTTACTGCGGGATTTAGCAATAACAGCATTGCTAACAAGGAAGGAGCAGAGTTGTCAAAGGTTTATATGGTGGGTAATATTCTCATTGATAATATCCGCTATGACCGTGAGCGTATTGAGGGTATGAGGCTTTCGGATATTGACGAGTTGGCAGGCTTACCTTTGAAAGAGGGTAATTACCTTGTCTTCACATTGAACCGTAAGGCGTTGTTGGCGATCAAGACAATCTTGAACGAATGTTACATGTGTTGAGTGAGACAGCTGGCGATATGCCTATTATTGCTCCTCTCCGTGAGTCAGCAGTGCAGGTTATCATGGCACTTAGCTTGAAGAAGAACATCAAACTCCATAACCTGCACATCGTAAAACCATTGGGTTATCTTGAATTTGCTTATCTTACAGCTCATGCTAAGGGTATCATCACTGACTCTGGTAATGTTGCAGAGGAAGCAACATTCAATGGTGTGCCATGTATTACGCTTAATAGCTATACAGAACACATTGAGACTGCAAAGGTAGGTTCTAACGTTTTGGTTGGTGAAGACCCAGAATTGCTTCGTTCTGCATTGGCTGACATGGTGTCAGGGACATGGAAGAAGTGTGGTGTACCTGAACGTTGGGATGGCCGTTCAGCTGAACGTGTCGTTCAAATCTTACTCGAACGTCATTAATTCGCATTTATATGAGAGTGGCTTTAACGCTCTAATGTAGGGACAGGTATTCTTGTTGTTCGCTATCATTATAGATTAGTCGGACAATAGAGGATATTTGTCCTTATTGTTTCTATAGGATAAATGTTCAAAAGACTAAATGTTGCTTTTATGTATGCAGTATTAAGTAATTAGGTTAGTAAGATATTGCGCGGTAATTAGTGCTTAGCACCATTGGTGTTTACCAACAGCACGATATGTGCGGGGCGCTAACACGTCGGCTGAATGTGGGAGGATAGGGATGTTATGATTAGCATTACGAATATAGTATGACGTTAATGTTTGTCTAATATTGTAATTGTTTGCCAGACAGATGTATTTCTTAATCCAAGAATTTCTCCTTTTTCAGTAGTCATAATTATGAATTGTGAATTATAAATTATGAATTAAAGAAATATCATAATTATGAATTGTGAATTATAAATTATGAATTATTTATTACCTTTGCATGAGTATATTAAAGGGCATTAGCTTATGCATGGACATACAGATAATTATACCTTCCTAACGCAAGCACCAGTTCATCGAGTCATTGTCACGATGGCTATACCGACTATTATCTCAATGCTTGTGACGGGATTATACAATATTGCCGATACGTTCTTTGTTGGTAAGATTGATACACAAGCAACTGCAGCGGTGGGAATAGTATTCTCTCTAATGTTTTTTGTGCAAGCAATGGGCTTTTTCTTTGGGCATGGTTCGGGCAATTATATCTCTCGTGAGTTGGGGGCACGTCGCCATGAGAACGCTGTGAAAATGGCTTCAACAGGTTTTTAGCTCGTTCTTTTTCGGATTAGTTATCCTTGTTCTTGGTGAAATATTTCTTACACCACTCTCTCTGATGCTTGGTAGTACAGCTACCATCCTTCCTTACACAGAAGACTATATGCAAGTCATCCTACTTGGTGCACCTTTCTTGACATCATCACTTACTTTAAATAACCAGATGCGATTGCAAGGAAACGCCAACTTTGCGATGTATGGTATTGTGACAGGTGCTATTTTAAACGTACTTCTTGACCCTTTCTTTATCTTTACTTGTGGTCTGGGAGTTAGTGGAGCTGCTTGGGCAACAGTTGTAGGACAGCTTGTTTCCTTTGTCATACTTTTCTTTATGGCGCGTAGGGGAGAAAATATAGCTATTCGTTTCCGTAATTTCTCACCCTCAATACAGAGGTATAAGGAGATATTCTATGGGGGTAGTCCTTCCATGATGAGGCAGGGCTTGGCATGTGTTGCAACTATGTCATTAAACTTTGCAGCTGGTGCTTATGGTGACTCGGCTATCGCAGCGATGAGTATTGTTAGTCGCATAGCAATGCTTTCTTTCGCTGTTGTGATTGGACTGGGTCAGGGGTTTCAGCCCGTCTGTGGCTTTTTGTTATGGAGCAGGGTTATACGGCAGGTTGAAGGAAGCTTATAAGTTTACGGTAACTATTGGCACGATTTTTTTCTTATTGTGTTAGCTATTATTGGCTGGGTGATAAGTGGAACGCTGATAGGTGTCTTCCGTGATGACCCCGAAGTGATTGCTATTGGAGTTGTCGCATTGAGATGGCAGCTTTGTGTTTTTCCTGTTAACGCACTTATTTTGGCAAGCAATATGCTTGCTCAGACCTGCCGCAAGCCGTGGCGTGCAAATATTTTGGCTGCAGCTCGACAAGGTTTGTTCTTTATTCCGTTGATATTTATTCTTCCATCTTATTTTGGACTATTAGGTGTTGAGATGTGTCAAGCCGTCAGTGATGTGCTCTCTTTCACGCTTACAGTACCGATTGTTATTTACACCTTCCGTGAGTTTACACGTGAAGCAGCAGCAAAGAAAACAACAGTATGAGTACACTTTATATTAAGAATATGGTTTGTGATCGCTGTAAAATGGCTGTTAGTCAAACTTTGCAGCAGGTCGGACTACACCCCCAAAAGGTTGAATTAGGTGAGGTTAGTATTGAGGAAGCCCCTTCTTCTGTCCAACTTTCTACCCTTCGGGCAGCCCTTAAGGAGCTTGGTTTCGAACTTCTTGACGATCGTCGTCAGCAAACTATCGATCACATCAAGTCTGCTTTAATCAGACTTGTGCATTACCATGATAATCAAAGTTCAACTAATCTTAGTGATTATCTCTCATCTGAACTTCGTCAAGACTATAGTGCGCTTTCAAAACTCTTCTCTGAGGTCGAAGGAAAGACTATCGAAAGATATTATATTGAGTTGCGTATAGAGCGCGTGAAAGAGTTCATTCGTTATGATGAGTTGACTTTGACGCAGATAGCTCTTCGTATGAATTACTCTTCTGTGGCTTACCTTTCCAGCCAGTTTAAGTCTGTAACCAGCATGACTCCCAGTCAGTTCAAGTCGATGAAAGGTAATCTTCGCACGTCCTTTGGATAAACTTTAGACTGCTATTTACAAAGTTAAGTCTACTGCTTATAGGTGGAATATAATTTTTGTTCTTACTTTCGGGATGGAAAATAGACAGATGTTAGGAGGAGAGTGAGCATATGTTTAATGATGCATAGAACATATAATTTTGTTGTAATATTTTACTCATTGAATTTTAATAGAGCACTAATAGCGTTTCAATTAAGCCTTAATTGCCTTCTTAAAGATGCCCTTTAGGAAGCGAACTAACGCCCTTTTGAACTCTTACTAAGCACCTTTTGAAATGCGATTTTGTAACTAATTGATTTGATGTTGGTTATAAACTCGACTTTTATATCTATCTTTTAGTATTATTCTAAGGCTTTTATTTGAAATTATGTAATAATTTTTTTCAACACTTGAATGATGATATTTTTAGACTCTTTTCTTACCATGTTATGAATGAACTTCTTGTAGAACCGATGCGAGAAGTTATAATCTTTATCCATAATTCTATAAGACATGATAGATAATATATGTGTAACTTTGCAAACGATAAGAAGAAAAATAGAATAGTAATCACATAATATTAATAGAAAGGAAAGACTTATGAAAAAAAGAATGTTTATGCAGTAAGTGGTATGAAGTGTGTACATTGTAAGGCAAATGTTGAGAACGCTTTAAAAAGCACTTGATGGTGTAGCGTCTGCTGAAGCTAATCTTGAAGAGGCTAATGTCACAGTAGAATATGACGAAAGTAAGGTTAATCCTTCTGAAATCAAGGAAGCTGTAGACAACAGCGGACGCTATGAGTTGAGTTTTGTAAACAGCTTATTTATGCTCTTTTTCATTTGTAGAATCCTTCCCCTTCGCTGGTAAGGGGAAGATTAAAATAGTATCATTATGAAACAAACAATTCCAGTTATTGGTATGGCTTGTTCAGCATGTTCAGCCAATATAGAGAAGAAGTTGAATACACTCAAGGGTGTTAATTCAGCTTCTGTTTCGCTACCTGGGCGTTCAGCTTTGGTGGATTTTGATCCTCAGGTAATTTCGCTTGAGAAGATGAAGGCTGAAATCAATGCGCTTGGATATGACTTAGTGATTGATAAGGAGACGTCGGTAGACGAGATAGAGAAGCGTGAGTATGTACTCTTAAAGCGTAAGACGGTGTTGTCATGGTTGTTCTCAATAGCTGTGATGTGTGTGTCTATGCGATGGATAGACTTGGGTTCACGTGATATTACCAATCAGGTTGCATTATTGATAGCCTTGGCAAACATGCTTTATTGCGGTCGGCAGTTCTATGTATCTTCGTTTAGACAGTTGCTTCATGGCAGTGCAAACATGGATACATTGGTGGCTTTATCTACGGGTATTGCCTTTCTTTTCAGTACGTTTAACACGTTTTGGGGAGATGCTGTATGGGCAAGTAGGGGAGTTGTATGGCACACCTACTTTGATGCTTCAGTTATGATCATTACCTTTGTGTTGACTGGTCGACTGTTAGAAGAGAAGGCTAAAGATGGTACAGCATCCTCTATTCGGCAGATGATGGGTATGGCTCCAAAGACAGCACATATCGTTGATGGTGACAAGATAGAGGAGGTTCCACTCTCAACCATTGAGGTTGGGGATGTTTTGGAGGTTCGCCCTGGTGAAAAGGTACCTGTAGATGGTGAGGTGATTTGGGCAGAAAGCTTTATGACAGCTGATGCAGCCTACGTTGATGAGAGTATGATAACGGGTGAACCAACGCCTGCGGAGAAGAAAAAAGGCTCAAAGGTGTTGGCAGGAACGATACCAAGTCAAGGTAAGTTTCGTATGCGTGCTCGTCAAGTTGGTGAGGACACAGCCTTAGCTCACATAATTAAAATGGTGCAAGAAGCACAAGGTTCAAAGGCTCCAGTCCAACGAATCGTTGATAAGGCTGCCTTAGTATTTGTCCCAGTGGTAGCTTGTATTGCTCTTGCGACCTTCCTTTTATGGTGGTTGATAGGAGGGAATAGTGCTTTACCACAGGCAATTATGTCAGCTGTTGCCGTCTTAGTCATTGCTTGTCCATGTGCAATGGGATTAGCAACGCCAACTGCCCTGATGGTTGGTATTGGTAAAGCCGCTCAGAAACAAATCCTTATTAAAGATGCTGCAGCCTTAGAGAGTCTGCGTAAGGTAGATGTGTTGGTGACCGATAAGACGGGAACTTTGACCATACCTAATAAGAACATCGACTTTACAAAGGCTGATAACCTTCCTTTTGAAGAGCGTGAAACATTAAAGCCTAATGCTCGTGAGGCAATGGATGAGCTGCAGAAGAAGGGGATTGAGGTCTATATGATGAGTGGAGATAAGGACGAGGCGGCTCGTTATTGGGCTGAAAAGGCTGGTATAAAACACTATCATAGTAAGGTGTTGCCACAAGATAAGGAGAATCTTGTTAGGAAGTTGCAAGCCGAAGGGAAGCGTGTAGCGATGGTAGGTGACGGTATTAACGATACACAGGCCTTGGCTTTGGCAGATGTAAGTATTGCTATTGGTAAGGGAACGGACGTAGCAATGGATGTAGCACAGGTGACACTCATGGGAGATGATTTGTCTGCTATCCCTGAAGCAATACAGTTGAGTCGCAATACAGTACGTATGATTTGGGAGAATCTCTTCTGGGCTTTCATCTATAACATCGTATGTATCCCATTAGCAGCAGGTTTGCTTTATGCTTTTGGCATTGATTGGCAGATTACTCCATCATTGGCAAGTGCGCTGATGGCATTCTCCAGTGTTAGTGTTGTACTTAACAGTCTTCGCTTACGGTGGATGAAATAAGATGAATTTAGTATTATAAAAAATAGAGTTTACTAATTACTCATTCAGCAATGTGCTGTAGTAATTGTAAACTCTATTTCCTTATGTAAACCTGTTGACTGTTTATCTTACAGGATAATCGTATCGATTGGTATTATAGAAACCATTACGTTGCGAAGGGAGGCGGTCAAACTCTACGCTAACAGAAATTGAATTCTGATTGTTTGAGCCCCATTGATAGGTCACACCACCACCAATTCTATCCATGTAGCGACTAACTCCAGTACCATAAGCCCAAGCCATTGGTCCATATCCGTATCCCATTGAAGCATAACCATAGCCGAAAGGTGAATAGCCTAAGCCACCATAGCCAGCCCAATAAGGTGAACCATAACCTCCGTAGCCAAAGGCATCTCCGAAGTTGTTAGATGTAAAAGCTTTCTGTACGAAGGCGTATGCACTCCAATGTTCATTGAACTGATATCCAAAGACAGCATTGATACCACCTACGAAGTAGTTGTCGCCACGATAGGTAAGATGGTTTACATATCCACCCACAGCCAATGTAGCCTTCTTTGATAGGTTTGTTACATACATTAATGACACATCCTGTGAGAAGCCTGCACCATGATTGTTTCCGTGTCCAAAGCTTGCAAAGGCCGATGCACCAAGGTTGATGTTCAATCCCTTATGCAATCGCCATGCTCCAACACCATAACCCCATGCCGGATAATAGAAATCATTGGGTGTAACGGTTTGTCCGTTCTCTGTAATGAGAGGTAGATTGTTGTCTATTTGTGCCTGTTGTGCACGGTCTTCAGCCAATCGTCTGGCATACTCCTTCTCAGCCTCTGTGGCTTCGCGTGGTCCTTGCAGACGTGCTGACTCTATAGGTTCCACAGTGGAAGTACTCCCATTGTGGTCTCCTTTTGTATTCTGTGCATACAATGGTATACAGAGAATAGCCGCTATTATGAAACTATATTTCCTCATTTACTTGCAAATATAAATATTTGACAGTCAACTGCCAAGGATTTTAAAGATAATTAGTGCTTTTTCAAACTGGGGATATTATCGCACGAGTAGTTCAGAAGTTCTTAATCCATATACTTTTATTTGGTGCGCATTATCAGTGGAGGATCAGTTGTGAAGAAGAAAACTGTGGCACCATGGAATACCTGTCCAGGGCGTAATTCGTTACTTACTTTCTCCATACCACTATTATATCCAGCATGAATTGGCTGTAATGAGATACCGCAACTCTCCTTACCGTATGTGTTAATATTGAGTGTTGGTTCACTTGAGTAGACTGTCATAGCACGTCCACTCTGTGCATCAAAGAGGATTGCTGCCGCCTTCTGCATGTTGTCTGGATGTCGCAACTGATAGGCATTGTCATATCCTTTACTCGTACTCTTGATACGCTCACCAATCTCCCTTGGTTTTGGTAAAGTCGAATGGTGTGTTCTTTATACGTTGAAGCACACCAGTCAACTGTCTTTGAGCGTTGTAAGTATTAATCTGGACAGCATCAACCCAGAGATGTTGTTTGAGGATAGAGCGGTGCATCTCTCCTGATAAGTTGAAGCAAATACCATTTGTTACTTCCAACTTTGTTTCAGCTGTTGTTGCAACACGATAGTCTACATCAAGGGCGTTTTGGTCAGATAGGGTGTAAGTAACTGTGGCGTTTAACTTTCCATCTAATCCATTCTCTCCCTCTGAAGTCACATATCGCAGCGTAACTGATTGGTTGTCAGAACTAACAAGTTCCCACATCTTGCCTGATAGTGTCTCCTCGTTATTCTTGCCAAAGTAGATGAGCGTAGCACCTAACGTCTGATCTTTCAGATACTCCTCCTTATTGGTATATCCTTTTACGACAGGCTCCAACCTACCATTCCAGTTGTGGGCAGTAAGCGAGACAAGGCGAGCACCATAGTTACTGATAACTGCCTCCATACCGTTTCCGTTCACAAGTCGGATTTGTACCTGCTCTTGTGCGTGTGAACAGAGAACAACGCTAAGCATTGCTACTGTCAGTATTGCATATAACTGCTTCATAGGTTTCTTTATATGTTTATGCAAAGATAGTACCAGCGAGTGCAATGAAAGTTTACTTTTATATTGCCGAGTGCAGTCTATCTTATGCAAAGATAGTACCAGCGAGTGCAATGAAAGTTTACTTTTATATTGCCGAGTGCAGTCTATCTTATGCAAAGATAGTAAAAAAGATGATATGTGACTCAGAATTTCTTTATTTTTAATAGAAAGAGTATAACGTATTTTTAGTGATAGACATTAGTCTTATGAGTTAGTTGTTAGCGTTTTTTTCTAGTCTTTTTAATTCATATTCTTTTGATTCTTTTTTGCCATTTTCAATAATGGTGTTAATGCCCCGCACATATCGTGTTGTTGGTAAGCACCAATGGTGTTGAGGGTAAGCACAAGATATGATGAGCGTTTAATGCCTTGAAGTATGTTGTAGAGAGACGTATGGTCGTTGTCATGTGCGTCTTCTCCCAACGTGTAAAAAGACGAGTTGATGATGAAAAGCATGCAATCAAATTGCATCTTTAGAATGGTAAAAATAAGGTTTTATGCATGATTTGTATTACCTTTGGGGAACAATTCAGTGAAATAAGGAATAAAAGATATATGATGATGGAATTAGAATTAGAGCCTTTGCGTCTTCCGAGCGATAAAGAACGTCCGTTAGTGATTGCAGGGCCTTGTTCGGCAGAAACAGAAGAGCAGGTGATGTCTACGGCACATAGTCTTGTGCCAAAGGATGTCATATTTTCCGTGCAGGTGTATGGAAACCGCGTACGAAACCAGGTGGTTTTGAGGGAAATGGAGAGATGGCTTTGCCATGGATGCAGCGTGTGAAGGAAGAGACAGGCATGATGATTTCGACTGAGGTGGCGACGCCAGAACATGTCGAAGTGGCTCTGAAATATGGTATGGATATTCTTTGGGTAGGTGCAAGAACATCTGCCAACCCTTTTGCTATGCAAGCTTTGGCTGATGCTTTGCAAGGAATAGACATCCCCGTGTTGGTAAAGAATCCTGTGAATCCTGACCTTGAACTGTGGATTGGTGCACTTCAACGTCTTAATCAGGCTGGCTTGAAACGTTTAGGAGTTATCCATCGTGGTTTCTCAAGCTATGATAAGAAATTCTATCGAAATGCTCCTATGTGGCAGATTCCTATTGAGTTACGTAGAAGAATACCAGGACTTCCTATAATCTGTGACCCAAGTCATATCGGTGGTCGTCGCGATTTAATAGCACCACTATGTCAGCAGGCTATGGACTTAGGCTTTGATGGGTTGATAATTGAGAGTCATTGTACGCCTGAGAAGGCGTGGAGCGATGCAGAACAGCAGGTAACTCCTGATATTCTTGATTATATTCTTTCTCTTTTGGTAGTACGCGATCATACTTCTACAACCGAAGGACTTAGATTTCTTCGTGCCCAAATAGACGAGCTTGATAACTCTTTAATGGGACTTCTTGCCAAGCGTTTCCGCATTTGTCGTGAGATAGGAGCCTTTAAAAAAGAGCATAATATGACCATTCTTCAAACTGGTAGATATGGTGAAATCCTCGAAAAGCGTGGCGCACAAGCAAGCCTATGCGGTATGGATGCCAACTTTGCTGCTCAGGTCTTCGAATTAATACATGAGGAGAGTGTACGTCAGCAGTTGGAGGTTGTGAATAAGTAGGGTGATAGGTGGTGAGTGTAGATGAATAGTGAGAAGGAGGTTATTATGGTTTTATGTAGATATTGATGAAAAGGATACTGCTGATATGAAGGCGTGTCAGACCAAAAACGTAATCATGTGGCACGAGACATTGATATAAAGAAATAATAACTTACTTATCTATAAACCTGAAGCTTATGCGTATATTGTTAACCTTTTTGTTCTTGTTGAGTTCTTTTTTATCTGAAGCTCAAACTCGTTTGACGATTGTTGAACTCAATACAGAGAATTTGTTTGATACCCGGCACGATACTTTGAAGAATGATTATGAGTTCTTACCAGACTCTCCTCGCCATTGGACACGTACGAAGTATTGGCAGAAACTGAATAGAATAGGGCAGACAATCATTGCTTGTGGTGAAGATAGTAGCGGTTGGACGCTGCCTGATATTGTAGGTTTATGCGAGGTTGAGAACGATAGTGTGCTCTTTGACCTTACTCGTCGGTCTTTGTTGCGTAAGGCTCGTTATGAATATGTGATGACAGCTTCGAATGATACTCGTGGTATAGATGTGGCGTTATTGTATTCTCCTTTTTCCTTCCGATTGATAAAAGCCGATACGATTCGTGTCATACCTATGAAGGAAATGCGCCCAACTCGAGATATTCTACATGTAGAAGGTGAAATAGAAAGCGGAGATACGCTACACGTTTTCCTACTTCATGCACCAAGTCGAATGGGTGGTGAACTTTATTCTCGTCCTTTTAGAATGCACGTAATGGAGCGATTGTGTAGTGCTATAGACTCTCTTCGTAGTGCGTATACAGACCCGAAACTGTTAGTGATGGGCGACTTTAATGATTATGCAGATAGCCCTTCACTACAACTTGCATACGAATATGGATTGATTAATATATCTGCGGGAGTACACGGACGTAATGGGGCAAAAGGAACTTATCGTTATCATGGAGAATGGGGAAGTCTGGACCAGATACTTTTAAGCGGAAACCTGCGTTCGTGGGTAACAGATTGCCGTATCAATGATGCGTTGTTTCTATTAGAAGAAGATACAAAATACGGCGGAGTAAAGCCCCGCCGTAATTATAATGGTATGCGTTTCAATAATGGATTTAGCGACCATCTTCCACTTGTTCTGCGTCTCCAGCATTGATATTTTGCACTTCTTCCCGAATTATTTTCATGAAAAAATATTTTTTTCTTCGTGAAAAATAAATATTTTTTTCGTGAAAGTAAATCTTTTCCTTCGTGAAAAATAATTTCTTTAAAAGTTATATCTTACTGCAGAAAAAGATGTAGAAAAGTACAGCCTTGTTGCTTATTTATCTGTGTTTTAATGCTTAATATAAATACTAATACTACTTAAAATGATACACTAAGACCAGCCTCTACGGTTGTGTAAGTCTTTCTAATAGGTACAATTGGTGCTGTATCGTAGATAACACGGTAGGCACCATTTATACCAATGTTTGGTGTAATATTATACTTTAAGTCTGCTGCGCCACCAAATCGAGCAGCCTTAGTATAGCTGTCTGGCTTTGCTTGGTGGATAGCAGTAGTAGTTAATTGCCAATGGTCGCCCTAAATGATGTTTGAAACTTACAGATAGATGACTTTTTATGCTTCGACTATAGGCGTGTAAAGGATCAGCATTAGGTGTTGGGTCTTCCCACTTTTCAAATTCATAGAACAAACCTGCTGATACAAACATCTGCGTTTTCTCTTTGTTTATAATGCGATAGCGTGATAGTAATCCAGTTGAAATCTTATATTCCATTCCACGACTTTCTGCCCATTGTGACTCAGCATAAGGGTAAACCTCAAAAGCATGGCTGAGTAGATAACGGTATTCTACGTGTACATATCCTCCACTTACCGTTACCTTTCTTTCCGTATGTAGAAAACTCTAACTTGTTTATCAAGTTGATAATACGCTTGTGCTTTATTAAGAGGTTGAGGTTAGCGGTATTCTTCAGTGTGAGAACATTTTCCTTTTCTGTCTTAAAATCCAGTACTGGTAATAGAGTTCCTTGTATTGTTTTTGTACTGTCTATGTCCATTGTAAGATTCTCAGAAAAGAGCATTTGTGAGTATATTGGGAGATGAGATAATAATACTAATAGCGATAGAAGTATTTTTCTTTTTCATTACATAATATTTTTACGAGAGTAAAATGATGGTTTTTCGTAGAGACTATTAGTTATGAGGTGGAAAAGTATAGTTGTCTGTTAAACGGACTATAGATAGAGAGGACGCACAAAATGTGCGTCCTTTATTCTCGATAATATTTTTGTCGATATTAATTGTTAACAAACTTGATACGTTTGTTACAGTCATCAATCTTTGCCTGAAGCTTGGCAATCTTTCTTTCCATCTTGCTTAAAGTCTTCTGACTCTTAGCCAACTTCTTGTTGATAGACTTAGCTTCCTTCAGACGCTTGATAGTGGTCTTTGCATCCTTAACAGTATTTGATGCGTTTGTTGTATTGAATTCTGTTGTAGCTATATTTGCTTCAACATTAATATCAGCAGCTTTCTTGCTGAGTTCGACATTGTTTGCCTTCTCTTTCTCGTAATCCAACTGCAGTTTGTTTAACTCTGTAGTCATCTTGAGCACCTTCTGCTGCTCTTTCAATGTATCGATTCTTTCGCCACTCTGAGCAAAAACCTGCTACGGCTGTCAGAACCATTACCCCAATTAAAAAAATAATCTCTTTCATCTTTATATTCTATTTAAATTAATGGTGCAAATTTATATAAAATATTGTTTATATGCAAAAAGATAATATGTAAAACCTTTCCTTTTTATGTAGAAATATTGTTTTTTTAACAACTATCTTTTTGCGTTATTATCCATCTATAAGTCAGTTATCTTGTTATCTGAAAGCCTAATCTTTACTTAGATAGAATCGGCTTTCACTGACTTTTTCTTACTTTTGTTTTGAGGGTTGGTTATCTAAACCGATTTCATCAAGAAGTCCATCCATAGCACTTCCCAATAGTCCTTCTATGGCTGAGGTTGCAGGTGCAATGATGTTTTCCTGCAACATCTTCTGTGCTTTTTTCTTTAGTTGTTCCTTCATGTTGATTTCTTCTTTCTTGTAATACTGCTCTGCAGCTTCCTGAAGGTCATCTTCATCTACGGTAAAGATATGCCCAAAGATACCTAAAGATACGATATGATCTTTGCCATCGTAGTGTACCTTGCCCAATGAACACACAACATAGTTGTCGACAGTGACGAGATTATCAACTGCAGTCTCAATCACCTTACCTGCAAAGCATTGCTGACAGTTTTGAAAGCATTGTCGATGAAGGTGTTGCCTGTAAGATTATCGTTGTCATTTACTGCATCATTTACAGTAGTGGTGATAACGGTAGAGAGTACTTCCTTGTGTTGTTCTGTCTTTGGACAAGTGACAACCATTACTGCAACCAAGGCTACGAGCGTCAGCAAAATACCGATGAGGCAGCCAGTATGGCTTTTCTTCTTCGGTGCTGGCTGCGCCTGCTGGGCTGCTTCTTGTGGTGCAGCTTGTATGATTGGTCTGGCTTCAACAAAAGGTATGTCTTCTGTTTTGACAGGATTGTCAGTTGAATCTTTGCTCTCAAAGAGTGTGCGAAGTTCCTCTATCTGGTTGGCAGGGACCCACTCTACACCATCTGTTGGCATAACCAATGACGTTTCATCCAACTTACGTTCAGCTAATTCGTTGAGGCTATAAGGACCTCTCTTTTCTTCGTTAATCTTGATATAGTATTCCATTCTTATCTTTATTTTATGGTAAAGGGGAAGAATCCTCTTATTTAGGTATCTATTAATCACTCTACCAATTTGTTCGGTGCGAAGTTATATATTATTTTTGAACTGGCAAAGGAGTTACTCCTTTTTTTAGTTTCGTACGATAAGGTAAGTGGCATTATTCACTTGTTTGCTAAGGGTTTGTAAATAGAAAAAGTCTATTTGATAGATTTTTAGTCGTGTTATTTGCGAGTTAAGTAATAAATAAGTATTTTTTTGTAGCATCAAAAAGAATGAAAAATGAATTTATAATAACGTCTTAAAAGCAACAAGAAATGATTGAATTTATTCAGCCTTATATAGGCATTACCTTGAAACTTGTTACGGGTATGATAGGTATTTTGGCATTCTTGCGTATTACAGGAAAAGCCCAAATGGCACAGCTTACGCCACTTGATACTGTGAGTGCCTTTGTGATTGGTGCATTAGTCGGTGGTGTCTTGTACAATCCTGATATGTCTATGTGGCATATTCTCTTTGCTTTGGCTGTATGGACGTGCTTTAATATGCTTGTTCGTTTTGCTATGCGTTCTGCTCGTCTACGTCATTTTATCAAAGGAGAGAGCGTTTTCCTTGTGAAGAATGGCGTTATTAACTTTAAGAACTTTAAGCGTAATAGTCTTGAAATGGAGCAGTTTCGTTTGCTTTTAAGACAGAAAGGAATCTTCTCAATGTTTGAAGTTGAGGATGTTTTGTTTGAAGCAAATGGTGCGGTGACAGTCGTTCCAACAGGTAAGACAGCAGAGTCATTCTTATTGGTAAATAATGGTGAGTTTGTAGCGAGTGGTCTTATGCAGAGTGGTCGTTCACAGGCATGGGCATTACGCATTATCAAGAAGAATGGTTTTAATAGTCCTGGAGAACTCTTCTGTATGGAGTGGACACCTGGTAAGGGTATTTACTTTCGTTACTTACGATGGTCATGTTAAGCGTGGTGTTGTTGAGGTAGGATGCCGATGCAATAGAGCCAGACAACGCACAAGTATAAAGATTTAAATATAAAAATAGTGGTACATGGCTGATGTATCACTATTTTTTTATATTATTTTAAGGTGTAGCAGAAAATATTTGAAGTATCTTAACGTTGGTATTAATGAGACAGCTTATTATTTCTTGTAAGGCTATTTCCGAGTCAGTTAGCTTTTGCAATATAGATAATAAGGATATGAGTCTTTTTGAATTTAAAGGAATAATAAAATATGAAAAAGCTATTGTTAATAGTCGATCCACAAATCGACTTTATTACAGGAACACTTCCTGTGTCAGGCGCAGCAGAGGCAATGGATGCGCTGGCAACGTATGTAAAGGAACAAGGTAATGAATATACTGTAAAGATAGTTACAGCAGATTGGCATCCTTATCATCATAGTTCGTTTGCTGATGAGGGTGGAGTATGGCCACGCCATTGTGTGCAACACTCTGTTGGTGCAGCTATTTGGGAATCATTATTGGTTGCTCTTAATGAATCAAAGGGCGGCTTCACCTTATTATATAAGGGCGATAGCATAGAGAAGGATGAGTATTCTATCATGCAAAATGAAGCTTCTGCGGGTGTTCTCAGTCAGTTGATAAAGGCTTTGAAGATAGAGCAGATAGATGTTTGTGGCTTGGCTGGAGATATCTGTGTGCTAAATACTGCAAAGGATTTAAAGGATGTTATTGGCAGTGCAAAGCTTAATGTACTTGAAGATTATTCGCCTTCTTTAGATGGTGGAACGGCTTTAAGTGCTTTCATTGCAAAGCCTATAACAAACGAGAAGAAGATTGGTTAGTTCTGTTTTCTTAAAAGAGAATGGAGCTAAATCAAATTAGAAGGAGTTAAGTCCATGTCTGTCTCCGCTACTATCTATAGAATGTTAGCGTGAGAAGATAGGAATTAACTCCTTCTAATATGTTGTTTTCTAACTGCTGCGGGAAGTAAGTCCTGACGAAAGATAATTGCCTAAAGTCTGTTAGTCTTACTTATCAGCAATGCGTCAAGTATTGTCATTGCAGCCATAGCCTCAACAATAGGGACTGCGCGAGGTAAGACACAAGGATCATGTCGACCACGTACATCCATCGTTGTTGCCTCACCCTCTATGTTCACCGTCTGCTGTTCCATAAGTAGGGTTGCGACAGGTTTGAATGCAACACGGAAGTAAATATCCTCTCCGTTACTGATTCCACCCTGTATGCCACCGCTATGGTTCGTTTCTACATTGCATATTGGATATTGCATGCTATCACCAGCAGGTAGGAAAGTATCATTCTGTTGGCTCCCTCTCCATGAAGAACCAGCAAAGCCTTCGCCATATTCAAAACCCTTTACAGCATTGATACTAAGCATAGCAGCACCTAATTGTGCATGAAGTTTTCCAAATTCTGGTTCGCCTAAGCCCACTAGACAGCCTTTGATAACACAAGAGATAACACCACCGATGGTGTCTCCTTCGCGCTTTACCTGTGCTATTAGGTTCTCCATCTCCTTTGCTTTTAATGGGTCGGGACAGCGAACTGGGTTTGACTCAATGAGAGTTAAATCATATTTATGATAATCTCTTTCAAGTTGAATATCACCCACTTGTGAGGTATAGGCTAAAATGCTGATACCTTGCTGACGTAATACAAGTTTGGCTAAGGCACCTGCTACGACACGTGAAAGAGTAATGCGAGCCGATGACCGTCCGCCTCCACGATGGTCACGAATACCATACTTACTATAATAAGTATAATCGGCATGCGAAGGACGGAATAGGTCACGGATATTATCATAGTCCTTTGAATGTTGATTGGTATTGCGGACAAGAAAGCCAATAGGCGCACCTGTTGACTTTCCCTCAAACACACCGCTCAGCAGTTCTACTTGGTCTGCTTCCTTTCTATCCGTTGTGATATGGCTTTGTCCCGGTCGACGACGTGCCACTCACGCTGAATGAAGTCTATGTCAATGGTTACGCCAGCAGGCATACCATCAACAATACCACCCACAGCAGCTCCATGGCTTTCGCCGAAAGTGGTAAGTGTGAAGAGTTTTCCGAATGTATTCATATCAAAGTTTCTATGAATGATTATCGTGAAGTGTGATGATTGGTCGAAAAAAACCAGTATCTTATCTTTCCCAATCATCTCTTTCGCGCTAAATCTCTCTTGTCATTAACAGACGGAAGAGTGCATGGGGTTACTCTTAATGACAGCCGCAGCAGCCTCCTTCACCTTCCTCATGGCCTCCGCAGCCACAGCCACCTCCGTTGTCGCTACCGCAGTCTCCGCCACATCCACCACCACAGTGGTGCTGATTCATCTGCTCGAAGAAGTCCTTTACTTCCTCTTCGCTTGCTTCGCGGTTTTCGAAAACATGACCATAGAACACAAGGTCTTTGCCAGCAAGTGGGTGATTGAGGTCGATGGTTACTTTATCATCAGATACTTCTAAGACCTTACCTAAGAAACGCTGACCATTTTCGTTCTGCAAAGGAACGACTGCATCTTTGTAGATATTCTCTGCATCAAAAACTCCGTTAGGAGAGAAAGTAGACTTGTCGAGAGCCAAAACACTATTGTCGTCGTGCTCACCATAAGCCTGATCCTTTGTGAGTGAGAACTTGAAGTCTGAATCTTTCTCAAACTTAACAATCTCCTCCTCAAAGGCTGGTAACGCCATGTCGCAACCTGTATAAAGCTGCATTGGCTGCATATCCTCTGTCTTTTCGAGGAATTGCTCCTCACCATTTTCTATACTGTATAGTTCGTAACTGACTACAACGAGTCGATGTGTATTATTCTCCATTGTTATTTTTTTATTAATCTATATTTATTATACGTATTTGCAAAGGTAATGATTTAAAAACGGAATAAAAATCTGCTTAGTTACTGTTTTTTTCCTTTTAGTAGTACTAATATATAGGGTCTATTATATAAGGCAGTGCTGAAACTTTACTTTTTGTTACTGATATAAATCAAATGTATTGATGTGTATCAAAAAATACAATAAAAATAAATGATAAGTATCGAATAGTTATATTGTATGCGGATAAACTTGTAACTTTGCATTCGTAATAAGGAAATAAATTACAGAATATAAGATAGTGATTAGTCTTTTAATAAGACTTTAAATAATTAAGAAAGGATAATGAATATGAAGAAGATTGTATTGACAGTAGCAGCGGTAATGAGTATGACAATGGCTTTTGCAGCGAGCGAGAACGATAACAACAACACAACTACAAACGCAAACGCATACAAGTTTAATTTAAGCACATACGCTTTGAGTCGCGCGCTGAACCTTAATTATGATCAGGTTGATATTGTTGAGGATATTAATCGCACTTTTGCTACAGATATGATGAATGCTTCTGTTGCTGATGGCTCAGAGCGTGAGGCAAAGGTACAGAGTGCTATTAAGAAGGATCTTTCTTACATGCGTTATGTTTTGAACGACCGTCAGTATCGTGAGTATGTAAAACTTCTCAACGTTACACTGAACAACCGTGGTTTGAACAAGTAATAGTTTAAGATACTCTCAGGTAGAAAAGGTTTTATATATGTTATTGGATGGCTATGAGTCAGATTCTGACTTGTAGCCTTTTTTGTGTGTTTTTATTGCTATTAGGTGAAAGTTTCTTGTATAAGTCAGTGTTTTTCCTTGTCGTATTAATGACATCTACAGAGTCGACTAATCAATTTTAATCTACGTACTATTGCTTAGCACATGTTGTGTTAGTGCTCCGCACATGTCGTGCTGGCGGTAAGCACAAATGGTGCTGAACTCTAAGATGTCTTGCAGGAGTCAGTTTTTGTTCCTTTGTGGCAGAATATACGACTTATAATGCATTAATTACAATTAGCCGATAAAGAAATGAACCGTTTAATAGTCTTTCTACTATTTATATTTATCTCTCTCAGCATGAATGCTCAGCGTCCTCGATATGAGAAGATGTCGTCCTTTGTTCGTGAAGCAATGGCTTCTTCTCTGGTCAATAAGCAGCTTACTCGTAGTCAGAGTGACAATAGATTGCTGACTGCTTTTGTGCGTATTGATGGTAATTCGGCAGAAGTGCTTAAACAATATGGCTGTAAAGAACTGGCACGTGTGGGAAACGTTAGCATTGCGGCTATCCCTCTTAACAAACTTGGAGCATTGTCTTGTGGTAAGCAAGTGAAGCGGATAGAAACGGGTAGGCGATGCAGTGTACAGATGGATACGACTCGTTTGGTTGTTAATGCTGAGGCTGTTTATATGGGTGAGGGACTGTCACAAACCTATACCGGACGTGGTGTAGTTGTTGGTGTACAAGACATAGGATTTGATTTGACACATCCTAACTTTTATTCGGGAGATATGAGTCGTTATCGTATCAAAGCGATGTGGGACCAGTTGTCGCACGATACGATTGGTTCAACTTTATATGTGGGTCGTGATTACGTGGGAAAAGAAGCCTTATTGCAGTTGGGTCATCCTCTCGATGGTGAAACACAAACACATGGAACGCATACGGCTGGCATCGCTGCTGGTAGTGGGGCGGAAGGGAATGGAGTGATTTCTACTTATCGAGGTGTGGCATGTGAAGCTGATTTGGTTTTGGTAGATAATGCTGCTGATAATATTTCTTTGATTGCCCCAAAGGATTATTATAAGTACACCTATGCTACTGATGCACTTGGTTTCAAATATATTTTTGATTACGCAGAACGTATGCATCAACCTTGTGTTATCAATTTTAGTGAGGGCAGTTCACAAGACTTTCATGGTGATGACCAGTTGTATTATGATTTGCTTGCTAAATTGGTGGGACCAGGAAGAATTATTGTGTCTCTGCAGGTAACAATGGAGCAAGGAATTCGTATATACATAAAAAGTTTTGGGGAAAGAACGAGCTGGAGCATTTATCATGAGTAATGAGAAGCGATTCAGTTGTACGGCTAAGTCTAAGCAACCCTTTACTTTCCGTGTTACTATATATGATAATGCTGCTTCTCCAAATATTGTTGATGTCTCAACGATTAATATTTGTAGTGCTCGAGACTCACTCTCACTGATACCTTATCAGTAGGAGGGAAGAAGTATATATGGCGTGTGTTGGCTTATCCTAATAGTTACGATGCGAGTGAGACGGCTTATGACTTTCAACTGAGTAGTCCATCAAAAGTAGGGGATAGTCCGCAGGTTTCACTACAAGTTATAGGCAGGGATGCTGATATAGAACTTTATCGTATGTCAGGCTATATGTTTCCACATGCGCTTGATCCAGTATTGGATGCGGGTGATTGCAGATATACAATCTTTTCCCCATCCAGTTCTCCTGATGTGATATGTGTTGGCTCAACAAGCTATCGTACACAGTTTGTCAATTATCTGGGTGAAAAGAAAGTATATGATGGTGGGCGGGATGGTATACGTTCTCCATTCTCCGCTATGGGACCAACGTTGGACGGGCGTATAAAGCCAGATGTAATGGCACCAGGCCAAAATATTGTTTCATCTTATAGTACTTTCTTTATCAATAATCCAGCGAATGTAAATGGTTCTGTACAGAGTGATATTCGTCATTTTGATTATAATGATCGTACCTATGCATGGAATTCTAATGCAGGAACGTCAATGTCGGCACCAGTTGTAGCAGGTGCGATAGCACTTTGGTTGCAAGCAGATCCAACGTTGACTCCAGCTGATTGTCTGGAGATATTCTCTAAGACTTGTACCCGCTATGATACGTCACTTAGTTATCCTAATAATCTTTATGGATATGGACAGATTGATGTTGCTGCGGGTTTGAGAGAAGTCTTACGTAGAAAGACTTTAGGTATTAATACGATTGGACAAAAGAAGGAGCCAACCCCAAATGATAATCGTATTTACCTCTTAGATGGCCGTTATGTAGGGAATTTCTGAGCAAATCTACCCAAAGGTATATACATAAGAAATGGGAAGAAGTTTATAAAGTAAAACAAAGTACTCTAAAAAGTAGGTATTTTGCACAAACCATCATTTTTAGGTATTGCAGGTAATAGTTTTTCATCGTATCTTTGCAACCGTAAAGATTAATAAAATCAGAAATTAAATCAGTAACAAAATATGAAGAAGACTATTGTTGTTTACGGTTCATCAACCGGTACATGCGAAAGCATTGCAAATACCATCGCTGAGAAACTTGGCGTTGAAGCTATTAACGTGTCTGATTTCTCTGCAGATGTTGTAGCAGAGAATGATAACCTTATCCTCGGTTCTTCAACATGGGGTGCAGGTGAGTTGCAGGATGATTGGTATGATGGCATCAGCGTACTGAAGGGTGCTGACCTCTCTGGCAAGACTGTTGCAATCTTTGGTTGTGGTGATGGTGAAAGCTATTCAGATACTTTCTGCAGTGCAATGAAGGAAATCTATGATGCAGCACAGGGTGCAAATATCCTTCCTGGTGTATCAACAGATGGCTATACTTTTGATGACAGTGAGGCTGTTGTTGATGGTCAGTTCGTAGGTCTTGCTTTAGACGATGTAAACGAAGACGATCAGACAGAAGGTCGTATTGATGCATGGTTGGAGGCTATTAAGCCTGCATTGTAAGGTAAATTGAAACTTAGTGCTTACATTATAACTATTCACAAAGGGATAACTATGATGACAGATATGATGACCGCCGATATGAAGGTGTTGATGAATCACATCTACGAGTACAAAAAGGGTGTTCGACAAATGGTCTTGTACACTTGTAATAAGAAGTATGAGTCATTCGCTACGCTCCGCCTCGAGCATCAAAAATATCCCTTATATCATTCAACCGGTGGGTCGTGACCGTATGAACCTGTTTTTTTGGTCGACAGGAGTGTCTTGATGCCATACAGCTGATGATAACAAAACCTCTCAACCAACTTACACCAGAAGAGGATTTTATCCTTGGTGCAATGTTGGGTTATGACATTCGCGTACAGTGCGAGCGGTACTGTGAACGCAAGTGCCGCACTTGTAAATGTGCGACATAAGCCATAATTATTAAATGATAATCTTGTTCACGAAATAAATTATTTCATAATGTTTTTGTATTATAAATAGGCTTGTCGGGAGACAAGCCTTTTTATCTTTTATGTGGTTCTTACTTGCTGAAATATTAAAACCCAGATTGGTCATTAGAGGCTAAACAAATTTTGTTTTCAGTTGCTGTCACTTTTTAATATTTCTCGTAATATGCATATTATAAAGTGTTTATGTTATATGTTAGGCTGACAGTAGTGACAGTAACTTTAAACTCATGTCGTTTATTAGTGACTAAGGCTGTCTAATTTGATCGACAAATAAATGAAAAGAAGTTAGGAACAATATGCAAAGAAGAAACAATGAGTATTATCGTCTACTAATTGATTTGAGTTAAACAAAAGTAGGTGTGTAAAAAAATACAAATATCTTTCAGTAATATTATAAATTGAAATAAACCAATCAAAAAAAGACCATTTCAATAGTCGTTTTATAATAAAGAAATAGTCTTTTCTTTTCGGAGAATCCTACTAATAGTTCTAAAACTTGTCAAACTGTAAATTTATATTTTGACACACCCTCTTTTTACTATTTTATTATTCTACCTTTAATGTTGTATTTGCTGCAACATTTGCTTGTATTTCATATCCAGCTTGCATTTCAGCTTTTTGAACCACAAATAAAGCATGCTGGCCATACGACAAAAAGTAAATAGTACAACAGACAAGGCTGTTCTATTTTTACCTTGAATTTGTACCATACCATTTTCCAATGGAATAACTGTACCATTTGGCATAACCAATTCTGTAACATTAAGACTTAGTCTTCCTTTTGTACCCCACCAAGAAGATTTCTTTGCTAATGTAATTATTCCAGAGGCAGAAGTTCCATAGGGGATAGCTGTCACACCATCAATATTGACATCACGTGCTACGGTAAATAAAACTTTGTCACCCACCTTCACATCAGCAGCAGCTACTGTGTTTGCATAGCTCTTAAAGGAATAATTGTTCCTGCTTTTACTTGAACTTCTTTCTGCGCAAAAGCAGATACACACATCAAACTCATAATGAGTGAAAATAAGAACTTTTTCATAGTTTTGTTCTTTATGCATACTTGACTCCCCAAAGTAAGCAGTCTGAAAATTAAGTTAAATAGAGAAGCGTGGAGGCAATGACGTTTATCCCCTTAGTCTGTTCGTTTATCTATTACTAAAAATGAAGTAGTACTTTTACCCTACGCATACAGATAAATCATTCCTTTAAAGGACTTGGTTAAGCGCAGTTACTATCATTCAGAATAGATGAAATTTCAGGTGAGAGTTGGTCAAACGCTCTTTAATTCAGGTGAAATCTTTATAGCGTAAATCTACACATAGATCTGCTTGATATTCGGCTGCAAAAGGTAAATAAAAATTTCTTATATAATGTTTGGTTTCTTTAAAATATTATATACATTTTTCTTTATATATTTTTTTAATCCCTCCTAAATATATCTCTTGTGTACACTTTTTCCTTTACATCATCAAGGCATTTATCGTATCGGTTGGCAATGATGGCATGGCAACGCTGTTTGAAATCTTCAAGATTATTGACGACAAGACTGCCGAAGAAGGTTGCACCATCTTCAAGTGTTGGCTCATAGATGATGACTTGTGCACCCTTTGCCTTAATACGTTTCATTACTCCTTGAATTGAACTTTGGCGGAAGTTATCACTATTTGACTTCATCGTGAGACGATAGACACCAATGATACACTCTTTTTCATCTTCAGGATTATAGTCGCCACGATCGTAATAGTTATAATAACCAGCTTTATGCAATACTTGGTCAGCTATGAAGTCCTTGCGTGTACGATTGCTTTCAACGATAGCTTGGATAAGATTTTCAGGTACATCGGCATAGTTAGCAAGCAGCTGCTTAGTGTCCTTAGGCAAACAATAGCCGCCATAACCGAAAGAAGGATTGTTATAGAAAGAGCCGATACGTGGGTCAAGGCATACACCTTGAATGATATTAGAAGTATCAAGACCTTTTACCTCTGCATAAGTGTCTAACTCATTGAAATAACTTACACGCAGGGCAAGGTAAGTATTCGCAAATAGCTTCACTGCTTCTGCCTCTGTTAATCCCATAAATAGGGTAGGGATATTCTCTTCAATAGCCCCTTCTTGCAATAACTGGGCAAATAACTGTGCTGCTTGTTCCAAGCGTTCGTCACCTTCAGGACGACCAATGATAATGCGGCTCGGATAAAGATTGTCGTAAAGTGCCTTGCTTTCACGGAGGAATTCAGGAGCAAAGAGAATATTATTGCAGTTGTATTTTGCTCTGATATTCTCTGTGTAACCAACAGGGATTGTAGACTTAATGACCATTATCGCATCAGGATTCACCTTCATTACGATTTCGATAACCTCTTCAACACGACGTGTGTCAAAGTAGTTCTTCACAGGGTCGTAATTTGTAGGCGTAGCAATGACTACAAAGTCAGCATCTCTATAAGCCGCCTCTGCATCCATAGTAGCAGTGAGGTTTAACTCCTTTTCTGCTAAATACTGTTCAATATAATCATCTTGAATAGGCGAACGTCTGTTATTTATCAGGTCAACCTTTTTCTTTTACTACGTCAACAGCCGTTACATGATGGTGCTGACTCAGTAGTGTTGCAATGCTGAGTCCTACATAGCCAGTTCCGGCTACAGCTATCTTTAAGTCTTTTAATATCCTTATCCATTGTCTTGTTCAGATTCTTTGCAAAGATACGTATTTCTATTTGAATAAGACAATGGATAAGGACAAAATCCTTACTAAACTCTTTCTTATCTCTTTTTCGCTTTTCTATGTGTTCCCCCTATTACTTAGAGTAATCATAGCCCAGTAAAGGTAATTAGCAGAATAGTGCCTAAACCAAGTGATAGGTTTCCTCAAATGGACGGCGATAACGATCTCCCCACACACCATTTGGCATACGAACCCCACAAGTAATAACCATGTTTATTTCTGTATTGTAAGGTAGATTCAGTGCCTTCTTTACCAATAGACTGTCGAAACCTTCAAGTGGACAGGTGTCATAGCCAGCTTCACTCATCGCCAACATAAAAGTCTGAACAGCTAAAGCACAACTCTTGTGTACATTAACTCGCATATCACCTTCGCTCACCTGGCGTATGATTGGGCGGAAAAGGCCAATCGTTTGTGCTAAGACCTTGCGAACAAGTCCCCATAATCCAAAGCAACGCGAATAGAGAAGCGGCATTACTTTCGTATAATATAGTTCTAACTTTTTAATGCGCTTTTCCTTCTTCTCTGTTGGACTATACTTGTTGATGTTCTCCTTTTTCAAATGCAAGTGCCGCCTGTGCATGTTTCTTGTAGAGGTCCTGACGGGTTACAAACACAACTATCTGTTGTGCCGAACGCGCTGTTAACTGGTCTAAACATGCTGGTGTCAACTTCTCTAAAAACCTTCTTGTCAGTTACATGATAAGCCTCCCAAAGCTGTAAGTTAGAACTTGTTGGAGCCAATGTAGCCTGCTCAATACATTTCTTTTACAACAGTGCTATCAAGTGGCTTGTTAGAGTCAAAATACCTAACAGCCCTTCTATGGTCTAATATTTCTTGTAAACTCATAATTTCTGAATCTTTAATAGATTTAAAAGTAGCAAAAGTGTATGCCATTAATTCTCTTCAGATAGGTTTGTATTATAGTCTTGTAATAATATGTTAAGCATGAGATTAGATATATAAAAACTAAGTAAAAACTTTTTATGTTTGAAAAAAATCCCAGACAACCTTTCCGTTGTCTGGGATTTTATATTTGGACTACTATTAGTCACACTTTAAAATGATATTTTGCTTTATCCGCAGTGGAAGTATTGGCGAACAAGTTTCTCCATCATCATCTCCTTGCCTTCTATCTCTTGACGTAGTGTACGGTCGTTGAATGAACGGAGCTGTTTGATTATACCATCAATCATAGCTGGAGAGAAGACACCATGCTCTTCATATACCTTACGTTGACGTTCTAAGCAGTCAGCCGATGCGGCACAACTATCAGGCAACTGAGCCAATGTAGCATAGCGTTCAGCATTCTTTGGGTCGTGGATATCACCATCAGCAAAGGTTCTTTCTGCCTCAGCCTCCGCATTCTCCATCTCAAAACCATGGCGACAAGCTACGCAAAGACCAGCTAAAAGCTGATAGATATCAGCTGAAGCGTCTGGGGAACGCATCTCAACAGTCTGCTTGATAGAGTAGTCACGTGCTGTGAGTGGCTCTATATCATTAGCTTTGTGGCACATATCTTCGCCAGAAGTCCAACCTAATGGTACGCGAACAAGTACAGAACGGTTGCTCATACCCCAGCATACATTTGTAGGAGCTTCCTGATGTGGAACGAGACGGAAGTAAGAGGTTGGGTTCTTATTACCAAAGGCTGTGATACTCTCAGCTAAGTCCATCATACCAGCAATGGCACGACGGGCATCCTTAGAGAGCTTTCCGCCATCGAGCATCATGTTCTTGCCGTCCGTCATTATACGCATGTGGATATGCATACCAGAACCAGCTTTACCTACGGTAATCTTTGGCGCGAAGGTAACATCAAGTCCTTCTTCATAAGCTAAGCTACGGATAACCCATTTGGCAATGAGTAACTGTTCTGCACATTCATTTGCAGGAACAGGCAAGAACTCAATTTCATTCTGTTCGTAGCAGCGTCCATTCTCGATGAAATTACCCACTTCTGAATGTCCATACTTAATCTTTCCACCACACTCAGCAATCAACTGCATAGAACGCATACGGAAGTCATTACCCTTAGAGAAAGGAGAACTCTCGTGATATCCATGCTGGTCGTCTGCAGGGAATACTCCTTCATCCTCTCGGATAACATAGTATTCTAACTCACCCATGGCATGAAACTCCATTCCTGTTACCTTCTTAAAGGCATCCATTGCCTTGTGGAGTGTGTACTCAGGAGATGAAGCTAACGGATTACCATCTCGGTCGAAGAAAGAGCAGAGCATACAGAGCGTTGGAATCTCAGAGAAAGGATCGATAAACGCTGTAGAGAAACGTGGCATGACGTAGAGATCACTACTTGCTGCAGCAATAAAGCTGAAAAGCGAAGAACCATCAACGCGCTCGCCACTTGTAAGTATTGTTTCCAAGTAGTCAGGGTGTGTGAAGCATGAAGTTTAGTGTTTTCAATCGTCCGTCACCGGCAGGGATACATGAAGTTGACCATTCTGATGTTCAAGTCGCTAATAGCTTGCTTGATGTCTTCTTTGGTAAACTCATGTGAATCTTTGCCCAAGTGTGCTTCCAGTCTATTGGCTGAACGCTTAAAAAGGTTATTCTCCATTGTTGTAGTTTTTATAAGATTAGTATTTGATTATGAGGACAAAAAATACATATTAATTTTTCATTCGCAATTATTTTTGTATAATTTTTTTCTTTATCTCATTATCAGCGAGATACCCATTATTTTTCGTTTTGTACAACTTTCTTTTATATCAAGAACTTGATGTTAGGTTTTCTTCGTATTTTTGCATCGTGGGAAAATCAAAAGTAGCATTCTTATGACAAAGGAGAAAACAATAAATCTGTTATCTGGTCGTACTATCCGCAAAGCATCTATAAATGATTTATCTATTGTGATGGAACTTATTGAGCAGGGGAAGGCAAAGATGATTAAGGCTGGTAATCCTAATCAATGGTCAGCAAGTTATCCTGCTGAGAGTATTATAAAGTGTGACATTGCACAAGGTGATTGTTATCTACTTTGTGAGTGTGGAAAACCTATCGCAACATTTGTAGCTAAGGAAGGACCAGAGCCTAATTACCACCGTATTGATAATGGTAGTTGGCTTGATGACCAACCTTATTATGTCATTCATCGTGTAGCTTCTGTGGAAGGTGTACATGGTGTGATGGCAGATATTATCAAGTATTGTTCGACACTAACCTCATCTATTCGTATAGATACTCATGCAGATAATCGCCCAATGCAGGCATCTTTGACTCGTTTAGGTTTTGTTTGTATTGTGGTATTATCTATGTTGAGAATGGAGATAGTCGATTAGCTTTTCAGTGTGTCTTTTTAGCGTTTATTTCGTGTTTATTTACCCCTTAGTTATCTAAATTTATCCTTCATTTTAGCTAACTTTTAAGGGACAGCTAAGTCCCTACTGTATGAATCATTTTTTGTGAAAAAGAAGAATTTATTTACCTGAATAAAATTAGTAGATAATGCTTTGAAAAATCATTACATAATTTACAATAAAATATCTATAAATAACGGCAAAAAAATACACATAAAAAGTGGGTTTGTAACCAACAGGAAATCAGTTGGTTATAAGGTGGTGTGAGAAAAAGGTGCCTAATTGGACTTCAAAAGGGCGTTACTTAGACTTCAAAAGGGCGTCTTTTGCAAGTCAATTAGGGCATCTTTTAGAAGCCAAAAGAGCATGGATTAGTTTTAAGTTGAATGAAAAATAGTTTACAAATATCAATGATGTGGGAATAAGCTATTTGTAGAATACAGAAAGACATAGTATCTATTTGCATTTTATCTTGTAGTTTGTCTTCTTTGTAAGACTATCTATTTAGGGATAGTCTTACTATGCAAATGTATCAGTCTTTATTTTAATTTTCAATCTATGTATTAAACCAAAATCGGTCATTAGAGGTTAAACATCAATTTGGGTTTAACAGAAGAACCATTTTTCAGCTCCTATTTACTCCATAGTTTCGACGGTTACGTTTTCAAATTCAGCCATAAAGTTGAGGAGGTGGTTCTTATAGCGTTTCCGCTTGAACTTCATTTCCATCGTTACAACGTAGTAATGGCCTGATGAAGTGTCTTTGCGTGTCATCTCGTAGGAATCAATGATAATTTCCTTATCACGTAATCGCTGCAAGAACAAGTTGAATGTTTTCTTCTTTTGGTGTACTGAACGTAACTGTTATATTGCGTGTGCCAAAGTGTTGGAGAATAAAATAAAGTGCTTCCAAACAGAGCAAGACAAGGACCGTTGTAGCAATAGATAGCACATACATTCCTGCACCTGCCGTCATACCGATAGCCGATGTGACCCATAATCCTGCTGCTGTCGTCAGTCCACGTACTACATGTTTTTGGAATATGATTGTTCCTGCACCAATGAAACCAATACCCTGTTACAACCTGTGAGGCAATACGGCTGGGGTCGAGAGATATCTTTTCGTAGTGTCCAAGTACATCATCAAAGCCAAACTGTGATAGAATCATAAACAAACCACTACCTAATGCTACGAGGAAGTGAGTTCTGAAACCAGCTTCCTTTGCACGATATTCACGCTCCAAGCCAATCACACCACCCAACATGGCAGCAACGAATAGTCTTAGTACAAATTCGTATGTAATCATGTTCATGTCTTTCTTTATTAAGTTATTAATAGATTGTAGTCGCAAAAATACAAAAACTTCACGCATCTCAGCTCTTTTCTTCCCTTAAAAATATCTTTTTCATGAATGAAATTCTCTGTTTCTTAGAAATTGATTTGTATCTTTGTGAGCATAAACGCTAAAGTCAAGATTATGACAGAGAAGGAGAAACAGCAGAAAGGGATGCTTTTTATCAGGCAAATGACCCAGAGGTTTTGAAAGATCTATACTACTGCGAGAATGAATGTTTTGAAATCAATCAGATTCCTCCTTCACGTAGGGAGGAACGTATGGAGCGTCTTAGAAAGTTGTTTGGTAAGGCAGGCGAGGGAATGTTTATTGTTGCCCCGTTCTTCTGCGACTATGGTTATAACATTGAAGTCGGTGAGAACTTCTTTGCCAATACTAATTGTGTGATTCTTGATGAGGCTAAGGTGACATTCGGCGATAATGTTTTTATTGCGCCTAATTGTGCCTTCTATACTGCTGGTCATCCACTTGATGTTGAGCAGCGAAATAAGAAAATAGAGTATGCACTACCTATTCATGTTGGAAATAATGTGTGGATAGGTGGCAATGTCGTTGTCGTGCCGGGTGTGACGATAGGCGATAATACAACAATAGGTGCTGGTTCTGTCGTGACACATGATATTCCAAGTGGCGTCGTGGCTGCTGGTAACCCTTGTAGGGTGATTCGGAAACTGGAAGAGTAAGGTGCTTCCTTAATTACGATTAAGAGCATGAAGATGAAGATATGAAAGAATTTTATAGTACTTATGTCATTAAGGTTTTGTTGCTTTCATTGCTACTCTTTATGGCGATAGCCTCGGTGGCACAGAACCGTCTTTCCCCTTGTAGTAAGCAGGATTATGAACTCTATGCGCCTGTACTTAAGGAGTTGTATAATCCTCTCGCCTCACAACAGTATATTGTTGTAGACGGGGAGTCTGAGAAGTACGCTTTGCAAGTAATCAAGGGTTCACACTTCTAGAACGAACATACATACTTGCTTACAAGGACTTAAAAGGCAATAAGAAAGAAATCACTGATAGTCTTTGTCAAATGAAAAATAGCATCATTGCTGCGTTATGCTGTGTTTTCTTCTACAACCTTTGTACGTAAGAAACTTGGTATTCAACTAAAGACTTGTTTTTTTCTTTGACTTGCAAGATGGGGCTGAATACTCTTCACGTAAGGTGGATGTTGGACGAGGAAGTTTGATTGATATTTTGGAAATATCATGTAATGCTGTGAAGAATAATGTCAGAAGTTATTCAACAGCTCATCCCTCAAATTGATTCTTTGACACAACACTTTAAGTCATTTGAATTGGTGGAGAGTTGGAATGTTTCTACGTCAGAGAATTATGCGTATAGTTTCCCATGTACGCAATTATCTACACACTATGGTGGATTTAATGTATGTTTCATCGATCAGAGTTGACGTCGATGAACTCTGTAATAAAGTATGGGAACTTGACGCAAACAGTTGCAAAGTGGTTGTTCCTAAATTCAAATATATTAGATTTCACGAGGAGTGTATATATCAATGTGTGCCGTGATAAACCTGATAAGAACAAAAGATTTTCATATAGTTATGGGCATTACTATATAAATGTAACAGAGGATGAACTGACGGAAGAAACTCTGATAGCTCTATTCAAGTTATATTTATTAAAAATAGCTCCATGTGGTTTTGAAAAAGTATCTTTGTCTATTAATTAATGTGTAATCTTGATAGTAGTAGAATCAGTCTCTTTTTTTCTCGATTGAGCTTCCTTTGTTGAATAGCATGTTATCCATGTGCCTAAAAGAGTCGCTGTCAGGTCTTGTTTCAATGTAGAAAAAGTGTAAAAGAATGACCTGTATTTGTGGTTGTTTTTTTTACAATAAACTAAACAAAACGCATATTTAACATCTTTTTTATCATGTATATTGTAGAATGGACGTTTAAAATGATTTAACTTTTGCGATTAAATAAACCTAAAAGCATTTTTTTAACCCTAAAGTATACTTAAAAGCCTATGTACCTAAAAAAAGAAAAAAAGGACTACGAGCTTATTGATGGTGGCTTTGTTCAGTACAAGTTTACTGCATGCCAACATTACGTATGAAGCGAATGCAGCTGTTGTTCAACAGCAGTCTGTATGTAAAGGAACTGTTGTCGACAATAACGGAGACCCTGTTGTTGGTGCCTCTGTCTTTGTCGTAAGTAATGGACAGAAAAAGGGAAGTGTGACTGACCTTGATGGTAATTTTGAGATTGCAGGCGTTGCTTCTGGCTCATCACTTACTATTTCTTATGTTGGTTACAAGACCCAGCAGGTAACTTGGACTGGCAAGGACCTTAAGGTTACACTCCAAGAGAACAGTGAGATGCTCGAGAACGTTGTTGTTGTCGGCTATGGTACTCAGAAGAAGGTCAACCTTACTGGTGCTGTCTCTGTTGTAAACTCAAAGCAACTTGAGTCTCGTCCAGTAACGAGTGTTGCACAGGCATTGCAGGGTGAGGTTCCTGGTTTGAACTTCAGTGTTGGCAATTCTGGTGGTTCACTTAACAGCCGTATGAACATGAACATTCGTGGTATTGGTACCATCGGTACTGGTTCAAATGCAGCCCCTCTCGTTCTTATCGACGGTTCTGAGGGTGATTTGTACTCAATCTCTCCAAATGACATCGAGAGTATCTCTGTATTGAAGGATGCTTCTTCAAGTGCTATCTACGGTTCACGTGCAGCCTTCGGTGTAATCCTCGTTACTACAAAGAGCGGTAAGGATTCTCGTATGAACGTATCTTACAATGGTAATGTACGTTTCTCTACAGCTACTCAGATTCCTGAGATGCCTAACTCATACGACTTTGCACGCTATTGGAATGATGCTGCTGCTAACAGTGGTGCACCTGCTCCTTTTAAGCAGCAAATTCTGGAAAAAATCAAGAATCATATAAACGGTACTCCGAGCCCAGGTGATGAGGTTACTACTACTTGGGCAGGAAAAGCGGCAAATGAGCCTTGGAGTATGTACACTGGTTCTTGGGACAATACGAACTGGTTTAAGGAAATGTACAAGTCTGGTGTACCTTCTACTGAGCATAACATAGCCCTCAGTGGCGGTGGAAGCAAGGTAAACTACTATCTCAGTGGTGCAATCCTTAGCCAGCAAGGTTTGATCTCGTCATGGTAAGGATAAACTCAAGCGTTACAACTTCTCTGGTAAGATTACTGCTAACCTGAAAGATTGGTTCACAGTAACCTATAACACGAAGTGGGTACGTGAGGATTATAGCCGTCCTTCTTATATGACAGGTCTCTTCTTCCATAACATTGCTCGCCGTTGGCCGACTAACCCTATTTTCGATCCAAACGGACACTATGTTCATGGTAATGAGATTCTTCAGATGGAGAATGGTGGTCTTGACGCTACACAGAGTGATAAGCTCTATCAGCAGTTAGCGCTCGAATTCCGTCCAGTCAAGGGTTGGAAGATTCGTTTGGAGGGTAACTACAATACTGTTAACTACCACAACCATTGGGACGTTTTGCCAATCTACTACTATGATCCCAGATCAGACACCGATAGCAGCAGCATGGAGCGGTAGACTATGCAGCTGGTAAAGTCTGATGTAGGTGAGAGTATGTCAAAGAACAACTATTACAATGGTCGTTTCTTTACAGAATATGCATTCACATTGAACGATAAGCATGACTTTAAGTTCTTGGCAGGTTTGGATATGGAGTCTAATATCTATACTTCTCTTGGTGCCGCACGTGCCGATTTGATTAGTCCATTGGTTCCATCACTAAACAATGCTACTCACAAGGATGTAAGACCAAGTTTCTCGAATACACAGTGGGCAACTATGGGTGCATTCGGTCGTATCAACTATGCATACGACTCACGTTACCTTGCAGAGTTCTCTATCCGTCGTGATGGTTCTTCACGCTTTATCGGTGATAAGACATGGAGTACTTTCCCTTCACTCGCATTGGGATGGAACATTGCTAATGAGGATTTCTTCAAGCCTTTGACAAAGACGGTTAATACGCTGAAGCTTCAGTGCAACATACGGTGCGCTTGGTAATACCAATATTACAGCACTCTATCCATGGTTCTTGACTCAGCCAGCAAGTGCTTCTGCCTCTTCATGGCTTGTTAACGGTGAGCGTGTGAATATTTCTAATATGCCGGGACTGGTTTCACCTAACTTGACATGGGAAAGTGTTCGTTCATGGAACATCGGTCTTGACTTTGGTATGTTCAACAACAGACTGCAGGGTACTTTCGACTATTTCGTTCGTACAACAAAGGATATGGTTGGCCCTGCTCCTGTTAAGCCTTCTATCTTGGGTGCTACACAGCCTGCTGAGAACAATAGTGATATGCGTTCTAATGGTTGGGACTTAGAGGTAAGATGGCGTGATAGAATTGGTCAGTTAGGCTATGGTATCAAGCTCGTTCTCTCTGATGACTTCCAGACAATTACACGTTACTACAATCCAAACCGTCTGCTTTCACAGTGGAGCGAAGGCAAGCGTATGGGTGATATCTATGGTTATTTAGTAGAGGGTATTGCACAGACAAATGAGCAGATGAACGAGTGGTTGGCAAACAACAAGCCAGCTTGGGGTTCTAACTGGGCTGCTGGTGATGTTATGTACAAAGACCTTAATGGTGATAAGAAGGTGAACTCTGGTAAGAGCACATACGATGATATGGGTGACTTGACCAAGATTGGTAACTCATTACCACGTTATCGTTTCGGTATCACTTTGGATGCTAACTGGAAGGGCTTTGACTTCCTCATCTTCATGCAGGGTGTTGGTAAGCGTGACTTCTGGGATGCTTCTCCTTACAGTGTAGGTGCTAATACTGGTATGTGGCAGGCTGCAGCCTTCAAGGATCACTTAGACTACTGGCGTCCAGCAACAGATACCAACTTAGGTCCTAACACCAATGCTACTACCCACGTCCTCTCTTCGGTCAGGGTTCTAAGAACTTCCAGACAAGTGATCGTTATTTGCAGAATGCTGCTTATATGAGAATCAAGAATATCCAGCTTGGTTATACACTTCCTGCTGCTATCGCAAGCAAGATCGGTGCAAACCGTGTTCGTTTCTATTTCTCTGCAGAGAACCTCGCAACATTCACAAAGATGAACAAGATCTTTGACCCAGAGGCAACTGGCGGTGATTGGGGACCAGGTAAAGATTTCTACCCACTCCAGAGAACATTCTCTTTCGGTTTAAATCTTAACTTTTAATTCGTAGCAATTATGAAACATATCATTTCAAATATATTGAAGGGAGGATTGCCTATTCTTTGCTTTGGCATGACAGTTACTTCGTGTAGCGATTTCCTTGACAGACCACCACTCGATCAAGTACCTCCCTCTTCTTATTATCTGACAGCAGATCAATTAGGTACGTTCCCAATCAACTACTATACATCAATCTTTCCCAAACAATAGTGGATGGTGGGCTGGTGTAGCAACATTTGATAATGGAACAGACAACCAGGCAGCAAGAAGTGGTAACGCTTCTATGTTCTTACAGGATCAATGGAAGGTGCCTACATCTGGCGGTATCAATATGAACAATATTCGTAACGTCAATAAGTTTATTAATGAGAATGAACCGAAAGATTGCTGAAGGCAAGGTGTCTGGTGATGCAGATCTTATCAAGCAGTATATGGGTGAGGCTTACTTTGTTAGAGCTATGCTCTATTACGACAAGCTTCAGACTTATGGAGACTTCCCTATTCTGTTGACAGAACTTAAGGTTGAAGATGATCTTGTTACGCCAAATAAGCGTCAGCCTCGTAATCTTGTTGCCCGTCAGATTCTTTCTGATATGGACAAGGCGATAGAGAGGCTGCAGGTGAGATTTTGCCAAGAGGGTACGTATCAACAAGTATGCAGCTTTGGCTATGAAGTCAAGAATGGCACTTTTCGAGGCAACATTCGAGAAGTATCATAGAGGTACAGGTCGTGTTCCTGGTGATGCTAACTGGCCAGGCAAGAACAAGGAGTGGAACAAGAACTTCACTATTAATCAGGATGATGAGGTAAACTTCTTCCTTGATCAGGCTATCGATGCTGCCAAGAAGGTTTGCGATGCTGTGCCTTTGAGAACTCAGAACAGCCATGTGATGAATCCAAGTGTTGTTGGACTATACAATGGATGGAACGCATACTATGATATGTTTGCAAGTCCAGACTTGTCTAAGTATCCAGAGGTATTGTTGTGGCGTCAGTTCAACTCAGATATTAACGTAGCTCACCTTACCTCAAACAAACTTCGTGGTGGTGCAGCAACTGGTTGGACACGTGGCCTTGTTGAGTCATTCCTTATGAAGAATGGTTTGCCAATCTATGCAACTGGTTCTGGCTATCACGGTGATACTACTGTTGACTTGGCTAAGACTGATCGTGATGAGCGTCTGCAGCTCTTCATGTTTGGTGAGTCCGACGTACTCGGTATTGATAAGGCAAGCATTGACTTGGCGAACAAGAATTTAGCGCCTGGTGCAACTCCTCTTTCTAAGATCTTGTTCAATGTTGCAGGTCTTTTTGCAACAGACGAGGCAAGTAGAGACGTCACTGGTTATCGTCAGCGTAAGTTCTACAACTATAACCCTGATATGCAGTTAGGTCAGACTTTCTCTGATGTTGATGGTCAGATTATCATTCGTGTTGAAGAAGCTATGCTCAACTACATTGAGGCTTCTTATCTTCGTACTGGTTCTTTGGATGCAACTGCTACTGGTTATTGGACTGCTTTTGCGTGCTCGTGCAGGTATCACAGCTCCAATCTCAACCACTATCGCTGCAACAGATATGTCTAAGGAGGCTGATGTAAATCGTCCATCATACGACTGGGCTGCATTCTCAGCTGGTCATCCAGTGGATGCAACTCTCTATTCTATCCGTCGTGAGCGTCGTAGCGAGTTTGCAGGTGAAGGTCTTCGCAATGATGACTTGATTCGTTGGGCATCTTTGGATCAGGTGAAGAACTACCAGATTGAGGGTATTAACTTCTGGGATCAGACCTACCAGAATCCTTCTTTTGTAAATGATAAGGGTGTGAGTCTGATTGTTGCTGATGGTGGTGAAAAGGCTACTATGTCAGCTAAGGAGCTTACAAAGTATATCCGTCCTTACCAGATTCAGAAGACTAACAATATTCTTTATAATGGTTACACCTTCTATCAGGCACACTACTTGTCTCCATTCTCTTATCAGGAGATGCAGCTCTGTTCACCTGATGGTACTGCAGAGAACTCAAACTTGTACCAGAATATTTACTGGCCAGTTGAGGCAAATGGTGAGGCTTTCAAGTAAGTTTATGCTGAATAAAGTATAATCAATTAGATTACAGATAATGTTAGAGGGTGTGTCAAGCGATTGATACACCCTCTTTCTATAACATGTTACAAGGAGTTTAACAATCAACGCTATGTGTGACGAGTTACAATATATACATGATAAAACTTTCTTGTAAGTTGTTGAAGTCATTTCTTTATAGATGCTTCACTTGTATATGTGAGAATAAAAAGGATATCTTTGCAAGAGATCTTTCTTGTTATTTATACGGTCGGCTTTTCTGGTACAATAAATTAATTATGTTTGCATTTACTATCATTATACTAATTTGTATTCTTGCTCTTGGTATATCACTATTAGTGAGTCATTGGAGTAATGGTGCGAAGAGTGGGGAAGCGGTAAAAAATAGAAACACTTTACAAAAAGAACTGGCGCTCCTTTTTTGGATATCCCTACGTGTGTTGTCGTTTGCTTTGGTTACTGCCTTTCTGTTCTTAACATTATACGCTTCGTATGTAGGTGAAGATGTAGCGATTTTTGCATTTGGATTATGATATTTGTTGTTGGAAGTTGGTTTATTTCAATACCTCTTATTATTATTTATATTTGCTCGCTGGTTCAAGCTATTCGACATCGTGATTATACGAATAAAGTCTTTCTTGGTTTTCATTGTTTTAATGCTCTCCAGCTACTTTGTGTTGTGATATTGGGTAGTTTACCTATTTTCTTCCTGAAATCAAATTTGCTGTCACTGCTGTCATTCTTTTATAAGAGGTAATGAGTTTGTTATATAGTGAGTTATCTTTAAATGTTAAAATGACAGCAACTTGAAAAATAAACTATTACTATACTTATGGGTATAAGGAAAGTATGAGCACAATAAGTTTGTGAGCTTTTATTTTTATATTGATAAAGAAAAGAAGTTGCAGTAAAAGTAAGAAAACGCTGATAGAGCCTCTATCTTTACTGCAACTTCTTTGTTTGAGTTAAGAGTGAAATTATTAAATCTTTAAGTATATCTGCATGTAATTTCTTCAAACTCTACTTATCAGTCTTCTATTCCGTTTATTGTTCAGAGTGCTCAAGAACATATTTTGGTGACTCACCATACTTGTTTGCTTCTGGTTGACTATCTTGTAGAAGGAAAATCAAGATTATAATGGCTAAAGCCATGTTTAAAAGATGAAAACAAT
>BNJU01005454.1_pt1 | contig 101872 bp, 99 predicted proteins | sample 8539281 | NCBI WGS metagenome assembly BNJU01 (sample SAMD00202456, study PRJDB9452) | human saliva metagenome | isolation source: human saliva | place: Japan | reverse complement strand
CACTGGGGGCCGGACTCGTCATGGGGTGTGTCGCGGAAACCGAGGGGTGATCCAAGCATACTGACGGCGTTCGCTTCGGCCTGTCTCATGCCCTGGCCTGTGCAGAGCTCGACCGGCCTGGCCTGGGGACAGCACCCAGCCTCAACAGGTGTGGTCGGCAGCCCGGCTCACTGTGCTGTGTGCCGAGGCGGCTCCTGAGCCGCCATGAGGTCAGCGCGCAGGTTCTTGGGCAGGGAGAAGGATCTTTTCCATGTGGTGCCACCTCCTCGACGTCGTCGAAGCCGAGCTTTCAGCCGGGCGCTCCACCACCTCACGCACAGGATCTCCGGCTTGAGGCGCCCCGAGGTCAGGCCGACTCCGTCTCGGTATGATGAACCAGGACGGGTCGATCTCTCTGGCGAAGTCACCCCGTTGGGCGGCGCCCGCACCCAACCTCGGGCCACCTCCTTGAGGCGCACCGAGTTCGAGTTGCCAGGCCGACCACAGTCATGAGGGTCCACCCTGGGGCGTCTTCTTGACCGCGGCTGGCGGTTCTGGGTGGCGTAGCGAATGTCCTCGCCGGGCGGGTCAATCATCTCGGAAGCGCTCGCGCAACCGCGCACCGTCTCCATAGTCTCGTCGACGCTCAATTGGTCTGGCTGATCACACCACCTTGGAGGTCGCGCCTCGACCTGGTCCCACCTCGTGAGGCCGTTGACGACCTGGATGTGGTCGGGGCCTCGCCCTGGTGCCCTCAACCTCCTCGTGGCAGTGTGGCCCACGGGATGATGTCGTAGTCCTTGTCCCACGCAGCCTCACCACTTTCTTGTGCACCTTGGTCACCCAGCGGGCAGATCGCGTCGTCGTCAACCGGCGCTCGGCGGCTGGCGTGGACCGCGGGGGGCTGCCGACTGGGCGGGAGAAGACGACGCGAGCCCCACCGGCACCTCGTCCGGTCTCCGGGGGCCGAAGATGGCGCCGCGCGGAGAGGGCCTCCCGACGTACTTGTTGTGGACGATCTCCTTGCGCACATGATCGGCGCCCGTAGTGAGCCAGGGCCTGCTCGACGGCATCAGCGCGGTCCGCGCCGGCGCAGTAACCGCGCGGGGGCGGCCATGAGGATCCGCTTGCCGCGCGCCCGGAAGGGCCGCGGCGTCGGTGTGCTCACTGGCGGCTCGGTGGTCGTCACGGTCACCACCTGTGCCACAGGGACCCAGGTCCACAGTGGTGGACGTGGCACGAAGTGGTGCTCGCGACGGGCAGAGCCTCACTGACCACAGCCCTCCCCGGTGCCGACGCGCGTCTCGCTTCGACGCGGGCGCGGCCCCAGCTGGCCCGGCGGCTGGCGGCAACCCGGCGGCCCCGGGGCTGGCGCCTTGACGGGCGCCTCACCACGCGGAGAACCCGTGGCCGCTGCGGCTGCTGTCACCAAGATCGACCGGTACGTGGCCCGCATGAGCCAGGTGTGGGTGGAAGGCAGGTCATCCGGCTCAACCGCCGCCCCGGCATGGCGTAGCCTTCTCCGCCTGCACGGGACACGGAGGCCGACATCTCCATGTCCGGTGTCCATCTATGCCCGGGTCCTCGACGCCCGTCTGGCGCGCACCGGCGCCGGAGAGGCTCGGCGAGGGGCCCGTGTGAGTAGCGCGCCGAGCCACCTTCTGGAGCCCAAGCGGGGCTCGCTCCAGCTGCAGGCCGACGACATCCGGCCCGTCGGCGTCCCGGCGACTGCACGCCCGCGTCGACAACTGGCCTGCGCCATCCTGGCTGCCGAGGGCTGTTCGACGCCGAGCGCAAGCGAGCTGCACTCCACCGCCGCAGGTGGGTCTTGTGTGCGGACGCCGGCCAAAGGCCAAAGGACGACGTGCTGGTCAGCGCCCGCCTGCGCTGGCCGGCCTGCCCTTCGAGGTGCAGGAGGTCGCCGTCAGGGGCGCGCGCCGTCGCCGAGGTCACCCAGGCAATCAAAGAGCTCGACGCCGATGCAGATCGACGTCATCGTCGTAGCCCGCGGGGGCAGCGCCGTCAGGACCCTGCTGCCTTCTCCGACAGGGCCTCGTGCGCGCCGCGCAGCCTGCCGCCACCGCCGCTGGTCTCCGCGATCGGCCACGAGACCGACTGCCCCTCTGCTGGACCTGTTGGCGTACACCGGGCCTCCCACCGCCGACGCCGCCCGCCGGATCGTCCCCGACCTCGCTCAGGAGCCGTGGGCCTGGACTCGGCGCGAGCGCCTGCAGCGTGCTCGCCTCGCGGCTGGACGCCGAGCAGGCGGCCCTGGACCAGCTGCGGGCCCGGCCGGTCATGGCCGACCCCACCTCGATCGTGCGCGACCGGGTGATCGAGCTGGGTCAGGCCCGCGACAGAATGCGCCGGGCCGTGGAGCATCGGCTGTCGCTGGCGGCCGCGGACCTGCGCGACCACGCCCGGCTGACAGCGCTGTCGCCGCAGGGGTCCTGGACCGCGGCTACACGGTTCTGCACCCGGCGTAAAGGTCATACCAGCGCCGAGGACGTCAGAAGGGCGACCTCATCCGAGAGGCGTCCTGGCCCAAGGGAGGCTCGTCCGCGGGTTGTCGGCGCCTGAGCCCCAGCCGCCGATATCGACTGAAGGCAACTGGGCGCCGCCAGGAGCCTCACAGGGACCGTGCCCGCTCGCGGCCTGCTGGAGGCCCGAGGCGCACTGTGGGGCGTGCGGGTGGCCCCCTGGGGCGCAGTGGTCGAGGTTTCACAGTGCGTCCTCGCGCTCGGGCGGCCGGCCGCGAGGCACTGGCGCAGGCAGGTTTGGCGGAAGTGCTGACACACCTCGGTGAAACGAGCCTCAACGACGCAGCAGGGTAGAAGGTCTGACGTATCGGTGCACGTCGACCGGAACCAGCAAAAGTCAGAAGGCTCTCAGGCGGATTTTGTCCAGATATGGGACGACTTTGGAGCCTTTTGCAACCAGTCGATGCCGCGCTAAAAACGCTCTGACCAGTGCAGATGCGAACGCCACTGAGACGGGGCACCGTCAAAGTCCCTCTTGGACGCTTTTACCCTGCGGACACTGTCTCAGACCGTCCGACCCGCCCTGCCGGACACGGCCCGTGCGAGAATCGGGGTGAGCTCGAGATGAACCCCGGCCCGTCACTCCGACCAGTGCAGAGAGTACTCGCCCTAACAGCCTCTACTCGGCGTCCTCCAGCATCGTCAGGATCTTCAGCGTCATCGGCTCCTGGCGCCGGCGGGGCACTCCGGCGCCAACGAGATGTCGCCTCGCTCAGCTATGAGCGGGCCCGTGAGAGCTGGTGGCCGTCGATGCAGCGTCTGAGGCGGGCTCCGTCCCTGGAGGACTCCCTGGCGCTGTGGGGAGCGCGGCGAGGCCTGGCCCAGCGCTGCCAGACCTGGCTCGATGAGGCCCGCGCCCGCCTGGCCGCGGCCGCTCAGGAGGACCCTGAGGACTGACGAGACCGAGCTGGCTGGGTATGACCCGCCCGGATCGGCGGCTCCAGGCTGCGTGCGCGTGCCGCATGCGCAGCGAATCGACGTCTTGGCGACGTTGCCAGTTGGCCTGGAGTCACCTCGTGCCCGCCGCGCGACGGAGCGACCGGGTGACCGAGGGCTCCGGCTGGCGGTAGCACACTGATCGAGCGCCACCGGGCACCACAGCAAGCCGAAGAGCCGTAAGATGTCCAGCATCGGAGACAAAATCAAGATCCTCCATCCGGACGGAACACAACCGCATGATTTCAAGGTTTTTCGTTCATGTGGCCTGGGGCCGAAAGCCCTTGTCACCGATTTGGACACTCTTGGGCGAGACAGGCCCTGAGAACGGCGCCGGATCGGTGGTCTGTGGGCATTCACCCTCCGGCCCCGCGCGACCGACCAGCGCGCCGGCCACTGCCAGGCAGTGTTGCACCACCGCGTTCCTCATCCGCCGGTCCTCTCACCGCCTCGTTCTGTCTCACGTCCCTCCACGTCTCGTCTCAGTTCACCGCCACCGGACCCCGGTCCTGCACGAAGGGTCACTCATGACCGCACCCGGCCGCCCAGGATCCGCCCTCGTCATCGGCGAGGCCCTGGTTGACGCTCGTTATCCACCGGGCAGGGCCCGTGGACATCCCCGGCGGCGCACCCGCCAACGTCGCCCTGGGGCTGGCGCGTTTGGTCGTGACGTCCGAGCTGCACTGCTGGATCGGCACCGACGAGCGCGGCAGGGCAGTGCGCTCCCACCTGGAGGCCTCCGGGGTCCGCCTGGCCGGGCGCCGACGGCAGCGGCCTTGCCTCTACGGCGCAGGCCACCATCGGGGAGGACCACGCCGCCAGCTACGTCTTCGACCTGGACTGGAGCCCGCCGCGCCCGGCGCTGCCGACGGGAAAGCGCCGCTGCTGGTGCACACCGGCTCGATCGCAGCGATCCTGGCCCCAGCGCCGCCACCGTGGAGCAGGTGCTGCGCGAGACCCGCGCCACCTCCACCATCGCCTACGATCAATGCCCGCCCCAGCTCGTGGGTGACCGGAGGACGCCCGCCAGATCGTCGAGCGCCTCGTGGAGCCTGTCCGACCTGGTCAGAGTGCTCCGACGAGGACATCGCCTGGCTCTGCGGCCGGGACACGCAGACCTGGAGACGGTGCTGCGCTCCTGGTTGGACAGAAGGCGTGGCCGTTGTAGTCGTCACGCGCGGCAAAATGGGGGCTCTGCCCTGTCCGCCTCGGTGCGCCTGGAGGTGCCCGCCGACCCGGACGTCGTGGTGGCGGACACGGTGGGCGCTGGCGACTCCTTCGCAGGCGCGGCCTGGAGGACGCCCTGTGGGCGAGGCAGAGGACCTCGTGAGCGCGGACCGGCGCGGGCGCGCGCGCCGTGGACGCCGCGACCCTGGGCGGATCAGCGCCACGCAGCGGCCATCGCCGACATCACGGTCTCTCGGGACGGGGCCAATCCTCCCACGCGCGACAGAGCTGCCCTGGGGGACCGGCGCGGCGACGCGTTCGTAGGGTAGCCTCGCGTTCGTACCTGAACCCCCGAACGCGTGGCTACCCTACGACACGCACGGGTAAGAGGCCGCGACGGTGACAACGCTGGCGCCGGAGCCGGGCGGTACGATCGCGCGGGCTCAGCGCAGGATTGCGGCGGCCAGCAGGACTACGGGCACGAATCCGGCCGTCGTCAGCAGGACGGCGTCGCGAGGCCAGGTCGCTCAGCCACCCCGTAGCGCGGAGGCGTACATGAAGACGTTCTGCGCCGTGGGCAGGGGTGGCGGTGACGACCGGGGCGAGCAACTGTGCTCCGCTGAGTCCGCTGCCAGTCCGACGGCGGCGGCAGCCCCGGCATGACGGCAGCTTCCAGCCCACCGCCAGCCACAGGCCGCTGCGCCGACCGCACCATGATGAGACCACGACCTCGCCCCGAGCGCCAGCGCCCCCTCTTCCCGGGGCAGTCGGCCTCCCGTGGTGTCGGCCGCGTGCGCCTCCGATCCCGCCTCCGCCACCTGGGATCCTGCCCTGGCGGGCGTGACTGGACCGACTGCACCGATCGGGCCCGGCGAGGCCCGGCAGGGCGGGGCAGGCCTCCTCCGGCGCGGGATTGCGCAGGGGACGGGGCGCCCCAGGCCAGGCCCATGCCCAGGGGCCAGCATCATGAGCGGCACGCGACGCGCCCAGCGCTCCAGGCCCTGGGCGGATAGCCGCCGCCCCACTCCTTGAGGTCCACGCCAGCCCAGGTTCGCCGCGGTCCCGGCCACAACACCCCACGGGGAGCGGGTTGCAGCAGGACGGTCAGGGTCGCCAGAGCGGGACGGGTTGCCGCGGCGGGTGACGGCGATCGAGCACGGTGAAGGTGACCGGTGAGCACTGAAGGAGCCGGAGCAGGACGCGATCCAGGGCACGCGTGGCCCATCTGGCACGAGGACGGCCACCCGGAATCAGCGTTCGCGCGCGTTGACGTGGCCGGAGGCGAGCGCGCCGATCGAGCGCCTCGGCGGTGGGGCGGCGCGGCACGAGGCGGTGAGGGCACCAGGCCGGAGACGATGGCCGCGAGCTCGGCGGCCACGGCCACGGCGGTGGAGCGGGAGGACCGCCGTCAGGTCGGCGCTGCTCCAGCGTGGTCACGAGCAGACCGGGTGGCGGCGAAGAAGCAGACACGGTGAGGACGTCGGCATCGGCCGGCACGGCACGGGTGCGTACTCAGTAGCCAGGCCGATGGCGATGACCGCGCCGAGGCACGCCAGTCCTGCCACCACATCGCATGGGTCTCTCATAGGGCGGCGCGACGAGTTCGTAGGGTAGCCCTCGCGGCTGTCACGCCCTGAACCCTCGAACGGCATGGCCTACGCTACGACCGCGCGGGCAGAGGTTTCGCGTGCGCCATGTTAGCCGACCGGCCTGAGGTCCACAGGTGCCGACGTGGCTCGGAGATGATGAAGGACGTCGTTCGGTCCACGGCGCGCGCAGCAGGGCTCCTGCTCGCCGCGGGTCGCCTCATCGGTCAGGGGCGAGGCCGTCGGGCCGGTGGGCCACAGGTCGGTCAGCACGTGGTCGATGCGCCGCTTTCGTTTCGGCTGCCGAGAAAGGTGAGCCCTCCCACGGTCCGCCCACGGACCTCGGCCTGCTCGGCGGAGAAGGTTTGTAGTCGCTACGAGCGGGTGCACGGCCCGGGCAGCCCCAAGCGCGCGCCTCGCGAGCGGCGAGCAGGCGCATCGCGCCGCCATGGACTCGCGGGTCGCCAGGTGGGTGCGCGACCGCTGGCGGATCGGCCCATAACGCCTTCGGGCACCTCGAGGGTGGCAGCCACCGCCCGATGCGCTGGGAGGCGGTGGACACGTGGTAGGGCGCGGGTCCCAGGCCCGCTCACCGCGCTTCTCCACGCTGGGAGGCCCCGCGCCCCAGGCGCGACGTGCCAGCCGGAGACCGGGAAGCGGGACAGGAGGGAAGCGCTGCGTAGCCGGTCGGCCCGGACCCGACGGCGGCGCGCAGCAGCAGGACGTCATCGGTCCGAGCGGAGCTCTGAAGGCGGTGCGCAGCCGACGGCGCAGCCTCACCACCGGCCCGGCGAAGCTGGCGCAGAAGGCGGCGGGTCGGCATGCCCAGCCTCGCCAGGAAGGCCGCCTGGTGGAGGCGCAGCCCGAACGGGCTCTGGCCAGGTCCACCTCCCTGGAGGGCACGATGTCCAGACAAACCAGTCTCGGCGATCTGCTCGGCCGTGGCCCAGGCGCGACGGCAGCGGGCGGTGGCGGGCGGAGATGTCGTGGCGCGCGGCGGCGAGCCGGTGGAGGCGCTGCCGTCTGACGCCCCGGCGTGCAGCCTCGTGCACTGCGAGCTGGAGGCTCAGGACCCGGATCATGCTTGCTCCTCCTCGAAGGTCAGGCTCACGGAGTTCATGCAGTAGCGCTGGCCGGTGGGGGTCTGGGGGCGTCGTCGAAGACGTGTCCCAGGTGGCTGTGGCAGGGTGGCGCAGCGGACCTCGGTGCGCACCATGCCGTGGGAGGATGTCGGTGCTCGGTGACCGCCTCAGGACTCGGAGGGGTCGTGAAGGAGGGCCAGCCGCAGTGGGGGTCGAGCTGGTGGTGGAGCGGAACAGGCTCGGCGCCGCAGCGCTGGGCGGCGGTAGAGCGCCCTCGCGGTGCTCGTCGAGCAGGAGCCCGGTGAAGGGGCGCTCGGTGCCGGCCTCGCGCAGCAGCGTGGTACTCCATGGGGCTCAGGCGGCGCGCCACTGGGCGTCGGTGCGCGGCGGCCTCCAGGTCGATGGCCGGGTCGCGAGGGCACGGAGGCGGGCGTCGCGGAGGGCTCGCTGCTCGCGTTGGTACTCATGGGCTCATCGTCGCCCGCCCGACGGCGCAGGCGAAGATGCGTTCACGCAGCGAAAACTCACCCATCCGCTGCGGGCGTCGGCCCGCGTAGCGGCTGCCCGGCTCACCTGGGGTCCCAGTCCCCGCGCCGGGCGCTGCGAGTAGAGGAGCGCCCATGGCCCGCGGGGTGACGGCCGCGGCTCCCAGACCGTGGGCGCGCTCTCCCCTCGGCCTCCGTGGTCACGGCGCATCGTCCCCTTTCCCGCGTGCGGCCGGGTGGTGTCGGCGGGCGTCCTCTGCTGGCGACGGTCTCCCGCCGCCGCGCGCGGCCACCTTCTCGGGCGAGGGGTCATGGGTGACCTCGACCCGCTCGACCTCCACTCGCGTGCGCGGCGGGGCGTGGGGGAGCCTCCCGCTGGAGCCAGGTGACCAGCTCCTCGCACGTGGGACTTGAGGGCTGCCGACATCACCGGGATTGTCCCCGGTCAGGACGATACGCACGGTGACGTGAGCCGACGGCGTCCGAAGACCTCGAGGAGGCCTGGCGCCCGTCCCAGGCCGGGGAGGCTGGCCACGAGGCAGGCCAGCTCGGCGCGCAGCGAGGCGATGGGCACACGCCAGTCCAGGTCGAGGGTGAAGAGAGCCGGTGGCCTGGAGAGCCTCCGCGCGTCCAGTTGGCGAAGGGGTTCTCGGTGAAGTGGGTCGAGGGGCAGGATGAGGCGCCGGTCGTCCCAGGTGCGCTGACCACGTAGGTCAGGTGATCTCCCTCGATGGTGCCCTGCTGATCGTCGACGACGACGATCGCTCCACGCGGATATGGCGTCGGTGGTGGCCGGCTGGAGCCGGCGAGACGTTGCCGAGCATGGAGCGAGCGGCCATACCGGCGATGACGGAGGCCAGGCCGGCCGAGGCGAGCAGCGATCCCATGGCGAACTGGACGCTGGGGAAGGTCGCTGATGGCGCTGACGAGCCCGGCGATGACGATGATGACCTGGGCGACGCGTCGGATGACTGGCTCTGGGTGGTCACCCGGTTGGCGCGTCCCTGGTCCCCGCCGGCCTGGCCCCCTTGACGACGAGTGGACTCGATGGCCTTGGCGAAGGCGACGACGAGCAAGTCACCAGTAGATGAGGGGCGATGGTGACCCTGCGTTCGACGACGACCATCGTCGTGGAGTCGCTCTTGTCGTGCCGCAGCCCGGTCAGAACGAGCTGGGAACAGGAATGCCCGGTCGTGGCGCCGACGGCGAAGACGGGCCGGCGCCCTAAAGCTCACGACCTCGTGGGTACGGGAGGCGGCGCCTGCCGCATGATCAGGATCGTCACCACCACGAAAGGCGATGACGCCGATGACGGCGCCCAGCCCGCGTGCCAGCGATGGTGACTGGGTCGTCTCGTCGTCTTGGTCACCGCTGACGGTCTCGTGCACGTTGACCTCGGGGCATGCCGGTGAAAGTGCTGGTGGGCGTGGGGGCGGAGGTGGCGAGGGACTCGCGCTGGGGATCTGCGCCGGTCGCGGGAGGGGTGGTGGCTGCGACAGGCAGCGCCACCTTAGCAGCCGCTGTACCTGGGCTGTGACGCATATGGCCGGCCGTAGGAACCAGCACCCTCCAACTCGCTTGACGTACTACGTGTGTCGTAGTACGTTAGATGCACACAAGGACCTCAGGGCCCGCGCCATCACGAACCAAGGAAGGAGGGTTCACGCGATCAGCGCAGATGCCATTCGCGGCTACATCGACCTCATCGTCCTGTCCCTGCTCAAGCGGCAGCCGTCCCTACGCCTACGACCTGGCCAGACCATCACCGGGTCTCCGACGGCGAGTACCCATCAGCAGACCACCCTCTACACGGCCCTCAAGCGCCTGGAGTCCAGCGGCCTGGCGGACTCCTACTCGGGGTGTCCGACTCCGGCAAGTCCCGCACCTACTACCGCCTCACCTCCGAAGGCACGCCCACCTGACCAAAGGTCGTCCAGTGGAGGACACCAAGACCCCTCATCGACCGCTTTCGCGAAAGGAGCCCACTGATGGACACCATCGAGACCTTCCTCGACGCCATGTTCGCCCCTACCCGGCCACGCGTCGCGCCTGACCGAGGCCCGCGCCGAGCTGCGCGCCATGATGGAGGACGCTCTACAACGACGCCATCGCCCGCGGCAAGACCCACAACGAGGCGGTCGGGCAGGTCATCACCGACCTCGCAACCTTCGACGAGCTGGCCCCGGTCCTGGGCATCACGTTGCCGACATCCGGCCCGACGTCGACGCCCTCGCAGGCCGCGCTCGCCGCCGGCGCTGCCGAGCCCAGCCGGCCCGCCTTCCCGCGGTGACGCTGCCTGAGGCCTCCAGGCGCTCCAGGCCAAGCGGGAGCACCGCTCGACCCCGCTCCGCGCGGTCAGCACTCTTCGTTCGCGCGCGCGGGCGCTCATCGTCTGACGAGCCTCGACCGAAGCCGGGCGGCTCGCCACTCAGCGACAACACGGCCACCTTCATCGGCGGTCGCCTTCACCCTGCTGCGCTCGTCGGCCTGGGCGTGGGCAGCGTTGCGCAGCGCCGGTGCGGCCTTCTCGCGTCCATCACCTCATCGAGGGCAGGTTCACCCTGACCCGGTGGTGACCGCCTGGGCGGCCCGCGAACGCCCCAACCATGAGACGAAGTTCGCACCCGCCGGCTGGCGATCGCGGTCTTCCTGTGGATCGTTCTCCGCGCTGCAGCCGATCCTCGGGCCGCTCAGCATGCTCGCGACCCAGGACAGTCGGGAGCTCTCCGGTGTCGCGTCGCGATCTCGCGCCATCATCGCGACGGGCCTGCGAGCATCTACTCCGCCCGCCGCCGGGCGTCTCCTCCACTCCACACGACCCCTCACCCACCCCGGCGGCTCCGGCGAGCTACTCCTCCCAGCAGTCCGACGGCGAGGAGGACGAGGACCCGCCCGTGCGCTTCGTGTGCGAGCATCTCACTGGCACGGCCACGGTCGCCATCTACGTTGCTGGATGGCTTTCGTCTTCGACAGCCTGGGGCCATCTCCTGATCATCTGCCGGTCTCTGCATCATGTTCGGTATCAGCCCGTGCCGCCTGGCAGGATGCACTGACCTTCCGCTCCGGCGGTAGCCTGCCCAGCATGAAGCGAAGGCCCGAACCTTGTGGGTTCCGGGCCGCTGTGGTCGACCGGCGTCGATCCGGTGACCTTTCGATTTTCAGTCGAACGCTCTACCAACTGAGCTACAGAGCCTTGGGATGGAATCGGCCTGACCATTTCTGATCGGACCGACCGTTCCGCGACCTCGACGGGACGAGACCCGCGACCTCCGCCGTGATGACAGGGCGGCGCGCTAACCAACTGCGCCACGACGCGAGTGTGAATTCACTGAGTTAGCCCACTTGTGCGAATCCATGCACCAACGGGAGTTTCGAACCCGTGCCACCGCCGTGAAAGGGCGGGGGTCCGATACCGCCTTAGACGATGGGGGCCATGGGCCTCGACGTCGTCGCGCCTCGAACCGATGAACACCAAGGGGCACAGTCTTCCGCAGCGCAAATCCCAGGAGCGTGACCTCCTCACGCTCGGTTTTCAGCGGGATCGCCCGCAGGCCTGTGCGAGCAGGCGGAGCCTGCGGTCTGGCAGGCTGAGTCCCGTGAGCCACCAGCACCACCGGGAGCCGGACCGCGCCCGGGCAGCCGCAGCCGGTCGAGGATGTCGCAGCAGCGTTCGAGGACGTCGTCGGCGACGCCCTCGACCGGATCCCCGCCGACCCGGCCGAGAGATGGAAAACGTCGTCGTCCTCCGTCCAGGACGAGGCCCGACGCGAGATGCTCACCGGAGAGGACCAGGACGACGGCATGCCCACGCTCCTGCTGGCCGACGGCGTCCCCTGACTCCGAGCGCGCGCCGAGGCTGGTCCGTGGTGCTGCCCGACCGCATCCTCATCTTCCCGCGCCCTGGAGCGCCGTGCAGCAGCCGCGAGGAGCTGGAGGAGGAGATCACCGTGACCGTCATCCACGAGGTGGCCCACCACTTCGGCATCCCCGACGAGCGCCTCCACGAGCTGGGCTGAGGCCAGCGCCGCGCGCGGTGCGACAACAGGCCGTCAGGGTCTGACCTCGCATGCGCACCCGGACCTGTCTGGTGTACGCCGCGCCAGACGACCGTCATCGGCCTGCAGCACGGATGCGCGGGGAGCCTCCCGCCCTGCATGTCTAGCGCAGGCACTCGCCGCACCACGTGAGTCGGCGACCAGTGCTCCTGGCGGCCTCGTGGGCGCTGCCGTGTCCCTCGGCAGGATGCCCCTCATCCCCGGCTCACTCGTCGGCGGCGCTCGCCCAGCGCGCAGCCCAAGGCGGAGCCGGCGGCTGTCGACCGCCGCCCCTCGCCCCACCGCGGCCGCGAGCGCGGCGCCGTCGACCACCGCGACCGCGACTGACCACCACGACGGAGCGCTGGCCGGCTGGGGCCTGGAGGAGAAGGTCGGCCAGCCCATCGCATGGTCGGGGTGGACGCCGCAAGCAGTCCTCCAGCCAGGCCGTCGGACACCCACCACGTCCGGCAACATCTTCATCGCCGGGCCGCACCACCGCGGGCAGCCAGAGCGACCCAGAAGGTCATCAGCTCCTTCACCGGCAAAGGTCGGCCCGGGCACGGCACGCGCCCGGATGCTCGTGGCCACCGACCAGGAGGGCGGCGAGGGTCCAGGTCCTGGCCGGCCCGGGCTTCTCCGGACATCCTCGGCGCTGGACCAGTCGGCCCAGCCAGCGCGATAGCTGGTGGCCGCGGCACGCACCTGGGGCAAGGAGCTGGCCGACGTCGGCGTCAACATGAGCCTCCGCCCCGGTGGCCGACCCTGGTCGACATCGCCAGCCGGCCTCCAGCGAGCCCATCGGCCGCTGGGGCGGGAGTGCAGCCACGACGCCGCCACCGTCTCCTCCCAGGCCGGCGCCTTCGCCATGAGGATGCGCCTCGAAGGTCATCCCCACCCACCAAGCACTTCCCGGGACCGGGCACGGGCGTTGAAGGACAACTGCGGACACCTCCGCGGGCGTCGCCGACCACCACGGGCCGCCTGCCCGACGCCGCCGTCGGCGTTTCGGCACGCCACGCATCATGCCGGCGCGCAGGTCAGTCATGGTTCTCCTCGGCGACCTACTCCCTCATCGACACCTCGGCTGCCAGGTCTTCTCCTCGACGATCGTCACCGACATGCTGCGCACGCAGATGGACTACTCCGGGGTGGTCAATCACCGACGACGTCTCTCCGCCGCCGTCCAGGTCCAGGACGTGCGCGGGCGATCCGGGCCGTGCCGGGGCGATCCGCCGGCTGCGACCTCGTGCTGGCTCTCGGCGGACCCGACGGTGGCCGCGGACATGGTCAAGGCCCTCATCGCGCCGCCCGGTCCGGATCCGCCTTTCGCGGCGCGGGTGGACGAGTCGGCACACGCGGGTGCTGAAACCCAAGAAGAGCCTGCAGTCCTGACGCGCCGAGACGCATCAGGCCCGCCTTTCAGGCCAGTGGCTCGAGGCGGGCCGATCAGGTTCTCAGGCGGATCCGGCTCACGTCTCAGCGGAGCGGGTGGTGCCCACTGCGATGTTCCGCTGGACCCGATGCGCTTGGCCAGGCGGTGGTCGGAGTGCGTAGCCCTGGGCGTCGCACCAGGCGTTGGCCTGGTCGCCGTCAGGTGAAAGCGCTCACCCTGTAGGGTCACCCACCAGCCGGCTGCGTCGTAGACCAGCCGGCCACTGGCTGCGTCGATGATGACGGCCTTCGCGTTGGCCTGCTGCGTCCTGGAGGTACTCGGCGAGTGATCGAGCTGGCGGTCCAGGTCTCGCCCGTCGGCCACCAGGACTTACTGGCAGAGGACGACGGCTGCGGGTCCGCTTGCGCAAGCTGTTCCTGGCGACGACGTGATGTCGCTTGATCTGCCACTGGATGGCGTCCCCGGCGGCCTGCTCGTCCTGCGCCTCCTGGTTGGCGTCGAGCTCGCAGCGGAGGAGGCGATGGTCATCGCGGAGTTCGTCGAAGCTCTTCGCGGTGGCGCGTCGATGAGCTGCCGCGGTCGAAGCTGCGGCGTCAGGCCGCGGTCAGGTCCATTGAGGTCGAGGTCCTTGGAAGTAGTGCTGCTCGCCGAAGCGCAGCGTCACCGCCCGCCCGCCGTTGGGGATGATGAGCGGGTCGCTGGAGAGGTCGAAGGTTCCTCGGGAGGCTACGAGGTGGTCGACGTCGGCGCCGCCGGTGCTGGTGGAGCTGGCCAGGCGGTATATCAGCTGGACGGTCCGGCCAGGAGTCGCCCTCGGCGCGGGAGGTCGCCACATGGTGCCGTGGACCTCGAGCTCGCCCTGGCCGTCCTCCACCGAGGTGGATCGTGAGGTCAGCATGCTGGAGCAGGCCTTGACCGCAGCCCGAGGGGTAGGGGCTGACGGTCGACGTGGCCGCGGCGTCGACCTGGCCGTTCTGCTTGCCATCCTCGTCGCTGTCGCTGTCGGCCTTGTCCTGGGAGGTGTCGAGGAGTCATCGCCCTGCCCTTGTGGGCGAAGTAGTGCCGGCCCACAGGCCTGCCTCCGCGACGATGACCAGCAGGAGGACCACGATGATCGCGACCAGGCGCCCGGTGCTGGATGTCGACGGCTGATTCCGCTGAGGAGGTGCGGCATCTGGGCCGTCATCTGGGGGCCGAACATGTCCAGCTCCACGGCCGGTTGAGCGGCGGAGAGCCGACGGCGCTCCGCTGGGGTCTCCGGGCGGGCAGCGATGTCTCGGCCGACGGGCGGCGGGGGCACGGGAGGCCACTGACTCAGCCGAGCCCGCGGCGGGAGCTGCAGCCGCTGCCCGCTGGTGGCCGCAGCCACACTGAGCTGCGGCCTGAGCTACGCCGTGAAGTCAGTCGTGTCAGCCGAGTCGCACCTCGTGCCACTGCGATGCAGAGGCTAGGACGGCCGGGGTGTTGTCGACGGCTTCCTCAGCGACTCGTCGGCGGCGTCCTCAGCAGCTTCCGGCTCCGTCCGGGATCGGTGACAGCCGCCGACTCGTGGCCTACGCATCCTCGGCCGCGTCAGCTCCACTCGGCACTCCCCTCACCGGCAGACTCGCCAGAGTCAGTCATCGCGCCCACGGCCTCGTCGGCCGCGGCGTCCTCAGCCGCATCAGCGGACTCAACGCCACGCTCATCGGCCGCGGCGTCCTCAGCGTGCTGGTCCTCCGAGGGTCCGCTCAGCCTCGTCGTCCTCAACGTCCAGCTTCCTCGTGGACTCCTCTGTCTCTGTCATCACCGGCCTCGCCAAGTCGTCAGCATCCACGGCCTCGTCGGCGGCGGCGTCCTCTGCCCACGCTATCCAGGCTTCATCATCAGGCTCATCAGTCCCTGACTCCTGAGCCTCGTCGGCGCGTCGTCTCGCATCGGGCTCAGTGGCAGCCTCAGCTGAGGAGTCCCGCAGACTCGGGCCTCGCGCCCCTCAACCCGCTTCGGTGTCCTCAGGTCCTCAATGGGCCCTCCGTCTGACTCCTGACCGGCCTCGCCAGGAGTCGTCGGCATCCACGGCCTCACGCACTCATCGGCAGACTCATCGACAGGCGTCCTCGGCGTGCTGGTCCTCGGGTCCCGGTTCTCAGCTCACCTCCGCGCACGGCCTCCTCGGTGGACTCTGTCCCTGCTCGTCACCGGCCTCGCCGGAAATCGACGCATCCACGCCCTCATCGGCGGCGGCGTCCTCAGCCGCATCAGCGGACTCAACGCCACGCTCATCGGCCGCGGCGTCCTCGGCGTGCTAGGTCCTCCGGTCTGGCTCTCAGCCTCGTCGTCCTCAGCGCAGCTACTCGGTGGACTCCTCTGTCTCCTGCTCGTCACCGGTCCCGCCAAGTCGTCGGCATCACGGCCTCGTCGGCGGCGGCGCTCTCGACACCACCCTCGGCCCATCATCAGGCTCATCGGTCCTCGACCCTGGGCCTCATCGACTGCAGTCTCCGCATCGGGCTCAGTGGCAGCCTCAGCTGGGGTCACCCAGACTCAGGCCTCGTGCTCAACCCCTTCGTGTCCTCAGGTCCTCAATGAGACCCCTCCATCCCTGACTCACCACCGGCCTTATCAGAGATCGCGCATCCACGGCCTCATCGGCGGCACCCTCAGCCGCATCAGCAGGCTCAATACTCCCTCAGGCGGCGTCCGGGGCTCCGAGCCCTCTCTCGGCCGGCTCGGACTCATCAGCGGCCTCGTCCTCCTCCGCCAGCGTGCCGCCGTCTTCAGCCGGCTCAGCCCGGCTCCAGGCCTCTCCTGAGCGAAAGCGGAACCACGGTGGGCTGCCGCCCGCAGCCCCCACCGTGCCCACAGCGTCAGCGGCATCAGGCGCCGCGTCGTCGGTCAGGTAGCCGCGCGCGCGAGAGGTTGGCGAACCTCGAGCGTTCTCAGGCTGGCCAGCCAGCCGAGCAGGTCGGGATAGGGTCGGCCGGGTTGGTCGACAGCGGCGCCCACAGGTCAGGGCCGGCTCTGCGCAGATCGCGGCCTGCAGGGCCTGGTCCGAGTCTGAGCGGCAACCGCCGCATCGGCCTGGTGCGCCGCCATCGAGACTGAACCGGGATCCATGTCAGAGCCTTTCCGGGAGAACGTGTGGTGACCTCGACTGATCGGACTCGTCAGCCAACCCATCCTGGGTCCTTCACCAGGCTCCGATCATCACCCGATGGTAGTCACGAATCGCTCGGAAAAGTGAGAAAACGGACTTCACCTCGTCCGAACACCCGATCCTCCATGCGCCCGTCCACCCTCGTCTCAGGGATCGTCACCGACAGGGTCAGGGTCAGGCCTCCACGCGCTCAGGGGACCTGGTCCTCCGCCAGGAGGATTCGCGTGCCCTCATGCCACTGTCAGACTGAACCTGTGAGTGCTCCACCCCGTCGCCGCGTCCTCCGTCCTCACACCTCACCATCCGGTGGATGACCCCGTGGTCTCCGCACGCAACCTCTCCAAGGTCTACGGCCGTGGATCGGGCGCCGTCACAGCGCTCGACTCCGTCAACGTCGACATCGCCCGAGCCCGCTTCACCGCCATCATGGGACCGTCCGGCTCCGGCAAGTCTCACGCTCATGCACTGCCTGGCCGGCCTGGACTCGATCACCTCCGGGGAGATCATGCTCGACGGCGACATGGTCTCCTCCATGAATCAGCGTCGCCTCACCCGCCTGCGCCGCGAGCGCATCGGCTTCATCTTCCAGTCCTTCAACCTGGTCCCACCCTCACGGCGGCGGAGAACATCACCCTGCCCCTGGATATCGCCCTGCAAGAAGGTCGACCCGCAGCGCTTCGATCAGGTCATCGACGCCGTCGGCCTCGAGGGAGCGCCTGTCCCACCGGCCCTGCCGAGCTCTCCGGCGGCCAGGGTCCAGCGCGTGGCCTGCGCCCGGGCGCTCGTGGGCGAGCCGGCGGTCGTCTTCGCCGATGAGCCCACCGGCAACCTGGACTCCCACTCCACCGACCAGGTCCTGGAGATCCTGCGCCGCAGCGTCGACGACCTGGGGCAGTCGGTGGTCATGGTGACCCACGAGCCGGAGGCGGCCGCCTGGGCCGACACCGTCATCTTCCTGCGCGACGGGCACGTCGTCGCCCAGCTGGAGGACCCCGACCGCGACCGGGTCCTGGACGCCCTGCGCGAGCTGAGCGAGACCGAGCCCGCCCCCGCAGCCGCCCCGCTCACCGGCTCGGCCGTCAAGGGGGCCTGAGCCATGAGACGAGTCGCCTGGCGCTCCGTGCGCGCCCACGCCAAACAGTTCTTCCTCACCACCTTCGCCGTCATGCTCGGGGTGGCCTTCCTGTCGGGCACGCTGGCTCTGCGCGCCTCCCTGTCGGAGACCTTCTCCAATCTGGTCTCCTCCACCGCCACCTCGGACCTGTATGTCCAGGGCCCCAAGATCGCCTCGGACAACAACAGTGGCGGCAGCGGCTCCTCCAACTCGACGCAGACCAAGCCCATTGACGGATCCCTGGCCGATCAGATCAAGCAGATCGACGGAGTCGAGGCCGCCAAGCCCAATGCCCAGATGACCGGGGTCCTCGTGGGCTCTAACGACGCCCCGGTCACCACCACCGGCGCCCCCACGCTCTTCGTACCGCTGTACGACAACGAGAAGGGCCTGACCTGGGTCCAGGGCCACAAGCCTCAGGGGGCCGGTGAGATCACCCTGGAGTCCGGCGCCCTGAAGAACTCCGGCCTCAAGGTCGGGGACAAGACGCACATCGTGGTGCAGGGCTCACCCACCGAGGTCACCGTGGTTGGCGAGTTCCACTACGAGTCCTCCATGGCCAGCGCGACGGTCGTGGGCGTGGATCCGAGCTGGCTCATGCCCATCGCCGCCCCGGACGGGAAGGTGACAACCATCGCCGTCGACGTCGCTCAGGGCTCCTCAGTGGACACCGTCAAGTCCGAGATCACCAAGGTCGTTCCCGACGGCGCCGAGGTCCAGACCCGCGCCGAGGTCATCAAGGAGCAGAACAAGGCCATTGAGGAGCAGCTGGGCTTCATCCAGGTCTTCCTGCTGGTCTTCGTCGTCGTCGCAATGTTCGTGGGCTCCTTCATCATCATGAATTCCTTCGCGATGAGCGTGCGTCAGCGGGTCAAGGAGTTCGCCCTGCTGCGGGCGGTTGGCGCCTCGCCGGCCTCCGTGTTCGGCGTGGTGTTCCTGCAGGCGGTCGTCATCGGGGTGGTCGGCTCTGCCCTGGGCGTGGCCGCGGGCGCCGGGCTCCTGGCCGGGCTGGCCAGGCTGCTGGAGTCCATGGGTATGCCGCTATTGGAGGGCACTGGCCTGAGCGGGACGATCATCGTGATCTCCCTGGCAGTGGGACTGGGCGTCACCGTCGTCGGCGCCCTGCTGCCGGCTCGGGAGCCGCCCTGACCCACCCGGTCGAGGCCATGCGCGGCGTCTCGGGCTCCCGGGAGAAGTCCCTGGTGCTGCGCACGATCCTGGGCGGGCTGCTGCTGGCGGCCGGAGCGGCCGCGATCGCCGCCGCCTGGGTGAACGCGGACCTGACGCAGCGCGGTCTCATCATGGGGCTGGGCGCGGGCGGCACGGTCCTGGGGCTGCTCATCGTCTCCCCGACCCTGGCCCGCCCGGTGGTGGCCGTGCTGGGGCTGCCCTTCCGGCTGCTGCGGCCCGCCGGGCCGCCTGGCGGTACGCAACATCGTCCACAACCCGCGCCGCACGGCTAACACCTCCGGCGCCCTCATGGTGGGCATGGCCTGGTGTGCGCCGGCGCCACGCTGGCCGCCTCCTTCCAGTCCTCAGACCTCCGACGAGATCGACAAGTCCCTCAAGGCCGACCTCGTGGTCCAGCCCGCCACCATCGGCAGCCTGAGCACCCGGCTCTCGGCCGACAAGGCCAAGGAGATCGCCGCCATCGACGGGGTCAGGAGACCTCCTCCCTACTCCATCTACGCCGACTCCGTCACCAAGCCCGACGGCAGCCAGAACGCCACCGCCACCGTCATCGTCGTCGAGCCCCGGCACCTACCCCAAGGCCTACGACGTCTCCGCGAGCGCCGGGTCCATGAAGGATCTGGACGCCACCCACGTGGCCGCGAAGAAGGACGAGGGCCTCAAGCTCGGAGACAAGGTCTCCGTCACCGGCCCCACCGGGTCGGTCGAGGCCACGGTCAGCGCCGTCGTCGACCCGAAGGGAACCGGCGGCAACTACTACATCGCCCCCGAGCTGGCGGCCGCGGTAGGCTCCTGGAACTCCCGGGCACCACCACGGACCCGGCCCACGTCCTGGACTCGCCGCAGGGCATGCTCCTGACCCTCGACGAGGGCACCGACCTCGACACGGTGCGGGCAAGGCCCGCGACATCGTGGCCGACACCTACCAGTACGCGGTGCGCGACGCCAGCGAGATCTCCGACCAGGTCGGTCAGCAGATCAACCAGATGCTCGCCGTCCTCTACGGCCTGCTGGGACTGAGCATCGCCATCGCCATCCTGGGCATCGTCAACACCCTGGTGCTCTCGGTCTCGGAGCGCACCCGGGAGATCGGGCTCATGCGCGCCGTCGGCCTGGGCAAGGCCCAGCTGTCCGGGGAGATCATCACCGAGTCGGTCCTCACCTCCCTGTACGGCACCGTGCTGGGCGGGGCGACCAGGGGTGGTCCTGGCCGCCGCTCTCAAGGAGGTCCTGGAGGATCAGGGGGCTGACGAGCCTCAGCATCCCCTGGGGCCAGATGGTGGGCATGCTCGTGCTCTCCGTGGTGGTCGGCGTCATCGCGGCCCTGTGGCCGGCGCTGCGCGCCTCCCGGATTCCCGTCCTGGACGCCATCGCCACCGAGTGAACAGTGTTCGCCGAGTAAGCCGAGCAAGCCCGGCGCCCCGGCCGACCCCGGAGAGGGGCGGGCCCTGGGGCGCCGGCACGCTCTGCGCGGCCCCGCCCGGCAGCCGCCCGAGTCGCGCCCGGCGGGTATTCCCGCGCCCGGTATCTTCCTTGTCACCGCCTCTGCCTCTGCCGCGCCGGCTTCCCCTCCGATAGCCTCATGCGATCATGCCCGAATCGTCCTCCCGGTCGTTCCCGACCGTCCCGACCGCGCTGTCCGCCCTGACCGCATCAGTCCATGACCCCGACGCCCGCTGCCCCATCCGCCGTCCCTGGGGGCCGGGGCGCTTCTGCGCTGGCTGCTGCGCCGCGCCGCCGTCCCGGTCACCCTGGCGACCCTGGCGGCCTGCACCTCCAACATCATCCAGGCGATCGTGCCGGCCTTCCTGGGGCAGGCCCTGGACGCCGGGCATCGAGAACAGCCTCAACGGCCGTGTCTGGGGCATCGGCGCGCTGCTGCTGGTGCTGTTCGTCGTCTACGCCGTCAGGGGACACGATGCTGTCCTACTTCGGGGTGACGGCCTGGATGCGCACCGCCTTCGACGTCGACCGGCTCGTGGGCCGGCAGATCTCCGCCACCGGCAAGGACCTGTCCCGGCAGGGTCTCCACCGGTGAGGTCGCCACCATCATCGCCTCCGACGCCGACTACCTGGGCAAGCTCATCGAGCACCTGCCGGCCCTGCTGGGGGCGGCGGCCAGCTTCCCTCGTCGTGGCCGTCCTCATGCTGCGCACCTCGGTGAGCCTGGGGCTCATCGTCATCCTGGGCATGCCGCTGGTGGCGGCCATCGTCACCCTGGTCATCCGCCCCTGCAGAAGCGGCAGGCCGTCCAGCGCGAGGCCCAGTCCGCGGTCACCACGATCACCACGGACACGGTGGCGGGCCTGCGGATCCTGCGAGGGCATCGGCGGGGAGGAGGTCTTCGCCCTGCCGCTACCGGGCACGCCTCCCAGGAGCTGCGGCGCCGCGGCGTCGAGGTGGCCTCCTCCCAGGCCACCTCATGACCCTCCAGGTGCTGCTGCCCGGGCTCTTCGCCGCGATCGTCGTGTGGGTGGCGGCGCGCATGGCCGTGGCCGGCAGCCCTCACCCCGGCGGGCTCATCACCTTCTACGGCTACACCGCCTACCTGTCCTGGCCGCTGTGGGTGTTCACCAGCTCCGTGCAGGACTACACCCGGGCTGTCGTCGGCGCCCGACGCCTGAGCCGCCTGCTGGAGGTGGCGCCGGCCGCCGGCAGCCTCGTGGAGCGCCTCAACCTGGACCCGGCCGCCGCCCACCCCGTCAGCGGCGACCTGGTGGACACCGGCAGCGGCCTGCGCCTCAAGGAAGGCCGCATGACGGCCCTCGTGTGCCCCGACCCGCAGGTCTCCGCCGACCTGGCCACGCGCCTGGGCCGCTTCACCGACGCCGGCCCCACCGTGACCCTGGCGGGCCGGCCGCTGACCACCATGCCCCTGGAGCAGGTGCGCGCCAGCGTCGTCGTCTCCGGCGCCACCGCCCAGCTCTTCACCGGGACCCTGCGTGAGGCCCTCGACGTGCGCGGCGGCCCCGACCCGCAGCCGGCGGGCCTGGAGGACCTCGTGCGCGCCGAGACCGAGCGCACCACAGGGGCCGACGTCGACCAGCAGGTCCGCCCCAGGAGCGCGAGGCGCCCGGCGACGACCGGCTCATCGAGGCCATCGGGATCGCCGACGCCGGTGATGTCCTGACCTCCTGAGCGAGGGCCTGGCCGGAATGATTACGGAGAAGGGCCGGTCCCTGTCCGGAGGGCAGCGTCAGCGCGTGGCCCTGGCCCGGGCGCTGCTGACCGAGGCGCCCACGCTCGTGCTCATCGAGCCGACCTCCGCCCTGGACTCCCACACCGAGGCCCGGGTGGCCGCCCAGGTGCACCGGGCCCGCGCCGGGCGCACGACCGTCGTCGTCACCGCCTCGCCGCTGGTCCTGGAGGCTCTGCGACGAGGTCGTCCTCCTGGACTCCAGCGGGACCGAGCTGCTGCGCTCCACGCACCGCGAGCTCATGGCGATGGCCCGCGACGGCCACGCGCAGGCGGCCGACTACCGCGCCGTCGTCTCACGGGCCATGGGTGAGGATGCGGAGGCGAGCTGCTGATGGCGCTTCCCGTCGCGCCCGGGCCCGTCGCCCTGCGCAAGACCTTCCGCATCATGGCCTCCTACCGGTGGCGCTTCGCCGTCGTCCTGGCCCTCCAGATCACGGCGGTCCTATCCACGCTCGTGGCCCCGCAGCTGCTGGGGCGGCTGGTCGGGCGGGTCTCGGCCGGGCGGGCCGACGCCGGCTACGTGGACCGGATCGTGCTGACCATCATCGCGGTCACACTCGTGGGGGCGCTCATCAACCGCTTCGCCCAGAAGCACGCCCGCACCCTGGGCGAGTCGGTCTTCGCCGAGCTGCGCGAGCGCATGATGAACCGGGTGGTGCACCTACCGCTGAGCGCCGTGGAGTCCGCCGGCACCGGCGACCTCGTGGGCCGCACCACCACCGACGTCTCCCGCATCGAGTTCCTCGTGCGGGTGGGGATCCCCCAGATCCTCGTGTGCGTGGTGACGATCGTCTTCACCCTCCTGGCCGCCGCCGTCGCCGACCCCCTCCTGGCGCTCGGGCTGCTCGTCATCGCCCCGCCCGTGTGGTCGATGATGCGCTGGTACCTGCCGATCTCCATCCCCGCCTACCGGGCCGAGTCGGCCGCCCAGGCCCGCCTCAACGGGGCGGTCTCCGAGACGGTCGAGCACGCCGAGACCGTGGACGCCCTGGGTATCGGGGCGCGCCGCGAGCGGGCCATCATGACCTCCATCAAGGAGGCCTGGTCCTTGGAGCGCTACACGGCGGCGCTGCGGGTGCGGCTGTTCATGGTGCTCGACGTCGCCTGGCGGGCGCCCGTCGTCGCCGTCCTCCTGTGGGGAGGGTTCCTGGCCGGCCGCGGCTACGCGACCCTGGAGGCGATCACCACGGTCGCCCTGTACTCCATGGAGCTGCGCAAGCCGGTGGGCCAGCTCATGTTCTGGGTCGACCAGGTCCAGATCGCCCAGGCCTCCCTGTCCCGCATCCTGGGGGTGGAGGAGGTCCCCGACGACCGCACCCCCACCGGCCAGGAGCCCGAGGGCACGCGGATCGTGCTCGACGACGTGCGCTTCTCCTACCGGGAGGGCGTCGAGGTGCTCCACGGGATCGACCTGGAGCTCGTGCCCGGGGAGAGGCTGGCCGTCGTCGGGCCCTCGGGGTCGGGTAAGTCCACGCTGGGGCGGATGCTGGCGGGCATCAACCCGCCCACCTCGGGAGCGTCACCGTGGGAGGGGTGTCGCTGACGGACCTGACCGAGGACGAGCTGCGCCGCCACGTGGCCCTGGTGACCCAGGAGCACCACGTGTTCGTCGGCACCGTGGCGGACAACGTGCGCCTGGGGCGACCGGGCGCCTCCGACGACACGATCCGCGAGGCGATCGAGGCCATCGGGGCCGATGCCTGGGTGGACGGGCTGCCCGAGGGGATGGACACGATGGTCGGCTCGGGGCACCTCGAGCTGAGTCCCGCCCAGGCCCAGGAGGTGGCGCTGGCCCGGCTGGTGCTGCTGGACCCGCACACACTCATCCTGGACGAGGCCACCTCGCTGCTGGACCCGCGCGCCGCCCGCACCCTGGAGCGGACCCTGTCCACGGCGCTGGCCGGGCGCACCGTCATCGAGGTGGCCCACCGCCTCTACACGGCCGCCGACGCCGACCGGGTCGCCGTCGTCATGGACGGGCGGATCGTCGAGCTCGGCACCCACGACGAGCTCGTGGCCCTCGGCGGGGAGTACGCGAGCCTCTGGCAGGCCTGGAACCAGGAGTAGCCGGGAGGCGGTGCGGTGGAGAGGCCGGTGGGTCGGCCGTGGCGACGTCGGGCACAGGTTTGGTCCACGCCGTCGGCACGGTCTGGGCGGCTCGGTCGGTCAGGGCGACGATGGCGGCCCTTCACAGATCGCCGGTGGCGAAAGCCGGCCCTTATCACCCAAACCTACAAACCCGCTCGGGCCTGCGTTGTTCCACGAGGGCGCAGGCTGTGAGATTCTTAGGGCGGCGAGTCGTCCCACTGTCGCGATCCCGCCGCCTCGCAGTCAGTTGACTGCGTCCAACGCCGTGCCTCACACAAGAAGGTTCGTTCATGCCCAACAACCAGCCACCTCCCCCGCCGTCGCAGGCGACGCCGTCGGCCTCCACCACACCTCCTCGCAGGGCCGCCGGCAGCGCCCAGCCCACGCTCGGGAGCTCATCGCCCGCATCTCGGAGAACATCTCCGCGCTGGTGCGCGGCGAGATCGACCTGGCCAAGGCCAAGGGGCCAGCGCATGGCCAAGGAGATGGGGCTGGGGGCGGGCTGCTCGCCGCCGCCGGGGTGCTGGCCCTATTCATCTTCGGGCTGGTGCTGGGGGCCCTGACGACCGGGCTCTCCCACGTCATGCCGCTGTGGGCCGCCTTCCTCGTGGTGGCGCTGATCCTCACCCTCATCGCCGTTCCGATGGCCCTGATCGGCGTCAAACGCCTCAAGGCCGCCAAAGGCCGACACGCCGACGCCGCAGGAGGGGCTGAAGGAGTCCGTCAACGCCGTCAGGGGGCCGTGACCTCCGGGCCTGCAGAGGGGAACGCCCAGTGAGCACCAACGCCGCACCCACGCCCGCCCCCGCCGCGCCGGTCGCGCCCGCAGTGGAGGCTGCTCCGGCCGCGCAGGCGGCGCCGTCGGCTGATGCCGTCCTGTCCGACCTGGCGGCTCGGCGCCTGGCGCTGGCCGCCGACGTCGACGAGCTCGCCGCGCGCCTGGCTCCGAACAACCTGGCCAAGGTCGCCAAGCTCAAGGCCCGCGAGAAGGTCCAGGAGCTGCGCAGCCAGGCCGTCAGCAGGGCCGAGGAGACGGTCGGGCAGGTCAAGAACCGCCTGGTCTCCCTGGCTGGCGGCGGCACCGATCCCGAGGGCGGGGTCGACACCTACGACCCCAGCACGCTGACCCTCGGCCAGCGCGTCTCCCGCCTGTTCGACGACGCCCGCGACGGCGACCCCGCCTCTCTGGGGATCGTCACGGTTGCGGGGCTCGCCCTGGCGGGCCTGAGCGTGACGGCGACCGTCGCCGCGGTCAAGGCCTTGCGCGCCCGGGCGGGTCGGGCATGACCAGCGCTCAGCAGGCCGACGCCTCCGGCGCCGAGGTGCCGGGGCCGCCGGGGCCGGGTCGCTGAGCCCCGAGCAGATCGAGGAGCGGCTGCGTGCCCAGCGCGAGGCCCTGGCGGCGAGCGTCGATGAGTTCGCCTCCCGGATCGACCCGCGCACACAGGCCAAGGAGGCCGGGGAGCACCTGCGCGAGCAGGCGAGCGCCAAGGCCGAGCATTTGCGTGAGCAGGCCGTGTCCGGGGCCGACCGTTTGCGTGAGCAGGCGGAAGCCGGCGCCGGCCGACTGCGCGAGGGGGCCCGCCGCTGGGCCGAGCAGGCGGAGGAGACCTGGGAGCGCGCCAAGCAGGGTGACTCCGAGGCGTCCTCCCGACTCGCCAAGGCGGCCGCCGTCACCGGGGGCGTGGTGACCGCAGGCATCGTCCTGACCCGCCTCGCCCGCCGCTGACGCCAGCGCCACACACCGAGGACACGCAGCCTCTCCCCATCAACCACACCACCCACCCGTCGAGGACGCACCATCAGGCTCGCGGACTGCACCTCCAGGGTCAGTCCTCAGCGCCTAGGGTGCGTCCTCGCATCGCAGCGGCGCTCCGCTGTACTCCAGCACCAGGAGCCAGCCGGTCCCGCATCGAGGACTGCGATGTCCGCCGGGAACGTACTTCTCCCCAGATGACTGCGGTCAAACCCTCAGTGACCTGGAGGAAAACGCAGTCCTCGATCACCAAGTACGTCCCCGACACCGAGCGCAGCCCCCACCCCAGACACCTCCCCACCAGCCGAGGACGCACACCCTCGAACGGGCCGAGCAACAGGCTCGGCACGCCGAGACGCACCATCAGGCCTCGCGGACTGCACCCCCAGGAGCAGCGCCCTCAGCCCGTGCAGCGCATCCTCGAGGTTCAGCCAGCCAGGGCCACCTCACGCACACCACGCGTCCGTCGGGGCCACCACCCCGCACATGTCAGGTCCCCTGCTGTCCGGCCCTCCGCGTACGCCCTCGGCGAAGTACCGACCCCACGCACCAGGCGGCCTCCTTCCGTTCCCAGGAGTCTCCCGAGTCAGCAGCCCCGCAACCTCGAGAATCCCCGCCTCTGGAGGAACGTCGGGCCGATATTGGGCAGCGTCCGCAGGCTCACAGAGGGCCTACCGAAGACCCTCTGGGCAATCCCTATGGGACTCTTGGACCCCACGTCCAACATGTGGGGTGTGCGTCACCACGACTCTCCCCCAGTGTCCGAATGGTGCTCGTGACCGTTGACGTTGTACGGTTGCCCCACGACATATTTGACCAGGAAGAGCGCGCCCACGTGCGCGCCGTGACACGTTGGAGGGGGTCGAGCCTATGGGGCGCGGCCGTCAGAAGGCCAAGGCAACCAAGGTTGCCCGTAAGCTCAAGTACTTCAGCCCGGAGACTGATTACAAGGCTCTGGAGCGGGAGCTCGTCTCAGCGTCCTCGGGATCCGAGCCTGACGACGAGATCGACTACGAGGAGCTGGCCGCCAAGTATGCCGTCGACGACGACGACTGGGACGAGGCCGGCAAGTAGCCCACCCCAGTCGAGGAGGGCCGGAGGAATGCACCTGCCGGCCCTTCCTCGCGCCTACGAACGCGCACGTTGAGGCCGTCAGGCGGCCATCCGTGTCACTCTCGGCGACTTTTCACTCCCGGTCTGAATCACCTGTGTCGCATCGACCCAGGTCAGGGACGGTGCTGCCCTGCCCCGTTGATCCAGAACCGGCCCGGTGAGGTGTGAATAGTCGCCATCCGTGACACCTCACGGCTCGAACGCCCCGCTGGTCCAGCGGGGCGTTCGCCGTGGCTCAGGCGGTGTAGGTGCCGTGGATGTCGACCGCTCCCCCGTCGACGCCCTTCGTGCCGGAGACGACCCGACCCTGGGCCTCATACTTCCCGGCCTCGTGCACCTCGCCCAGCACCCAGGCGGGGATGTCCGAGCCCTCGGCGACCCGCAGGACGGCGTCGACCACGCCCGGCTCGACAACGGCGACCATTCCCACGCCCAGGTTGAGGGTGCCCTCGAGGTCCTCCCACGGCACCGAGCCGAGCTCGCGCACGGTGGAGAACACCGGAGGCACCGTCCAGGAGGAGCGGTCGACGTCGGCGATGAGCCCGTCCGGCAGGACCCTGGCGACGTTGGCGGCCAGCCCCCCACCGGTGATGTGGGACAGGGCGTGGATCGGCCCCGGAGCGGCCGGCGAGGAGAGGGTCTCCAGCATGGCCAGGCACACGCGGGTGTACAGGCGTGTGGGCTCGAGCAGCTCCTGTCCCAGGGTGCGGCCGAACTCGGGGACCTCGCGCTCCAGGCCCCAGCCGGCGTGCTCGATGACGCGGCGCACCAGGGAGTAGCCGTTGGAGTGCAGCCCGGAGGCGCCCAGAGCGACCAGGACGTCGCCGGCGCGCACCTTCTCGGCGCCGAGCATCCGGTCGGCCTCGACGACGCCGGTGGCGGCCCCGGCGACGTCGTACTCGTCGGGGGCCATGAGGCCGGGGTGCTCGGCGGTCTCCCCGCCCAGCAGCGGGGTGCCGATGGCGGCGCAGGCCTGGGCGATGCCGCGCACGATGTCGGCGATCCGCTCGGGGACGACGTGCCCGCAGGCGATGTAGTCGGTCATGAGCAGGGGGCGGGCCCCGACCACGACGATGTCGTCGACGACCATGCCCACCAGGTCCTGGCCGATGGTGTCGTGGATGTCGAGGGCCTGGGCGATGGCGACCTTGGTGCCCACCCCGTCGGTGGAGGTGGCCAGCAGGGGGCGGCGGTAGTCGCGCAGGGTGGAGACGTCCACGAGCCCGGCGAAGCCCCCGACGCCGCCGACGACGGCCGGGGTCATGGTGGAGGCCACGGCGTCCTTCATGAGCGCGACGGCCCGGTCCCCGGCGGCGGTGTCCACGCCGGCGTCGGCGTAGGTGATGGCGGGGCGGGCTGCTCAGGCTGCTCGGGCTGCTGGCGTCATGGGGGCTCCTTGTGGACTCGGGTCGAAGGTGCGGTGGCGGGCGGAAATGGGGCGAGGGCGCGGCGGGTGGCCGGTGCGCATCGCCGACGGCGGACCGGGAGGACTCGGGCCAGCCGGCCGGGGCGCGACGGGCGCCGGGCCCCGGACTAGGGTCGTCGATCCCAGGGGCTGCCGGAGGCCAGGGTCCGGGCGGGTGATGCTGCCCGGCGGCACGGTGCGACCGGCGTCGTCGGCCTGATCGCGGCGCCGACCGCGGTAGGCGGTTGGGACGCGGCGCACCGGGATGGCGGCGCCCGTCAGGCTGCGCACGGGCGGCGGGATCGGGTAGTCGCCGGTGAAGCAGGCCAGGCACAGCTCGTCGGCCTTCTGGCCGCTGGCGGCCACCATGCCCTCCACGGACAGGAAAGCCCAGGGAGTCGGCGCCGATGGACCGACCGATCTCCTCCACGCTCATGCCGGTGGCGATGAGCTCGGCGCGGGTGGCGAAGTCGATGCCGTAGAAGCAGGGCCACATGACCGGCGGGGAGGAGATGCGCACGTGGACCTCGGCAGCGCCGGCCTCGCGCAGCATCCGCACCAGGGCCCGCTGGGTGTTGCCGCGCACGATGGAGTCGTCGACGACGACGAGGCGCTTGCCCTCGATGACCTCGCGCAGGGGGTTGAGCTGAGGCGGATGCCGAGCTGGCGCAGGGTCTGGGTGGGCTGGATGAAGGTGCGCCCCACGTAGGCGTTCTTCACCAGGCCCTGCCCGTAGGGGATGCCGGAGGCCTGGGCGTAGCCGATGGCGGCCGGGGTGCCGGACTCGGGGGTGGCGATGACGAGGTCGGCCTCCACCGGGTGCTCACGGGCCAGGGCCGCCCCCATCTCGTTGCGTGAGGTGATGACGCTGCGCCCGGCGATGCGAGTGTCGGGGCGGGCCAGGTAGACGTACTCGAAGACGCAGCCGGCCCGGCGGGCGGTGGCGAAGCGCGAGGAGCGCACGCCGTCCTCGTCGATCTCGATGAGCTCGCCGGGCTCGATCTCACGCACGAAGGTGGCGCCGACGATGTCCAGGGCGGCGGTCTCGGAGGCCACGGCCCACCCGTTGCCCAGGCGCCCCAGCACCAGGGGACGCACCCCGTGGGGGTCGCGGGCGGCGTAGAGGGTGCGCTCGTCCATGAAGACCAGGGAGAAGGCGCCGCGCAGCATGGGCAGGACCCGGCGGGCGGCCTGGTGGACGCTCAAGGGCGGCGGCGCGGAGTAGGCGGCCTCGAGCTCGGCGTCGTCGGTGATGCCGGAGGTGAGGATGTCGGCGGCCGAGTCCCAGCCCTCCAGGGCGCCGCGCTCGGAGACGAGGTTGAGCAGGGCGGCCAGGACGGCGGTGTCGGTGGAGGAGCCGCGGCCGAGCTCGCCGCTGAGGTCCTCCCCGGAGGTGGCGTGCACGGCGTCCATGAGCTCACGGGTGTTGGTGAGGTTGCCGTTGTGGGCCAGGGCGAGGGTGGAGCCGGCCGCCGGGCCGAGCATCGGCTGGGCGTTCTCCCAGGTGGTGGCGCCCTGGGTGGCGTAGCGGACGTGGCCGACGGCGATGTGGCCGGTGAGGTTGGACAGGGCCTGGTCGTCGAAGACCTGGGAGACCAGGCCGAGGTCCTTGTAGACGAGGATCTGGGAGCCGTTGGAGGTGGCGATGCCGGCCGACTCCTGGCCGCGGTGCTGGAGGGCGTACAGGCCGAAGTAGGTCAGGCGGGAGACCTCCTCGCCAGGGGCCCACACGCCGAAGACGCCGCACTCCTCGCGCGGCGAGGGCTCGAGCTCGTCGGAGTGGTCGTCAGGGCAGAGCCGTCAGGCCGGGGACGCCGGCGGGCGCTGCGGGAGCCGCCGGGCCCCTGGGGACTCAGGAGCCGCCGGGTCGGGCGGGCTCGGGTGGCTGGTCCGCCCCAGGGGCTCGGAGGAGTCGGCCCGCGGTGTGGGGCGGGCGCCGTCGGGATGGTCGAAGGTGATCTGCGAGGGGTTCTCACCGGTGCGCACACGCACAGTCTGTCATGGTCGGGCGCCGTCTGACCATTGCGTCCGCCGGAGCCGGTCCGTCTCAGGGGTGCTCCGGCCGCAGGAGCTGGAAGCGGATGCCGGAGGCGGGGTCGGCGGACAGGAGGCGGACCCGCACGCGCTCCCCCACCGGGAGGCCGCCGTCGGAGGCCCTCTTGCCGGCGCGGATCTCGGTGACGACGGCGGGCTCGGCCAGGACGAGTTCACCGCGGCCGTCGCGCTCGGAGGTGATGACGCCGTCGAAGACCTCGCCCTCGTGTCCGCGCAGGACCAGGGCCTCCAGGGCGGTCAGGGCCCCGCGGCCGATGGCGCGGGCGCGCTTGCCGGTCTGCTCCATGACGCCCGGCAGGTCGGGCAGCGCCTGGAGCACCCACTCGGGCACGGGCGCCTGGGCGCAGGCCGCGATGCAGACCTCCTCGCCGTAGCGGTCCACGAGTCGGCGCAGCGGCGCGGTGACGTGGGCGTAGCGGGCGGCGATCGCGGAGTGAACGGCCTCCTCGGAGTCGGAGGCCTCGTCGTCGGCCGGGACACCGACCCCGCCCACCCCGAAGGCGAGGTAGCCCGATCCGTGGAAGAGGGACATGGCCTGCTCCATGAAGGCCGCGTGGGCGGGGATGGCGTGGTCCAGGCCGCGCACGAGCTCGGGGTAGGGACTGGGCAGCCGGCCAGTCGATGCCCAGGGGCTGCGGCGACGCGCCGCAGGCGCGCATAGTCCTCGGGGCGCGCCGGCGGCAGGGTCCGCAGGATGCCGACGCCGCACTCGACCATGATCCGGGCGGCGCACATGCCGGTGAGCAGGGAGATCTGGGCGTTGTACTGCTCGGCGGGCACGGGCACGCGGTAGGCGAGCCGGTAGCCGGCGGGGCCGGGCACCTCGGCGGGCTCGGAGTCCCCCGTCGGCGACGCCGACTCTGACTCTCTCGGCCGCCTCGACCACCTGCTCGGGCGTGGTCATGCTGATCCCGCCGCGGGCGGCCTCGCGCTCCAGGCGCAGACGGCCGATCTCGGCCAGGAGCTCGGGCAGGTCGGCGGGTGCCTCCTGGGGCAGGGCTCCCTGTCCGTCGATGGCGGCCTGGACCTGGGCGTAGCTGAGGCGCGCCCGCGAGCGCACGAGGGCCCGCTCGACGCGGGCGGAGACGACCTCTCCGCGCTCGTCGAGGTCGATGGTCCACAGGCAGGCCGGACGCTCGGCGTCCTGAAGCAGGGAGGCGGCGCCGTGGGAGAGGACCTCGGGGTGCAGGGCGTGGCGGCGTCGGGGGCGTAAATGGTCTCGCCGCGGCGACGCAGCTCGGCGTCCAGGGCACCGCCGGGGGTGACGAAGGTGGCCAGGGAGGCGATGGCGTAGTGGACTCGGTAGACGGCCGCGGGCTCGGGGGCGTCCCCGGCCTCCCCAGCGGCCGCGCCGGCCTGAGCGGCGTGGTCGGCCTGCGCGGGCAGGCGCTCCAGGAGCACCGCCTGGTCGAGGTCCATGGAGCCGGGCGGGTCGATGGTGACCAGCTCCAGGTCTCGGGCGTCGCGGGCGCCGTCGGCCAGGAGACGCGCGGGGCCGTCCTGGGCCCAGGCGCCAGCAGCGGCCTCCGCCTCGGCGAGAGCCTCGGGCGGGAAAGCGGTGGGCACCTCGTAGTGCGCGCGCAACGCGTCCAAGGTCTGGGCGACCTCGGCGGGCGGGGCGGTGTAGGGTGCTCAGGCGCGTGCGACTCATGGGACGAACCTACCGGCGCAGGCCCTCGGCGCAGCAACCAACAGGCGCGCGCAGCCCCCAGCCCGCCCCACACATCGACCAAAAACTTCAGAATCGACGCGGCTCCGGGTCGATTCTGAAATTTTCTGGTCGATGTCTACCCGGGGAGCCGGACCAGGGGCAGGTAGGCGGACAGGTCGCAGCGCTCGCCGGAGGCGTGCAGGGCGCCGTCGGCCAGGGCGTCCTGCCAGGTGAGTCGGCCGGTGGCCAGGGCCAGCCAGGTGGCGGCGTCGGTCTCGACGACGCTGGGCGGGTGCCCCGACGGTGGACAGTGCCAGCGACAGCCTGGGTGACGCCGAAGGGCGGGACCCGCACCTCGACCGAGCGCCCGGGCGCGCACGCGGCGAGCTCCTCGAGGGTGTAGCGCACGGCGGTGGCGGTCACCCGACGTCGGGCGGCTCGGTCGGTGGGACTGGCGGAGTCGGCGCTGGCTCCGCTCCCAGCTCCGGCCGGTTCATCGTCTGACGTGCCCTGCTCCTGGGCCCACAGGCGCAGGGCCTGAGCGCCGGCATCGGGGTCGATGCGTCGTCTTGCAGCCATGGTGCGAAGCCTATGCCGGAGCAGCCCGAGACCGGCGGGCGAGCCCAGCCCGGCGACACCTCGCGGTAGACCCGGCCCGTCGGTAAGCGCACCCCCACATCGGCAAACCGCCGCAGTCGTGGCCGGCTCTGACCAGTCTCGACAACGGCACCGCACGGCCGTCCTGGCCCATCGAGGACTGCGTTCTCCGCCCAGGACGTACTTCTCCCCCAAATGACTGCGCCCGGGCCGTCACCTTCTGTAGGGAGAACGCAGTCCTCGATCGAAAGGTACGTCCACGATTTCGGGAGGCCCACCCCACAGGGACGTTCCGCGCCGTCGGGGACATCCTGCGCGGCAGGGTGCGTGTCGCCTCGGCCGGGGACATCCTGCGCGTGCGTTGTCAGCCCCGCCGGGGACATCCTGCGCCGCCGGGGACGGTTCCGTACGGCCAGGGGCATTCGACGCCGTCGGGGACAGGATTCCCTGTCCCCGCACGCGCGGGAGTGCCCCGGTAGGAGGGAAAGTGTCCCCGGCCGCGTGAAGTGTCCCCTGCCGAAGGACACCGAGCCCCACGCCCCCTGCCCCTCACGTCCTCACACGTCGTGCGGGGCCCCACACCTGCTGGGACCCCGCACGACGACGCGGTGATTAGGGCTCGCTCAATCAGGCGGCGGCGGCAGCCTGCGCCTCAGCGCCCTTCTTGCCGTCGGCGTTGCGCCCCAGCCCCTTGAGGACGATGACCAGCGCGGTGCTCACCACCGTCCCGGCCAGGATCGCCAGGAGGAAGCCACCGAAGTTGGTGATGGCGAAGGCGACGAACACACCGCCGTGGGGCGCGCGCGAGCCGACGTGCATCGCCATGGTCATCGCACCGGTGATCGCGCCGCCGGCCATGGTGGCTGGGATGACGCGCAGCGGGTCGGCGGCGGCGAAGGGATCGCGCCCTCGGAGATGAAGGACAGCCCCAGCAGCCAGGCGCTGCGCCCGTTCTCCACCTCGGCCTTGGTGAACAGCCGCGAGCGCAGGAAGGTCGCGGCGGACATCGCCAGCGGCGGCACCATGCCGGCGGCCATGACGGTGGCCATGATCTCGTAGGGATGCGGTGTTGCTGGCGCTGGCCGCGGACAGTCCCGCGGTACCGAACAGGTAGGCGGCCTTGTTGACCGGACCGCCCAGGTCGAAGCACATCATGAGCCCGAGGATGATCCCCAGGAACACGGCCGACCCGCCCCCGGACATGGAGGTCAGCCCGTCCTGCAGCGAGGTCATGAGGGCGGCCAGCGGCAGCCCGAGGACCAGGTACATGACGGCGCCGACCACCAGCGTGGTCCCCAGCGGGATGATGACCACGGGCATGAGCCCCCGCAGCCAGGCCGGCACGCTGAGCCCGGCGAGCCAGGCCGCGAAGTAGCCCGCGAGGATGCCGCCGACCAGGCCACCGATGAACCCGGCCCCGACCTCGACCGCGACGACGCCCATGACGAACCCGGGCGCGATCCCGGGCCTGCCGGCCAGCCCGAAGGAGATGTAGCCGGCCAGCGCCGGGACGAGGAAGCTCATGGCCGCCTGCCCCAGCAGGAACAGCGTCCACCCGATGTACAGCAGCAGCCCGGACTGGGAGACGGTGATCGTCTCAGTGCCGACGACGTCGCCGGCCGAGTTCTTGATCTCGTGGACGAACTCGTTGCCGGGCAGGTTCCACAGGGAGTAGTCGCTGATGGAGATCTTCTCGTAGAGGTTGGCCACGTCGTACCCGGCCAGGAGGAAGCCCAGGGCGATGAGCAGACCGCCGGCGGCCACGAAGGGGATCATGTAGGACACCCCGGTCATGACGGACCTCTGGAGGCGCCGGGCCCAGTGCTCGGAGCCCTCCTCGCTCTCCTCGGCGGACTCGCTACCGGCCGGCACTCGGGCGGCGCTCGGGTCGTCGACGGCGGCCAGGGCCTTGTCCACCAGGGAGCCGGCGTCGTTGACGGCGGCCTTGACGCCGACGTCGATGACGGGCTTGCCGGCGAAGCGCTCGCGGCCCTTGACGGGCAGGTCGTGGGCGAAGATGACGGCGCTGGCCCGCTTGATGAGCTCGGGGTCGAGGGCGTCGATCTTGCCCGAGCCCTGGCCCTCGATGGCCACAGTGATGCCCCGGTCCTTGCCGGCCTGCTCCAGGGCCTCGGCCGCCATGAAGGTGTGGGCGATGCCGGTGGGGCAGGAGGAGACCCCCACAATGACGGTCTCGCCCTCCGCCGGGGCCGACGACGCCGCAGCGGCCTTGGTCTGCGCGGCGCCGGACCCTGCGGCCGAGTCCGCGGCGCCTCGGCCTCACCGGCCTCACCGGCCGCGCTGTCCTCGGCGCCCTCCGCGCCGTCGAGCAGCTCGGGCTGGACCTGCTGCGTGACGATTCGGGTGATCTCCTCGGCGTCGGCGGCCTGGCGCAGGGCGTCGGTGAACTCGGTCTGCATGAGTCCGCGGGCGAGCTTGGCCAGGAGCTGGAGGTGGAAGTCATCGGCGCCGTCGGGGGCAGCGATCATGAAGATGAGGTCGGCGGCCTGCCCGTCGGCTGCCCCGAAGTCGACCGGCTCGGCCAGGCGGGCGAAGCCGAGGCTGGGGGGCCAGGACGTGGGGGCTGCGGCAGTGCGGGATGGCGATGCCGCCGGGGATCCCGGTGGGGGCGGTGGACTCGCGCTTCTTGGCGTCGGCGGCCAGGCCGTCGGGGCTGGAGGCCCGGCCGGCGCCGGCCACGGTGGCGGCCAGGAACTCGATGACGTCTTCCTTGCCCGGGCCGGCGTCGGCGTCGAGCGCGACCAGCTCGGGGATGATGAGGGGCTTGTTCTCGGTCATGGTCTTCCTTGGTGTCCGAGGTGCCGTCGCCCGGTGGGCGGCAGCGGGTCACAGGTGGTCAAGGGTGGTGGGCGGCGGTCATGCGGTCAGTGGTGGTTGTCTGGCGGATCGGTGGGCAGGTGGTGAACAGGTCAGTGGGCAGTCAGTGGCGGAGCCGGCTCGGCGGCCGGTGGTCAGCTGGCAGCCGCCGGCGTATGCGGGCAGGCAGGGTGTCCGCGGCCCCGGCGCCCGCGAACGCCCCGGCTCAGGAGAGCCGGGTGACGACAGCCGCCTGCTCGGGCAGGTCGGCGGGCGTGGGCAGGGTGGTTCCGGGCAGGGAGGCGGCGGCCGAGCCGTAGGCCATGGCGGTGCGCAGGCGCTCGGCCTCGTCGCCGCCGTTGACGTCGGCCAGGATGTAGCCGGCCACCGAGGAGTCCCCGGCGCCGACGGTGGAGACCACCGGGACCTCGGGGGCGGTGGCGTGCCAGGCGCCGTCGGCGGTCACCAGGACGGCGCCGGCGGGGCCGAGGGTCACCATGACGGCACCCAGTCCCAGGCCCACCAGGAGGCGGGCGGCGTCGACGACGGGGCCGTAGTCCCCTGGACGGCGCCCTCCTCGAGGGCCATGGCGCGCTCGGCGGGCAGGCCGGCGAGCTGACCGAGCTCCTCACCGTTGGGCTTGATGAGGTCGGGGGCCGATCCGGGCAGCTCGGCGGCCAGGGCCGCCAGGGGCTCGTCGGAGGTGTCGACGGCGATGCGCAGCCCCGGGGCGGCCTCCCGCAGGAGCCCCACGAGGCGGGCGTACCACCTGGCCGGCGCGCCCGGCGGCAGGGAGCCGGACAGGACCGCCCAGTGGTGGGTGTCGGCTTCGGCCGACACGCCTGTGAGGGTGAGGGTCTCCAGGAGGGCCTGCTCGACGGCGTCGATCTCCTCCTCGCTCAGGCCCGCCCCCAGCTCGTTGAGCTTGGTGGTGGTGCCGTCGGGCTCGGTGACGGCGGTGTTGATGCGGGCGGGTCCGGCCACGGGCACGGATCGCACGGTGAGGCCGGGCAGCTCGAGGGCACCCAGGGCGGTGAGGATGGGGTCGTTCTCGGCGGCGGGCAGGACGGTGGTGGCGGCGCGCCCGGCGTTGGACAGGACGCGAGCGACGTTGACGCCCTTGCCTCCCGGTTCCATGACGACGCCGGTCAGGCGCTGGACGGCGCCGCGCTGGAGGGGCCCGGGCAGGGAGACGGTGCGGTCGAGGGACGGGTTGGGTGTGAGGGTCAGGATCATGCGACAAGGACCTCGGTTTCGGTGGCGGTGAGCTGGTCGATGAGTGCGGGCGGGAGCTCGACGTCGGTGACCAGGAGGTCGATGTCGTCGAGGGAGGCGAAGGAGACCAGGTGCTCCTGGCCGATCTTGGTGGAGTCGACCAGGGCCACCACCTGGCGGGCGCTGCGCACCATGGCGCGTTTGACGGTGGCTTCGTCGGGGTCGGGCGTGGACAGTCCGTGGGCTGCGCTCAGGCCGTTGGCTCCCAGGACGGCGACGTCGACCCTCAGGGCGGACAGGGCCTCGACGGCTTCGGGGCCGACGGCGGCCTGGGTCAGTCCGCGCAGCTGGCCGCCGAGGATCCGCACCCGGGTGCGTCCGGCGCCGGCCAGGCAGGCGGCGGTCAGGACGGAGTTGGTGATGACGGTCAGGTCGCTGTCGCTCGGCAGGAGGCGGGCGAGCGAGCCGGTGGTGGTTCCGGCGTCGATGAGGAGCGTGGTGCCGGGCCCCGGTGCGAGCCGCGCCAGGGCGGCGCGGGCGATGGCCTGTTTGGCGGTGGGGTTGACCTGCTCGCGCTGGGTCACGCCGGTCTCCGGCAGGGCGGGGGCAGGGATGGCGCCGCCGTGGACCTTGCGCAGTGCGCCGTTGCGGTCCAGGGCGGTCAGGTCGCGGCGGATCGTCTCAGGGGTGACGTCGAAGTGCTCGGCGAGCTCGGTGACGAGAACCCGCCCCCGCCCTGCACCGCGCACCTGCTCCACGATCTGGCGGTGCCTGTCCTCGATGCGCATGTTCACCTCCTGGAAGGTCCGTGCCGTCGACCCAGTACGCCCGTTCGGGCATCAACTCGACTCTGAATGTCTGAACAGACATAAGAGTATGCCCGTTCAGACATTCACGTCCACCCCTTTGTGACTCACAATACAATCCATAGGTTGTTTTGAGAACAGTGCCCGCCCGACGGGCACCACCGCCCCATCGAGGACGTACTTCTGCGCCCAGGACTGCGTTCTCCGACAAACGACTGCGAGCGCACCCCAGTAGCCCGTAGGACAACGCAGTCTCCGAACGGAAAGTACGTCCTCGGCACGAACCGCAGTCCCCACAGCCCCAGGCCGCCCGGGCCGCCCGAACCGTCCTCGGTAACGCCCCGTCGTCGACGCCCAGCAGACAGCACTCGTGCCCGCCTTCCCCAGGGGGGATGACGGGCACGAGTCTCGATTCGCGTGTCGCTGCGGTTCAGCCTGGAGCGGTCTGCGTCAGTCTGACCCAGCCGGCGTCAGCCGGCATCAGGCAGCGTTAGTTGACTTGCTGTCTGCGGCGCAGGATGAGGTAGCCGCCGACGACGAGCAGGGCGAGGGCGAGTGCTCCCGCGCTGAGCGAGGCGCCGGTGCGGGCCAGAGGACTATCACTGGCCGCCTTGTTCGGGCGCTCGGGTCCGGCCGCCTGGGCGGGCGCTCCGGACGCGGCCGGAGTGGCGGTGGCTGCGGGCTGCGCGCCGCTACCCGCAGACGGCTCGGTGCCGCCGCCCACGGAGGTCTCACCAGCACCAGGGCCGCCCTGCGGGGTGGACGCCGCCTTGCCGCCGGCCCCGTCCGCCGCAGCGTCAGCGCCCGTCGCCGTGCTGTCGCCCGAGTCCGCTCCGGGGCCGGCCGAACCCTCATCCTCGATTTCGACCGAGAAGCGGTTGAGAACCGTGCCTGCGGCGTCGAGGGTCTCGACGGTGGCCCAGCGGCAGGTGGTGGCCTGGACCGTGCGGCAGGCGCGCGTGGGGGCGTCGGCCGGGAAAGGTGAGGTTGAAGTCGACCCGCCCGGTGGTCGGGCCGGTGGGGTTGACGGTGAGGTCGAGGTCCTTGGTCAGGATCTCCTGATCCCCCGCGCTCGCGCGCACGCGCCGGGCGCCGGCGGCCTGCTCGGTGGGGTTGGTGTAGGCCAGGGAGTCCAGGGTCACGGAGACCGTGTCGGTGCTGCGCGCGCCACCTGAGCTGATGTACACCGGCCCCACGGTCATCGCGGCTCTGCCGCTTGGAGTAGTCGGCCGTGACGGGCTTGTCGCCGAAGGAGGCCAGGTAGGCGGAGGTGACGTCGCGGTCGAGGACGCCGGTGTTGGTCGCGGGCTTGTCCTTCAGGACGGTGTAGCCGTCGCCTCCCGCCAGCAGGAAGGAGTTGGAGGCGACGACGACGCTGTCGCCGTCGGCCAGCGGCTTGCCGTCGACGAGGATCTCGCGGATCGCGGGGGCGGCTCCGGCCTCGCCCCCGTATGCGGGATCGGTGGTGGCCTCGGTGAGGACGTCGACGTTCCTGGACAGCCCCAGGGTGAGCACGGGGCGGCTGGAGCCGGGCTGCCACTGCTGGGACAGCAGAGCCTTGAGCTCGGCGCCGGTGAGGGTCGTGTAGGCCATCTCGTTGCCGAAGGGCTGGACGGTGTATGCCTCCCCCGAGGTCAGGACCCCATCGCCCTCCGAGCCGGAGGCGGCGTAGAGCAGGTCGGCGCGCACGCCGCCGGGGTTCATGATGCCCACGTAGCGGGTGGAGCCGGTCGGCTGGATGTCGGTGGCGAGCCAGCTGCGGAAGGACTCGGCGATGAGGTTGGAGGCAGTGGATTCAGTGCCGCGGTTGGCGCCGGGGCCGGAGCCGTCCGAACCGCGCAGGAAGTCCGAGCCGATCTTGGCCAGCGGCTTGCCGCCCTCGGCGGCGGAGTCCTTCTCCGCCTGGGACACGATTCCGGCGACGCCGTAGGCATCGGTGGTGCAGCTCGAGCTGCGCAGGTCCTTGTTGTCAGCGCTGACCACTGAGGTCTTCCGGCTGGCGGGGTCATAGCTCAGGCGGATGCGTCCCAGCGCCCAGCCGTAGTGGTCGGCCTGGACGACGGCGATCTGGTTGCCCTCTGCGCCGGTGACGGTCTTGGCGAAGGGCACGTGGGTGTGCCCGGAGAAGACGGCGTCGACGTTCTTGGAGAAGCTCGTGGCCGTGGAGGCCGCATCCTCATGGCTGAGCACGACGACGACGTCGGCCTCACCGTTGGCGGGGTCGCCGTCCTTGAGCTCGGCGGCACGGGCGTTGGCGGCGGCGACCGCCGGGCTCAGAGTGAGGGTGGACAGGGCCGAGGGTGACACGAGGGTGGGAAGCTCATCGGTGACGACGCCGACGAAGCCGACGCGCACACCTCCGACCTCCTTGATGAAGGCTCCCTTGCCGCCGCCCTCGGCGCTCAAGGGAGTCGAGCCGGAGACGTTGGCGGCCAGGATCGGGAAGTTCGAGGCGGGCAGGATGCGGGTCTCCAGGTCGGTCAGGCCCTGGTCGAGCTCGTGGTTGCCCAGGGCGGAGACATCCAGGGACATCGCGTTGAGCGCCTCCATGGTGGGGCGGTCCTGGAGGATGGAGGAGACGTAGGCCGATCCGCCCACGGAGTCTCCGGCGGAGACGAACAGCGCGTTGGGGTTGGCGGCGCGGGCGGCGGAGACCTCGCAGGCCAGCGTGACAGCACCGGGGTCCTCAACGGATGTCTGTCCGGTGGCGCTGTCCGTCTGAGTGGTTCGGGAGATGTGGCCGTGCAGGTCGGTGATGCCCAGCAGGTCGATGGTGGTGGCACCGGCGGCCGGAGAGTCGGCCGGGGCTGCTGGGGCGGCCGACTCGTCAGCACCGGCGGGAGGGTTGAGCGGGAAGGGACTGAGGGCTGTCAGAGTCAGCGCGCACATGACGGCGCTGACTCTGACGGCCCGCGTGGGGCGCAGTCGCATGTCGTTCCTTGTCAGGCGGAGGGATGGTGACCCGGGAGAAGGTGAGGAGAGGAACATGGGTCACCGTATGCGCCCCTGCGATACGGGGCATTCTTTTTCGTGGCACTCACTGACATTCATCAGAGGGCGCTCGTGCCCGCCTCCCCGGGTGCCCGTCAGCGCCGTCGGGCCGTGCCTCCACAGCGGGAGCGAGGCGAGGAACGGGCCGCGCGGATGGTTGCCATGAGCGTCGATCCCACCCCTCTCCTCCCATGCCCACGCCCCGTCCCACGCCACAATGACGGCGTCCGCCGCCTCGTTCTCAGAGGCGACGGACGCCGTCGCTGTGGGTGCGAGCCCGGATCAGCCAGGTATCAGACGATGCCGTGGGCGATCATGACGTCGGCAACGCGGGTGAAACCGGCCGCGTTGGCGCCGAGCACGTAGTCGCCGGGGCGGCCGTACTCCTCGGCCGCGGCGACGCAGGAGTCGTGGATGTCGGCCATGATGTCGGTCAGCTTGGCCTCGGCGGTGGCGAAGTCCCAGCGGGTGCGGCCGGCGTTCTGCTCCATCTCGAGGGCGGAGGTCGCCACGCCACCGGCGTTGGCGGCCTTACCGGGGCCGAAGAGGATGCCGGCCTTCTGGAAGGCCTCGACGGCCTCCGGGGTGGAGGGCATGTTGGCGCCCTCGGAGACCACGCCGCAGCCGCCCCGAAGCAGGGTGTTCGCGGCGTCGCCGTCGAGCTCGTTCTGGGTGGCGCAGGGCAGGGCGACGTCGCCGGGGACGTCCCACACGGAGCCGCCGGTCACGAGGCGGGCACCGGGGCGGCGCTCGACGTAGTCGGCCACGCGACCGCGCTCGACCTCCTTGATCTGCTTGAGCAGCTCGAGGTCCACCCCGGCCTCGTCGACGACGTAGCCGGAGGAGTCGGAGAAGGTGATGGGGGTGGCGCCGAGCTGCTGGGCCTTCTCGATGGCGTAGATCGCCACGTTGCCGGCACCGGAGACGAGGACCTTCTTGCCCTCGAGGGACTCGCCCTTGGTGGCGAGCATGGACTGGGCGAAGAGCACGGTGCCGTAGCCGGTGGCCTCGGTGCGCACGAGGGAGCCGCCCCAGGCCAGGCCCTTACCGGTCAGGACGCCGGCGTCGTAGGAGTTCCGCAGGCGCTTGTACTGGCCGAACATGTAGCCGATCTCGCGGCCGCCCACGCCGATGTCGCCGGCGGGCACGTCGGTGGAGGGACCGATGTGGCGGGCCAGCTCAGTCATGAAGGACTGGCAGAAGCGCATGACCTCGGCGTCGGAGCGGCCGTGCGGGTCGAAGTCGGAGCCGCCCTGCCGCCGCCGATGCCCTGGGCGGTCAGGGCGTTCTTGAAGATCTGCTCGAAGCCGAGGAACTTGATGATGCCGGCGTTGACCGAGGGGTGGAAGCGCAGGCCGCCCTTGTAGGGGCCCAGCGCGGAGTTGAACTCGATGCGGAAGCCGCGGTTAACGTGGACCTGGCCGGCGTCGTCGACCCACGGGACCCGGAACATGATCTGGCGCTCGGGCTCGACGATACGCTCCAGGAGGGCGCCCTCGGCGTAGTGGGGGTGCTTGGCGATGACGGGATCGAGGGACTCGAGCACCTCGTGGACGGCCTGATGGAACTCGACCTCTCCACGGTTGCGAGCCACAACCTGCTCATAGACCTTTTCGACAACGTCCTGCATGGGGGACTCCTTCGCCTAGCGGAATAAGCTCAGCACCTGGCTGGTCGCCGCGGCGCCGCGAGAAGACTTCCACCGAGACGTTCACTGAGACGAAACATCTCGCGATCCGGAGGAAACATAGCCGTCGCAAAGGCCGCATTCCGGACGTTCGCGCAACACAGATCACATTCCTGGAGGATCTGGAGGCATGAATAGTGAACAGCTTCCAGACGGTTCAGGCGAGACGGCCCGCTACACCCACGGTCACAGTGCGGCGGTGCTCAGCGCGCACTCACGGCGCGGCGCGGCGGACTCGGCCGCCTACCTGCTTGCCCACCTGCGTGCGGGAATGGACCTGCTCGACGTCGGCTGCGGACCGGCGTCCATCACCGCGGATCTCGCTGAGCGCGTCGCCCCGGGGCGGGTCGTGGGCCTCGATGCCGCGGCCGGCGCCCTGGAGGCGGCTCGGGCGACGCTTCGCGAACGGGGTCTGTCCGAGCAGGTGGAGCTGACCTGCGGGGACATCATGGCCCTGCCCTTCGAGGACGCCTCCTTCGACGTCGTCCACGCCCACCAGGTCCTTCAGCACCTCGCGGACCCGGTGGGTGCCCTGGCCGAGATGCGCCGCGTCACCCGCCCCGGCGGGATCGTGGCCGTGCGTGACGCCGTCTACTCCGCCATGACCTGGTTCCCCGAGCCCGCGGGCATGGAGCAGTGGCGCTCGGTCTACATGGCCACCGCCCGCGCCAACGGCGGCGAACCCGATGCCGGCAGCCGGCTGCTGTCCTGGGCCCGGGAGGCGGGTTTCGCCGACGTGACCGCCTCGGCCTCCACCTGGTGCTACGCCACGCCCACCGACCGGGCCTGGCAGTCGCAGACCTGGGCGCAGCGGTGCCTGACCTCCTTCGGACCCCAGGCCGTCGAGCTGGGGCTGGCGGACGGGTCCGACCTGGAGACGATGGCCCAGGCGTGGAGGCAGTGGGGCGCCAGTGAGGACGCCTGGTTCGTCGTCGTGCACGGTGAGGTCCTGGCCCGCGTCTGAGTGCGGGTGCACGGGATCGACCGGCACTGGGCGGGAGTCAGGCGCCCAGTGCCCAGACCGAGGCCGCGTCCGGCGCAGTGAAGCGGAAGCCGGAGGCGAGCAGCGCCTGAGGGACCGCGCGCTGGGAGGCACCGAGAAGCTCGGCGAGCATGCCGCCGATGCTTCCGGTACCACCCGCCGCCCCGGCCCTGCCCGCCCGGTCCAGCAGGAGCTGGGGCACCACCGCCACCGAGGGCAGACCGCCGGCGCGCGACAGCAGCCGGTGGAGGTCGCGGTTGCGCGCCGGCTCGGGAGCGGTCAGGTTGACCGGCCCGTGGACGTCGTCGTGCTCGATGGCCCACAGGAGCCCGGCCGCGGCATCCTCCAGGGCGATCCACGGCTGCCACTGGTCACCGCGGCCCAGCCGGACCCCCGCCCCGACCCGGTAGGCGGCACCGAGGATCCTCCCAGCCCGCCCGAGGAGCTGACCACCAGGCCCGTGCGGGACTGGACCGTGCGCAGCCCGGCTCTTGCCGCCGGGCCCGCAACGGACTCCCAGCGCCGGCACAGCTCGGACAGGAATCCCTCACCCGGGCCGCTGGCCTCGGTGAGGATCTCGTCTCCCCGGTCCCCGTAGAAGCCGGTGGCCGATCCGCTCAGCAGGACCTCGGGTCGCCCGGCCGGGGGCAGGCCCGCGGCGACCCGGGCGATGAGGGCGGTGGTGGACAGGCGCGAGGCCGCCAGCTCGCGACGGCGCGCCGGTGTCCAGGGGCGTGGCGCGATCGGTGCGCCCGACAGGCAGACCACGGCCCTGGCGCCCTCCAGGGCGCTGGGCGACAGGAGGCGCTCGGCGGGCGCCCACCAGGCGTGCTCCCTGCCGGAGTCATCGACCTCGATGCCCTCCCGCGGCGCCTGGCCCGCTGCGCTGCGGTGGAGGATCCGGATCCTCCAGCCGCTGTCCCGGGCCAGGTCCGCCAGGCGGGATCCGATGAGGCCCGCTCCGGCCACGACGAGCAGCCCCGGGTCGCCGCGCCGGCTGGATTGCCCTGAGGGGATGGCGTGAGTACTCATGAACTCACCCTAGGGCGCTCGGCTGCCCCTGCTGGGCCCCTGGGCCCCCGGCGGCCCCTCACCGACGACGCGAGAGGAGGCAGGCTTCCCCTCTTACTCTGGCCAGGAGTGAGCCGGATCGGTTCACAGGATGTACAGGATGCACACAACGGGCACCCGCTCCTTTAGGCTCTTCCCAATGCCCGAACACACTCCCGCTTCCCGCTCCTCCGTGATGGACCTGATGGCTTTGCGCTCCGTCACGGAGCTTCCCGTCACCCGGCGCCATGTCCTGGACCCCGAGGTCCTGCGGACGGTGGCGGCCGTCGACCGGGTCGGCGACCTGACGCGCTTTCAACGTCGCCGAGGTGCCTGAGCTGGCCCAGATCTCCGCCCCCGAGGAGCTGCTGGCGCCCGACGAGCGCGGTTGGGCACTGGGGCACGCCCTGTCCCTGGCCGTCGAGCACGGGCAGCGCCTGTGGCTGAGTGAGGTTCCCAGGGAGCGACTGGGGCTGCTGCGGAGCGTCTTGGGCGAGCACCTCGTCCACATCGCGTCCCTGGAGGCGCTCGACGGCGTCGAGGCCCCTCGGAGCGACGGGGCCGGTCAGGGCGAGGGCGGCGTCGTCGTCGCCGTGAGCCCGCGCCGCCTCCTGGACGAGTGGGCCACCGGGACACCTGAGCAGATCCGCTACCTGCGCACTGTGCTGGAGGGGACGGACCCGCTGCGCGTGTCCCGGCACACCCTGGGCGCCCTGCAGGAGGCGAAGGTGGACCTGGTGCCGCGCGCCGGCATCGTCCGCCTGCTGCACAACCCCCGCTTCCTGGCCTACGCGACGGTGTTCATCTACTCCTCGCTGCGGGCGCTCCCGGCCGTCTACGCCCCCGGCTTCCGCGGCAACCCCTGGGTGCTGTGGGCCATCGACATCATCACCGCAGTGCCCTACACCTGGGGGATCATCGCCATGGTGGCGGGCAAGCGACGCCGCATCCGCTTCGCCGGGTTCCTCGTCACCCTCATCACCTTCGTGGCGCCCTACGTGTACTTCTTCCTGGCGGGCGACGACGGGCACGGCAACCAGTACCCCGGCTGGGTCATCATGGTGGTCATCGGCCTGGTGCTGGCCACCTTCCTGCTGGAGGGCGGCCGCTGGCTGCGTGATGTGGTGGTCGCCCGGGGGCTGCGCGCCCCGGGCGACGGCTAGTCCGGCCTACGCCGCTGCCGCAGTGGATTCCTCCCCGCGGATCGAGCGCAGCACTCCGGCGAGCAGGAACCACCCGCCCGAGACGATGAGGACGGCGACCAGGCTGAGTGGCCGGTGGGGGTAGATCGCCACCAGCCAGCAGGTGGCCAGGAACCATACGGCCACCGCACCGATGTTGAGGGCGCGGAAGCGCTTGACGCGGGCCGGGTGCGCGTAGTGCGTGGGCACCAGGGTCAGCACCACGAAGATGAGGGTGACGATGATGTTGAAGACCCCCGGGGTCTGGAGCACGTAGAACATGAGGGCCACGATGTTCCAGGCGGCCGGGAAGCCCACGAAGTAGTAGTCGGTGGACTTCCACTGCTTGTTGGCGTAGCAGAACATCGACGAGCTCAGGACGAGGGCCATGAGCAGGCCCGCCAGCGGCCTGGGGCCCATTGGCAGGGCCACGTACATGAAGACCGCCGGGATGAAGGTCCAGGTGAGGTAGTCGACGACGATGTCGACGATGCCGCCGTCGAACCAGGGGATGATCTCGGAGACCCGGGCGCGCCGGGCCAGGGTGCCGTCAACGCCGTCGACGACGAGGGCGACGAGCAGCCAGACCCACATCCACGTGAACTCCCGGCGGGGGTGGATGGTGGCGAGCATGGCCAGGCTGGCCCACACCAGTCCCGACATGGTCAAGATGTGCACTGCCCAGGCGGCGACACGGGCCCGTGCCGGGTACTGCGCCGTCGACACAGACGTCCCCTCTCGGTGGATAACACTGACGGCGGGAAGTCTATGCGGTTCACAGCCCCGGCACCTATCCCCCGGCGCCGTTCCTGAGCGATCCCCGTCTCCCTCTAACCGCCCGAGAACCGAGTGCGCCCCCGTACCTGCCGGTCGGGGGCGCACTCGAGCTGCCGGGCGCCGGAGAGGCGCTCGGGAGATGACTCACATGCTCACGTTGCGGAAGTCGAAGGGGTAGATCCCCATGGGGTTCCAGTGGGCGATGAGGCGCGCGCCGCAGGCCCGATCGTGGGCCCACAGCTCGCTGCTGATGACGACGCCGCCGCCCTCCAGCTCGCTGAGGTCGAGGCGGTGGTGGCCGTCGACGTAGTCGTCGGCCAGCTCCAGGGGGTAGAGGGTCAGGTCCGACGCGGGGCTCGACAGGTCAGCCAGCTGCTCATCGAGGCCGGCCAGGTCGTTGCCGGCCATGCCGTAGCGGCTCGCCAGCTCGTTGACGTCACGGCGCGCGATGGCGGCGACGAACTCCTGGACCTCGGTGTAGATCCGCTGGCGCAGGTCCGCACTCCCCCAGGGCGCCGGGGCCGGCTCACTCGGCTCAGCCGCCTCAGTGGGCTCTGCAGGCTCAGCGGGCTCGGAGGGGTCAGTCGGCTCGGTCGGCTCCTCCTCGGCGCTCGGCCGGTCCTCGGCGGCAGCCTCGGCCTGGGCGGTCTGAGCGGCCTCAGTCTCCGCGGGCTCGAGCGGCCTGTCCGGGTTCTCCTGGCCCTGCGGGCGCTCGGCGGGGGCCTGCTCAGCGGGGACCTGCTCAGCCGGGGCCTCCGGCACCGCCTGGTCCTCGGGCTCGCTCTCAGGCGTTGAGGCGGTCGGCGCGGAGGTGGCCTCAGCGCCGGAGGGCACCGGCACCTCGGGGGCCGCCGCATCGGCGACGTCGGTGACGTCCACCGGGCCGGCGGCGCGCGCCGTCTCAGCGGTGTCCGCAACGGGCGGCACCGTCGCCTCGACGGGGGCAGCGACCTCGGGGGCCGGCTTTGGCGCCGGCCCACCGGCCTCCTCGGAGAGGTCGAGGGTGACCTCATCGCCCTCGCGGCCGGTGGTGTCGGCCGGGGTCAGGGAGAGCTCGAGCTGGTCGGGGGCGACGGTCTCACCGGTGGGCGCGGCCACGGTCTCGCCACTGGCATGCTCGACGGCGGGGATCGCCACCGGCTCATAGGCGGACTCGGCCGTCCCGGAGGACTGGGCCACCTCGGTCGGCAGAGCCAGCTCTGACTCAGCGGGCACGGCCGCTTCAGCGCCGTCCTCGACGACGCGCTCCGGGGCGGCGTCGGCCGGGGTCTGAGCAGTGGCGGCGGCGTGCCGGGCCCGGCGCGCGTTGTCGGCGGGCTCCGTGGCGGGAGCCGGGACGGCGAGCGCGTCGGCACCGGCCTCGGCGTCGGCCTCCTGAATGGCCTCCGGGGTGCTCAGCAGGGGCTGTGCCTCGGACTGCTGCTCCTCCGCGGGAGCGGTCAGGGTCTGCGGCATCTCAACCATCGCAGGCGGCGTCACGGCCGGGGCGCTCACCTCACCGTCCACGAGGCCCTGATCCACGGGGAAGGGCTGGACGAGGAGGGTCTCCCCGTCGGCGCAGCGACCGGTTCGGTCTCAGCCGGAGCGACCGGCTGCCCGAGGGCATCGGGGGCCTCAGGGGTCTCAGCGGCCTCGGCCGGCGTGTGGGCGGTCACCGCCGCGTGCCGGGCCTGGTGAGCTGCGGCCGGATCCGCCGCCTCCGGGGCGGGGGCCGGTGCGGAGATCTCGGAGCCCTCGGCCTCAGTGGAGCCGGGCTCCTCGACCTGCGGGGCCTGCGCCTCGGCGGGGCCTCCTCGATGAGGGGATCACCAGCGGGGGCCGGCGGCTCCGGGGCCTGGGCGGGGCGTCCTCAGGGGACTGGGAAGCGGCGGGCTGCTCGACGTCGGCACCGGACTGGGCCGGGGCCGGCTCGGTCTCCCTGCTGCGCGGGTGCAGCGAAGACGGAGGGGGCGTCGGCGGGCTCGCCGAGCGAGTCGCCTTCGGCACCTCCGAGCCTCCGGCGCCGCAGAGGGCTCGGTGGCCTCGGGAGCCGGAGACTCCGGGAACCTGGGGCTCCTCAACCGGCTCGGGCACCGTCGGGTCCTCGTCAGCGGCCTCGGCCGGGGACGGCTCCGCGACGGCCTCGGGCAGCGGGTCGGAGTTGAGGTACTGGCGCCGTTCCACGCCCACGCGGGTGAGCTGGCCGGCGAGGATCTCGGGGCGGCCGAGGTAGTCCCAGACCTCCGCGGGGCCCGAGCGCAGGCTCAGGGAGGGGGCGTCGAGGATGGCGACCCCGCCGTCGGGCAGGAAGCATAGGAACAGCCCGGTCATCTCGCCGGTGGTGGCGTCCCACAGGCGCACGGTGCCGTCCTCGGAGCCGGTGAGGATCCGGGTGCCGTCGGGGCTCCACTGCGCGTCGGTGACGCCGAAGCGGTGACCGGCCAGGGACAGGACGATCTTGCCGGAGACCTCGTCCCACACGCGCACGACGCCGTCGTCGAAGCCGGCCAGCACCTTGGAGCCGTCGGGGCTCCAGGCGTAGGAGCGGACCATGGCGGCGTCGTCACGCAGCGTCACGAGCTCGCCGGAGGTGATGACGTCCCAGACGTGGGCGGCGCCATCGGCACTGCCGGTGACGACGCGCGGGCCCCCTTGAGTCCACACGACGTCGCGCACCCAGTTGCCGGTGTAGGTGTGGATGACCTCGCCGGTGGCGGCATCCCAGATGCGGGCCGTCCCGTCCTGGGAGCCGGTCAGGGCGCGCTGGCCGTTGGGGCTCCAGGCGACCGAGGTGATCATGTCGCTGTGGCCCTCGAGGGTCAGGAGGCGCTCGCCGCGGGCGGCGTCCCAGATCGCGGCGCGGTCGTCTCCCAGGCCGGTGAGGATGCGCTCGCTGTCCGGGCTCCAGGCGATGTCGTTGACGTCGTCCTCCCCGGCGGTCAGGGCCTGGACGACGTCGCCGGTGGAGGCATCCAGGATGAGGACGCGGGGCGAGAGGTAGGAGGAGGTGGCCAGGCGGGTGCCGTCCGGGCTCCAGACGACCTCGCTCAGCTCTCGGGCGCCGTTGTCCACGGTGAGGCGCGGCTCGCCAGTGGTGGCGTCCCAGACACGGTTGCCGCCGATCTTGGCGCCGATGCTGAGCTTGGTGCCGTCGGGGCTCCAGGAGACCGTCTCCACGGAGTTGCCGGCCCCCAGGACGAGCTGGGTCTGGCCGGTGGCGGCGTCCCAGACGCGCACGGTGTCATCGTGGGAGCCGGTGGCCACGCGGCTCGAGTCCGGGCTCCATGCCAGGGCACAGGCCCACTGGTGGTGGCCGCGCAGGCTGAGCAGTTCCTCGCCGGTGGCGGCGTCCCAGATGTGGGCGGTGGTGCCGGAGATGTCGTCGGTGATGATGCGGCTGCCGTCGGGGCTCCAGGAGACGACGCTGACCCAGCGGCGCTCACGGCCGTGAAGGCTGAGGACCTCCTCGCCGGTGGCGGCGTCCCAGACCCGGGGCTCGGCCGAGTCGAAGGCGGTGATGATGCGGCGCGAGTCCGGGCTCCATGACAGGCCCGTCATCGGCTCGATCGGGCCGACGTGGGTCGGCCTGCCGTCAGGGCCCATGGTGGCGCCGCGCCCCACGAAGGCCATGGGGCCCACGCGCAGCAGCTCGGTGCCGGTGGTGACGTCCCAGACTCGGGCGGTGCCGTCGTCGGAGGCGGTGGCCACGCGGGTCCCGTCCGGGCTCCACGACACCGCGGTGAGGTGCTCGGTGTGCCCCGACAGAGTACGCACCACCTGACCGCTGGAGGCGTCCCAGATGCGGGCCGAGGCGTCGTCGAAGCTGGTGAGGATGCGGGTGGAGTCGGGGCTCCAGGCCACCGCCCCGCCCACGCCGGAGCCGCCGACCCCCAGGGTCAGCAGGTCGGCGCCGGTGGTCGCGTCCCAGACGCGCACGCTGTGATCCTCCGCCGCCGTGAGCAGCCGCGTGCCATCGGGGCTCCAGGCCACCGCGCTGATGGACAGGCTAGGGGCCGGCCAGAGCGAACAGCTCGGTGCCGCGGCTTGCGTCCCAGACCCGGGCCGTGCCGTCGTGCGATCCGGACAGGAGCCGCGTGCCGTCCGGGCTCCAGGCCACACCCCACAGCGCGTCGAAGTGGCCGGCATACAGTGACACCTCACGAGGGTCGATCGTCGCCGAGGTCTCTGAAGGCACAGTCATGGTTGAAGTCTAGAGATCTCTGCGAGGTATCTGCGGCATCTTGAGCCGATTGCGAGCAGTTACCTGAGTGATATCTGGCAAATCCGGGGCTGAGAGGGCGCCACGCCGGGTGCACGACACGCTGAGGCGCCCCCTTCCGCACCACCGCGCCCCGTTCGGGCGGGCACGAGAGGGCGTTGCACTGCCTGCCTCGGCCGACTCGCCCGCCGCTTCGATATCTTCCTGAGACGCCCAGAGAATTATTGGATGCGGTCGCCGGGGCGGCCTCGATGTCAATTCAGGCGCCATGCGAGCCCGCCACCACCGCCTCACCGCAGCGTCGTCGTCTGCCCATCGCGCCCAGGCCTCCGGGCCCTCTCCACCATCTCCGGGCCTACCCACCGACACTGACGGGGACATTCCACGCGGCCGGGTGCGTGCCCTTCCGGGCGGGGGCATCCTGCGCGTCCGGGGACAGGATTCCCGTCCCCGACGGCGTCGAACGTCCCCCGCCGCACAAGAATGTCCCCGACCGTAGAGAAATGTCCCCGACGGCGGGCTCACCCAGCGGAGGTGAGGCGCGCAGCCCACAGGCATGCACAGTCTGCAGTCAGAGGCGCGCAGTCGGCGCTCAGTCGCCGGCGCCGTGGAAGACGGCCTCGAGGTTGTTGCCGTCCGGGTCGAGCACGAAGGCCCCGTAGTAGCCGGGGTGGTAGTGCGGGCGCTCGCCGGGACCGCCGTTGTCGGTGCCGCCCGCCGCCAGGGCCGCCTCATGGAAGGCGTCCACCTGCGCCGTCGAGGACGCCGCCAGCGCGATATGGCAGGGCGTCGGGTTCTCCGCCGGGGCCAGCCACAGGTCGGCGTGGATCGGGGCGCCCTCCGGCGCACCGGGCGTCGGCCCGCCCAGTCCGGTGACGGGCCCGAACTCCATGACGACGCGGTAGCCCAGCGGCGCGAGCGCCGCCTCATAGAAGGCCTTCGAGGCCGCCGGATCACTGACACTCACAGAGGCATGATCGATCATGCCTCCAGGCTACCCACTGGTTGATACGCGGCAGCCGCTTTGACAGGCTCCGGCCATGACATCCTCCACGACCCTCTCCTCACGTCCCACACGATCAGCCGACATCGAGTCCATCACCACCATCATCGCTTGGGGCGCCCAGGTGGTGAGCGTCATCGTGTCCAACCACGTCCTCGACGCCTCCACGCTCGTGCCGCCGAGTTTCACGGACAGCTCGTCACCCGACGCTGGCCTCAACCTCGAGAGTCTCGTGCGGACGATGAACAGCGTCATCCTGATTCTGGCCGTCATCGGCTTCATCACCGCGTTCTATGTCGTCGCGGCCGACAACAAGATGGGCGGGGCAGTCCTCAGCGCGGCACTGGCCGGCATCTCCCTGTCCGTCTCACTGACCATCGGTTGCCTCGTCACGGCAGAGGCGTCCAACCCGAGCGCCTGGATCTACCTCGTGAACGTCCTGCCGGCCGTGGTGCTGCTTGTTTCCGCAGCGACACTCCACCGTCACACGTCGACACCTGAGGTGGCGCAGTAAGGCGGCAGTCAGGAGGCACGTCGCCGGGTCACCAGGGCGGACCGACGGGGACACTCCACGCGGCCGGGTGCGTGTCGTTCCGGCCGGGGCCATCCTGCGCGTCCGGGAACAGGATTCCCGTCCCCGACGGCGTCGAAGGTCCCCGACTGCACAAGGATGTCCCCGGCCACGAGGAGAAGTCCCCGTCGGCGAACGCGACTCAGAACAGCGCCGGCAGGACGCCCTCGACGTCGGCCCCGAGCTCGGCCAGGTCCAGGACGAGGGGACGCCCGGCACCGCCGTCGGAGAGCAGGTCACTGCCGGCCACGACGAGCAGGTCGCCACCGGTGGTGCCCAGGCGCGCCACGGCGACGTCCTCGGCCTCGGCGGCCGCGGTGACGGCGGGCACGAGCTCCTCGCGCACCGCGACGATCGCGCGGGCCCCGGACTCGGAGAACAGGGCGGTGAAGTCGTCCACACCCTCCTCCTGGATAGCGGTCAGGTCCACGCTGGCGCCGACGCCGCAGCGCAGGCAGGAGTCCACGAGAGTCTGGATGAGGCCGCCGGTCGAGCAGTCATGGGCGGCGCGCACCAGCGGCTCGCCGCCGGGGTCCCTCCGCCTCGCTCAGGGCCAGCAGGACCCGCCCGAGCGCCATCTCCGCGTCGAGGTCGACGCGCGGGGGCAGCCCGCCGAGGTGGTCGTGGACCACGCGGGACCAGGCCGAGCCGTCGAGCTCGTCGGCGGTGGCGCCCAGGGCCATGATGGCCAGGCCCTCCTCGTGCCAGCCCGAGGGGTTGGCACGGCGCACGTCGTCCATGACGCCCAGGACGCCGACGACGGGCGTGGGGTTGATCGAGGAGTCGATCTGTCCCTTGACCTTGCCGTGGGAGTTGTAGAGGGAGACGTTGCCGCCGGTGACCGGCACCCCCATGACGGCGCAGGCGTCGGCCAGGCCGGTGATGGCCTCGACGAGCTGCCACATGGCGTCGGGGTCCTCCGGCGAGCCGAAGTTGAGGCAGTCGGTGACGGCCAGGGGCCGGGCGCCCACGGTGCACACGTTGCGGTAGGACTCGGCCAGGGCCTGGGCGGCGCCGGTGGCGGGGTCAAGCTTGGTGAAGCGGCCGTTGGCGTCGGTGGAGATGGCCACGCCACGGCCGGTGGCCTCATCGACACGGATGACGCCGGCGTCGTCGGGCTGGCACAGGGCGGTGTCGCCACGCACGAAGCGGTCGTACTGGTTGGTCACCCAGGCGGTGGAGGCCTGGTTGGGGCTGGTGACGACGGCGCGCACCTGCTCGGCGAGCTCGGTGGCGGACTCGGGGCGGGCCAGGCGCTCGGTCGTGTCGGCGTTGAGCGCGTCCTGCCAGGCGGGGCGGGCGTAGGGGCGCTCGTAGGTGGGGCCCTCGTGGGCCACGGTGCGCGGGTCGACGTCGACGATCCGCTCCCCGAAGTGGTCGATGGTGAGGCGGCCCGAGCCGTTGACCTCCCCGATGACGGCGGCCTCGACGTCCCACTTGTCGATGACGGTCATGAACTCGTCGAGCTTGTCGGGCGCGACGACGGCCATCATGCGCTCCTGGGACTCGCTCATGAGGATCTCCCCAGCGGTCAGGGTGGGGTCGCGCAGCAGCACCTTCTCCAGGTCCACGTGCATGCCGCCGTCGCCGTTGGAGGCCAGCTCGGAAGTGGCGCAGGAGATGCCGGCGGCGCCCAGGTCCTGGATGCCGAGCACGAGCCCGGCGCCGAACAGGTCCAGGCAGCACTCGATGAGGACCTTCTCCATGAAGGGGTCGCCCACCTGGACGCTGGGGCGCTTGGCGGGCATGCCGTCCTCGAAGGACTCCGAGGCCAGGATGGAGGCCCCGCCGATGCCGTCCCCGCCGGTGCGAGCCCCGAAGAGCACCACTTTGTTGCCGGCACCGGTGGCGTTGGCCAGGTGGATGTCCTCATGGCGCAGCACGCCCACGCACAGGGCGTTGACCAGGGGTTCTCCTGGTAGGAGGAGTCGAACTCGGTCTCGCCGCCGATGTTGGGCAGGCCCAGGGAGTTGCCGTAGGTGCCCACGCCGGCCACGACGCCGTGGACGACGCGCGCGGTGTCGGGGTGGTCGACGGCGCCGAAGCGCAGCTGGTCCATGACGGCCACGGGCCGCGCGCCCATGGAGATGATGTCGCGCACGATGCCGCCCACGCCGGTGGCGGCACCCTGGTAGGGCTCGACATAGCTGGGGTGGTTGTGGGACTCGACCTTGTAGGTCACGGCCCAGCCGTCACCGATGTCGACGACGCCGGCGTTCTCCCCCATCCCGACCAGGAGGTGCTCGCGCATCTCGGGGGTGGTCTTGGCGCCGAACTGACGCAGGTGGATCTTGGAGGACTTGTAGGAGCAGTGCTCGGACCACATGACCGAGTACATGGCCAGCTCGGCGTTGGTGGGGCGGCGCCCCAGCAGCTCGCGGATGGACTCGTACTCGTCGGCCTTAAGGCCCAGCTCCTTCCAGGGCATCTCCCTGTCGGGCGTCGCGGCGGCGTCGGCGACGGTGTCGGGGTGGGCGGCGGGGATCATGCGGGCTCCGGACACCATGGGGGCTCCTGATTGACGAGGGAGTGCGGCCGAGCCAAGCCTACCCACGCCCGCGGAACCTCACACCACCACTCACGCGGGACCGCGCCCCGCGCACCCCGAGCACCCCACGCAAGCCCGATCGGCGCTCTGCGGAATCCAGCCAGAAGAATGCCGAAACAGCAACAAGACGCCACGCCCAAGCCCAAAGTGCTGCGCCTCACAAGAATTCGGGGGAAGATCATGGCATGAGAGACATCGACGTCGCCCCGCTGCCCCTGTCGCACTGGAGAGCCACCTGGACGAGGTGGCCATCAAACGACTGCACACCAGCCTGACCGGGGCCGAGGCCCTGCTGGAGGGGCGCACCGTGTGGACGGTCACGCCGTCGGCAGCCGCCGGCTCGGGACCCGCGGAGACGGTCGCCCCCCTCGTGGGCTACTCCCTGGGCGCCGGCCTTCATGTGCGCTGGCTGACCCTGGACGCCCCCGAGGAGTTCACCCGGATCGCGGCCCGCCCTGCACGCCGGCATCCACGGGGACCACGGCGACGGCGGCAAGCTCGGGGACAAGCAGCGCGACATCTACGAGCACGTCCTGGCCTCCAACGCGGAGAACATCGTCGAGGAGGTCCGCCCCGACGACGTCGTCATCCCTGCACGACCCGCCCACGGCGGGCCTGGCCAAAGGCCCCTCAAGGCGGCGGGCGCCACGGTCATCTGGCGCTGCCACGCCGGGGCCGAGGGCGCAGGCGAGGCCGCCGACTACGCCTGGGCCTTCCTGGACCGCTACCTGGAGGACGTGGACCTCGTCATCGTCTCCCGCCCCGAGTACCGCCCGCCCCACATCGAGGGCCGAGCGCTGCGCGGTCCTGGCTCCCTCCATCGACGCCGACTCCCCCAAGAACCGGGTCCTGGATCTGGACGAGGCCTGGTCGGTGGCGCGCCTGTCCGGGATCTTCGCCGGCGAGCCGCCCTTCGAGGCGGTGCCCTTCATGCGTCACGACGGGCGCGCCGACGCCTTCCGCGGCCTGGCCGATGACCCGGTCCTGGCCGGCGGCCCGGTGCCCCTGGGCGCCCGGGTCGTCACCCAGGTCAACAGGTGGGACCGCCTCAAGGGCGGCCTGGAGCTGGTGGAGGCCTTCGCCGAGAACATCGCCGTGCTGCCGGAGGACGCCCACCTGCTGCTGGTCGGCCCGACCCCGGACGGGCCCGAGTCGCAGGCCACCCTCACCCAGATCGTGGAGCGTTGCTCGGTGCTGCCGGAATCGGTTGCCTCGCGGATCCACGTGGCCGCGGTGAGCATGGAGGACCGGGAGGTCAACGCCACCGTCGTCAACGCCGTCCAGCGAGTCAGCTCGGTCGTCACCCAGCGCTCCCTCATCGAGGCCTTCGGACTGACCGTGGCCGAGGCGATGTGGAAAGAAGGCCCCGGTGGTCGCCTCCGCGGTGGGCGGCATCCGCGACCAGATCGACGACGGCGTCGACGGCGTCCTGGTCGACCCGGCCGACGGCGTCGCTTGGGCCGAGGCCGTGCGCGACCTGCTGCTCTTCCCCGAGCGGGCCCAGGAGATGGGGCTGGCCGCACACGAGTCCGTGCGCCGGGAGTTCCTGTCCAACCGGCACCTGCAGGACCTCCTGCAGATCGTGGCCGACCTGGTGGGCTGACGATCCGACAACGAGACACTCGGCGGTCGGCCGCCCCGAGGGGCGGCCGACCGCCGTCGTCTGAGGCGCCCCAGAAGAACCGACCAGCGGGCATGGCAACCCACACCGACACACAAGCACTCATGAGTACAAACATTCATTTGTGTTAGGATGGGGATGTCAACCGAGGAGGAGCGCGTGGGAGTACCAGAGGCGATCGACGTCGATATGACGCTGCGGGCGTTGGCTGACGGGAACCGTCGGGCGATCCTGCGCGTCATCCGTTCAGAACCGCAGCCCGTCGGCGCCGTCGCACAGGCAGTTGGACTGTCACAGCAGACTGCCTCGCATCATCTCCGGACTCTTCAGAAGGCGGGGCTGGCGACCGTCACCACCGATCACACGCGCCGCCTGTACGCACTCAACACGGACGGGCTCGCGGCGGTGCGCTCCTACCTCGACGACTTCTGGCCCGAGAGGCTGGCGGCCCTCAAGTCCGCCGTCGAGCAGCGAGAGGAGAAACAGCATGGCTGAGTTTCAGGACTCCATCGAGATTGAGGCACCCCCGCAGGCGGTCTTCGAGTACCTCACCACGAACAAGGGCATGACGGCGTGGATGGGGCAGTACTCCGATCTCGATCCGACGCCGGGCGGCCGGTTCGCGGTCGATATCGCCGGCTCCCCTGTGCGGGGTGAGTACCTCGTGGTTGAGCCCTTCCAGCGTGTGGTGGTCTCGTGGGGATTCGCCGGCAGCGACGAGCTGCCCGCCGGAACCTCCAGGGTCGAGTTCATCCTGACGCCGATCACTGGCGGCACACGTGTGGACCTGCGCCACCTCGACCTGCCGGAGTCCGAGGTCCGCGGGCACGCACACGGCTGGGCCCACTTCATGCCCCGTCTCAAGGTTGCCGGTGCTGGTGGGGATGCCGGCCCGGACCACTGGCAGCCCTTGACCGACTGACCGCCAACGGGAGACGAAGCGATGGCATCCATGACACCCGAGCAGCACCACCTCGTTGAGCGCGTCCGCGCGCTGGTCGATGACGAACCGGATGTGCGTGAGGTCTCCATGTTCGGAGGGCGCGCGATCATGGTCAACGACAAGATGATCGTCAGCGCCGGGAAGACCGGGGACCTCCTGGTGCGCGTCGCCGCGGACCGCCACGAAACGCTCCTGGGCGAACCGGGCGCCGAGCAGGCCCACATGGGCGCCGGGCGAGAGATGGGAGCCGGATGGATCACCGTCGCACCCGAGGCCATCGCCGACGACGGCCGCCTCGCCTTCTGGGTTGACGTCGCGATGCGCCACAACCGCGCCGTCACTGGCGGGCAATCGGGAAGCGACGAATCATGAGCACCTTCCAAGGACTGCCGACAGCCCTTTTTCGAGTTCTTCGCCGACCTGGCGCAGGACAACTCGAAGGACTTCTGGAACGCCAACAAGCAGCGTTGGCAGCGGGACGTGAAAGCCCCTATGAGTGCATTGGTTGACGAGCTTTCCGGAGAGTTCGGTCCTTTGCGCATGTTCCGCCCCAGCCGTGACCTGCGTTTCGCCCGCGACAAGGCCCCTTACAAGCTCTGGACAGGCGCTACCAGCACCCCTCAGGCCACTGGCGGAATCGGCTACTACCTCAGTGTGTCGACCACCGGTATCACCACCGGCTACGGAGCCATGCGGATGACCGCCGACCAACTTCGCCGCTTCAGGGGCGCCATCGATGCCGACATCAGCGGAATCCGCTTCGAGGAGCTCACCCAAGAGCTCGCCGCACAGGGGCTGCCCGTCTCACCCGGCGCCGACCAGCCATTGAAAAACGCACCGCGAGGCTGGTCGACCGACCACCCCCGCATCGACTTCCTCAGATGGAAAGGGGCCGCAGTCGTTCAGGACTGGCCCACCGACACTTGGATGCACACTCCCCAGGTGCACGAGAGGATTCGAGATACCTGGGCCGCCGTCGAGCCTCTCAGGGCATGGCTCGACGAGCACGTCACACAGCGACACCATGAACCACCTCATTGAGGGAGCAGCACATGAGCACTGACAACAAGACCACATCCGACCATGCCTTACGTGTCGCCACCGCCTATCACGAGGCATGGACCAGCGGCGACCTCGACAAGGCGATGAGCTTCATGACCGACGACGTCGTCGTGCATGCACCAGGGAAAGAGATCAACGGCAAGGAGGAGTACCGGGCGTACCTCGGCGGGTTCATGGAGGTCATGGAAGGGTGCACGCCGCGCCGCCTTCGGTGACGACAGCACTGCTGTGTCTACTACTTCCCCACACCCCTCAACCCGCTCCGCCCCAGTTGAGAGTGCTTTCTCGTTGAGTCAGGGTTGATAAGGGAGAGCCATGTCGTTTTCGATCGACTGTCTTACGCCCCACCCACCGAGTCCCAGTAAACGTCTCATACACAGCAGGCGATTCGCGCTCAGCGAGCGGGGCTCACGCTTGCCGCACGCGCCTGCTCCTCGGAGCCGCCGACAGCCGCGCGTCGGCAAGCCGGCACAGGGGACTTCATCACGTCGTGGCGGAGTTATCCACAGGTCGTGTCCACAGGCTTGTGCATGGCTGTGGGGGTTTGTGGGATGTCGCCATTCTTCCTGTGCGCAACGCCGGTTCGAGACCTCCACACTGGGCGAGCACCCCTGCCGAGGCTCCCGGCCCAGGCCGCCACGCACCTTGGGACCGCATCCCCAGATACCGAGTTTTGGCTGAAAATCCGGGAATACCATCCGATCAGTCGCACTCGCACTCCCGAGAATCCCGAGGCAGACCCTCGACGGCCGCGACAGCACATTCTTCATCGTCATGCAACTTGAGCGCGGTCACGTCCGGGTCGCCCGAGCGAGCGATCGCCCCACCTTCTCCACAGTTCTACACAGGCGCGAGGCGGATCTGTGGATAACGCGGCAGGGAATGATTGGGCACCCACCCCTGAGGGCTGTCAGGGGTGGGTGCCGGATACGGGGTCGTCAGACGGCCAGCAGCGAGTCGATGGCGGAGCGGAAGACTCCCAGGCCATCGGTCCCGGTGCGCGGCCCGGCCTGCGAGCCGGGACCGAAACCGGGCTCCACGGCGTGCTCGGGGTGGGGCATGAGTCCGACGACGTTGCCGCGCTCGTTGCGCACGCCGGCGATGTCGCGGGCCGAGCCGTTGGGGTTGCCCACGTAGCGGAAGACGACGAGCCCCTCCCCCTCGAGGCGGTCGAGCTCCTCGGGGAGGCGATGAAGTTGCCCTCGCCGTTCTTTCATGGGGAACGACGATCTCCTCCCCTCCGCGTACCGGTTGGTCCAAGCGGTCTGCGTGTTCTCCACGCGCAGGCGCTGCTCGACGCAGATGAAGCGCTGGTTCGCGTTGCGCAGGAGGGCGCCGGGCAGGAGGTGGGCCTCGGCGAGGATCTGGAAGCCGTTGCAGATGCCGAGCACCGGCATGCCGCGCTCGGCGGCGGCCACGACCTCCTCCATGACGGGGGCGAAGCGGGCGATGGCGCCGCAGCGCAGGTAGTCGCCGTAGGGAGAGCCTCCGGGCACGACGACGGCGTCGACCCCGCGCAGGTCGGCGTCCTGTGCCACAGGCTCACCGGTTCGGCCCCGGCCAGGCGCACGGCGCGGGCGGCATCGACGTCGTCGAGCGTCCCGGGGAAGGTGATGACGCCGATACGGGCGGCGGGGGAGCTGCTGAGCGACTCACTCACGGCTCAGGCCTCCTCGTCGGCGGCGACGGAGACGACGTCCTCGATGATCGGGTTGGACAGGAGGGTGTCGGCGGCCTCGCGGGCGGCGGCCAGATGCTCCTCGGTGACGGGGCCGTCCACGATCAGCTCGAAGCGACGGCCCTGCCGCACCCCGGTGAACTGCTCGAAGCCGAGGCGGGGAAGGCTTCCGACGACAGCCTTGCCCTGGGGGTCAAGAATCTCGGGCTTGGGCATGACCTCGACGACGATGCGTCCCATGGGTGCTCCTCGGATCAGGCGGGATGAGTGCGCAGCCCAAGACTACCCGTATGCAGCCCAGGACACTGCCTGCCGTCTCGACGTGGCTCAGACCTGGCCGAGCCACTCGCCGGCCAGCCGAATCGCCACGACTCCGCCCAGGGTGAGGGCGGCCGTGGCGATGAGCCAGCTGGAGCCCAGGATGAGGGCGACGACGGCGCAGACCACGGCGCTGGCGAGCATGAACCCGCCCACGGCGCCGGCAACACCCGCGGGGGCGTGGAGGGACTGGTCGACGGTGGAGGTGCCCATGACCGGTGTGGGACCGGAGTCCACGGTGGGGGCAGTCTCGTCGCCGCGCTCGGAGGTGCCCGGGAGGAGCGGTCCGCGAGCGCGGGCCACCAGTCGGGCGGGGTCGTGGACCTTGACGGACCCGGTGGTCAAGCCGGCGGCGGCGTCGAGCACACCGGGCTTCCAGCGCTCGGCCTCACGGCGCACGGGGGTGCCTCCGGCCCAGGCCAGGTACCCGGCGGCGGCCACCAGCCCGGCACCGCCGAGGACTGCGACGAGCCACGGCGGGATCCAGGGGTGTCCGGCCTCGGCGTTGCGGGCCAGGTTCATGGCCGAGGCGGTGGCCAGGATCAGGCCGAGTAGGGGCGAAGGCCACGCCGGCCAGGCGCTGGCGGCGCACGGCCGCCGGCCACGGGGAGCAGGGTCCGGGCGCTGGGCTCTTGGCGCTTCCGCGTCCCACGCCCCAGTCGGTTCCCGAGGAGGGGCGGCGGGGTCCGCGTCCCTTGGCGGGGCCGCGCCCCACCCCCCAGTCAGTGCCTCCCTGGGCTTTGATCTCCTCGGCGTCCAGGGCGTTGGTGGCCGCCTCCCAGGCGCTGGACTCGGCCAGGATGCCGGCGTCCTCCTCGGGCTGGGCCGCAGGGCTCGTGGGCGCGGCGGGGAAGCGGTGGCGGCACTGGGGCGTGTCTGGTAGCCGCGGCCGCGGGCGGAGGGGCTGCGGCGCTGGGGGCCGAGGCGGCCGGTGCCGCTGGTGCGGGTGCGGGTGCGGCCGGTGCTGCGGTCGCCGACGGCGGCGGCGCAGCCGCCACAGAGGCCGCAGATGCCGCGGATGCCGTGGAGGCACTGCTGGGCACGGCCTCGGGCTTGCCCTGGGAGATGGTGAAGACGCGGGTGGTGGTGGTTCCCGTCTGGGGTGCGCTGCCGGGCCCGTCGACGGCGGTGGGGCGCACGACGGGTCGCGGTGAGCGGCTCTCGGCGCCGTTGGCGGCCGCAGTCCGCTGCTGCTGGGGGGCCGGGGAGGAGGGGTGCCAGCGGTCCCGGCGGCGCTGGCGGGGAGCGAGTCCGGGTCGCCCGTCGGGACGGACGCACCGTGGCCCCCGGGGGTGTCAGCAGGTCCGCCGACGGCGCGCAGGGCGACCGGGGAGGCGGGCGAACCGGCGGACAGGGGCGGAGCCGGCCCAGCCGGTGGGCTCGTCGGACACGTCGGCCAGGTCGATGGCGATGGCGGCGTCGACGGCGTCAGCGGTTCCTGAGGCGATGGCCTGGGCCGCGGCCGAGCGCAGGTCCTCCTCCGTCATGACTGCCGCACCGCTCGCATCATGGGCGCCGGCGGAGCTGGCGGCCGAGCCGGCGGCGGAGGCCGCGGAGACTCCCGAGGCGGATGAGGTAGCCGAGGCGGACGAGCCGGTGGGGGCCGGGTTGTTGCCGGAGCGGACGACCTCCAGCAGCCCGTTGCCGCCGGGCCGGGCGGAGGCGCTCTTCGGCCGTGGGGTCCGCTTGGGCATGATGCCCCAGTTGACGGGCCCCTGCTCGTTGTCGGGGCGTCGGTCACGAGGGGTCATGAGATCACCTGTCCCAGGATGGAGGCGAGCCCCAGGGCCACGAGCACGAAGCCGGTGGCGCCGAGCAGGAGCTGGCCGACACGGATGAGGGTCTCGCCGGTGGAGGTCCCGGCCAGGCGCTCGTCGGCCGCACGCCCGAATGATGTCGCGGCCAGCGCGGTGGTGAGGGGGCCGGAGACCACGTCGAGGGTGGTCAGCTCACGCCGACCGGTTGACTCGGGCACGAGCACCTTGGTTCCCGGCACCGTGAGCGTTGCCAGATCGGTGCCGGGAAGGGCTGCGCCGTCGGTTCCCGAGCCCCGCTGGGAGGACTGGGAGCCCTTAGCCCCCTTGCCGCGGGCGCTCTTGGCGCTGCTTCCCTTCTTGGAGGACTCGTCGCCCTGCCGGGCCCGGGCCGCCCGGACCCGGTTGCGCTCCAGCCGCAGGCGGGGGGCGTTGACCACCAGGGAGCGGGCGGAGAGCCTCAAGGAGGCGAGCATGCCCAGCCCCACGAGGACCAGGGCGATGCCGCCCAGAACCCGGGAGGTCCCGGCCGCCCCGAGGGCGGAGGTGATGGCGGCCGACAGTGCCAGCACGACCGTCAGGACGATGAGGCCGACCAGGATGTAGAAGCCCGGCCCGGGCTTGAAGGAGCGGGCGGTGCTCCCGGTATCGGGAAGCTCCGATGCGGGTGAGGTCGTGGTCATGACAGCTCCAGGGGGTGACCGGTCAGCCGCTCGTAGGCCTCGAGGTAGCGGGCTCGGGTCCGTTCGACGACGTCGTCGGGCAGGGCCGGGGGCTCCTGGCCGCCGTCCCGGTCCCAGCCGGAGGCCGGGGAGGTGAGCCAGTCGCGCACGTACTGCTTGTCGAAGGAGGGCGTGACCCGGCCGGGCTCCCAGGCGTCGGCGGGCCAGAAGCGGGAGGAGTCGGGGGTGAGGACCTCGTCGCCCAGGACCAGGTCGCCGTCGGCGTCGGTGCCGAGCTCGAACTTGGTGTCGGCCAGGATGATGCCGCGGTCCCGGGCGATCTCGGCGGCCCGGGAGTAGAGGGCCAGGGTGGTCTCGCGCAGGGCGGTGGCGGGCCCCTCCCCCACCATCTGGACGACGCGCTCGAAGGTGACGTTCTCGTCGTGCTCCCCGAGCTCGGCCTTGGCGGCGGGGGTGAAGATCGGCTCGGGCAGGCGGGAGGCCTCGGTCAGGCCCTCGGGCAGGGCGACGCCGCACACGGAGCGGCTCTGCCGGTACTCGACCAGGCCGGAGCCGGTGAGGTAGCCGCGGGCCACGCACTCCACCGGGTACATCTCCAGCCGCCGGCAGATCATGGCGCGTCCGGCGACCTGGGCGGGAACGTCGAGGGAGACGAGGTGGTTCGGGACGACGTCGGCGAGCTGCTCGAACCACCAGGCGCTCAGGGCGGTGAGGACCTTACCCTTGTCCGGGATCGGGGTCGCCAGGATGTGGTCGTAGGCGCTGATGCGGTCCGAGGCGACCACGAGGAGCACGTCCTGCCCACCCCACGGGCCGTCGGAGGTGGGGGCGTAGACGTCCCGGACCTTGCCGCTGGAGCGGTGCTCCCACCCGGGGACGGTGGGGGGCAGGGAGCCGGCTGCTGAGGCACTGGGACCGACTGAGGCGGAACTCGCGGACTGAGTCATGCCCCCATCCTGCCATCGGCGGGCACCCTGTGTCCGGTCCCGGGCCGCGGCGGCGCCCGCAGGGTTCACCCTTGGAGGATCATCCAAATACCGCGCCATTGCACGCATTTGTCCGGGTCGGGTCGTCGGTGGGTGTCAGGGGAGCTACCGGAGTAAATCCCACCGACGGGATGGGAACGGCTCCCACCTTTCACCCGCTCCGGTCGGCCGGACAAGGGGCTGACGTGGGTCAACACCGGCGCCGGAACCCGCCCCTCCCATCCGGTGAGGGGGCACGGGCCTCCCTCAGGAAAGAGCGGTGCAGTGTGCGTTTGGTCTCGGAAGAAGTGCGTGCGTCACGCGCACCGCCTCCAGCGGCCGGGTCTGTTGGCGCGGTCTTCCTAGGTTCAGCGCAGGGCGAGCCGCGCGCCGTGGTTGCGACGGCGAGGAGCTCTACTCGGCCCCGTCGGCACTGGCAGCGCTACCGACACTGCCGACGCTGCCTTCACTGGCCGCCTGGGCGATGTCGGTGCGGTACTGGGCGCCCTCAAGGTTGATGCGCTCGACGGCCTCGTAGGCGCGTTCCCGCGCCGCCTCGAGAGTTGCTCCCAGGGCGACGACGGACAGGACCCGCCCGCCGGCGGCGATCAGCTCCCCGCGCTCGGTGGTGCCGGTGCCGGCGTGCAGCACGTGGACGTCGTCGAGCTCCTCGGCGGTCTCGATCCCGGTGATGGTGCCGCCTGTGGTGACAGTTCCGGGGTAGCCGGGGGCGGCGATGACGACGTCGACGGCGCACTGCTCGGACCAGGTGGGCTCGGGGGCCTCGGCGAGGCGACCGGTGGCGGCGGCGTGGAGCAGCTCGGGCAGCGAGGAGGTCAGGCGGGCCCAGGACGGCCTGGGTCTCGGGGTCGCCGAGCGCACGTTGAACTCGACCACGCGCAGGCCGCGGCTGGTCAGGGCCAGGGCCGCAGTAGAGCAGGCCGATGGAAGCTGGTGCCGCGGCGGGCCATCTCGTCGACGACGGGTTGGGCGACCTCACGCACCACCTGCTCGGTGAGGTCCGCCGGGGCCCAGGACGAGGGCGAGTAGGCGCCCATGCCGCCAGTGTTGGGACCGGCGTCGTCGTTGAGGAGACGCTGAAGTCCTGGGCGGGGGCCAGGGGCGGACGGTGGCGCCGTCGCACACGCAGAACACGGAGGCCTCGGGGCCGTCGAGGTAGTCCTCGACGACGACGCGGCCGCTGCCGCGGGTCAGGCAGGGCGTGGCCGTGGGCCAGGGCGACAGGACGCTCGTCGGTGACGACGACGCCCCTTGCCGGCAGCCAGGCCGTCCTCCTTGACGACGTAGGGGCCCCGAAGCGGTCCAGGGCGGCGGACAGCTCGGCCTCGGTGGTGCACACGGCGGCCTCGGCGGTGGGGACGCCCGCTGCGGTCATGATCTCCTTGGCGAAGGCCTTCGAGGCCCTCAGGGCGGGCGGCCTCCGCGCCGGGGCCGAGCAGGGGATCCCGGCGTCGCGCACGGCGTCGGCGACACCGGCGACCAAGGGCGCCTCGGGACCGACGACGACGAGGTCCGCCTTCATCTGCGTGGCCAGGGCCACGACCTCCTCGGGGACGCTGGGGTCGATGTTGAGGTTCGTGGCGATGGCTGAGGTGCCGGGGTTTCCCGGAGCGACGATGAGCTCGGAGGTCTGCGGATCACGGGCGAGGGCACGGGCCAGGGCGTGCTCGCGCGCCGGAGCCGAGGAGCAGGATCTTCACGGCGACAGCCTAGATGATGGAGGCCGCCTAAGGCCCGGAATCGCGGGCCCCGCGCGCCCCGGCCCGGAGGATATCTCCGATCGGCGGACGACCACGGTCCGGTCTTTCCGGGATGACGCCTCCCACCATGAAGAGCACACACAAGAAATCATCAGCGCGACAAAATATGCTGAGGAGTACGCATTCAGCACACAGGGGCTGACGACGTTGAACGGAGAGATCTTGTGAGCAGCGTGGCGATCAGCACTGTGAACGGTGCAGTGAACCCTGAGGTGGAGATGTCCAATCGCGTGGCTGCACTCATGGGAACAACCTTGACCGAGGCCGACGTGCACCGGTTCCTGCTCGAGGCCGCCGATCTCCTGGGAACCGAATCCCTGTCCATGTATGGGCCCAATGTGTTCTTCCGCTGGCAGCTCGGGGAACGGGTCATCGAGATCGAACCGGACTATCACCCGTGGGGCGAGAAGTACTCCTTGAGCGTGGACTCCTACAACCGCGGGTTCCCCATCGACACTCAGGAGCGCCTGACTTACAAGTACGGCGATGCCGAGCTGTACCCCTATCTGTGGAGGGTGGACCTCGGTGGCGAGGTGAACGACTGGTGGGGACCCGGAGCGGCCTACATCGTCAACTGGGACCTGTTCGAGGAGACCACGGCGAAGACCCTCGGTGGCTTGCCCAATGACATGGCCCTCATGCCGCCGCAGTGGCGCCGCCCTTTCACCTTCCGTTGGGACATGGGGAATCCGGGCTCGGCCTGGTCTCCTTCACCGGCACGATCGATGGTCTGAAGGTCACCGCCGAGTCCACCGGGGAGGAGATCCTCATACCCCGCAATCTCCTCGGCAGCGAACGAGGCCAGATCAGTATGCGCGACGTCGTCGCCGGCCTGGCCGGAGGGCGTGCTCTCATCGATATTCGCTTCGCCGGCTCCGAGGGCTTCGGCGACTACGGAGTCTTTGCCGCCAGCCCCAGCGGGGACGAGGATGAGTTGGCGAAGGGCGATATCAAGTTCCTTCTGGAGGATCGGGGGAAGGACTCGCCCGGACCGGCGATGACGATGGACGAGCTTCGTAGGCTGGCCGCCTCGACACCCACACCCACCGGTCCCGGCCGGCCACCGGTGAACTGGCAGGTCATCCCGATACGGATCGGGCTGTCCATTCCCCAGATCCTCTCCGTCGTCGAGCAGGTCCTCAACGGAGCAGCCGTCGAGAGCGTGCTCAAGAGGTTCGGCGGACGCCCCGATATCAGGTGGGACGAACCCATCCTGCGCGGAGACGGCTGGGCCGCAGAGCGATCGCGATTCTCCGGCACCTGGAGCATCGAGGTGGTCACTCACTCCGAACGGGAAGCGGAGGAGCGGCTGTGCTTCGACAAGCGCCACGTCGCCGACTACGCCTGGCGGGTCGCCCAGGCACTGGAGCAGCGCTACGGCTTCCCCTACGGGATACGCACCACGAACGATGGGTTCTTCATGCGTCTGTTCCAGGTCGGGGACCATGGTGTCAAGGTGACCGGCGGCTTCAGCTCGGTGGAGGTGGAGATCGACTCCCTCAAGACGCTCCTGGAGCACTCCTACGGACGTTTCTGAAGCAGCCAGCCGCTCCCGGCTCCCCCGCCTCCGCTAGGCTCAAGCCGGTTCCGGGGAACGGAGTCCCCGGACAGCGAGGTGTCAGGAGGTCCCGTGGCAGTCAATCAGTCCTCTGCGACGACGGCGACCGACACAGGAGCCGGCACAGCGGTCGCCCCTGTCTCCGGTGCTGAGGCGACCGCGGAACTCAACGCTGTGACGATCCGCCGGCTCGGGGCCGTCTATATCCCGTCGGCCACCGGTGGGCCGGCGCCGTCGTGCTTCACCTCACCGCAGGAGGCGCAGCCCACGCCGCAGCAGGGCGCCGACGCGGGTGTCGATACGGCCCTGACCACGCTGCGCGCCCTGGGCTACCGGCTCTCCGACCCGGCCCGGGAGGCCCTCACCTCTCCCGAGCAGGCCTGGACACTGGTCAATGCCGCCGCCCGCCTCAGTTCTGGTTCCCCGTCCGCCGAGTACCGGCCCTTCTACCCCGACTTCCCCATCCAGGTACGCAGCGCCTCCGAGGCCGCGCTGCTGGTCAATGCCGCCCTGCACTACCTGGGCGACGTCGTCGGGGTCCGAATCCTGCCGGACTACCGGCCCAGCCCCCGCGAGCCCCTGCCGGGAGACGACGACGCCCTCACCGAGCTGGGCCTGGCCAGGGCGCAGGACCTGGAGCGGATCGTGGCCGACCTCGCCGCCCAGGCGACCCCCTTCAGCACCCAGGACCGCGCGGACCTGACGGCCCTGCACGACTTCGGCCCCGAGGCGGCGCCACACGTGGCGGTCAAGGAGAACCTCGCCGTCCTCACCGTCACCTTCCCCGACCTGGACTTCTCCGCCTCCTACCGCACCGTCACCGACGTGCTGCGCCTGGCGGTCGCCATGGCGGGCGGCGATGTCTCCCTGGCCGAACCGTGCCGGTTCCCCTCCTTCTCCCGTGCGCAGCGGCGCCGGCTGCTGGGTCTGCTTGACGCCGTCGGGCAGGTCCAGGACAGCCGGGACTCCGCCGAGGAGATGGCTCGGCGCTGCGAGCGGTGGAAGCGGCTGGCCCGCCACCTGCGCCCCGGCGACTACGCACGTCGCTTCCCGCGCGCGGCCGCGCTCCTGCACCAGGTCGCCTCCGAGGACGCCGAAGCAGGTTTCACCTCCCGCCTGGAGGAGGCCCTGGCGCGCCGCGACGTCGAGGGAGCCCTCCGCCTGCTGACCACCCGTCCCGGGGTCTTCGCCCGCCGACTCAACCACCTGCTGCGACTGTGCGCCGATGACGCCGCCCGCGAGCGCGTGGTCGCCGAGTTCGCTCGAGTCGCACCCGAGGTCTCCCTACCGGTCCTGGTGCGCCTGTGGGAGTACTTCTCCTCCCACGGGCCAGATGCCCTGCCGTGGCGGGTCGTCGCCATCAAGGCGGCCATGGGCACCAAGACGACGCTCATCCCCTCCACCCGTCGCCCCGGCCCGGCCGACGCGGCGGTGGTTCGCGCCGTCGAGGAGGCCCTACGGCAGCGGAGGCGCCTGGGGCGGATCGCCGTCGACCAGGGGCTGTACGGGGGTTACACGGCTCCGGTGGGACTGCGCTCGGCCTCGCCGGGTATGCGCACGGCGGGGCGCGGCACGCGGCTGCCCCTGCCCGAGGGCGAGACGATCCGCTTCTTCCTGCACTGGTGCGACCTGCCGGAGGCCCCACCCGAGGCCCCGGGGCCTGCCGAGCCTGCTGCCACGGCGGACAGGGATACCCGGGTGGACCTGGACCTGTCGGCCTTCTTCGTCTCCGAGGACTTCACACGCACCGAACAGATCGCCTACTACAACCTGCGCTCGACGGCGGCCGTGCACTCGGGTGACCTCACCTCGGCGCCCGACGGGGCGGCCGAGTTCATCGACGTCACCCTGGCCGAGGCGCTGCGGCAGGGGTGGTGCTACGTCGTTATGACGGTCCACTCCTTCTCCCACCACCGGCTCAGTGAGGTGCCCGAGTGCTGGGCGGGGGCGATGGCCCGCGGCGCGGACCCGCAGAGCGGCGAGGTATTCGAGGCATCCACCGTCATGCAGCGCCTCGACCTGGTCTCGCCCACGTTCAACGCGACGCCCTTCGTCATTGACCTCGCTGAGCGCCGCCTCATCTGGTGGGATCTGCCCGTTGGGGTGGGCGAGCACCAGGTGGCGAACCTGGATCGCAGCAGCAACCGGGTCCTGGCGCACTTGCTCGACCTGCTGGAGGGGCGGCGCATGCCGCTGGCGCACTTGCTGGGGCTCCTGGCCGACGACGTCGTCGAGGACCACGATGAGGCCGAGCTGGTCTTCGGTGAGGGCGGGATCCTGCCGTGGCAGACCGAGCGGATCCTGGCGCTGCTGGGCTCCGCGGAGGTCGCGGCCGAGGCGGGCTCTGCCGCAGACGGGAGCGCCGAGGGCCGGCAGGCGGAGTAACCTGGGCCGGTCCGGCCATGAGGGTGCTCCTGCTCTTTCGCAGCATCTCCAGCGCCCTCGCTCTCCGGACGCATTCGGGCGGGACCACCAGTGGCCCCGCCCGACTAGTGCAGTGAGGATCAGAAGGTGGTGAGCAGAAGCGCGCACCGTGCGGGTCCGGTCGTCCTGGTCGCGACGCCGAAGGCTGGTCACTCCTTCCGAACCGCACTGGGATCTACATCATCTGATGATTCTGATGCAGGAGGTATCGTGCGAACCACCGTGACACTCAGTGATGACCTCATTGCCAACGCTCAGGAGCTCACGGGCATCACTGAACGCACCGAGCTGCTGCGGGCTGGCCTGGAGACCCTGGTCAGAGTGGAAGCGCACGTCGCCTTGCGGCTCTCGGCGGCTCTGATCGGACGGCGAGCGCCGCTCCACGACGTCGGACGGCCAGCCAGTGATCCTTGTCGACACCTCGGTATGGATCGATCACTTCCACCACTCGGACCCAGTACTCGTCAGCCTGCTGCACGAGGACGAGATCGGATCCCATCCACTCGTGGCGGAGGGAGCTGGCGATGGGATCACTCAGGGCCAGGAATGACGTCCTCAAGCACTCAGCGCACCTTCGCCAGTTCCCGGTCCTCTCCGCGTGACGAGCTACTGACCCTGGTCGCAGCCCATGCGCTGTGGGGCCGGGAACTCAGCCCAGTCGATGCGCACCTGCTCGGCTCCGTCATGCTGGTCCCTGGAGCCCGCCTGTGGACACGCGACAAACGATTACTCCGCGCCGCCGAAAGGGCGCGGAGTCTCCTCACCGAAGAAACCGCCGCCTGAGGCCCGAAACAGGCCGGGTCACCGAATACCTGACTTGCTACGCTACAACGGCAGTTGAAGCACACCCAGAAGACGGACCGATGTCAGCTCCCAGAATCAGCCCCGTACCAGCCGCCATACCAGCCCCAGTATCAGGCCGTGCCTCCCTATGGGCAGCAGCGCCCCCGCCAGACGCACGTCGGAAAACTGGTCGTGGCGGTCATCCTGTTCGTCATCGGCCCATTGATGGGACTGGCCATCTGGGGCATCGGGTCGGTCATCGCCGTCGCCAGCATCGCCACCAGTGGTGACGTCGTCACCAACGGGCAGCAGGTCAGCCTGAGCAGCAACGACGAACGTGCTCTATACGTATCGAGAACCGCCTCCGCCAACAACTGCACCGTTGTGGACCCTGACGGCAAGGAGGTCCGCACCTCCCCCGGCGGCGGGATGAACATCTCCAACAACGACGGCGATTTCAGCTCGGTTCTCACGTTCAAGGCCGACAAGTCGGGAGACTACCGGGTCTCATGCGAGGGCCTGGATGACACCGACGCGATCCTCGTGGGCCCCACCCTCACGTTCAGCAAGTTCGCGGTGCCCCTCGTCGCCGGCCTGGCCGCCGGAGCGATCTGCTGGATCTTTGCCACCATCCTGCTGATCTGGCGCCACCGGGCCGTGGCCGCCCAGAATCAAGCGAGCTGACCCCGGCGAGGAACCGCTAAACCGATCCCGCGTTCGAGAATCTCCCGCTCCTCCTGCATGCCTGCATCCGCGAGGGGAACATAACGGCCGGTCTCCCGGGTCGCGCCATTGGCGACCCCCCAGAGCCAGATCGCCTCACACCTGGCGACCAGCTGCTCCTGCCGGCGCCGAAAGCTCCCCCACGTGACACCGGCGCCATCCAGGGCCAGGTGCCTCCCCTTGCCGTAGACGACGAGATCCGGTCCCCGGCGACGAACAGCCCGGAGCGGGACTCCGGCCAGACGCACGAGCGTCTTCCGACGCGAATCCCCTGTTCATCCACGATCACTCGCGGGAAGCATTCGTAGATCTTGTAGAGCGGATACGCCATGGTCACCGGTCCGAGCAGAAGACAGAACACCGCGAAGGCGATATCCGAACCGCTGAGCGGCTTGGTCTCGAAAAACAGCTGTTGACCACCCATCACCAGGAACAGCGCCCCCATGACGATGAGGAAGAGCCCGCCGTTGCACAGGTGCTCCTTGATCCTGCGCCAGAGCGGGTGCAGAACACCAGACGGCTGCGCTGCAGCATCTTCTCCGCCCGTGCCGGACCCTGGCCGCCGCAAGATGAGGGTCCTCGCTGACAGCGGCCTCCTCCGAGACACCCAACCCCCTCGCATAGATGTAGTACTGCAAGTCCCCCACAGCCGCAGAGGCGCGGTCCTCCGAGCTCCCCCAGGTCATCCCGATGACGCATCCGGGAAGCCGAATGGCATCATCGCCGTCGCCGTTCTCAATCGCGATCCGAGTCCGCTCAATGAAATCCGCCGTGCGACGATGGCCCGTCAGTCAGGGTTGAGCGTCGACAGCGTGAACCTCGAGCCCACCGACTCCCAGGGACGACGCTCGGTGAACAGCAGGCGTCGCATGGTGATGCCGTCCTTACTCAGCACCGTTCGACGCCGCAGGGTATTGATCGCCCAAACCACCGGAATGCCGATGATGCTCATCACGATCATGGCGTCATTGGCTTCATACTCGGTGATGTAGGGGCTCATCAGCAGCAGAGCCTTGCGGACCATACCGGGCACTCCCACCGCGAGCACCAGCAGAGCACAGCAGCGGATCATCACCGAGCGGCGCAGGATCAGGCGCCCATCAGCCGTCTCCGTCGCCCACCACCGCATCGACTTCCCCAGCGTCTCATCGAACAGGTCCCCCCGACCACCACCGCGGTCGTTGTCCCGCCATTCCATGCTCCGCCCCTTCCACGCCGCTGCAGGTCACCGGCACGTTGGGAAAGCGATCCAAGCTCCCGCCATCGGCCCTTCGTCACTGTAGTAGCGGGCGCGGCACCGATTCGCGTTCTCCGACGGGCACCATTCACCATCCCGTCTGCGACGTCGTCCCGCGTGGACGCACCATACGGTCCGAGGACTGTGCCCCCGGCGCTCATGTACTGCCTCATGACTTCTGAGAGTTTCGGATGTCATGACTTCTCAAGACGCCGCTGGGTGGGTCTGCCGGATGGGAGAGCTGCTACTTCAGCCTGCTGGAGAGCTGGCCCGGTCACTGTGGTGGCTGCCGTCGTCGTCTGGCTGCACTGCACGAGGGTGGGGTGCTACTGGACGAGGGTTGGGTGCACTTTGGGTAGGTGGGACGCTTCGTGCAGTACGCACAACCCTTGGCCAGTGAGTCCCGACCCTCGTGGAGCAGGCCGACTCAAGGCGGGACAGGGCGTCGAGTCATAGCGTCCAGGCCCCAGCGCAGGCGGCAAGCTGGGGCGGCGAGCGCGACAACAGCGGCAACCAGCGGGGGCTCCGACCGGCGAACCGGTCGGAGCCCCCGTCTCAGTCCTCCTCGGGGAAGGACCTCCAGCTGAGATCAGGCCTTCTTGGCCTCATCGATGCGCGCACGGAACAGCGAGCTGCTCCTTGATGGCCTCGAGGCAGCTTGTCACCGAACTGCTTGTAGTACTCCTCGGTGTCGTCCATCTCGGCGGCCCAGGCCTCGGGGTCGATGTCGTACATCTTGGCCCTCCTCCTCCCTTAGGTCGAGGCCCTCGAGGTTGAAGTCCTCGAACTTGGGGTGGCAGCCGGTGACGCCGTCGACGGCCTCAACCTCACCGGAGGCGCGGCGCACGATCCAGTCGAGCACGCGGGAGTTGTCGCCGTAGCCGGGCCAGATGAACTTGCCGTTCTCGTCCTTGCGGAACCAGTTGACCTGGTAGACCTTGGGGAACTTGTCGCCCAGCTTCTCCTGCATCTCCAGCCAGTGCGACCAGTAGTCGGCCATGTGGTAGCCGCAGAAGGGCAGCATGGCCATGGGGTCGTGGCGCAGGGGAGCCGACCTTGGCGTCCAGGGGCGGCGGCGGTGACCTCAGAGGCCACGGCGGAGCCGATAGAACACGCCGTGGGCGTTCTCGTACTGCTCGGCGACCAGCGGCACGTTGGTGGCGCGGCGACCGCCGAAGAGGATGGCGTCGATGGCCACGCCCTCGGGAGCCTCCCAGTCAGGGGCAGATGATCGGGCACTGCGAGGCCGGGGTGGTGAAGCGGCTGTTGGGGTGAGCGGCCTTCTTGCCCTCGGCGGCGTCGGCCGGGGTGAAGTCGTTGCCCTGCCAGTCGATGAGGTGCTCCGGCATCGGGGCGTCGATGCCCTCCACCACACGTCACCGTCGTCGGTCAGGGCGACGTTGGTGAAGATGGTGTTGGCCTTCATGGTGTCCATGGCCATCGGGGTTGGTGTCGTAGGAGGTGCCGGGGGCGACGCCGAGAAGCCGGCCTCGGGGTTGATGGCGCGCAGGCGGCCGTCGGGGCCGGGGCGCATCCAGGCGATGTCGTCACCGACGGTCTCGACCTTGTAGCCCGGGATGGTGGGCTGGAGCATGGCGAGGTTGGTCTTGCCGCAGGCGCTCGGGAAGGCGGCGGTGACGTGGTACTGCTTGCCGCTCTTCTCGTCAGTCAGGCGCAGGATGAGCATGTGCTCGGCCATCCAGCCGTCGCGGCGGGCCATGGTCGAGGCGATGCGCAGCGCGTAGCACTTCTTGCCCAGCAGGGCGTTGCCGCCGTAGCCGGAGCCGAAGGACCAGATCTCGTTGGTCTCCGGGAAGTGGGTGATGTACTTCTCGTCGTTGCAGGGCCAGGTGGTGTCCTTCTCGTGCTCGGCCAGCGGGGCGCCGACGGAGTGGACGGCCGGGACCCAGGGACGTCCCTCAGCGATGAGGTCCATGGCGGCCGCACCCATACGGGTCATGATCCGCATGTTGACCACCACGTAGGGGGAGTCGGTCAGCTCGATGCCGAGCTGGGAGATGGGGCCGCCCAGGGGGCCCATGGAGAAGGGGATCACGTAGAGGGTCCGGCCGCGCATGGCGCCGTCGAACTTCTCGTGGAGGATCTTCTTCATCTCGGCCGGGTCGTACCAGTTGTTGGTCGGGCCGGCATCCTCCTCCTTCTCGGAGCAGATGAAGGTCCTGGACTCCACACGGGCGACGTCGCTGGGCAGGGAGCGCGCGAGGAAGGAGTTGGGGCGCTTGTCGGGGTTGAGGCGCGTGAACACGCCGGACTCCACCATCTCAGTGGTGATGCGGTCCCACTCCTCCTGTGAGACCATCCGCGAAGTAGACGTTCTCAGGCTTGGCCAGCTCGGCGATACGCGTGACGAATTCGATGACATCCTCAGGGGCGTTAGCCGGCGCTGCAGCGCGAACGTCCTGCTCAGACACAGTCATGCGAGTCCCTTCCTTGGGTATGTTGATCCGGTGAGCGCGCCGTTTGCCGGTCTCGCTCGGTCGAGCAATCCTCCCCACCAGGGCGCCCCAGGTCACATCGCCGAAGGTCCCAACTGGACGTCTCTCCCCGCCCAGACCGGCATGCGATAGGCCACATTTGGGAGGATGGCGGCTTTTACCGCCTTTGAAACGGCATCGTTCCGCCCTCAGTGAAGGTCCAGTGCGAGCGTGTAGCGTGCCCGCATGTCCGTCGCGCCGTCCTCCGCGTCCAGTCACGAGCCCCGTCTCGCCACCCCGTCCCGCCCGCCGGCACTCCGGGCGCTTCGACCGGCCGTCGTGGCGACCGCCGCCTGCCTAGCGCTGTCGGCCTGCACCGCCCACATGGACATGACCATCCGCTCCCAGGGCAGCTACGACGTCGCCCTGGAGATGCGCGATACCAGCGGAACCGTCTTCCCGAAGGGAAAGGCCCCCGACTGCTCGACCTACTCCGACCCCACCGCCCTGGGCGTGCCCGCGGGCACCACGGTCAAGGCCACCCCGATTACCGGCGACGACGGAATCGGCTGCCAGGTCAGCATCAGCGGGGTCAAGGTCCCCCAGGCCTCACAGGCCGAGGCCGAACACGATCGTCGTGCGCGACGGCGATGTCTACAGGTGACGATCAGCCCTTCCTCCGACCCTCCCAGGACGCCAACGGGGCCGCAGGCGCGCAGGGCAGCGCATCTCAGGCCCCTGCCGCACCGTCGGCCGACTCGGGTGGCCCAGGCGGAGCCCAGCCGAGCAGCACGTCCTTCAAGGGACTGGTCGACACCAAGGTCTCCGTCACCTTTCCCGGTGCGGTGACGCAGTCCGGCGGGGGGAAGGTCTCGGGCACCACAGTCACCTGGGACGACCCGGACACGGTGGCCAAGGGCGTGAGCGCCTCGGGCTACGCCCAGGACTCGCGGGGGGTGTCATGGTGGACTCGTTCCCGCATCTGGCTGACCGCGGGGCTGGCCCTGCTCGGCGGCATCCTGACAGTGGCCGTCCTACGACGGCGCAGCAGCGGGCGCGCACCCCGCAAGGCGGCGCAGGGGCGACACTGAGCATTCCGACTATTCCACGTTGTCACAGCACCGAATTAGACTCGACACATGAATCATGACTCCCGCACTGTCAGGCGACGAGTGGCCGTGGCGGTACTGACCGGCCTCGCACTGCTGCTGGCCGGATGCGGGGCTCACTACGACTTCGTCATTCATGACAACGAGACCACCGACCTGTCCTACGTCATGTGGGACTCATCGGGGCTGTCACTCATCAGCAGGGAGAGCTGCACCCAGGCGAAGCTCGAGAAATCCACCCCCTGCCCAAAGGCGTCAAGGCGAACTACACCTTCACGTCCCACAACGGCCAGCCGGCGTGCCAGGTCACAGCCAAGTCGGTTCCCCTCAACAACCTGCAGACCGACATCTGGACGATCAAGCACCAAGGCGAGAAGTACGTCTTCGACCTGTCCCCCGAGGCGCTGAGCAAGCTCGGCAAGGACGACTCCCTCCCCACTTCCCCGGGCACCTCGGGAGGAATGAAGATCTCAGTATCCGTGACCTTTCCCGAAGAGGTGACGAAGTCCAACGGGAGGAATGACGACAACAAGGTCACCTGGGACAACGTGATGGAAGCTCTGAGGCTCTCCACGCCGAGGCGGGGACGGCAGGTTCCATCTGCAGTGGTGGATGATCGCGACGGCCGGCGCCGTCGTCCTCCTCATCGTTGTCGGGGTCGTGGTGTACCTCCTGAGGACTCGTCGGGCCAAGCGGCTGGCTCCGGCGCTGCCCTACGGTCAGCCCTACGGCCAGGCTTACGGTCAGGCCTTTCAGGGGGCCGAGGCGAGCAGCACCATGCCTCCGGAGGTCTATACCGGCGGCCCGTACCAGTCTCCCCCGAGCCCCTTGCAGCCGATGCCGGGATCGACCCATCCCTATCCCGTCACCAACCTTCGCGACGGCTACGCCCCATACGTCGACCCGGGTCAGGACACCAGCGTTCTCCCTCCGCCTCAGTCCCCTGGAGGCGCAGGCGTCTTCAGCACCTACGGTGCCCAGCAGGGGGGACCTCAGTCGCCCGGACCGGGATACACGCAGATGCCCTATCAGGAGGGGCACAGTCAGTCCGACTTCCGGCCGCCGCCGGGAAACCGAGGCAACGACTAGGGTGGCGCCATGAGCTGCGCCGTTGTTATCAGGAGAGTCCACGCCATACTGGCTGCGTTGGCCGTTCTCGCTTTCATCGCCGCTATGGCCGTGGCCTCCCCTCCTGGTCACGCGGTGCCGCTCCTTGGAGAGGACAATGAGCTCAACGTCACCATCGACATGAAAGTCACCGTCAAGAGCGATGACACCTTTGAGGCGTCCTTCGTCATCACCGATCAGACGAACTACAGCCTGGCTCCTCCCATCACCAAGGACAGCTGCACGCTGAACTACTTCCTCGTGGAACCGAACATCTTTGCCCACGCTGAGACGACATTCGATGACGGAAGGGACAAACGAGTCTGCACCATCACGAAGAAGGGGAAGATTGCTGAGACCAACGGCACGATCAGGCACGAGAACGACGAGTACGCCATCGACACCAGCAGCATGGACAGACGCAAGACGCCGTCCCCGAAGCTGCAGCTGTTCTATGCCGCCACGTTCCCCGGAGAGGTGACCCAGAGCCAAGGCGGAAAGGTCGAGGGGGACGAGAAGAACACCGTCTCCTTCACGGACTTCAAGGGCCGGATCGTCAAGGGCAAGGACCGTCCCGCCTCGGAAGCGACGACCAGCAAGGTGTTGCCGTGGATCATCGAAGGCGTCGGCTCGCTCGTGGTCATCGGGCTCATCGCGATGGCGGTCGTTGTGCGACGTCGTCAGCGAAGCGGGCAGGGCGCTCCGGGTGCCGCCATGCAGGCCGTCCCCGTCCCGGGTCCTGAACCGCAGTCATCCCACCTCGGTCAGCCGGTTCCTCAGCAGTACCCCGGGCAACCAGTTGTACCTCAACCGAACCAGCAGCACCCGGGACAGCCGTCACCGCTCTACTCCCCCTCCGGCACCGCCAACGGCTCCTACCCGCCCTCCCCCACGCGGGCGCCCCAGCAGCACGGCACCTGGCCACCGCCGCAGCAGTTCCAGTAACAAACCCGCCGGGGAACGTACCCATGACGATCCGGTTACAACCTGGCATCTGACCCGCTACTGTGTGGGCATGACACCTGCCATCGCCCATCGCATCCCTAGGCCCCTGTCCGTCTTGACGGCTCTTGCGGTGCTCTCTCTGTCCGCACCCTTCGCGCTGCTCGACACCCCGGGACACGCCGCCCCCATGGACGACGACTCCTCAAACCCCGGTCTGGAGATCACCTCGGACATTGTCATCAAGTCCGACGACACCTACTCCTTCAAAGTGGTGATGACCGACAACAGCGGTTTCGGCATCATCAGCGAACCACTGTAACGTCGACGATCTCTCGCAATCGCAGTTCAGCAAGAACTCCAAGAACGCCAAGGCCACTTTCAAGGAAGATGGCGACTCGGCTATCTGCACGATTGAAGGCTCCGTCTCCATCAAGGACAGCGACGGCGCAATTAAGCATCAGGGCAGCGAGTACGTCGTCAAGATCGGCACCGATGAGGAAATCGGTGACATGTCCCAGCTCGACGTCACCCAGTCCATCACCTTCCCAGGAAAGGTCACAGAGGCCGACGGCGGCAAGGTCGACGGCAACAAGGTCACCTTTACCGACGTCAAGTCCCACACCGTGAAGGGCGGAGACGGCTCCATCCCCATGTGGGTCTGGATCATCGTTGGAGTCGGCGCTCTGGCACTGATCGGCGGACTGGCCGCCTTCTTCGTCATCCGCAGCAAGAAGAACAAGACCCAGGCTCCTTACGGCACGCCCGTCCAGAGCTATGACCCGAACCAGCCCTTCCCGGCTCAGCCCGGCCAGCAGGCGGGCTACCGCGCCCCAGGCTCCAGCCCGGTTATGGCGCTCCCGACCAGCAGCCGGGCTGCAGCGCACCCCAGACTCAGCCCGGTCAGCAGACCGGCTACGGCGCTCCCGGCCAAGGCTCCTACTGACCCATTACCCCTCCCGTTGTTGTGGCCCTCAGATCTGACGATCCCGGGGCCACAACATCTTTCTTCGCATCATCACTCCCCATGCGGAGATCCCATCAACACCGACCAACTAGGGTGAGAACTATGGCCGTGACCGTCCCCAAACACCGCTCCGTGAGAACGCCCGTCTTTCTAGCGTTTCTCTTATCTCTGACACTCCTGATCCCTCCAAGTCACGCCGTCACCTCCGCCGCGGTGACGATTCCGACCCCTCGATTTCCGTGCGGATCGTCATCAACCAGGATGACACCTACGACATGACCGTCGTCGGGCAAGTCAAAGAGCAAGTCCTCGTCCGCCAAGCGGAACTTGAAGGACGGCTGCAACTCTTCTGACGGCGGAGGGCCGTTCAAAGACCTGAAGGCCTCCTACTCCGAGCGCGACGGCTTTCCCCACCTGCACCTCTCAGGCAAAGTCGATCGAGCATCTCCGGGGTCGATGGGCTTCATCGAGACACAAGGACGACGAGTACGTCCTCGACACCAAGAAGGGAACCTTCCCTCCTCTTCTTCCGGACTCGACAGTGAGTACACGCTCTCCGTCACGTTCCCGGGCCAGGTCACGGATGCCGACGGCGGCAAGGTCAGCGGGACCACGGTGACCTTCACCGAGCCGGGAAGGTACCGGGTCAGCAACGAGACACTCCCGCCTTCCCCTGGGTATGGGTGATCGTGGGGGTTGTGGTGGTCGGAGCGATCGGCGGCGGCCTCTTCTGGTTCCTCAAGCGCAAAGAAGACCGCGCAGCAGCAGGCCTACGCGGTCAGCGCCCCGGGATACGCACCGCAGCAGCAGCCCTACGCCCCTGGCCAGATGCCAGCTCCTGGCCAGATGCAGGCTCCCGGCGCCATGCCTCCGCCTCCCTCCGGCTTCGTCGCCCAGGGCGACAACCAGCCCGGACCGGGCGGCACGATGCCTCCGGGGGCCGTACCGCCTCCCCTGGCTACCCGTCAGCGCCCCGCCCTCCAGCTCGGGGCTGAGCTCCGACGGCGGCGCGGAGCTCGTCGCACCAGTGACGACCTCCGCGCCGCCCCTGCAGTCATCCCGACCCACACCATTCGAAGGCTGTACATGCGTTATCTCGCCCTGAGACACAACCCCGACGAGTCTCGCCGGGATGCTCTGCCTGGCCGCCTCGCTCTTCCTGGCGGTGGCGGCAGCCCCCGCCAGCGCCGCGCTACCTGCACAGCTCACGAGCCAGGGAGAAAGATCAACTTTGAGCTCGCCATCAAGTCCGATGAAGGCTGACGACCACCATCACGATCACGTCACCGGCCTCCAGAGAAAAGAGCCTGAAGGAGGACTGCGTCCAGAGACGTTCTCACAGGGCCGCTACCCACCCGACGTACTTTCACCACCGACAACGGGACTCCGACCTGCAAGGCCACGTACACCACCCCGTATCCAGGAACAACTACGTGACCGCATGACGGAGACAGTACGTCGTCGACACCCACGATGACTCCGCACCCAGGACGGCAGCGCCGACATTCTCCCTCACAGTCGTCTTCCCCGGTAAGGTGACGGAATCCGGAGGGGAAGATCGAGGAGATCAACAGAACAAGGTCTCCTTCGGCAGCTTCTACAATCAGAAGGCCCGTGGCAGAGACACCGCCAGGCGGCGTCTCAGCCCAGTTCAACACCCTCGCCCAGTTCGACGCCCGCATCCAGCTCAGCATCCTCATCCAGTTCGACGGCCACTCCCAGTTCTACGTCCTCGTCGCAGTCATCGGGCGGGAGTGGAGCTATCGTCGTGACACTCATTGTGATTGCCGTGGTCGGAGGGTTGTCGCTATCGTCAGCAACACGCTCAAGAAGAGCCGGGAGAAGAAGTACCTGGATGCGCTGGGGCAGCGGTCGCTTCAAGCAAGCACTCTATGCCCGCTTCCCATCCGGCCGCCTTCCCTCTCAAGCGCAGGCAGGCCCGCCTCCCCCCAGCCCGGCTACTCACCGCCCCTCAGCAGTATCAGCCTCCGCATTCTCGAGGGACCGGCCCCCGCTCCGCAGTTTCCACCGAACCACAGCGGTTACGGCGGCTACTGAGGCTCAGACTCGGGTGAGGCGTCAATCCGCTCAGCTGTTGACTCCCTGACGGTAGGGACCGGGTCGACGCAGGCCCACGACGAGGACATTGGAGAAGGATCGGACCTGGAAAGGGTCATCGCTCCTGAGCTTCCCGGCACGCCTCACAATGGTCATTGTGCCGGCAGCACCACGCTCGGCCCACGGTAGGCAGGCTCCCGGAAGCCCTCTCCTCCACGTCCTGGGCGCGGCGCCGTCGAGCAGCCGCTATCGCCGACGCTGCGGCCTTCAGTCACCCGATGAGCGGGTGACGGGAGATCGTGGCCTCGCGACCCCGGCCCGACGCCGATGGCCGAGATGCGGCAGCGGGCCAGCTCCTCAATGCGCAGCACATAGTCCTGGGCGGCCTGAGGCAGGGTCGGCGAAGCGGCGGACCTTGCTGATGTCCTCGCTCCAGCCGGGCAGCTCCTCGTAGACGGGGACGGCGTGGTGGAAGCCGGACTGGGTCAGCGGCATCTCCTGGGTGACGGTGCCGTCGATGTCGTAGGCGACGCACACCGGAATGGTCTCGTGCCCGGTGAGGACGTCGAGCTTGGTCATCACCAGGTCGGTCAGCCCGTTGACGCGTGCCGCGTAGCGGGTGACGACGGCGTCGTGCCAGCCGCAACGGCGGGGCCTGCCGGTGGTCACCCCGTACTCGCCGCCCTCGGTGCGAAGACGCTCCCCCATGTCGTCGAGCAGCTCGGTGGGGAAGGGCCCCTCCCCCACGCGGGTCGTGTAGGCCTTGACGACACCGACGACCGAGTCGATCCGGGTGGGCCCCACGCCGGTACCCGTGCAGGCGCCGCCGGCAGTGGGGTTGGAGGAGGTGACGAAGGGGTAGGTGCCGTGGTCGATGTCGAGCATCGTGGCCTGGCCGGCCTCGAACAGGACGGTCTTGCCTTGATCGAGGGCATGGTTGAGCACCAGGGAGCAGTCGACGACCATGGGGCGGACCCGGTCCGCGTAGGAGAGCAGCTCGTCGGCGACGGCGTCGGCATCGATGGCGGCCCGGTTGAAGACCTCGAGGAAGAGCTGTTCTTCTGGTCCAGGGCGGGTGCACCTTCTGACGCAGGATCGACTCGTCGAAGAGGGTCCTGGACGCGGATGCCCACGCGGTTCATCTTGTCCGCGTACGTCGGGTCCGATCCCTCGGCCGGTGGTGCCCAGCTGACGCGCGCCAGGAAGCGCTCGGTGGTGCGGTCCAGAACCCGGTTGTAGGAGGGATGATGTGGGCGTTGGCGCTGATGAGGAGGCTGGAGCGTCCTTGCCGCGGAGGTGATCTCAGCGATCTCGTCGAAGAGGACCTCCAGGTCGACGACGACGCCGTTACCGATGATGGGGGTGACCCCGGGGGTGAGCACACCGGCCGGCAGGAGGTGGAAGGCGAACTTCTCGCCGTCGATGACGACGGTGTGTCCGGCGTTGTTGCCGCCGTTGAACTTCACGACGTAGTCGACGTCCTGACCGAGCTGGTCAGTCGCCTTGCCCTTTCCCTCGTCTCCCCACTGGGTCCCGACGACGACAACGGCTGGCATGGCTGCTCCCTGACTTCAGTGACGGCGTGCCGGTGGACACACCATCCTCTAGCCTACCGGAGCCGGGTGGAGAGGTCCCCACCGGTGTCCCCCGCCAACAGATACAGGAGGCGATACGGTGGGGACATGCCTCATGTCACCGTCCACCGCAGCTCCACACGGCGCCCTGCGCTGGCGGGCCTCGTCGCCCTGACCGTATTCGCCGTCCTGGCCCTGATCGGTACCCCGGCGTCCTCCCTCCCCATGGCTGATGACGACACGAACCTCCACATTTCCAGCGATGTGGTCATCAGAGAGGACAACACGTACTCCGTGAAGCTCACGATGTCGGAGGCGGCTCCATCCGGTGCTCAGCAGGGCACGTGCAACAGGACTCATCCACTGTCAAGATTCGCCCTATAGAAGATCTCAAGGTGAAGTTCGTGGAAGGGACGGCACCCGCACATGCACGATGGAGGGACCGGCGGCTCCATCTCCACGTCCTCGAAGAACATCAAGCATGAGGGGCGACGGTACATCGTTCAGACGCTGAATTTCGACAGCATCAGCGACGAGGACGTCACCGGGATCTCTCAGTCGGTGACGTTCCCGGGTAAAGGTCACCGGGGCCGACGGCGGCACGGTCGAGGTACCAAGGTCTCCTTCAAGGACAACGACAAGCATGAGGTCAAGGGGAAGGACAAGCCCGCCAAGAGCGCAGCAGGCAGAGGGAGGCAGCAGCTCACTCCCGTGTGGATCTGGAGCCTGATCGGTTCGCTTGCCGTGGCCATCGTGGGCAGCGTTGTGGGCGTGCTTGTCATGAACCAGAGGAAGAAGAAGCGGTCCCAGCTCGTTGCCTACGCTGCTGCTGCTCAGTTCTGACCCCAACCAGGCACCCCTCGGCCAGCCAGGCCAACAGCCCTACCAGCCCGGCTGTGCCGAGCCCTACCAGCCAGGGCCAGCCGACGCCGCAGCCCTACCAGCCAGCTGCGCCGACCCAGCCGCCCAGCCCTACCAGCCGGGCCAGCCGACACCGCAGCTCTACCAGCAGGGACAGCCGGGCCAGCAGCCCTTCCAGCCCAGCTACCGACCCGCTGCTCAGCCCCTGCCAGCAGGCCCAGCCTACCAGCCCGGCTATGCCGAGCCCTACCAGCCCAGGCCAGCCGACGCCGCAGCCCTGCCAGCTACGCCGACAGCCGCCAGCCCTACCAGCCGCCTTACGCAACCAGCCGGGCGCAGCCCGGCCTCGCGAGTTCTGACGAGGCCCCCAGACGCATGGCCTCGGAATCGATGGATTCCGGGGCCACAACGCTACGATGTTGACACCGCACTCACCGAGCGCGCTCGCATCATTCAAGACTCCGACGTCGAAGCACCGCGGAGCGCCTCCATGGTGGAGCGCTGCAGCAGGGCGATGAGGTGGGTCTGGAAAGCCGGTCGATCAGAACCATGAACCAGGCGACCGCGGCCCGCGAGGCCGCCAGCCCCAGAAGACGATCGCAGGCGCCGCCACGATCACCAGAGCGAGCACGGTGACTCCAGACGCCCCACCGCAAGACGAAGCGCATTGGACGGGTGGCGGTGGACCGGGGCGTCGAAGAAGGCGACCAGGGGCAGCAGCCAGACGAGGATCGCAGCCAGGGAGCACTCCCCGGCCAGCACCAGCCCGGACGGTGAACCGCTCATGCCACCGTTCTGCTCCCCAGGGAGAGTCGGACAGGGATCAGGTACTCCCAGGCGCTCAGGGCCGCCAGGACGAGTACTGGCAGCCACCAGGCCAGGGACTGGCGCAGGTTGAGACGGAAGGAGCGCCACCAGGTGCTCACAACCGCCGGATCGTCGTCGGCCACCATCTCACCGGCCGCGGGCGCAGGCCGTCAGGGGAGGCTCCCGCCGTCACCACCGGCAGGGCAGCCCGCCAGGGGTGAGGACGTTGAGGATGACGACATCCGCCGCTGCGGACCAGGCCCGGTAGGCCGGGCTGTCAGGGCCGAGGGAACAACGCCACAGGGGCTCCTTCGTGGGGACTCGGCAGTAACAGGTGGACATGATACGGGCGGTTCTCCGGGCCGGAAGCGGGGGCCGAGAACCGCCCGTATCAGGACGCGGATGAGCGTATCAGCCCTTGACCGCCCCCGCGGCCACACCCTCGATGATGTGCTTCTGACCGAAGAGGTGAAGGCGACGATCAGGGACGATGGCGAAGACGAGCATGGCCATCTGGGCACCCATGTCCCGGTTGCCGTTGGAGCCGACGAGGGACTGGATGACGATCGGAACCGTCTTGTAGCGCTCGTCCTGGCCGATGACGAGGTTGGGCAGGGAGAAGTCGTTCCACACCCACATGGCGTTGAGGATCGCCACCGTGACCGCCGTCGGCGAGCAGCAGCATGACCACCTTGAAGTAGGGTCTGCAGGGGGCGAGCAGCCGTCCATGTAGGCGGCCTCCTCGATCTCCATGGGGATCGACGTGATGAAACCGGCGAACAGGAACACCGACAGCCCCCACCGAAACCGGGTGAGGGACGATCATGCCCCAGGGCGTGGCCAGGCCGAGCTGGTCGGCCACCTTGACGGTGGGGAACGTGACCATCTGGAAGGGGAGCGATCATGGAGAAGGCGAAGGCGTAGTAGATCATGGAGGTCCACCACGTCTTGATGCGGGTGATGTAGTAGGCGGTCATCGCCGTGAGGGAACACGATGACGACGACGGAGCCCCACGGTGATGAACAGCGACCAGCCCATGGCGCTGGCGAAGCCCGACAGGGCCAGGCCGGTGGCGTAGTTGTCCAGGCCGGCGAAGGTCTTCGCCGTCGGCAGGGAGCGAAGGGGCTGTCGGAGATGTAGAACTTGCCCTTGAAGGAGTTGATGACGATGAGGCCAGCGGAATGACCCACACGAAGGCCAGGACGGCCAGCAGCCCCGAGTGTCTTCTGCCCCGTCGTCTGCGGAGCGACCTTCTGACCGGTAGGGGCGGCGGAAGCGGGGACTGAGTCTTGACGGCGGTGCTCACGCGTCGACCTCCTTGGAACGAGTGGCGCTCAGCTGGATGAGCGCGATGGCGGCGACGATGAGGGAAGAAGATGACGGCCTCGGCCTGGGCGACGCCCTCCTGGCCCGATCTTCTTGTACATCGTGTTGACGATGCTGAGCGCGGCCATCTGGGTCTGCTTAGCGGGCGCACCGTTGGTCAGCGCGAGGTTCTGGTCGTACATCTTGAAGGTGTTGGCCAGGTGAGGAACAGGCAGATGGTGATCGAGGGCATAATCATCGGCAGCGTCGTTGCGCAGCGTCTGCCACCTGCTGGCGCCGTCGATCTGCGAGGCCTCGATGAGCTCGGGCGGCACATTCTGCAGACCGGCGATGTAGATGACCATCATGTAGCCATGAGCTGCCGGTTGACGAGGCATGACCAGTCCGGCCAGGCTCAGTCGCCAGTCGTTGACGATCGTCTGGCCCCAGCGCTGCAGGAGCGCATTGAGCATCACCGCCAGGTGTGGCCCAGGACGATGCCGCCGATGAGGTTGGGCATGAAGAAGACGGCACGGAAGAAGTTGGTGCCGCGCAGCTTGCGGGTCAGGAAGTAGGCCAGGGGCGAAGGCCCCCAGGTTCACCGTGATGATCGAGATGATCGAGACGACGGCGGTGAAGAGGAGAGCCTGCGGGGAAGTCGCTGCGCTCCCCCAGGGCCCTGGCGTAGTTGTCAGTGCCCACGAACCGCGCATTGGTGAGGGTGCTGAACTTGGTGAAGGAGATGAGAGGCCCCATGAAGAGGGGACGATGAACGCGATCATGAGAGGCCAACAGGGTTGGCCCGCAAAAACTGGGAAGAACTTTTTCAGTGCCTTGGTCATATCTGCCTCGAGGTGCGACCGGCACCCGCCAAGTGGGCGGGTACCAGAGAGCTCCACCGGGGCGGCAGCGCGCGAGACGAGACGGCTCGACGTGCCGCCCGGCAGGAAAGGGATGGGGAGATGAGTCGCCGTCGCGATGCCCGCTGGAGCAGCACCCTCGGCGGTGGGCTCGAGCGACTCCTGAGATGTCAGCCCTCATCGGACGCCTTCTTCTCCCGAGGCCCAGGTGGTCACGAAGAGTCCTTGACCTTCGCTCAGTCCTCACTGCCGGAGGCGTACTGCGCCAGGTGCTGGCCGAGCTGGTCCTTGAAGTCCTGGCTCAGGGAAGGTCAGGAAGACCCACTTGACGGGCGTGAGGTCCTTGTTGTTGATGGCCGCAGGGACCTCCCTTGCCCAGCGGGTCGGAGGGGCCAGCTCGGCGTATGCCTTGCAGGGCGCGATGATGCTGAGCTTCTCGGCGGCCATCTTGGAACCCTCGGCGTCGGTGAACAGCCAGGTGAGGAAGTCCTGGTGGCCTTCTGGTCGCCCTCGGCAGCCTGGGAGTTGATCGTCAGGTAGTTCTCGGTGCCGATGGCGATGTTGGACTTGTCCTCGCCGGAGACGCCGATGTAGATCGGCATGAAGTGGACGTCCTCGGCCTTGACCGTGTTACCGGAGACCTCGAGATCTGCGACCAGCCCCAGTTGCCGTTCTGGACCATGGCGGCCTTGCCCAGGGCGAAGTCGGCCATGGGTCGGTGACCGTCTTGGCGCTGGCCTCGGTGGGAGCGATCGTGGAGTTGTTGAGGTGAGGGTCGAAGATCTTCTTGTAGTTGTCCGAGTAGGGTCAGCTTGACCTCGTCGAGGTCGTCGACCTTGGCGTCGCGGTACTCGTAGTAGACGGGGTAGTTGGCCAGGTGGGTCTGCCAGCGCCAGTCCTCACCGGGGACAGCGAGGTCGCGGCGAGACGCCCTCGATACCGAGGTCGGCCTTCTTGGCCTGCATGTCCTCGACGACCTCGCTTGAGACTTGTCGAAGCCCTTGATCTGGTCGACGGAGGTGGCCTTGGCGCCCTCCATGCCGAAGTACTTCTTGAGGATGGCGGCGTTGTAGATGATGCCGTAGCCCTCGATGGCCAGCGGGACGCCCACGATCTTGCCCTCGTCGCCCTTGAGGGGCCACGGACTCATCCGTCAGCTGCTTGGTGAAGTCGGCGTCGGACAGGGTCGGATGCGTAGTCCTTCCAGTTGCCGTAGCCCACGGGGCCGTTGAGGTTGAACAGCGTGGGCGGGTTGGACTTAGCGACCTCGGACTTCAGGGGTCTGCTCGTAGGTGCCGGAAGCGGCGGTGACGACCTTGACGTTCACACCGGTCTTCTTGGTGTAGGCGGCCGCGATGTCGCTGAAGGCCTGCTCCGACTCGAGGCTTGAAGTTGAGAAAGTAGACGCCTCCAGCGCCGTCGGAGCCGGACGAGCCCTTCGAGCAGGCCGCCAGGGTCGCGGCGACGGCGATCGCAGCAGTTCCACCGAGCATGGAGCGGCGGGAGATGAGTCGCATTGGGGTCCTCCTTTGGACGCATGGGACGAGGCGCGGACGAGGGCGTCCGCAAGGCGCGACTGCCGTGTCGCCGGCGGCGGAGCCGTCGGTTCAGCAGCGACGACCTATCATGGCACATTTCGCCCGCATTGCTGCAAGGTTTTGCAATCAGTGGCCTGGGTCTCGGTTTGGGAACGTTTGTGCGACACCCGCTGTTTTTCGCTTGGCCTGACACGTATTTCACCCCTCACTGTGATGAGGCGCTTCCTTCACCGACACCCTCTGCAACTATGCAACGATCGGTCAGTTCGTCGTCGAGAATCTCCCCACCGCCCCCTGCGCGGGCACGACGTGGCCCCGGCACCGCATGGGTGCCGGGGGCCACATGCAACGATCAGTCGCCGTTCACCCTGGGCGGGTGAGGGCTCACTTGCGGGCGGAGCCGACGGGCCGAGGGCGCTCGCAGGCCTCGACGACGCGGGCGGCCATGCCCTCCTCGGCGGCCTTGCCCCCAGGCGCGCGGGTCGTACTGCTTCTTGTTGCCGACCTCGCCGTCGATCTTGAGGACACCCTCGTGGTTGGTGTACATCCAGCCGGCGACCGGGCGGGTGAAGGCGTACTGGGTGTCGGTGTCGACGTTCATCTTGATGACGCCGTTGCGCACCGCGGTGGCGATCTCCTCGTCGGTGGAGCCGGGCCGCCGTGCATGACCAGGTCGAAGGGCGAGCTCTTGTCGCCGACCTTGGAGGACAGGCGGTCGCCGAGGCGCTAGCCACGTCCTCCTGGATCTCGCCGAGGATCTCCGGGCGGAGCTTGACGTGGCCGGGCTTGTAGGAGCCGTGCACGTTGCCGAAGGTCAGAGCGGTGATGTAGCGGCCGTTCTCACCCCAGGCCGAGGGGCCTCGATGGCCTTCAGGCGTCGTCGGCGGTGGTGTAGAGGTTGGCGTTCTCCTCACCCTTGATGCCGTCTTCCTCGCCACCCACGGCACCGATCTCGATCTCGAGGACGACGTTGGCGGCCTTGGCGCGCTTGAGCATGTCGACGGCGATCTCGATGTTGTCGTCGAGAGCCTCGGCGGAACCGTCCCACATGTGGGGAGTTGAACATCGGCGAGCTCACCGTTCTTGACCTGCTCGGCCTCGATCTCCAGGAGCGGGTGAATCCAGTCGGCCAGGAGCTTCTTGGGGCAGTGGTCGGTGTGCAGACCAATGGTGACAGGGGTAGAGGTCACCCACGGCGCGGGCGTAGGCGGCGAGGCGATCGAGCCCTTGACGCGGTCGAGGCGCGAGGAACCCGGACCAGTAGGCGGCACCACCGTTGGAGATCTGGACGATGCCGTCGGACTCGGCGTCAGCGAAGCCCGCAGGGGCCGCGGACGGAGTCTGGGACGAGGTGACGTTGATCGCGGGGATGGCGTACTTGCCGGCCTTCGCGCGGTCAAGCATGTCGGCGTAGGACTCCGGGGTTGCAATGGCCACTGGGTGCCTCCTGATGTCTGTATGAGGTCAGTGGTGCGGGGCCGATTGTTCCACGAATTGGAGCCAGGTGAACCGGATCATGGTCCCAGGTCGGGGGCCGGCCAGGGCAGCAGTCCGGCAGCATGCCCTCAGTTCAGGGCCGGTTTGGTCCCGTCGTCCACAGGGAGGGCCGTCCCAGCGGGCCGCGACGGCTCCCCGGGTCAGTCGGGCGCCGGCCCAGCGTGCTGGAGGATCCAGGTGTGCATGGCCACGGCCGCGGCGGCCGCCACGTTGATGGAGCAGGGTGGAGCCGTACTGGCCGATGCGCAGCAGCCGGGAGCAGCCGGCGCTCAGCTCGGGGCTGATGCCCTCCCCTCGGAGCCGAAGACCATGAGGGCGGCGCTCGGGCAGGTCGGCGGGACTCCAGGGAGGCTGGGCCCCGGGGCCGTTGTCGATGCCGATGACCTCGTAGCCCTCGACCTGCGCCCAGGCAGAGCAGCTCACCGGGTTCGGGGTGGTGGCGCACGTCCAGGTAGCGGTTGGTGACCATGGCGCCGCGCTTGTTCCAGCAGCGTCGGCCGATGATGTGGACGCCGGCCACGTTGAAGGCGTTGGCGCTGCGCACGATGGAGCCGATGTTGAGGGTCCTGGCTGACGTTCTCGATGGCGATGTGCAGCAGGTGGGCGCGGGCGGCCGGGTCAGCGCGGATGGCCGCAATGGTCCAGTAGCGGTAGCGGTCGACGACATTGCGCCGGTCGCCGGCGGCGAGCAGCTCTCGGTCGTAGCGAGGGGTCGGTGGGCCCGGGCCTCGGGGCCCGCCGGGCCAGGGGCCGACGCCGACCTGGCGGACGTCGGCCGGCCGATCTCCTCGGGCCCGGCGCAGAATCTGCTGAGGCCGCCGCGGGCAGGGTGCTCCCCCTCAGGCAGGTCGGCGGGAGCCGCCGAGCTCCCACCCCGACCGATCTGCGGGCGTCGTCGAGCGCTCACTCCAGGCCGAGGTCAGCCAGACCGAGCGCCGCGTAGTAGAGCAGGCCGGCGGCCTCGATGCGCTCGCGCGCCCGGTGGCCCGGTCACGATGACGGCCACGGCCCGCACGTCGGCGCCCGCCTCGCGCAGGGGCCTCGACGGCCTCCAGGGGCGAGCCGCCGGTGGTGGAGGTGTCCTCCAGGACCACCACGGGCGCCCGGCGACGTCAGGGCCCTCGATGCGCCGGCGCATGCCGTGGTCCTTGGCGGCCTTGCGCACGACGAGGCGTCAGGTCCAGTCCGCGCGAGGCCGCGGCGTGCAGCATGGCGGCGGCCACGGGGTCGGCCCCCATCGTCAGGCCGCCGACCGCGTCGATCTCGTCGGTGCCCAGGCCCGCCTCCTCGAGCATGTCAAGCGTGACGTGGCCGATGAGGGCGGCCTCGTGGTGGAGGGTGGCGCGGCGCATGTCCACGTAGGGAGTCGGACTCGAGGCCGGAGGCGGGTGACCTTGCCGCGGACGACGGACAGCTCGTTGACGAGAGCTCGGCCAGAGCAGGTGATGTGGGAGTCGTTGGTGCTCACGGTTCCGATGGTGAGTGGGACTCGGGGGCTGCGCGCCGGGTAGACACCCGCTGCGAGACAGGAGCCCGCTCTCGCCCGCGCAATGCGGACGGGGCGGGCTCCTGGACGACTTCAGCGGAAGGAGGTCAGGACAGGGGCGGCCACGGCGGCGTCGTAGTCGGGCTCTGGCCGACCTCGAGGGACCTGCTCGGTGTAGATGACCTTGCCGGACTCGTCGAGGACCACGACAGCGCGCGACAGCAGGCCGGCCAGCGGGCCGTCGGCCAGGGTGACGCCGTAGTCGGCGCCGAAGGTGGAGCGGAAGGTCGAGCCGGTGACCACGTCGGTGAGGCCCTCGGCGCCGCAGAAGCGGGCGCCGGCGAAGAGCAGGTCGGCGGAGACGCAGACCACGGTCGTGTTGTCAGCTCGGAGGCCAGCTTGTTGAACTGGCGCACGGAGGCGGCGCACGCGGTGTCCACCGAGGGAAGATGTTGAGGACCACGCGGCGGCCGGCCGGGGACTGGCTGGTGACCGGGGCGAGGTCAGCGCCCACGAGGTCGAGGCGGGCGCGGCCGAGCCCACAGCGGGCAGCTCGCCGACGGTGCTGACAGGGGTCTCCGTGGAAGGTAATGGAAGCCATGGTGCGATCGTTGCAGGGTCGCGGCGCCCCTGGCCAGCAGGGAGCGCTCAGCCCTGGGCGATTCCGCGGTGGGATCAGGGCCGCAAGCCGGTGCGCGCCCGGATCTGTCACGATTGGCGACTTTTTGGAGGGTAGCTCCGCCTACCTTGCCGTATCTGCGCTGGTCAGCGCCTTGGGAAGGTCGGCAGCAACGGTGATTGCCCCGAATAGTCGTCATCTGTGACACTTTGCGCCACCGGCGAGACTGACGGCCTCAGTCGCGCCCTGGCCGGGCGTTTCGGCCCGACCACCGGCGCACGAACCAGCGGGGCGCCAACCGCAGCACGGCGTTGGCGCTGCGGTAGCGCAGGCTCGGGGTGCAGATGACCTGGCCGCGCCGCACCGCCGCCAGGCCGTCGATGGCCACTCGCTCGGCGTCCAGCCACAACGGCGCCTTCCACTGGGTCTCGTCGATGCCGGCCGCGGCGTGGAAACCGGTGTGCACCAGCCCGGGCACAGCACCGTGGCACTCACCCCAGTGCCGGCGAGTTCGGCGGCCAGCCCTCGGTGAACCGCAGCACCCAGGCCTTGTGGGCCGCATGGGTACCCATGGCGGTGTGCGCGGTCATGGAGGAGACGTTGAGAATGGCGCCGCGTACGCGCTGCACCATGGCGCCGGCCGCCGCGTGGAGAGCCACCATGACCGCTCGGACCATGACGTTGAGTGCATCCTCTTCGCGGGCCAGGTCTCCCCGACGAAGCGCTGCCCAGCCCCGAAGCCGGCGTTGTTGACCAGGAGCCCGATGGGCTGCTCGTCTCCACAGGCGCTCGGCGACGAGCTCGAGCTCGTCGCGCTTGGACAGATCGGCCTGCAGGGTCTCCACCTGGACACCTGCGAACTGGCGCATCTCTTCGGCCACCTGCCGCAGTCGCTCAGGGGGTGCGCGCCACGAGGACGAGGTCGCGACGCAGGCCTGGGCGAGGCTGCCAGGCGATCTCCAGGCCGAGGCCGCTCGTGGCCCCGGTGACAAGTGCTGTTCCCATGGCCGCAGACTACGAGCGATTGGTGAGTGCTTGATGGGAGTCGGGCACCGGTTGGTCTGCTGCCATGCGCCTGGCCACCTGGAACGTCAACTCCATCCGCACCCGCGTCGACCGCGTCCTGGCCTTCCTGGGCGTGAGGACATCGACGCCCTGGCGATGCGGGAGATCAAGTGCCGCCCGACCGGTTCCCGGTCGAGACCCTTCGAAGCCGCGGGCTGAGCTGGCCATCCACGGGCTCAACCAGTGGAACGGGGTGGCGATCGCCTCACGCGTGGGCCTCGACGACGTCGCCACTTCCTTCCCGGGCCAGCCCGCCTGGGCGGCAAGCCGAGCCGAGCCGGTCGTCGAGGCCCGGGCGCTGGGGGCGACAGTGGGGCGCGGCCTCGGATGCAGCGCCGGTGCGCCTGTAGAGCCTGTACGTGCCCAGCGGCGCGAGCTCACCCATCCCACTACACGTACAAGCTCGACTGGCTGCGGGTGCTGCGCGACGACGTCGCCGCCTGGCTCGAGGCCGAGCCCCGACCTGCCGCTGGCGCTGGTGGGCGACTGGAACGTGGCGCCGCGGGATGAGGACGTGTGGGACATGAGCGTCTTCGAGGCGCCACCCACGTCTCGCACGCGGGCGCGAGGCCTTCACCGCCTTCGCCGAGGTGGGCATGGTGGGGTCACGCGCGAGCGGGTCACCAACTACACCTGCTGGGACTACCAGAGCTGCGCTTTCCCGAGGAATGAGGGCATGCGCATCGACTTCGTCTACGCCTCGCCGGCCTGGCGGATCGCGTCACCGGCGCCGCCATCGACCGCGACGAGCGCAAGAGGCAAGGGCGCCTCCGACCACGTCCCCGTCATCGTCGAAGTCAGCTGAGGCCGAGGCCGCGACTCGGTCAGGGCAACCTGTTCACCTCGCTCCCCTGAAAGACAACCATAACGTAGCCACCATCAGCAAGAAAGGTTGTGGTGCATTCAAGGGAGTCAGTGACGGCGTCGAGGCCGAACTCGACTGTGGAACCGGTTTCCACACACTCAATTTCAACGCGCGGACGGACGGTAATTTCAGAACCTCCGGCCACCCTCAGAGCTGAGATTTCCAAGGACGAAGAGTGACCAGCTCGTCAACCTCCTCACCTCCGGCGTCAACTGAGAACGCCAGCCCCCCATCAAGCAGAACTGACCATACGTTCACGCAACGGACAGCCCGACCGGACAATCCAGCACATGAGACCAAAAGGCCCAGCGGGCACGCCTCCCAGCACCAAGAAGCAGGCCCCTGCGAGCAGAACAATCCATCCCAGAATCCAATTCCTCCGAAATCTCGCATGTCGCACACTCATCAAAACACTATTCGCTCACACGGTCGAAATATACTACCCACTCTTGCCGTATCGGTTTTCAGAATCACAGAAGCCCATATCTCAGCACCGCTATTCTCGCGCCATGAGCTACTCGAAACTCTCCCCGCGCGTCGAATCGCCGCCGCCCTTCTTCCCATCACCGCCCTGTCCCTGGCCGCCTGCGGCAGCCTGCCCTCGCCTCCCAGGACGCATCCCCGCCACAGAGACGAGCGCCGCCGCCCTCGTCCTCCCACCGCCACTCCTACTCCGTCGGCATCGGCATCCGCCACTGCCAGTGCCACCGATATCGGCGTCAGCCACCGCCTCGAGGACCCCTCACGCCTCGGCTGAGGCCACCACCAACAGGGCTCACCCCCGAGAACAGCAGGGGACGCGAGCTCAGGCTCTCCGACTTCCAGGAGCCGCCGGTGACGAGTGGCTGGCAGGAGAAGCGCTACGACGTCGCCTCGATCACCAACACCATGGGGCATCGGCACCAAGCTCGACTGGCAGAACGACGACGAGATCGAGCTGCGCCTGGCCAACAAGTTCCAGAAGGTCACCTTCACCGCCGGCCAGGCCAATGACTCCCGAGCTCCGACCTCATTGTGAGGGTCGCGATCTTCGCCGACGGCAAGGAGATCGAGACAGTCGACGTCCCACTTCAACGACGCCCACGCCTTCGAGGTCAAGGCCGCGAACGTCAACGCCTGAAGATCACCTCTCAAGGCTCTCGACCAGAAGCAGGAGATGCCGCAGATCGACGACAGCACCATCGGCGTCATCCTCAACGTCAAGGCCGGTGATGATCGGCAGGCCGCCGTCGCCGCGCGCCTGCCCACCAGGCGCAACGGGGCCTACAAGGCCGGGATCTGGTCGCCCGAGTTCGGACCAGGTCCGCCGGTGAACCGCCCCGAAGGGCTCGGCTCCCCAGGAAGACGGCCTGGCGCTCGGCGACCGGATCCACCCAGATGAAGGGAGCCCGGACTGGCCGAAGTGCCCGAAGGTCTGCTCGACTGTTGCCGGCCCCGGTCCAGTGCGGGGACTTGGCTCCGCACCTCCACCCCCAGCCCGAAGGGGTTGGGGGCCTGTCGCTCCATGCCGGGTAGGGACGCCGTCGAGGCCGGGCAGGGACCGGCGTGCGGGCTCGCTGCGCGAGCGCGGGCGAGACGAGCCTCGGGCGCTGCCAGCTCGCGGGCGAACAGGGACAGGGTCGCGGGCGCTGCCCTCCCCGGGTGGGCGGGGCGATCCGGGGATGAGGACGCTGGCCATCCCCAGGGGCTCGAGCACGGTGGTCTCCACCCAGGTCTCCAGGGGCGTGCCGGTGGCCTCCTCAAGCCGCTCCCCAGGATCTCGATGCCGCGGTTGGAGTAGATGCGGCGCGTGCCCCAGGGGCCGCCAGGCGCTCGTCGAGGTCGGCCGCGATCCCCGAGGTGGGACAGCGGGTTCTCGATGGTCGCACCGTCGGGCGCAGGCGCGAACCGGCAGGGGGCCTCCAGATCCAGCAGTCCCCGGTCGACGGCGACCAGGGCCGACCAGGCGACGATCGGCTTGGTCACCGAGGCGAAGGGAAGACCTCATCGACGTCCCCGGCCTCGAGGCACGCCGTCGTCGGAGGTGGACCTGCCGGTCACGACGAGGGCGGTCGGGAAGGGAAGGCGGCCAGCGCCGGCAGGGCAGGGGCCGGCATCTGAGGGGTGTCGGGGTGGTCATCGCTCCTCCTCACCTGGATCGGCGTCTCGACGCGGCCGGCCAGAGCGCCCTCGCGACTTCGTGCCTTACGCCCGGGGGCCGAGCCCCCGCTTCCGTCTGCGAACCGTAGGGGCGCGGCCGCGAGCGTCGGCCAGCCCCGGACCAGCGACCGGCCCGGCGGCGACCCGTGCCTGCGCCCTGCAGAAACCTGCCTGGCTCGACGAGAGGATCAGGGGCGATGCCCTTCTACCGCCGCCCACCCGCCGACCGCGGCCCGCTGCGCCCCGCTCCCCATGGCCCTCGGCCAGGCGGCCGCCACTCCCACACCCGCGGAGCTGGCCGAGGCCGCCGGGTGTCGGCTACGCCGTCGTCGACCTGGAGACCACTGGCCTGTCCCCGACGGACTCGATCCTGGAGGTCGCGCTCGTGCTGACCGACGCCGCCGGGCGCGTCGAGCGCTAGCTGGTCCACACTCATCGACCCCGGCGCGGGCGTGGACGTCGGGCCCCACCCACATCCACGGGTCTTGTCGCCGAGGAGACTCATCAGGGGCGCCCGGCTTTCGATGAGGTCGCCGACCTGCTGGTGGCCGACCTGGCCGGGCGGGCGGTCGTGGCCCACAACGCCCGCTTCGACGTCGGATTCCTCACCCAGGCGCTGGGGACGCGGGGGCTGCTCGACCGGGGCGCGCGGGTGCCGCGGGTGTGCACGATGGAGTGGGCGCGCCATTTCGCTGACGACGCCATCGCGCCGGCTGACCACCTGCTGCGAGGTGGCCGGGGTGGAGATCAGGCCGCCACCACAACGCGCTCGACGACGCGCTGGCCGCTGCCGGCCTGCTGCGCCACTACCTGGCGGTGGGGGGCTCAGCGGGGCGAGCCGGTGGCCTGGGCCCGCTCGCTGTTGAGGCTCGCCGCTTCACCGGCTGGCACTGGGACGCGGCAGGGGCTCGGGCCGGCGTCGAGGCGTCTCACGGCGCGCACCACCACCGGTGCCGAGCGAGGCGCCCCGAGCCAGAGTCCCGGGGCCGGCCAGCAGGGATCTGAGGCCGCCGAGGCGGGCTGTCCTGTGCCGTCCCTGATCGGGACTGCTCTCGTACGGCGCGTTCTCCTCCAGACGACTGCGGGTACGGCCTCCAGTCTCTGGAGGAAAGCACGTTCTGGGCGCGACGCACGGGTCCCGATTCAGTCGACCACCGCTGGCTGGCTGCTCGCACATCCCGGGGACGCTGCGCGGGGCAGTCCGCAGGCGCCGCCCCACGGCTCGGAGGCGCCCCTCGCCTCCTCGACTGGCACCGGTCCTCGCGGGCAGGTCACGACGAGCGGCGCGCCTCAAGGGACCGCGCAGCGCGCCACCTCCTGGCGGGGTCGCTCCAGGCCTCCCGCGGCGTCCTCACCCAGGGAGACGAGGAATCCGTCGTCGTCCACGGCCACCCCGGAGACGGCGGTCACCAGGGACGGTGGCGAGCTCCTCGACCAGGTCCCGGGCGGTCTGACGCTCGCGGCGCCGGGAGCGGAGACCACCTCGGCGTGAGGCGTCGGCCTGGTCCTGAGGGATCCAGCGCAGGTCGTAGGGACAGGACCGCCCCGCGCGCCCACGGCTCGCCGCGCACGGCCAGCGGCGGCCCGTCGGTGGCGCCGGCACGCACCTCGATACGCCCCAGCCCTCGTGCTCGGGGTCGACCGGGGTGACGACCGCGTAGCCGTCGCGCACCTCCTCGATGACGTTGCCGGTGGCGGCGGCGACGATCTCCTGGCGCATCGTGTCCTGGCGGACCTTCTCCGAGCGCGCCAGGCCTTCTCGAAGACGTCCGGGCCGATGCGCTCGACGAGGCTCTCCAGCTGCTCGGGGTCGATGGCGTCCCAGCCCGACGGCGCCGCGGGGCTGAACCGCCTCCAGCGCGGCGCTCACCTCCGGGGGCCACGGGCTGCAGGACGGCCACCAGGTCCTCCGGGCCGAGCCACACCAGGGGCGTAGACGGTCAGGGGAGGCCGAGACCTCCGGGCTGGGCTCGACCAGCACCGGGTCCTCCTTGTCCCCTCCGGGGAATGAGCCGCAGGGGCTCGGCCAGGGCGTCGGGCGATGGCGCGCAGTCGGGTGAGGGGCCACCAGCTCGGCCCCCGTGGGCTGGGCGTGGGGGAAGGCGTCGGAGAGCGGGTCCAGGCCCGCGAGCTCCGCCGGCAGGGCGCCGGCACGGATGCGGGGCAGTCCAGGATCATCAGCTGCGTGGTCCACTCCGGCGCCCCCAGGAGGCCGCGCATCTCGGCGTCGACCTTCCAGGGCCCCAGCAGGAGACCCCGGGGAAGAGCTGGAGGCTGGAGACCCCACCCAGCCGGACTGGATGTCCTGGGACAGGGCCAGGGCCTCAACCTCGTCAGGGGCGACGTCGTCGGCCAGGAGCAGGACGTGGTTGGTGTCCAGCAGCCCGACCGGCAGCATGGAGGCGGCGGTGAAAGGTGCCGGTGTCGGTGGGCAGGGAGACGGCGAAGTCGGTCGAGTCGCTCATAGGTGCTTCTCCTGGGAGATGGGAGCGGCGCCGTCAGCGGGGGCCGCCGGGGTGTCGAGGGATGCGGGTGCGGTGGAAGGACTGGTGGGGAGCGGAGGCCGTCGGTCCGCGCTGCCCCTGGTAGCGCGAGGCCGGTGGCGCCCGAGCCGTAGGGGGCCTGGGCCGGGGCTGGACAGGCGGAAGAAGCAGCTGCCCCACCTTCATCCCCGGCCAGAGCTTGATGGGCATGGTGGCCGTGTTGGACAGCTCCAGGGTGACGTGCCCGGTGAAGCCGGGGTCGATGAATCCGGCGGTGGAGTGGGTCAGCAGCCCCAGGCGCCCCAGGCTCGACTTGCCCTCCAGGCGGGCGGCGACGTCGTCGGGCAGGGTGATGCGCTCGTAGGTGGCGCCCAGGGACGAACTCCCCGGGGTGCAGGACGAAGGGCTCGTCGGCCCCGACGTCGACCAGGTGGGTCAGCCTCCCTGGTCGGCGGCCGGGTCGATGACCGGGTAGCGGTGGTTGTCGAAGAGACGGAACCAGCGGTCCAGGCGCACGTCGATGGAGGCCGGCTGGATCATCTCGGGGTCGTAGGGGTCGAGGACGACCCGTCCGGCGTCGAGCTCGGTGCGGATATCGCGGTCTGAGAGCAGCACGGGCCCGATTGTGCCGGAGGTCCTCCGCGGAGGCGTCACACGGATGTCCGGCCCCTGGGGATCCGGGAGGACCGGAGCGCGCCTCAGCCGCTCAGCGGCATGCCGGAGCGTCGACGCCCCACGGCGGCTCGCCGGGGCGGGCCACCAGGATGAGGATGCCCTCGATGAAGGCCCAGATGGCGATCGGAAGACGCCAGGATCCCGCAGCTGAGAGCGTGCCCAGGAGCTGGAAGAGCGCCTTGCCCGTGTAGCCCGAGGTAGAAGTTGTGGATCCCGAAGGTGCCGAGGAACAGCGCCAGGATGCCTGCGGCCACCTTGGACTTGCTCCCGGATAGCCGGGAGGACCGTAAGCGGGAACAGGGGCCCGTAGCCGGGAGGCGCACCGTATCCCAGGGGGCGCATGTAACCGGGCTGGGGCCCGTAGGCGCCTGCGGGTCCCGTACCCCGGCTGGGCGCCGGAGTCGTAGGCTGACCGCCGTAGGGGCGGGTACCCGCCTGACGGGTAGTCCCCGTGGGGGCGGAGCCCGCGGGCAGCGCCGGCACGTCCGGGCGGGGACTCGCAGTGAGCCCAGTCGGATCAGTGACTCGTGAGGTTGGATAGGATCAGTATGCGCTCACCACGCGCTATGAAGACGTCCGGGAATCCGATGGCGAGTGTGGTGGGCGAAGGTCGTGGCCGACGCGGTTCGCGAGACCCTACCGCAGGCCGATTTGCGTAGACGGCCGGGTCTGGGTTGAGACTTCCGCACGCACCTGGGACGCACGTCCACTGGTGCCACGCGGGTGTAGTTCAATGGTAGAACTTCAGCTTCCCAAGCTGACAGCGCGGGTTCGATTCCCGTCACCCGCTCCATCTGCAGTCACTCTGGACATCAAAGTCTGGGCCCTGGCTTGGCCGGGCAGGTGTCCGGGGTGCAGTCTTGCTGTCAGGCGGTCGTGGCGGAGATGACGTCAGTGCGCGCTCTCGGGACGAGGATTGAGTGACGCACTCGATCGTCCCCGACGGGACCGCCCCCCAATCCCGAGCGATACGCCACCCCTAGTCACAGCCCCCAGACACCTCTCACCGACCTGCCGCCCCTGGACGGCAGACCGCTCATCCCTAGACTTTTTGTGTGCCAGATCACGAATATTCCGTGTGCGTGGGTGGACGGGCAACCTGGGTACGGGCACGTCTGGATACCGCGCCTACTCGCGCGGCCATGATGTCCGGGGAACCACCCGCCGACCTGCCGGTGATCACGGATCGGCAGATCCTGCAGTTCCGAGGGACGCCGACAGGTGGAACCCGGAACGAGCTCCTGCTCGCCTCGCTCTCGCAGTGCCACATGCTGTGGTACCTCCACCTCACCGCAGCAGACGCGGGCGTCACCGTCTGCCTGCTCAGACACCTACCGGCATCATGGTCGAGCACGCGGGCGGGTACCGGGAGTTCACATCGGTCAACCCTTCGTCCCGCAGTGACCATCGCTCCCGGCAGTGATCCTGAGCGTGCAGCCACTGCACGCTCGAGCCGCCAGTACTGCTTCATTGCCCGATCGGTGAGCTTTGCCCAGTCCACCGAGCCGTCATCACGACCGAGCAATAGGAGACAGGGCGCTGCGCATCCCGCTGGGATCTCTCACCTGCGACTGTCGGAGGACGGCCAGTCGGCTCGATGCCGTCGGGAACAGGGCTGCACGGCTCGGGGACATCCCTCGGCGCGGGATCCCGGTAGTCCTCCGAACGGGGACAGCTCGACCCTGTCGGAGCGGTTCTGCCCGCACGCTCGTCGACGCCCCACCGGACAGAAAGTCCCCGCCGGCGCGACGAGTGGCCCCGCCCGAGGACAGGACGGCCTGCAGGTTCACCTGGGCGCTGCTCAGGATGTCGCCAGATCGCCTCCCAGCCAGCCCGGCAGGCTCGTTGTCGAAGGTGGCGATGACGTCCGAGTGCCCGAGGCGGACGGGCACGGGCTGGGGAGTACTCGACGCCGGCCAGGAAGGCCGCCTGGTCGGCGTCTCGCCCTTCAGGTCTCTGCCGGCGGACTTGCCCGGCGGGGCACCGTGCCCGCCGCGGCGAGCCAGGGCACCTGCCGCTCGGCGGCGGTGAGGTACTCGACGAGCTCGATGGCGTCGGCCTTGTGCTAGAGGGCCTCCACGACTCGCCGTAGAAGGTGAGGGAACTGCAGGGGTCCCTTGCCGCCGCTGCCGGCCCGGCGAGCTCGACGACCTTGTAGGGGAGATGCCCGAGTAGAGCATCCGCCAGAGGTCTTGGCCAGGGCCTCGGGACTCACCACCATGGCGGCCTGCCCTGGCCGAAGGCGTCGGCAGCCGACCCGGCGGGCAGGTCCGCGCCCCAGCCAGCCGAGCCGGAGGACAGGAGCGTCTTGACCTGCAGTCAGGCCCGCGACCGAGCCCTCGGAGGAGGCCGTTGCCTGCGTGCCGTCGGCGCTGGTCAGTCCCCCCAGCCCTGGACCTGAAGGCGCCCACGCGCGCGTAGGGAGGCATCCAGGGTCAGGCCGACGACGCCACCGGAGGTGAGCAGCGGCCACCCTGGCCGAGCTGCTCCCAGGTGGTCGGGTGGTCCGACTCGCTCCAGGCCCGCCGCCGACCACAGCAGTGGTGTTGACGTACGGGGCGAGCGTGGAGACGTCCCTAGGCGCCGGCTGATCGTCTCCCTGCCTGGGTGGCGCTGGTCAGCAGCGCGGGGTCGCGTCCTTCACGGCGGCCAGTCCTTGTCCCAGGCGTGCAGGGCGCCGGCGTCGTCTGGACAGCTGCGCCGGGTCTGAGGACGACGACGTCGATGTCGCTCGGCGGTGATCCCGCGGGCCAGGCTCTCAGGGAGACGTCGGAGACGGCTTGACGTCCACCTCACCTTGGATCTCCTTGGTGAAGGCCTCCACCGCAGCGGACAGCGCCTCCGCGGCGGCCTCGCCCGCGTCGGGGACGATGAGCCATCTCTGCCCTCCTCAGTGGCCTCGTCCTGCGACTTGGACGAGCAGGCGGCGAGCGGTGGCCAGCGACGGCCAGCCCCAGAGCGGTCAGGGCGGCGAGTCCCGTGCAGGTCAGCATCATGTGTCTCTCCTTGAGGGAATCCCGGGTGCCTCGGGAGCAGGAGTGGGCCCAGCTGCACGGCGCACTGTGGGCGCGCGCAGGTGACGGTCGGGCGGGGGACGGCGCACTGCGGGCACAGCGTCGCCAGGGAGGCGGCGGCCATGTTCAACCGGGTCGGACCGCCGTCAGAAACGCTCCTCGCCTCACCTCAACGGGAGATCGCGCAGAGCCAGCGACGACGCCGGTGCTACGGCGTCCACGAGGAACCAGAGCCCTAGCCACACTCCGGCAGGAACCCCGGGTCAGGTGGGCCCGGCGTGCGGTGGTCACTGCTGACGGATCGCGCGAGGCGCGCGACGTCGCGCAGAGTCCCAGGCCCGCACGTGAGGGCCAGCTGACACCGGCCACGACGCCGTCGCGCCACGCCCGCCCACCACCACAGCGCCCGGTCGAGGCCGCACCAGCAGGGACGAGGCACCGTGCGCACCAGCGGGACTGCGAATAGCAGGACCGCCAGGAGGACCAGCCCGAGCAGGAGGACCGCTCGCCCAGCCGTTCAGGGCCGAAGCGACGACGGCGCCCAGGACCGCGGGTGCCGGTGGCAGCCAGGAGGTGGCCGCGGCCGGGTCCGGTGGACT